>Ga0315901_10000103_pt1 | contig 117259 bp, 119 predicted proteins | sample LakEriMetagenome_10_FD_203761 | JGI IMG/M metagenome (GOLD analysis project Ga0315901, IMG submission 203761) | Freshwater fungal communities from buoy surface, Lake Erie, Ohio, United States - Buoy 2 MA116 | ecosystem: Environmental > Aquatic > Freshwater > Lake | place: USA: Lake Erie, Ohio... | reverse complement strand
ACACCTGTTCAACCAGAGCGGTTCCATCTTCCGCCCACAGCTCTTCCCCAGATGCTGTGGTCCGTCGGTGGGTCTCCGTACCTTCTGGACCGTTACCAACGTATGGCGTAGGCCAGACGTTCTACCTAAGGAGTGAAAGTGGCAGCAAAAGAAGCAAAGCCAGATGCACCATCCGATCGCGCAACATCTGATCGTCAGAAAGCCCTCGATACCGCCCTCGCCCAGATCGAACGTCAATTTGGTAAAGGTTCGGTTATCAAGATGTCTGATAAGCAGGCGCAAGTTATTGAAGTAATCCCAACAGGATCTGTCGCTCTCGATATCGCTCTTGGTATCGGTGGACTTCCTCGCGGTCGAATCGTAGAGATCTACGGACCAGAATCTTCAGGTAAGACAACACTTACCTTGCATGCAATTGCAAGCGCACAGAAGCTCGGCGGAATCTGCGCATTCATCGATGCAGAGCATGCATTCGATGCAGAGTATGCACGCAAGCTCGGTGTAGATATTGACGCCCTCCTTGTTTCACAGCCAGATACTGGTGAACAAGCACTTGAGATCATGGATATGTTGGTTCGCTCAGGCGCACTCGATCTCGTTGTCGTTGACTCAGTTGCAGCCCTTGTTCCACGCGCTGAAATTGAAGGCGAGATGGGTGATTCTCATATGGGTCTCCAGGCTCGTTTGATGTCACAAGCGCTTCGTAAAATTACTGGTGCACTACACCAATCAAAGACCACCGCAATCTTTATCAACCAGTTGCGTGACAAGATCGGCGTCTTCTTCGGTTCACCTGAAACAACAACCGGCGGTAAGGCACTTAAGTTCTACGCCTCAGTTCGCCTCGATATCCGTCGCATCGAAACTCTAAAAGATGGAACAGAGTCTGTCGGTAACCGCACACGTGTGAAGGTTGTTAAGAACAAGATGGCTCCACCATTTAAGCAAGCTGAGTTCGACATTATCTACGGTGTTGGAATTTCACGCGAAGGCTCTCTGATCGATATGGGTGTAGACCTTGGTATCGTCAAGAAGGCCGGCGCTTGGTATACATATGAGAGCGATCAACTCGGTCAGGGTAAGGAGAATGCACGCGCATTCTTGGTCGATAACCCAGATCTAGCAAACGATATCGAATCTCGTATTCGTGCCTCATTTGTCCCTGTTGAAGTCGATGCAGAGCTCATCGCTGAAATCGATGAAGCAGCAGCAGAGGTTGAGTTCTAATTTCACTCCACTTTGCAAAAGTTCCGCGAGGATCTTCTTCTGGTGACCAGGGGCTCGACTCATACGAAGTAGCTCACACAATTGCGCTCAACGCACTTGTGACGCGAGCGAAAAGTAAGGGCGAGCTCCTGGCTCACCTGAAAACACGTGGCGTAGAAGATGAAGTTGCTGCTTCGGTGATCTTTAGGCTCACCGAAGCAGGACTCATCAACGATGCAGATTTCGCTATTGCTTGGGCAACTTCCCGTCATGGACATAAGAAGATTTCTAAGCGGATTATCGCAACCGAACTTCGCCAAAAAGGTGTTACTCAAGAGCAGATTGATGAAGCTCTTGATCAGATCGATGATGAATCTGAATATCGCGCAGCATTTGATCTCGGCTTTAAGAAGTACAACACCATGTCACGTCTTGAGTCTGAGGTGCAGATCCGCAGAATTCAATCTCTGCTGCAACGTAAGGGATTTAGCTTCTCGATAATTGGAAGAGTGCTACGCGAACTTGATTTGATGGATCGTTAAGACTTTGCTAAGTGCTCGCTTAGGCGAGTAGCAGTTGCAACAACTGAGGCGGCATGTAAACGTCCTGGTTGGCGGCCAAGTCTTTCAATAGGGCCGCTGATTGAAACTGCTGCAATAACTTTCCCATTAGGACCGCGCACAGGAGCAGATACTGATGCAACACCAGCCTCGCGCTCTCCAACAGATTGCGCCCATCCGCGACGACGATCTGCAGCCAAGTGGGCAGCGGTAAAGCGTGCATTCTTAAGTCCGCGATGAATCTTTTCGGAATCTTCCCAAGCAAGAAGAATCTGCGCGGCAGATCCTGCAGTCATTGTCAGCGATGCACCAACTGGTACTGAATCGCGTAGACCTGAAAGGCGTTCGGCGACTGCGACACAGATTCGAATATCTCCTTGGCGACGATAGAGCTGTGCGGATTCACCCGTTGCATCGCGCAGTGCGGCAAGTGCTGGACTTGCAGCAGCAAGCAATCGATCTTCACCAGCAGCACCTGCAAGTTCGCCAGAGCGGGGACCGAGGATAAATCGTCCGGTTAGATCACGTGTTACTAAGCGATGAAATTCGAGGGCAACCGCTAAACGGTGAGCTGTGGGGCGGGCGATACCAGTGGCTGCCACTAACTCGGCAAGTGAGTGTGGACCTGATTCCAAGGTCGCTAAGATCGATACGGCTTTATCTAATACGCCGACTCCGCTATTCTTTCTATCCACCTGGTGATATTAACATCCCACCTAGTGAGATGCAAAGATTGAGTGAAAAAGGGGTTGCGATGGGAAAGACACTTGCAGAGAAGATCTGGGCAGAACATGTTGTTCGCCAGGCTGATGGTGAGCCAGACCTTCTCTATATCGATCTCCACCTCATTCATGAAGTAACAAGTCCACAAGCTTTCGATGGTTTGCGTCTAACAGGTCGCCCAGTGCGCCGTCCAGATTTAACAATTGCAACTGAAGATCACAATGTACCGACGCTAGATATTTTAAAGCCGATTGCAGATCCAGTTTCCAAGCTTCAAGTAGATACCCTTCGTGCAAACTGTAAAGAATTTGGTGTTCGCCTGCACTCACTTGGTGATCTTGATCAGGGCGTAGTTCACGTTGTTGGACCTCAGCTTGGAATTACACAGCCAGGCATGACAATTGTTTGCGGAGATTCTCACACCTCTACACACGGTGCATTTGGAGCGATCGCATTCGGTATCGGTACCTCTGAAGTTGAGCATGTTCTTGCAACCCAGACTCTGCCATCAACTCGTCCAAAGACAATGGCGATCAATGTTGAAGGGACTCTGAAGCCAGGTGTTACATCTAAAGACATCATCCTCGCCATCATTGCAAAGATTGGCACCGGCGGGGGACAGGGTTACATTATTGAATATCGCGGAAGTGCTATCCGCGCACTCTCCATGGAGAGCCGCATGACAGTCTGCAATATGTCTATCGAAGCAGGTGCGCGTGCAGGTCTTATCGCACCGGATGAAACAACATTTGCTTATATCAAGGGCAAGCCTCACGCTCCTGAAAACTGGGATGAGGCTCTTGCATATTGGAAGACGCTCTATACAGATAGTGATGCAAAATTTGATGTTGAAGTCGACCTCAATGCAGATGACCTTGAGCCATTTGTAACGTGGGGAACTAACCCAGGGCAAGGCTTGCCACTCAATGCCAACGTTCCAAATCCTGCAGATTATGCAGATTCATCAGAGCGCACAGCAGCAGAGCGCGCACTTGAATACATGGGACTAACAGCTGGCACACCCCTTAAAGAGATAGCTATTGACACTGTTTTCTTGGGCTCATGTACCAATGGACGCATCGAAGATCTTCGTAGCGCAGCAGAAGTTGTGAAGGGTAAGAAGATTGCCTCAACACTTCGCATGTTGGTAGTTCCAGGATCTGCACGTGTGCGTTTACAGGCGGAGGCGGAAGGACTTGATAAAGTCTTTATCGATGCCGGTGCAGAATGGCGAAATGCCGGATGCTCAATGTGTCTTGGCATGAACCCAGATCAGCTAGCAGTTGGTGAGCGATCTGCATCAACATCAAACCGTAACTTTGAGGGTCGCCAAGGAAAAGGTGGACGTACACACTTAGTAAGCCCTCTTGTAGCCGCAGCGACAGCGCTTCGCGGAAAACTCTCTTCACCTGCGGATTTGTAAGGGAATATGACAATGGAAAAATTCATCAAGCACACAGGCACCGGCGTTCCACTACGTCGCAGCAATGTAGATACCGACCAGATCATTCCAGCGGTCTATCTCAAGCGCGTCACTCGTAGCGGCTTTGAAGATGGTCTCTTCGCAGCCTGGCGCAATGATCCAGAGTTTGTTCTCAACCAGCCTGCGTTCGAATCTGGCACCATCTTGCTTGCAGGACCAGATTTTGGAACGGGCTCTTCCCGTGAGCATGCAGTCTGGGCGCTACAGAACTATGGTTTTAAGGTAGTTATCTCATCTCGCTTTGCTGATATTTTCCGTAACAACTCCCTTAAAGGTGGACTTCTCACGGTGATCTTGCCGCAAGCAGATGTTGAGGCGATGTGGGCTGCTGTTGAGGCAGATCCGACGACTGCGATCACCGTAGATTTAGATGCCCGCACCGTTTCTTACGGATCCATCACTCATCCCTTCACAATCGATGATTACACGCGTTGGCGCTTGATGGAAGGCTTAGATGACATCGGATTAACGTTGAAACAGACTGATTCCATCGATGCATTTGAAGAAAAACGAGCATCACATAAGCCTGCAACACTTCCAATTCGCTCGTAGCATCAAAAAAACAAGCGTGAAATAAGGCTTTTCTCGCTCAGGGTGAGTGTGATCTGTAAAACTCTCAACTGCAGAATGAGGGTTTTTTACGCATAAAAAGTGTAATTTCTTTAAAATATTAAATTGCGACACGCCCGCGTTAATGTAGGCATCACCCCTATACCTAGTTTAAGTTTTACACAGGTTAAGCAAAAGCTTAATTTTGAGCGTAAAACTAAGGGGATTTTGATGAATAAGGCCCAATTCATTGCCGCGTTGGCCCCACACTTCAACGACAGCAAGAAGGAAGCAGCTCACGCTGTAGATATCGTTTTTGACACAATCACACGCACAATGGCGCGTGGTGAAGATGTCATGATCAACGATTTCGGTAAGTTCAAGAAGGTTGATCGCAAGGCACGTATGGGTCGTAACCCATTCACCGGCGAGACAATCAAGATTAAGGCTTCAAAAAAGGCTCGCTTCTTGCCTGCAAAGGCGCTTAAGGAAGTTGTTGCTGGCGATCGCAAGCTCGCTCCAGCACCAAAGCCAGAACCAAAGGTAGTCGCTAAGCCTGCAGCTAAGAAGGCAGCTCCTAAGAAGGCTGCAAAGAAGAAGGTTGCTAAGAAGGCTCCTAAGAAGGCAGCGAAGAAGGTTGTTCGCAAGGCCGCTCCTAAGAAGGCTGCTAAGAAGAAGGTTGCAAAGAAGAAGAAGTAATTTCTTCTTTGATAAGGCCCACGCATTGCGCGTGGGCCTTATTTTTTTACCCTAATTTCTTCTCCCAGCAGCCCACAAAGTAGAGCACCAGACTTAGAATTAATCCATGTCGAAATCAGGTGCTGGCAGCCCCAAGCCCCTCAAGATTCGCTTCAATCCTCCAACTGGATATCCATTGGGTGTAAATCCGACATTTCGAATCTGCGCATCGATTCTGATTCCAATCATGAAGCTCGTCGCTCGCTATGACTATCGCGAGGGCGTGAAGATCCCAAAGAGTGGCCCACTCATTGTCGTCTCAAACCATGTCTCATATATGGATGCCTTCGCTCTCGCTTTCTTTCTCTACTCACATGGGCGCGCACCACGATTTCTCGGAAAATCCCAAGTCTTTAGAGTTCCAATCATCGGCAAAATTCTTTTAGCGGCAGAACAGATTCCAGTTGAGCGAGAGAGTAAGGAAGCACGCGTTGCTCTGCAGTATGCACTTCGATTACTTGAGATGGGTCATCTCGTCGGCGTTTATCCTGAAGGAACGCTGACTCGAGATAAAAATTATTGGCCTATGGTTGCAAAGACCGGTGCGGCACGTTTGGCAGTGATCGCAAAAGTGCCGGTCTACCCAGCTGCGCAGTGGGGAACTCAGCAAGTCCTACCTCCGTATAGAAAAAAGTTGCGAATTTTCCCAAGGACCACAGTTCGCTATCGCGTAGGTGAGCCGGTAGATCTTTCGCGTTGGTATGGAAAAGAGGAAGATCCTGCCGCGATGGCCGAGGCAACTGCGCACATCATGCGCGCAATTACCACCCTCCTCGAGGAAATTCGCGGTGAAGAACGTCCTGCGGCTATCTTTGACCCACACACATCCGATTTACCCCGTACGGGAAATTTCAGAAAGAGCGGAAAGAAGAAATGAGCAGAATAAGTGTCTTTGGCGCAGGTGCATGGGGTTCAACCCTTGCCCAGGTGCTCTGTGATGCTGGAAATGAAGTTCTGCTCTGGGGTCGTAACGCCGAAACAATTGGCGAGATAAACACCTCTCACACAAACCAACGTTATTTAGCAGGGCAAGTACTTCCTACATCTCTGCGTGCAACAACAGATCTTGATGAGGCTTTTGCATTTAGCCAGACTTACGTACTTGCTATTCCCTCGACCCAACTACGGGCAACGCTCAATGAATGGAAGGGTCGTTTCTCTTCCGACTGCACCATCGTAAGTACCCTTAAAGGTATTGAAGTTTCTACGATGCTTCGCATGACCGAGATCATTGAAGAAGTCCTCGGCAAGCATAAAGTTGCACTATTAACCGGCCCAAATTTGGCTGATGAACTTATTCTGCGCCAACCAGCAGGTGCTGTTGCCGCCTCAACTTCTCAGGAAGTTGCAGATCACGTTCGTCAACTCTTTCGCACTCCGTATTACCGCGTTTACACATCTGTGGATCTACTTGGCTGCGAATTGGCGGGTGCGATTAAAAACGTGATCGCCTTGGCCGTTGGAATTTCTATTGGAATGGGTTACGGCGAAAACACACAAGCGATGCTCATTACTCGAGGACTTAATGAAGTTGCACGTCTCTGCGCTGCACATGGTTCAGATCCACTCAGTGCGGCAGGTCTTGCAGGTATGGGCGATCTTGTTGCTACATGTGGTTCACCTCTTTCACGTAACAGAACATTTGGTGAGCTCCTTGGAAAGACTGGATCAATGGAGATGGCGATCGCGCAAGGCGCTAAGACTGTTGAAGGCGTCGCCTCATCTGGTGCAATCGTTGAGATCGCGCACCGTGTAGGCGTAGAAGTTCCAGTGATTGAGGCGGTTGCCGATATCGTCAATGGTTCACTCAACCCAGAACAGGCGCTAGCTCGCTTAATGGAGATTACAACTCAAGCCGAGAACTTCATCCGATGACCACACGCGTAGCAATCATTTGTGGTGGGCGCAGTAGTGAACATGAAATCTCCTGCACATCGGCCGGGGGAGTGCTCGGTGCTATTGATCGCTCACTCTATGAGCCTGTAGTTATTGGTATTACAAAATCGGGTAAATGGGTACTTATCCCTGAAGGTTTCGAGCTATCTATCAGCAACGGAGTTCTTCCAGTCGTTCCTGAAAGTGGCAAGCCAGTTTCGGTCTCGCCAGAAGGATTTGCCGTTGATGGTAAATCTCTAGGTATTGAAATCGTCTTTCCAGTTTTGCATGGACCGTACGGCGAAGATGGAACGATCCAAGGACTTTTTGAGATCGCAGATATTCCATTCGTGGGTTCTGGAGTTCTGGCATCGGCTGTTGCGATGGATAAATCATTTGCTAAACCAATCTTTGCAGCCCATGGAATTGCAGTTGCAGAAGGCTTAGTCATCCGTAAGTCTGAGTGGAAATCTAATAAAGAGTCAATATCTGCAGATGTTGCATCACTTGGCTATCCCGTTTTTGTTAAACCAGCACGCGGTGGTTCAAGTCGCGGAACCACAAAAGTTAAATCACCTGACGCCTTAGCCGCTGCAGTTGATGAAGCACATCGTTTTGACCCAAAGGCGATGGTTGAAAATGCTGTCATTGGTCGCGAGATTGAGTGCGCAGTCTTGGAAATAAATGGCAAGCCTGAGGCGTCAATCGTTGGCCAGATCGAGATTGATTCTAAATTTGAGTTTTATAACTTTGAGGCGAAGTACCTCGATGGGGCTACGAGTATCACTCTGCCAGCACCGATTGCTGACGCGGTTGCCGCCCAGATACAGAGCAAAGCAGTAGAAGCATTTATTTCACTTGGGTGTAGTGGCCTAGCTCGTGTGGACTTTTTCTTAACTCCAAATGGTGAAGTGATAATCAACGAACTCAATACGATGCCCGGCTTTACAGCGACATCAGTTTTTCCCAAGATGTGGGCGGCAAGTGGTGTGACTTATAAAGAAGTGATTACACACCTGCTCAAGAGCGCGCTGACGCGCAACAATGGCGTGTTAGGTAATTAGTAAGTAGTTACAGGGCAAGTAAGCGTGCGAGTAATTCCTGGCACTGCTTGAACTTTTGCAAGAATTGAACGCCCAAGATCTTCCATCGAGGCAGATTCAGCGCGCATAATCACATCGTAAGGTCCGGTAACTCCCTCAGCCAGTGTTACTCCTGCGATTGCGCCAACAGCTGCGGCAACTGCTGATGCCTTTCCTACTTCGGTTTGAATCAAGATAAATACCTGTACAGACATCATGTTTTCCTTTCGCTGAAGTTAACTTTGTTATGACCAAAAGGTACCTCATCATCTAGGCTTGGCGCTATGGCATTTTCCGAGCAAGAACTCCTCTCACTCGTTGCCTCCGTCTTTGAGAGTCCACATTCGGATGACATTGTGGTTGGAATTGGCGATGATGCAGCCGTTGTGCGTGGAAGTTCTCAGCAAGTGATCACAACGGATGTCGCCGTTGAGGATGTCCATTTTAATAAGCGTTGGTCAAACGCCTTTGATATTGGTCGCAAGGTCACGGCTGCAAATATTGCGGATGTTTTGGCAATGGGTGCAAAGCCAGAGTACTTAGTTGTGGCTCTTTCGCTAGTTGGAGATGAAGGGCTAGAGCGCGTACGTGAACTTGCCGAAGGAATCAAATGTGAGGCCGATAAGACAGGCGCACGTGTTGTTGGAGGAGATATCGCTCGTGCAGGAGCGATATCTATTGCGATCACAGCGATTGGAAGTGTTAACCGAGCGATCACTCGTTCAGGAGCACAGGTCGGAGATGGAATTTATATCTCATCACTTACAGGTTGGTCTGCAGCCGGCTTGCATATGCTTACTCATGAGATTGAAGCGGTGCACGCGGTACATGCCATGGCGCTCAACGAATTTCGCGCTCCATCACTTGATTACGGAATCGACTTCAGCAGAGCCAGCGCGCTGACAGATACCAGCGATGCCTTACTCATCTCTTGCGAGTCCATAGCTCAGGCATCTGCTGTAAACCTTCACATTGACCCCGCACTTATTGAAAGTGCCTACGAATTCACAGAACTTTCACTCCTTGCACAGTCAGTGGGAATTGATGTCTTTGAGTGGATCCTCGGCGGCGGAGAAGATCACGTATTTGTGGCCACTGGTGTTGATCTCCCTGGAATTCGAATTGGAGATGTGCGCGAAGGATCAGGCGTAACTGGGTTGGAAATGAAAAAAGCGCCACAGATGTGGCGCCATTTTCAATAAAATTTCAATGAGATGTATTAGCGGGTAACTTTCCCAGCCTTGAGGCAAGATGTGCAGACATTCTGACGCTTTGTTGAGCCGCCAACTAGTGTGCGCACGCGCTGAATGTTTGGATTCCAGCGACGACGTGTCTTTACCTGAGAGTGTGAAACATTGTTACCGAAGCTGGGCCCTTTGCCACAGATATCGCATGTTGATGCCACAGCAGTACTCCTTCATATCTCTTTAATGATGAATTCTTGATCAGTTGACGGTTTGGCCTTGCAGCCCATCCGGCAGGGGAGAAGGGTATCAAGACAAGGGGTTGGTCGGCCAATCGCCATAAAAATGCGCTCACATGGCGCATGTACGCGAGAGAATAACCAGGTGGCGACCCTGGACTCCAAACTCTCATCCGTCCTCGGTGATCGCACAGCAAAAGCTCTCGATACAACTTTTGGTTACCGAACCGTGGGGGATTTACTTCATCACTATCCCCGCCGTTATTTAGTGCGTGGCGAACTGAGTGATATTGCTGCGTTAAATGAAGGCGATGAGGTAACCATTCTTGCCGAAGTCTTTAGCGCTTCGACCAGACGCTTTGCAGCCCGTAAAGGCAACATGCTCGAAGTGGTTGTCACAGATGGAACTTCCAAACTATCGCTTACCTTCTTTAATCAGGCATGGAGAGAGAAAGAACTCAAAGTCGGACAACAAGGTCTCTTTGCGGGCAAAGTCGGCGTCTTTAACGGCAAACGTCAATTAGCCCATCCTGACTATGAACTCATCCCCGACGGAAATGATGTTGATGCAGCGGTTGAAGGCTTTGCAGGTAAATATCTACCAATGTATCCAGCGTCTGCAAAGCTGCCGTCTTGGAAAATTTCACAATGTATAGAGCTCTGCATAGGTGCGCTAGATGATGTTCTTGATCCGATTCCACAATCTATTCTTGATAAACATCAATACCCCTCATTGCAGCAAGCGCTAGTACAGATTCATCAGCCTGCAGATTTAGATATCGCCGAACGGGCACGCGAGCGTCTGACCTTCGACGAGGCATTCATTTTGCAGCTTTTACTCGTGAGTCGTAAAGAGAAGATGAAATCTCTCGATGCAATTGCTCGAGTAAAGCGTGACGGCGGAATTCTTACTGCCTTTGATCAATCACTTCCTTTTGAACTCACAGCCGGACAGATTGCCGTTGCCGCAGAGATAGAAAGTGATTTAGCGCAATCTCATCCCATGCATCGTTTATTACAAGGTGAGGTTGGTTCGGGAAAGACCGTGATCGCATTGCGTGCCATGTTGGCTGTAGTTGATAGTGGTGGCCAGGCTGCCTTATTGGCACCAACAGAAGTACTAGCTGCTCAGCACCTTCGCACAATTGAGAAATTAATGGGGGAACTCTCACACGGAGGAATGATTGGTGCTCCAGATATTGCAACTCGCGTCACCTTAATCACTGGATCTCAAAGTGCATCTGATCGGAAAGATGCACTCGCCCTTGCTGCAAGCGGTGCAGCGGGTATCGTGATTGGTACTCACGCACTACTAAGTGCATCAGTTGAGTTTAAAGATTTGGGACTCATTGTGGTCGATGAGCAACATCGATTTGGCGTCGAACAGCGAGATGCACTTAAGGGCAAGGCAAAAATTCCTCCCCATCTTCTTGTAATGACTGCGACTCCAATTCCGCGTACCGTTGCAATGACAGTATTCGGAGATTTAGATGTCTCAACATTGCGAGAACTACCTTTAGGTCGAGCTCCAATAACGACTCACGTTGTTAACACGCTAGAAAAGCCGGCATACCTTGAGAGAGCGTGGGAACGGATTTGTGAAGAAGTATCACAAGGACATCAAGCCTACGTAGTAGCTTCACGAATCAGTGCAGATGTCACTGAGGATGCCGATATCGACTTCCTTCTTGGCACAACTTCTCTTGAACTGGCCAGCGTGGATGAGTTAGCGCCAAAACTTGCTACCGGTGCGCTCAAAGGAGTTCGTGTGGCCCCACTTCATGGTCGCCTTTCCAGCGAACTCAAAGACGCAACTATGAGCGCCTTTGCCGCGCACGAAATTGATGTTCTCGTTTCAACTACCGTCATTGAAGTCGGCGTGGATGTACCAAATGCGACTGTAATGGTGATCATGGATGCAGAGCGCTTCGGTGTATCGCAGTTGCATCAATTGCGCGGACGCGTGGGACGTGGAACATCACCTGGACTCTGTATTTTGATTACAACTGCAATAGTCGAGACTCCGGCTCGGATACGCCTTGAAGCCGTCGCTGGGAGTACTGATGGTTTCGAACTTTCTAGGATTGATCTAGAGCAGCGTCGTGAGGGAGATGTTCTAGGTGCTGCACAATCTGGCTCTCGATCACATCTGCGCTTGCTACGTGTCTTACGCGATGAAGATTTGATTCTTACTGCGCGAGCTGATGCGCAAGAGTTATTGGCTAGCGATCCTGAACTATCAAAGCACAAGCTGTTGGCCAAAGAATTCGCTAAAGTTGAAGATGACGAAGCATCCGAATTTATAGATAAGGGTTAGGTCAATGAGAATAATTGCTGGCCTGGCTAAAGGCAGGAACATCTCTGCAGTTGCTCAGTCGACTCGACCTACTTCAGATCGCGCGCGCGAAGCGCTTTTCTCATCCCTTGCATCCGAATTTGGCGACTTTGATGGACTTAATGTTCTCGATCTTTACTCAGGCACGGGTGCAATTGGTCTTGAAGCTCTTTCGCGCGGTAGCTCAACAGTGCATTGTGTTGAAAGTAATGAAAAAGCAGCACAATCGATTCTTGCAAACTATGAGGGAATTAAGAGCTCACAATTTCCGGGAAACTTTCATCTCTATTCAATGCCGGTGGATCGGTTTCTGGAAGGTCCTGCGCCGATGCAGTATCACTTTATCTACATCGATCCACCATATGAATTCTCAGATATTGAAGTGATCGAAAATCTCATTGCGCTAGTTGATGGAAAATTCATTCACCCCGATGGACTTATCGCAGTTGAGAGAAACAGCAGAGTGCGTGAGTTGAGCTGGCCATATGGTCTTGAGCAACTACGCGAAAAGAACTACGGTCAAGCAACGATTTTCTATGGCATTCCTACGCCTGAAATGGATCTCGGCTGATCTTCTTGCTAGCGTTTGCCATATGAAACGCGCTGTCTGCCCAGGATCTTTCGATCCAGTAACCCTTGGGCACCTCGATATCATCGAGCGCGCCAGCGCCCAATTCGATGAAGTTGTTATTGCAGTCTTGGTAAATCGCACTAAGTCGAGCATGTTTACCGTGAATGAGCGTATGGAGATGATTACAAAAACAACTGCGCATCTTCCAAATATTCGGGTCGACTCCTGGTCTGGGCTTCTTGTTGAGTATTGCAAGAGCAAGGATATTCAAAGCATTGTTAAGGGTTTGCGAGCTGTCACTGACTTCGACTATGAGTTGCAGATGGCGCAAGTCAATCTTCAGGCTTCTGGTGTTGAGACAATGTTTATGGCAACTGCGCCAGCACATTCCTTCCTTTCATCTTCCCTTGTTAAAGAGCTTGCCCATTACGGGGGAGATGTATCATCGATGGTTCCAAAGATCGTGAACGAGGCTCTTAAAGCTCGCGTAGCAGAAAGTGGTAACTAACCATGGACTCAATTGAAAAACTCAATTCAGCAATTACTCTCATCGAGGAAGCGCGCGGAGTTCCTCTATCTGCCTCTTGCGTTGTTCACCGTGGAGAAATTCTCGAGATTCTAGATGGAGCTCGCGTTGCTCTACCTACAGATCTTGATCAGGCGATTGAAATCATCTCTGCCCGCGAACGCATTATCGAAGAAGCGCGAACAAGTGCTGAACATTTGATCGCAACAGCTCGTGAGGATGTTTCACGAATGGTTGAACAGACTGCAATCGTTCAAGCAGCACGAGATGAAGCACAACGTATTCTCGATGATGCACGTGCACTCGCCGATGAAGAGCGCGCAGAGGTTGAAAGCTATATTGATGGGCGACTAGCCACACTCGAAGTTATTCTTAATAAGACTATGGAAGCTGTTGCACGAGGCCGCGAGCGCCTCGAAGGTGCTGGCGATAAGGATATTCTTTCGCAACTTTCAGAAGATAAATAAGAGTTACTCAAGTGGTTAAGCCTTCCCATATTTACCATCTCAATACACACGAGGTTCCTCGTCGTGCAGGTGAGATGAAGGAGTACCAACTCGATCTCGTTGTTCCTGAGCCGCTGGGAGTTCCACTAATCTCAGTGCAGATTGGATCAATTGTTGAAGTGGATGCTCGCCTTGAGGCAGTAACCGAGGGAATTTTGCTCAGCGCAGAGATTTTTGCAGTTGCAACCGGTGAGTGCATACGTTGCTTAGACCCAGTTGAATTAGAGATAGATCGCAAAATTCAAGAGCTCTATCTCTATGAAGATGATGGCGGCAAAAAGAAGAGCCACTCCAAGAAGAGTGAGCCGGTTGACGATGATCTTGATGAGGTTGAACTTCTCTATCTCGACGGCGTCATCATGGACCTAGAGCCACCTATCCGCGATGCGATTGTGCTCGATCTTCCCGTTAATCCACTCTGTGACCCCGACTGCCTAGGCCTTTGCCCTGATTGTGGCCAGAAGTGGGAGCTGCTACCGCAGGACCACGCCCACGAGGTAATCGATGCTCGCTGGGCAGGTCTGGATGGGCTGGATTTTAAGAAATCGGACTCTTAGGGGATACTTCTCCCATACATTACCCGGATCGACATCCTGCTCGATTACATATTTTTTAAAAGAAGGACGGTTTACCTCATGCCAGTACCAAAGCGAAAGATGTCTCGTTCGAAGACACGTTCACGTCGAAGCATGTGGAAGACAACTGCCGCAGCACTTGCGAATTGCCCACAGTGCCAGCAGCCAAAGTTGCAACACACAGCATGTCCAACATGCGGTACATATAACCGCCGCCAAGTTATAGACATCTGATCGCAGGCTTGTTCTGTTCCCTGATCTCACGAAGGCTCTCGGCGTTGAGGTTGATCCGCAACTCCTAGAGTTAGCGTTGACTCATCGTTCTTTCGCTTATGAAAATGGTTCAGCGTTAACTAATGAGCGCTTAGAGTTTCTGGGAGATTCAGTTCTTGGACTCGTTGTTACCGAAGAGCTCTACCTTCGATATCCCGATTTAGATGAAAGCCGTTTATCTCCGCTGCGCTCTGGAATAGTAAATATGCGCGCGCTGGCAGATATCGCTCGCACTCTTGAACTTGGTAAATACATACGCCTTGGAAAAGGTGAAGAAGTTACCAATGGTCGCGATAAGAATTCATTGCTGGGGGATGCGCTCGAGGCTCTGATCGGTGCTATCTATATCGATTGCGGTTTTGCTACAGCATCGACTGTGATTCAAAGACTTATTAAATCTACCCTCGAAGAAGCGATGGCAAAGGGTGCCGGCCTTGATGGAAAGACCGCCCTGCAAGAGCTCGTTGCATCCCTGGGTAAGGGAACACTTGAGTATGTTGTTACAGAAAGTGGTCCTGACCACGATAAATCCTTCACCGCCACCGCAGTGGTCGGGGGAGTCGAAATTGCGCAAGGAGAAGGCAAAAGTAAGCGCGAAGCCGAGCAGGCCGCGGCCCGTAGTGCCTACGAAAAATTGAGCGCATAAACCGATAGGTTTACCCACGTGTATTTGAAGAGCATGACCCTCAAGGGCTTTAAGTCCTTCGCCTCGGCGACGACTCTTCACCTCGAGCCAGGTATCACCTGCGTGGTTGGACCTAACGGCTCTGGAAAATCTAACGTCGTTGATGCGCTCACCTGGGTTATGGGTGAACAGGGTGCAAAGTCTCTCCGTGGCGGAAAGATGGAAGATGTAATTTTCGCTGGCACCTCAGGACGCGCTCCACTTGGTCGCGCAGAAGTTTCACTGACTATCGATAACTCAGATGGCGCACTTCCGATTGAATTTAGCGAAGTAACTATCTCGCGCATACTTTTCCGTAACGGCCAGAGCGAATACCAGATCAACGGTGAAGCATCACGCCTGCTCGACATTCAAGAACTCTTAAGCGATTCCGGTATCGGACGCGAAATGCACGTGATCGTGGGACAGGGCCAGCTGGATGCAATTCTTATGGCTACTCCCGAAGAGCGTCGTGGATTTATCGAAGAGGCAGCCGGTGTACTTAAGCACCGTAAGCGTAAAGAGAAGGCGCTGCGCAAACTCGACTCGATGCAGGCAAACCTTGCTCGCGTTCAAGATCTCACCGTTGAACTACGCCGCCAACTTCGCCCATTGGGTAAGCAGGCAGAGGTTGCAAAGAAGGCGGCGACAATTCAAGCCGATCTTCGTGATGCCAAGTTACGACTATTAGCTGATGACTTTATTAACTTATCAAAGACGCTCGATGCTGAAGTTGCAGATGAAACCGCACTCCGCGCTCGCAGATCTGAAGTTGAGGCAGAACTTGAAACTACTCGCCGTCGCGAAGAGTCACTCGATGCGCAATCTGCCTTTGAAAGTCCGCTACTCATTCAAGCGCAAGAAAATTTCTACTCATTATCTGCACTCCGCGAAAAATTCCGCGGCACACAATCTCTTGCTCAAGAACGTTCACGATTCTTGGCCGAAGAGGCTGAGGAAGCTCGCAACGCGGGTCGCGATCCAGAAGCACTCGAACGCGAAGCAGCCACTCTGCGCGCAGAAGAAAGTGCGCTCCGTGCAAGTGTTGAAACTGCACGCGCCCACCTCATTCAATCGACTCAAGAGCTAACAGATGCGGAAGCCGCACTAAAGAGCGAAGAAGATAAAATTGCTGCAGCCCTGCGAGCGATTGCAGATCAGCGCGAAGGAACTGCGCGACAAGAGGGCCATATCAAATCTCTCGCTGCTCGTCTTGATGCGATAGCTGAAGAGATTTCTCGTCTTACAAAGGCACGTGATGAAGCCCAAGCGCGAGTAGATAGCGCATCCCGTGAGTACTCCACCCTTGAGATGGAGATTGCTGGCGCAGATGCTGGCGAACAAGGACTGGATTCGCTCTTTGAGCAAGCAAAACGTGATTTAGATGCTGCAAAGAAGAAGCATTCAGATCTGATCGATCTTGAGCGCAGTACTGAACGTGAGAAGAATGCAACTGAGTCAAAGCTTGAGGCAATGCGCATTACATCTGGTAACCGAGATGGTGGCGCAGCCCTTGTCCGCGACTCTCGCGGTATTTCAATACTCGGTTCAATTGCATCTCTCATTCGCATTGATGCCGGTTGGGAAGCAGCAACTGCATCAGCTCTTGGCTCTTTAGCCGATGCCATTGTTGTACGCGATCTGAACTCTGCGGTAAGTGCTCTCACAACTCTTCGCAGCGAGAACCTAGGTCAAGCAGACGTTCTCGTCCATGATGGAAACAGCGCAACGACTTTGGCGGTCCCACAAGGTTTAACCCCGCTCCTGCAACACATCCACACAAGTGAGATTGATGATCTTTTGACTTCCCTGCTTGCGACAACAGTTGTGGCAAACGATGCCCGCGCGGCCCAAGATATTCTGCGCAGCCACCCACAATTAACTGTCGTAACTCGTGACGGAGATGTCCTCACAAGTAAGCGCGTACGCGGTGGCTCACAATCCTCATCGTCCCTCATTGAAATTAATGCACTCATCGAGGAGCTCTCAACCAAGTTAGAGGGACTCAACCACGAGTGCAACCGACTTACATTTGAAATTTCAACTGCGGCACATGATGTAGAAGGCAAGCAAGGCGCATTTGATGTGGCTCTATCGCAACTTAATGAATCTGATGCGCGCATTGCTGCGATCACAGAAGCTCTGGCAGTCTCTGGTCAGAATATGAAATCTGCTAGCGCCGAAGTTGAGCGACTCAATCTCGCAATCTCAGAGGCAAGTGCTGCGAAATCACGCGATGAGAATGAGTTAAGAGTTGCCTCCGAACAATTGCAGCATCACGGTGAAATTGCTGAGCCAGATCATCAACTTGCTCAATCACTTCGCCAAAAGGTTTCTCACGCCCGCACAACAGAAGTTGAAGCACGTCTAGCTGTGCGAACAAGTGAAGAGCGAGTGGATTCACTGGCTGCACGCGCACAAGCGCTTGAAGATGGTGCTCGAGCAGAACGTGAAGCATCAGAGCGCGCAGTTTCACGCAGAGGTGCACGCGCACGCGGTGCTTTGATTTCTCAGGCAATTGCAGAAGCTGCATATGAAGCATTAATTCACATCGAGCGCTCGATCGCTAAAGCCTCGGCAGAACGTGCTCGACTTGAAAGTTCCCGTAGTGATCGTGAAGGCGAGACTCTTACAGTCCGTGCGCGCAGCCGTGAACTCACACTTGAACTTGATCAACTCACATCTAGCGTGCATCGCGATGAGATTGCTCGCGCAGAGCAACGTATGCGAATTGAAGCGCTGGAAACCAAGGCGGTCGAAGAACTTGGTATTGATGTTGCGACTCTCGTGAGCGAGTACGGTCCAGATAAAGATGTTCCAACATTTATTGAAACTGAAAGTGGCGAGATTGTCGCAACTGAGATGGTTCCTTATCGTCGCGATCAGCAAGAGAAGCGTTTGGCTGCTACAGAGCGCTCACTCACGCTACTTGGAAAGATCAACCCTCTCGCCCTTGAGGAGTACAGCGCACTCGAAGAGCGCTTGAAGTTTTTAGCCGAGCAACTTGAAGATTTGAAGAATACAAAGAAGGATTTGCTCGACATCATCAAGGAAGTTGATGATCGTGTACAGCAGATCTTTATGGAAGCTTACGAAGAGACTGCTAAACAGTTTGCCGAAATCTTCCCTCGTTTGTTCCCAGGTGGAGATGGTCGTTTGATCTTGACCAACCCTGATGACCTCTTAAATTCTGGTGTCGATGTCGAAGCACGTCCTCCTGGAAAGCGCGTAAAGCGTCTCTCACTCCTTTCAGGTGGAGAAAAATCTCTCACCGCCGTTGCAATGCTCGTGGCAATCTTTAAATCTCGTCCAAGTCCGTTCTATGTCTTGGATGAAGTTGAAGCAGCCCTGGATGATGTAAACCTTGGTCGCTTACTTGGTGTTCTCGAAGAGCTTCGTGAAAGTTCGCAGCTGATCATCATTACCCACCAGAAGCGCACTATGGAAATCGCTGATGCGCTCTACGGTGTGACCATGCGTGGCGACGGAGTTACTGAAGTGATTTCGCAGCGTCTGCGCGAATCTGAAAACGCATAATCTAAGGTCGCCTCGATGGGTTTATTTGGAAAACTCGTTGCAAAACTTTCGCGATCATCAATCACCCCGTTAGATTGGGATGAGGCACGCAAAGAACTCCTATCCTCTGATTTAGGACCTACTCTCGTTGATCAGGTGATTACCTCGGCAAAGAAGTTGCGTGCAGAGGATGCACAGTCAGGTTTAACATCCATCCTCACCGAGATGCTGAGTTCGGAATCACGCGAGATCAATTACCAGAGCCCGCTCTCGGTATTTTTGATCGTTGGTATTAATGGAACGGGCAAGACGACATCTGCTGCAAAGTTAGCGAACTCACTACATAAGAGCCAGCGATCGGTTGCATTGGCCGCCGCAGATACATTTCGTGCAGCAGCAGTTGATCAGTTACAGACCTGGGGTAAACGCATAGGCGTGGATGTCATCACTGGCAAAGATCAATCAGAACCTGCATCGGTCGCATTTGATGCGGCTACTTTTGCGAAAGAGAATAGCCGTGACGTTCTCATTGTTGATACAGCTGGTCGCTTGCATAACAAGAGTGATTTGATGAATGAACTTGGAAAGGTAAAACGAGTTGTCGAAAAGGTGGCTCCGGTTACCGAAGTTCTCTTAGTCATTGATGCAACAACTGGACAGAATGCGATGGCCCAGGCGAAAGTATTTAGCGAAGCGGTTGCTGTCACCGGATTAATCGTGACAAAGATGGATGGCAGCGCTAAAGGTGGTGTTGCTCTGGCGATTGAGGCAGAGCTCGGAATTCCGATTAAATTTATCGGCACAGGGGAGTCAATCGAAGATTTCGCCCCATTTGAGCCCCAGCTCTACATCCAATCCCTACTGGAAGCCTAAACACCCCCGAACGTAATCAAGATGTAACACAAGGTCTGCTTTTGTGACCATTTCTTAACTTCATTTCCGACTGTCTGTAACCACCCCAGAGCATCTTTTCCCCGTACCCAAGACCTCAAGGGCGAGGCTTCATTTACTCGATAGGAAAAAGGTAGATCTCTATGGAAGAAGTTGTTCTTAACTCCGGCGACACAGCCTGGATGCTAATTAGTACTGGACTTGTCACGTTGATGATTCCAGGCCTCGCACTTTTCTACGGCGGAATGGTTCGAGTCAAGAGTGTGCTCAATATGATGATGATGTCATTTGGCGCACTTGCCCTTGTATTCGTTCTCTGGATCGCTTACGGATTCTCTATGGTCTTCGGAGATTCAGTTGGTGGCAGAGGACTCATCGGAGATATTGGAGAATTTCTCTTCCTCAACGGATTAGATAACTCTTCTTCTCTCATCGGAACAATCCCCGCCGTTGTCTTTATCGCCTTCCAAGGAATTTTCGCAGCCATCACTGTTGCCTTGATCTCTGGTTCGATTGCAGATCGTGCAAAATTTGGAGCATGGATGGTCTTTGCTGGAATCTGGGCAACACTTGTCTATTTCCCAGTCGCACACTGGGTCTTTGCCTTTGACAACTTTGTTGCAAAAACAGGCGGATGGATTGCAAATGATCTTGGCGCACTCGACTTCGCTGGCGGAACCGCAGTTCACATCAATGCCGGTGCAGCTGGATTGGCACTTGCACTAATCCTCGGTAAGAGAATTGGATTTGGAAGAGTTGCAATGCGTCCACATAGTTTGCCATTGGTAATGCTCGGCGCAGCTCTACTTTGGTTCGGTTGGTTCGGATTCAATGCAGGCTCTGCAGTTGCTTCTAATGGAACCGCAGGACTTGCTCTTCTCAACACAATTGGTGCAACGACTGCGGCGGTACTTGCTTGGCTATTGGTCGAAAAGATCAGAGATGGTCATGCAACTAGCCTCGGTGCCGCATCCGGTGTTGTCGCAGGTCTTGTAGCCATCACACCTGCATGTGCTGCTGTAAATGCAAGTGGCGCTTTGATTATTGGCGCTGTTGCCGGAATCCTCTGCGCGCTTTCAGTTGGCTTGAAGTTCAAGTTTGGCTATGACGATTCACTCGATGTTGTCGCAGTCCACCTCGTAGGCGGAATAGTCGGAACGGTGATGATTGGCTTCGTTGGCGTCGAAGTTGGACTCTTCAACGGTGGCGGATCTGATCAGCTGGTTAAGCAGCTAATTGGTGCTGGAGCAGTTCTGGCTTACTCCTTCATCGCAACCTTGATAATCGGAAAGATTGTCGATGCAACAATTGGTTTCAGAATTTCTGGAGATCAGGAAGTTGCTGGAATCGATCTAGCCGTTCATGCCGAACGTGCATATGAATTATCTGACAGCAGCCAAGGCAGCGTCCTTGCACATTCAAAGGGAGCCTAACCATGAAGCTAATAACAGCAATCCTCAAGCCATTTAAATTAGATGATGTCAAAGATGCATTACAGGCAGCAGGCATCACTGGGATGACAGTCTCAGAGGCAAGTGGATTTGGTCGCCAACGTGGACATACAGAGGTCTACCGCGGAGCTGAATACACAGTTGATCTCGTACCGAAGGTGCGCCTTGAAGTACTCGTTAACGATGCAGATGTAGATAGCGCTCTTGATCTCATCGTAAAGACGGCTTCAACTGGATCAATTGGAGATGGCAAAGTCTGGACTACATCGGTCGAGCAAGTAATTCGCGTTCGCACTGGTGAACGTGGATCCGATGCAATCTAGCGCTTTAGAATAAGAATGTGAGTACTCGAGAACGTCGGGATAGATCTGACAGAAGTGATTCCGTGATCACTTCCTTGTTTGATTCGCTCGGCGATCTTTCTAAGGGGGTAAGTGTCGCCGCGGTCGGAGGTTACGGCCGCGGCGAACTCTCGCCCGGATCAGATCTCGATATTTTGATTTTGCATAAAAACAAATCAGATTCTGATCTCCTTGAAGTAACAAATACCTTGCTCTATCCGCTCTGGGATCAAGGTTTTAAAGTTGATCACTCCGTACGAACCATTATGCAGAATCGAGATACTGCAGAGAAAGATCTTCGAGTCATCCTGGGTCTCCTTGATATTCGCTTAGTAGCCGGAGATGCCGATTTAGTTGCTGCCGCCCAGAGTGATGCAATTCATCTCTGGCGTAAGAGCGCTTCGCGATATTTACCAGAGTTAAAAGAGAGTATGAAGTTACGCCATGAACGAAGCGGTGAGCTGGCATATCTTCTCGAACCAGACCTTAAAGAAGCTCGTGGTGGATTACGAGATATCAACTCAGTTAGAGCGATTGCTTTGAGTGGCTTGCTAGTTCCTTCGATCGAACGTATTTCAACGGCAGAGAGCACCATCTTAAAAATTCGCGACAGTCTCCACACAATTACCGGCAATTCAAAGGATCGACTGTACTTTCAAGAGCAAGATAAAATTGCGGAGCATCTTGCCTATTCAGATGCTGATTCCCTAATGGCTGACTTGGCTAAATCAGCTCGCTCAGTGGATTACATTCTGAGTTCGATCTGGCATAGCGTTGAACATAGAGGCAAAGATCGCTCAGGACGTTTTCTAAAGAAGATTAGAAGTACTCAACTTTCTCCTGAGATCAGCATTTCTCATCAAGAGGTAGTACTCAGCATTGATGCACCTGTGACTACCGATCCAACACTGGCATTTAAAGTTGCAGCAGCGGCAGCACAAGTTGGATTACCACTCTCGCTAGACACCTGCCTACGTCTAGGTGAAGGTGCTCCTTCGGTTTCAACCCCTTGGCCAAGAGTGGCACGCGAAAATTTCATCTCACTTATCGGCGGCGGCCAATCAATGATTGCTGTTTGGGAAGCATTTGAACAGGAAGGAATCATCACTTCGTGGTTCCCAGAGTGGCAGGTGGTGAGTTCGCTTCCACAGCGCAATGTTCTACATCGCCACACAGTTGATCGCCACATGGTTGAGACAGTTGTTCACGCGAGTGCGCTGACTCGTATGGTTCATCGTCCAGACCTATTACTTTTTGCCGCACTCTTCCATGACATTGGAAAAGGCACTCTCGAAGATCATTCGACGCTGGGTGCTCAACTCATCGTTCCTATTGCAGCACGAGTTGGATTTGATGCCGACGATCAGCAGACGCTTAAGATTTTGGTCGAGCAACACTTACTTCTTTCGGCTACCGCTACTCGCAGAGATCTCGATGACCCGGTAACAATTGCCTCGGTATTGGCGCTCATTCCGGATTTGGAAACACTTGAGCTCTTACATGCGCTAAGTATTGCCGATGGCGAAGCAACGGGAAAAGCTGCATGGTCTGAGTGGAAGGCTGGCTTAGTTGCAGATTTGGTCGATCGGGTAAGAAGTGCGATGGTCGATGACACGATTGCTCCGCAGCCAGAACTAACTGATGAGCAGAAAGAAATTGCCGCTACCGGCGAACTCACAATCTCAGTCCAGAAGCGCGATCACGATTACTTAATTGATATTGTGATTCCAGATAGATCCGGACTGCTTTCGCTTGTATCTGGAGTTCTCAATCTTTTACGTCTGGATGTTCGTTCGGCGCGAACCAAAACTGTCACCGATAGCGCGGTAATGCAATGGGTTGTTATAGCCGATCCGCACGCCCCAGAAGTTACGGAAGTGCTACTCAAGAAGCAGATTCTGCTAGCGATCGAGGACAGTCGTGCCCTTGCAGAGAGAATCCAAAGTCGAATCAACGCATACGCAACTCTTCCTACAATTCCTGTGCCAGCTCCAGTGGTGGAGACATTCACAGATGGTGCTACCGATGCAACAATCATTGAAATTAGAACCCACGATAGGCCAGCCTTGTTATTTAACATTGGAGATGTCATTACCCAGTGCAATGTGGATATTCGATCCGCCATTGTGACCACGTTGGGGGCCGAAGCGATCGACACTCTTTACCTACGCGAATTTGGTGGGGGAGCCCTCTCCTACAACCGCGTTGAAGAGGTTTCCAGCAAGGTTAAGTCCGCTCTTCTCAAGTAGAGTGCGCTCACTATGTTTGAGTCGCTGACAGGAAAATTCACACAGGCGTTTTCGGCGCTGCGTTCGCGCGGCAAAATCTCCTCTGCCGATATTGATCAAGTCTCTGATCAGATCTACCAAGCACTCCTAGAAGCCGATGTTGCTCTAGGTGTCGTAGAAAGTTTCGTTGAAAAGGTTAAGGCCAAGTCGCTTGCAGCGCTTCCTGATCTTCAATCTGGTTCAAATCAGGCACAAGCAATCTTTGAAATCGTCAACGCCGAACTTATAGAAATTCTTGGTGGCCAAGCCCGACGTGTGCGTCTGGCAAAGAATCCGCCGACTGTAATCATGCTGGCGGGTTTGCAAGGTGCGGGTAAGACAACCCTTGCTGGAAAGTTAGCGAAACACTTTAAAGATTTAGGTGACACACCTTTACTGGTTGCCTCAGATTTGCAACGACCTAACGCGGTCAACCAATTGCAAGTTGTCGGCGAGAGTGTCTCGGTACCTGTGTTTGCTCCCGAACCTGGCAATGGTGTTGGAGATCCAGTTGCTGTTGCAAAAGCAGGTCTTAAATTCGCACAATCTAAGTTACATAATATTGTCATTGTCGATACTGCAGGACGACTTGGCGTTGATGAAGAGATGATGATGCAGGCATGCGATATTCGCGACGCTATCTCTCCTGATGAAATTCTCTTCGTTGTAGATGCCATGATTGGTCAAGATGCAGTGAAAACCGCGCAAGCCTTTAAGGTCGGCGTTGGTTTTGATGGTGTCGTCCTCACCAAACTAGATGGCGATGCGCGCGGTGGCGCTGCTCTCTCAATTACCGCTCTCACTGGCAAGCCGATCATGTTCGCTTCCACTGGTGAAAAACTCACTGATTTCGATCTCTTCTACCCAGAACGTATGGCTTCGCGAATTCTTGGAATGGGCGATGTTGCAACTTTGGCAGAACAGGCAAAGAAAGCACTCGATGGAGAATCTTCAGCCAAACTTGAAGAGAAATTTATTAAGGGTGAAGATTTCACCTTAGAAGACTTTCTTGAACAGTTAGAAGCGATGTCCAAGATGGGATCCATGGGCAAGTTGCTCAGCATGTTGCCAGGTGCGGGCGCGATGAAAAAGCAGATTGAAAACTTTGATGAAAGTGAAATCGTTCGTACCAAAGCGATCGTTCAATCCATGACACCGAAAGAACGCATCGAACCGAAAATTCTCAATGGTTCTCGCCGCGCACGTATTGCCGCGGGGTCAGGGCGAAAAGTTCAAGAAGTGAATGCTCTGGTCGACAAATTCTCTGCCGCGCAGAAGATGATGAAGCAGATGCGAAATGGCGGAGGAATGCCCGCCGGAATGGGCCTTCCACCGGGAGTGCCAGGGATGCCGGCCATGCCTAAGAAGGCCGCTCCGCCTGCGAAGAAGAAGTCACGATCAGGAAATCCAGCCAAGAGAGCGGTCGAAGAGAGCTCTTGATTTTGGATCGAGAGGCTCACATGGCAAGATTGGCCTCCTGTGACGGGGCCCTCTACCCCCGAAACATCCACATCCATCGTTGGATCTTTGCGCTGGGCACCCCGCTACAGCTACAAGATTGAACACATATTTTTAGGAGCACCACTGCTTTGGCTACAAAAATTCGTTTAATGCGCATGGGCAAGATTCGTACACCGTTCTATCGCATCGTTGTTACCGACTCACGTAAGGCACGTAACGGACTATCAATCGAAGAGATTGGTCGCTACGTTCCAGGACAAGAGCCATCAATTATTGAAGTGAACTCAGAGCGCGCTCTCTACTGGTTAGGCGTTGGCGCACAAGCATCTGAGGCTGTAGAGGCAATTCTTAAGGTCACAGGAGATTGGCAGAAGTTCAAGGGTCTTCCAGGAACTGAAGGAACACTTCGCTTTGCAACCCCTAAGCCACACAAGAGCGTTGCATATGAAGCTGCAGTTAAATCTGCAATGGATGAGCCAAAAGAAGGCGCAACAACTTTGAAGAAGAAGGCACAAGAGAAGCTTGCTGCAAAGGCAAACCCTGTTGTTGAAGTTTCCGAACCAGAAGCTGTAGTTGAAGCTCCAGTAGTTGAAGCAGAAGCTGTGGTTGAAGCAGTTGTTGAAACCCCAGTTGTTGAAGCAGAAGCAGCTACAGAAGAAAAAGCTGAGTAACAATGATTGACGAAGCTCTCGAGCATCTTGTTAAAGGGATTGTAGATAATCCTGAGGATGTCATCGTCAAGGAGAAGACACATCGTCGAGGTACAACTCTTGAAGTTCGTGTTAATCCTGAAGATATCGGTAAGGTCATTGGTCGTAACGGTCGTACAGCAAAGGCGCTTCGCACAGTTGTAAGCGCTCTTGCTGGACGTAGCGTTCGTGTTGATCTCATCGATACTGACGAGGCTCGTTAAGAAAACTCATGTCATGCGCCTAAATGTTGGGCGCATTGGTCGTGCCCATGGAATCTTGGGTGAAGCGACAATTGAAGTTCGTACAGATGATGCTGCATCCCGTTTTGCTCTCGGAGCAACTCTTGAGACAGATAGCAACGGCAATCTTGTAGTTGATTCAGTTCGGGTGCATAACGGAATTCTTCTTCTTTCATTCGCGGGTTACGCGGATCGAAATGCGATAGAAAAATTGCGTGACGTACTTCTATATGCCGATGTGGATATTGATGCACCTGGTGAAGATGAAGATGATTATCACGTACTCCAACTCATTGGTTGTCGAGCTGAGCTAGAAGATGGCAGCACTTTAGGTGAGGTAAGTGAAGTTCTCAATCTGCCTGGCCAAGATGTCCTTGTTATCAAGGGTGAAAGTGGAGAAGTCCTCATTCCATTTGTGCGCGTTCTTGTTCCAGTCGTTGATATCGCAGGGAAACGACTTACAGTTATTCCACCAATTATCGATGGGCAGATGTTATGAAAATCGATGCAATTACAATCTTTCCTGACTACTTCGCACCTCTGCAGTTATCACTTCTGGGTAAGGCGCAAGATGGTGGCCTGCTCTCTATAAACGTGCATGATCTTCGTTCGCAGACTTCTGACACTCACCACACAGTTGATGACACTCCATATGGTGGCGGAGCCGGAATGGTGATGTTGGCAGATGTTTGGGGCAAAGCCATTGACACTGTTATTGATGATGGAGCGGTGCTTATTGTCTTAACTCCGGCAGGGCGACGTTTTAACCAAGAGATGGCCGAAGAACTCTCTCGGGCATCTCACCTAATTTTTGCTTGCGGTCGTTATGAAGGCATCGATGACAGAGTGCGAATTCATTACAGCCAACCTGAATATCAACAGCGCAACATTCAAGTGCGTGAAGTTTCCATTGGAGATTACGTACTCGGAGGGGGTGAGGTTGCATCTATGGTGATAATTGAAGCAATCACTCGACTAATTCCTGGTGTGCTTGGAAATCCACTCTCGCTGGCTGAAGAGTCACATAATGAAGAGGGTTATCTTGAATATCCGAATTTCACTCGTCCGCAAGAGTGGAGGGGGTTAGAAGTTCCACCTATCTTGCTCAGCGGAAACCACGGAGCAATTGCTGCATGGCGCGCATCACAGGCAGAAGAGCGCAAAAACACGAACAGTAACTAGTGAGTAACACACTCACTGCCGTAACGTTGTGGGTATGACTTACGACTCCGCAGCGATCCAATCGCGTCTTATTCGCGATCTAGAACCAACTGTTGAAGTCGAACTTAGCCGCCATTTAAGTGTCCAAAAAAATTGGTATCCACATGAGTATGTCCCATGGTCTGAAGGCCGTGACTATGCAGGGCCTCTCAATGGCGATGCATGGGAAGCGAAAGATTCTCGCCTGACTCCAGTTGCCCAAGATTCTCTTATTCTTAATCTGCTTACCGAAGATAACTTGCCGAGCTATCACACCGAAATTGCGATTTCTATGGGTCGAGATGGCGCATGGGGTAATTGGATTGAACGATGGACAGCGGAAGAAGCTCGACACAGCATTGTGATTCGCGATTACCTCATGGCAACGCGTGGAGTGGATCCTTACGAACTCGAAGATCTACGAATGGCCCATATGTCTTTGGGGTACCAGACTCCATATGAGAACGATATGTTGCACACGATCGCATACGTATCATTCCAAGAATTAGCGACTCGTATTTCGCATCGAAACACCGGCAAACTTTCAAATGATCCGATTGCAGAATCAATGATGCAGCGAGTCTCACTTGATGAAAACCTACATATGATCTTCTATCGCAACCTATTGGCAAGTGCCCTAGAACTAGAACCAAATGCAGCAATGCGTGCAATTGCCGATGTTGTTACAAACTTTGATATGCCGGGAGCAAATATGCCTGGCTTCGGTCGTAAGGCGGTACAGATTGCGCTGGCTGGAATCTATGATCTGCAGCAGCATCTTGATGAAGTAATTGCGCCAGTTTTGCGTGCATGGGGAGTCTTCGAACGTACCGATCTGACTGGTGATGGTCTTGCTGCGCGAGAAGAGCTTGCCGCCTTCCTTAAGTCAGCAAGTGCCGATGCACAGCGATTTAATGAAAAGCGCGAGATTCATTTTGAGCGTCTCATCGCCCGTGGGCAGGAACCAATACGCATTCCAAGGTAGATTAGGGCTATGTGCAGATTACTAGCCTATGCCTCAACCGAACCTGCGACCCTTGCAACAATCGTGGGTCCAACTCTCTCAGATTTTGTGGAGCTCTCGAAAGAGCATAAACATGGGTGGGGAGTAACAACCTGTGCATCTATTGGCGGAGTCCAAGAACGCGAACGCGATTTAGCTCCAGCCGTTGAAAGTGCACTTTTCGCTGAAGTCGCTTCATCAAAACCGACAGATGGCGCTCTTGTCCATCTTCGGCTTGCATCTAAAGGGTTGACGGTAGATCTTTCAAATAATCACCCATTTATTCATGGCGATATCTCATTTATGCATAACGGAACCATTCGCCCGGCTTCGAGTATCGAACATCTAGTTGATGCAGATCTTCTGGGGCAGGTCACCTCGACTACTGATAGCGAGCGTTACTTCTTTGCGATTTTGACTGCCGCCAAGAGCATGGGCCTTATCGAAGCAATTGCTTCAACAGTTAAGGAAATTGCAAGCACCGCTGATTACTCGGCCATTAATTCAATTACGCTTACTCCAGATTTCTTGATCGCAGTCTGCCAATTCAATGTGGCAGAACAGAGTGAGTGGACAGTCCCGTTCCACTACGAACTTCGTTTTGCAAAAGAGAATGGTGCGATCAAAGTGGCATCAACTGGTTGGGGCCATGATGATTGGACTCCATTGACTAATGGCCAGATGCTCGTAGTTAATCGCGCAGATCTTTCATACAAAATCCTAGATATTTAGAGTCACCCTTATGTCACGAACGTATACAGTCGAAACTTACGGCTGCCAGATGAATGTCCATGATTCTGAACGAATCGCAGGACTACTCGATGAAGCAGGGTTTATTCCAGCCGAGACCGGAACACAGGCGGATATTGTCGTTTTTAATACCTGTGCAGTTCGTGAAAATGCCGATAATAAACTTTACGGAAATCTCTCTTTCCTGGCACCGATTAAGAAGGAAAATCCTGCAATGCAGATTGCAGTGGGTGGATGTCTTGCTCAGAAAGATCAGGCGATCATTCTTAAAAAAGCGCCTTATGTAGATGTTGTATTCGGTACTCACAATGTGGGATCGCTTCCAGTGTTATTGGAGAGAGCGCGCATTGAAGAGGAGTCACAGATTGAGATCCTTGAATCTCTCGAACACTTCCCATCCACACTTCCTGCGAGACGATTTTCGGCATTCTCGTCGTGGGTTTCTATCTCAGTGGGCTGCAATAACACTTGTACCTTCTGCATCGTGCCAGCCCTTCGTGGAATTGAAACAGATCGTCCGATGGCCGATGTTCTTACTGAAGTGCGAGCCTTGGTAGAACAAGGAGTTATCGAGATAACTTTGTTGGGCCAGAATGTAAATGCCTACGGCGTTGGCTTGGGCGAGCGAGGAGCATTCGCAAAGATTCTTAAGGAAGTTGCTGCTATCGATGGTCTTGAGCGCTTGAGATTCATGTCGCCACATCCACGAGATTTCACTGATGATGTCATTGAAGTGATGGCAAATACTCCAACAGTCATGCCCCACCTTCATATGCCATTGCAATCTGGTTCAGATTCAATCCTGGCATCTATGCGTAGGTCGTATAGAAGTGATCGCTACCTAGGTATTTTGGATCGAGTCCGTACTCAGATACCTCACGCCATGATCACTACAGACATCATTGTTGGATTTCCAGGCGAGACAGAAAGTGATTTCCAAGCAACGCTAGATGTTGCAAGCCAAGCTCGCTTTGCAGCCGCTTACACCTATAAATATTCGATTCGCCCCGGAACGCCGGCAGGTGAGATGACTAACCAAGTACCTGAAGAGGTAGTTGGAGAGCGATATACGCGACTACACGAGCATCAACAGAAGATTTCGCTTTCAGTAAATCAAGAGGCAATTGGAACTGCGCATAAGATTTTGGTCACTGAAATTGAAGGTAGGAGAGATGCAGCGCAATCTCGACTTACAGGTCGGTCTGAGGATTTCCGTTTAGTGCACTTTGATAATTCAAGTCTTGCGCGCCCAGGTGATTTTGTTGATGTCGAAATTACCGATGCATCTGCCCACTACTTAATTGGACGAGAACTCTCATACCAAAAAACTCGCGGGGGAGATGCCCATGCTCGTCGCACAGAAGAGAGTGCGCCAACGACAGGAGTAATGCTGGGAATTCCATCTGTTATCAAGGCTAAGGTTTAGATGCGCACCATCATTATCTGTGGCGCAACAGCTACCGGAAAGAGCGACCTTGCAGTAGCGCTGGCTAAGGAAATCGGTGCAGAGATCGTTAACGCTGATTCCATGCAAGTCTATGAAGGCATGGATATCGGCACAGCGAAATTATCGGTTCCAGAGCGTGGTGGAATTCCACACCATCTTCTTGATGTGCTCTCAGTCCGCCAAGATTCAACTGTTGCTTGGTATCAAGAAGCAGCGCGCACTGCAATTGATGACATTCATCAGCGCGGTAAAGATGCAATTATTGTTGGTGGAACTGGCCTCTATATCAAAGCCATAGTTGATGATTTAAATTTTCCGGATACTGACCCTGTTGTTCGCTCTCGCCTAGAACTAGAAGCGATCGAACAAGGTGCAGCAGCACTCTTTGCGCGACTTGAAAAACTCGATCCCGCTGCAGCCCTTGCTATTGATCGTGCAAATACGCGACGTATTGTGAGAGCGTTGGAAGTTATTGAGATCACCGGTCAACCATTTACCGCCAATCTGCCACGACAAGAAAGCTCTCGATATCCAGATGCACTCCACTTCGGGCTAAGCCAAGATCGTGAGAGCCTTGATATCCGCGTGAGCGATCGAGTCGATGCTATGTGGGAGGCGGGTCTTGTCGCAGAAGTTGAAGGATTAGTTGTCACAGGATTGCGCGAAGGTGTCACGGCACAGAAAGCACTCGGTTATGCCCAAGTTCTTGCGATGATGGATGGTCTACTGACATCTGATGAGGCTAGAGAAGAGACTAAACGAGTGACTCGGCAATACATTCGTCGCCAAGACACCTGGTTTTCTCGTGATCATCGACTTCATTGGCTCGGGCACTACGAAAATCGTCTCGAAAAAATCCTGACACGGATAAACTCATAGCGATATGAATACTCCTGTAATTGCCACATACGGCCACGGCACTGAGAATGACTTTGTCATTATCTTTGATCCAAAGGAAGAGATTGATCTGACCTCAGAACAGGTGGCCAACATCTGTAATCGTGTCAACGGGATTGGCGCCGACGGCGTTATTCGAATTACTCGCCCCAATGGCAAGTGGTTTATGGATTATAGAAATGCAGATGGATCCATCGCAGAGATGTGCGGTAACGGAATTCGGGTGATGGCTCGCTACCTGGTCACAAATGGGCATCAAGGAGAAGGACTTTTTCCAATCCAAACTCGCGATGGTGCGAAATTTTTACGCGTTCCAGCAGACGGTGATATCTCCGTCAACATGGGACAGGTCAGCGATGAAGGCGATGTAGTTAATGTTGCAGTAAATAGTCAAGAATTTTCCGCGCGACACATCAGCATAGGAAATCCTCATGCAGTTGCCTTCCTAGAAGACTTAGATGCGGTTGGTTCACTAGCAACGGCACCTGTTGTTACACCCGCATCTGTTTATCCAGAAGGTGTGAACGTTGAATTTGTGGAGATTGAATCTCCAGACACTCTCATCATGCGAGTGCATGAACGGGGCAGCGGAGAGACTCGATCATGTGGCACAGGAACATGTGCGGTGGCATTGGCTGCCACGATCTATACGCGTGGTCAGCTGCCGGCACGTTGGATCATCAAGCCCCCAGGTGGAACTTTGATTGTAGATATTGATGGACATTCCAATGCGACTTTGACCGGACCAGCTGAGTTGATCAAGGATTACGACGTTACAAGTTATCTCGCCATATGATGAGTGAGACGCCAGATCAGAGAGAACTTCGATTTGAAGAATTATTACGCGAGAGTGCAAGAGCAGCTGCAGAATACGATGCCTCTGAGGAAGAGATTGATCACGGTGCGGCGCAAGAACTTTCAGAACGACAAGCGCTTCGTCGCGTCAAAGGATTTTCTACACAGTTACAAGATATCTCTGAGGCAGAGTATCGAGAACTTCAACTTGAGCGAGTCGTACTTGTTGGAGTCTGGACCGAAGGGTCAATTGAGAGTGCAGAGAACTCTCTCGCCGAATTAAAAGCCCTCGCAGAGACTGCCGGTTCTGAAGTTTTGGAAGGACTCATCCAGCGCCGCGATAAACCTGATCCTGCCACTTACATTGGTTCTGGAAAAGTAATCGAACTCAAAGAAGTTGTTCGATCAACTGGTGCGGATACAGTTATTTGCGATGGTGAATTATCGCCTTCACAACTACGACAGCTCGAAGATAAGTTAAAGGTAAAAGTTGTAGATCGCACCGCACTTATTTTGGATATTTTTGCCCAGCATGCAAAGAGTCGAGAAGGAAAGGCCCAAGTCGAACTCGCTCAGATTGCCTACCTGCTTCCGAGATTGCGCGGTTGGGGAGATTCTCTTTCACGCCAGGTTGGTGGTCGCGCTGCAGGTGGTGCTGGTATCGGTGGCCGTGGACCTGGTGAGACGAAGATCGAAACAGATAGACGTCGCATCAGAGACAAGATGGCTAAATTGCGCCGCGAAATCGCTGAGATGAAGGTGTCACGCGATACCAAGAGGCAAGAGCGCAGACGACACAATATTCCTTCAGTTGCTATCGCCGGATATACCAATGCTGGTAAATCTTCGCTTTTAAATAAATTGACCGATGCCGGGGTATTAGTTGAGAACGCGCTCTTTGCAACTCTTGATCCAACGGTTCGAAAGACCCAGACCCCTGAGGGCCGCATCTACACACTGACAGATACTGTGGGTTTTGTTAGACATCTGCCACATCAACTCATTGATGCCTTCAAATCAACGCTAGAAGAAGTCTCTGGTGCAGATCTGATCGTCCACGTTGTCGATGGCTCTCATCCTGATCCATCTGAACAGATACGTGCTGTCAGAGAGGTAATCGATGAAATTGGTGGAAAAGATATCCCAGAGATAATCGCCATTAATAAAGTTGATATTGCAGATCCAGAAGTTGTGATGAATCTATTGCGCACCGAGAAGAATGCATATGCGTTCTCTGTCCGTACAGGTTTTGGAATCGAAGGACTTCTTCATGCAATTGAAAAATCGCTTCCCCACCCACAGGTAGAAATTAATTGTGTGATTCCTTATGATCGAGGAGATCTCGTCAGCGCAGTTCACGAACATGGAGAGATCATCTCTGAGGTCTATGTGGAGGCTGGCACTCATATTCATGCCAGAGTTGACGCTGGACTTTCGCAGGCGATCGCAGCAGTTGTTACTCCAAGCACATCTGGGGAATAAATCCGACACGCCCGCGGTTACATTGTCTATTCCACCCTTTATGGGCCATGATGCGCCCGTGGCCAGAACTTTCCGGCGCGAGCGATAAAGATGATCAAGATGATCAAGATATAGAGAGCGAGGTGATGAGAACGTGGCAACCGATTACGACACGCCCAGAAAAACTGATGAAGAGCTTCACGAAGAATCACTAGAAGAGCTCAAAGCTCAACGCGTTGACGCACAATCTGGTCAGATCGATGTTGATGAGGCAGAGGCTGCTGAAAATCTTGAGCTTCCAGGTGCCGATCTCTCAGGTGAAGAACTCTCAGTTCGAGTTGTACCTAAGCAAGAAGATGAGTTCACCTGTTCACGCTGTTTCTTGATTCACCACATTACCCAGCTCTCCAAGGGTGAAGGCGCAAAGGCTGTCTGCAAGGAATGCGCTTAACTATTTTTAAGGGCTTGGGTTAAAGCATCTCCACGCTTGCTGGTAACTAACCAATACGGAGTTTGATCACGTTCGTCTCTCACTTCAATCTTCACGCCGTGAGCAGTCCAGAATCGAATCGCTAAATACGCGGCAGGATCTGCCTCGCGAGTTCGCTGCAATGACATCTGCGCAGGCGTTAGGACTTTAATTTCACCACAGAATTTCTTGGCGATGTGTGCCTTGCCCACTCGCAGCTCATGCTCATCAATTTCAATGACAAGTGATGACGTGAAGTAGATCAAAATTGTGGCTGCAGTTAAGAGTGCCATCACTATTACCGCAGCCATCGTATTCATGGCCGCCCAAATTGCGATCCCGAGTGAGAGGGCGAGAAAGTAGATAAATGCCATCAACCAGAGAGGTGGACGGATCACCTCACGAAAATTGATTAATCTCTCACTCATAGCGATACCGTATAGGAAGATCGGGAGAGTAAAGTGGAGCCATGACAAGAGTGGCAAGCACAACACCACCCGAAGGAGCCATCCTTCCTGAGCGACATCCCTTAGCTCCTGCCGTCGGAACACAGATTCCGTCGCACTTTGGACATTGTTTTGGTTGCGGTCAATTACATCCCACCGGATTACATCTTGTTGCTCACGCAGGAACCGCACTCGATCTCACTGCAGAATTTACTGTGACGGAAAATCATCAGGGTGCGCCAGGTCTTGCCCATGGTGGTCTGCTCTCACTTGCATTCGATGAAGCGCTTGGAAAACTGATGTGGCTTATTCGCTCTCCAGCGGTGACGGGACGGCTAGAAACAGATTTTATGAAACCAGTTCCAATTGGAACGACGCTTCACATCTCTGCTCAAATTACAGGTCAGGTAAAGCGCAAGGTCTATACCGAAGCGGTTGGTCGCCTCAACGGCCCTGATGGAGATATTGCTGTACGTGCTGCAGCGCTCTTTGTCATAGTTCCGATGAGTCACTTTATGTCTAACGCTCCTGCCGATTATCTTGAGTACATAAAGAAATCACCAGAATTACTCGCCTTTGTCGATCCTGAATTTGAGATCAACCCATGAGTTCAGTGCAGGTATTAATCACTCGTTTAGATCCGGAATTACCACTGCCGCGTTATGCCAAAGGAGGGGACGCGGGAGCAGATATCGTCTCTCGCATTGATATCACCTTGGCACCGGGGGAGCGGGCGCTAGTTCCAACAGGTATTGCTATTGCACTTCCCGATGGTTACGTCGCACTTGTCCATCCGCGTTCAGGTCTGGCAATTAAACATGGAGTCACTATGGTTAACGCCCCTGGCACAGTTGATGCTGGCTACCGAGGCGAGCTACAGATCATTTTGATTAACCACGACAGAAACGAATCTGTTTCATTTAAACGCGGAGATCGCATCGCGCAATTAGTAATTCAGAAAGTCGAGCGTGCTGAATTTGTTGAGGTGCACGATCTTCCTGGCTCAGGTCGCGGCACTGGTGGCTTTGGATCGACAGGTCGCTCATGAGTCAGAATCCTGGAGATAAAGAGAAGGTCCTCTCTGCCTTTGGTGGCAAGAAAGGTCTGATCGATGCAGGTTTTCCTGCACTAGTTTTTCTCATCTCTTTTAACATCACAAAAGATCTCTGGAACTCACTAATTGCATCAATCATCATCTCTGCCATCTTGACAATCATTCGCCTTGTTATGAAAGACACGATTCAGCACGCGCTCTCGGGATTTATTGGAACGCTCATTTCGGCATGGTTTGCTAATCGAACAGGTAATCCAAGCGACGTATTCGTTCCAAAGATGCTGACCAATCTTGGGTATGGGTTCGTCTATCTGATTGCAAATGTTGCGGGATGGCCAATTCTCGGAGTGATGTTAGGGCCAATTCTCGGTGAAAATTTTGCTTGGAGAAAAGATCCAGCGCGAAAAGCTGCCTACATTCGCGCCAGCTGGATCTGGGTTGGGCTCTTCTTTGGTCGCCTTGTCGTGCAGTATCCGATCTATCTCTCAGATAATGTAAATCTTCTGGGTGCCGTCAATTTAGCAATGGGTATGCCGCTATTTTTCGCAACGGTCTACGGTTCTTGGTTGGTGCTTAGAAATGTTCCAACGACTATTCCGCCGCAGGAAGAGAAAGATTAACTCTTAATAAAGCAATCTTTAATCTGATCTTCTGCTGCAGCAGATGCTACGAAGAGCAGTTCGTCACCCGCGCTAAATACATCGGCTGCACTCGGAGCAAATACTCGACCATCGCGAACGATCGCAGCGAGTGAGGCATCCTGTGGAAGTTCAATCTCTTCTACAGTTTTACCGATACAACTTGATGAATCCGGCAAGGTGAGTTCAACTAAATTTGCTTGCCCTTTTCTAAAGCTAAAGAGGCGAACCACATCACCGACGCTTACAGCCTCTTCAACAAGGGCTGAAATAATGCGCGGAGTAGATACAGCAACATCGACGCCCCATGATGAATCAAACATCCACTCATTCTTCGGGTGATTAATTCGGGCTACTACGCGAGGAACGCCATATTCGGTCTTTGCAAGTAGTGATGCGACAAGGTTGACTTTGTCATCACCGGTTGCTGCGACCATTACTTGGGCGCTACCGAGTGCTGCCTTATCTAGAGATGTAATTTCACATGCATCTGCCATCAACCATTCGGCATCAGGGACAGAGTCCATCTTGAGCGCTTTAGGATCGCGATCAATGAGCAAAACCTGGTGACCGTTATCAAGAAGTTCGCGAGCGATTGCGCGTCCAACATTTCCCGCTCCAGCAATTGCAATTCTCATGAGGTCTCCGTTGGTTGCTTAGCCAAAATCGCTTCAACTTCAGCAACGCGCGCAGTCTCAATAATCATATGGAGAAGATCGCCCTCCTGAAGCACTGTGTGCTCGTTCGGTACTAAACCTTCGGCAAGGCGTGTAATAAATGCAACGCGCGCTGTCGTTGATGATTCGATGTATGTGATGGGCTGACCAAGCCAGTCGGCATGAGGATGCACTTCAGCAAGTTCGATTGTTCCGGTGGCATCACGCCATTCGCTACGAGAACCTTCTGGAACCAGACGACGCATAATCTGATCGGTAGCCCAAATAACTGTTGCAACTGTTGGAATACCTAGACGCTGATAAATCTCAGCACGTCCAGGATCATAAATACGAGCAACTACATTGCCAACACCGTACGTTTCACGGGCAACGCGCGCTGCCAAAATATTTGAGTTATCGCCATTACTTACCGCGGCAAAGGCATCGGCTGTCTCAATACCTGCTTCAAGGAGAGTATCTCTATCAAAACCAATGCCGCTAATAGTGCGACCTTTGAAATCTGGACCTAATCGACGGAATGCCTCACGTGATTGGTCGATGATTGAGACGGTATGGCCTAGCTCTTCAAGTTCGGTCGCCAAAGAGGAACCGACTCGACCGCAACCCATGATGACTACGTGCACGGGACATAACTTACCCCCTTAGGCTTACCTTTATGACATCCACGCCTCGCGCCGTCCTTTCTGCGGGCCAGATAATTCGGGTGACGATCGAAAAAGTTGCCCATGGTGGACACTTCATCGCCCGCCACGAAGGCGCAGTGATCTTTGTTCGACATGGCTTACCGGGTGAAGTTGTTGATGTGGCGATTACCAGCATTGGATCTTCCTTTAATCGTGGAGATGTTGTCGCGGTGATTGAAGCCTCACCGGATCGGGTTGAAGCACCATGCCGATATGCCAATCGCAATGGATGCGGTGGTTGTGATTTCCAACATGTAGAAATTTCTGCCCAGCGAAAGCTTAAGGAAGATGTAATCACCGAACAGTTTGCTCGAATCGCAAAGATGGATATCCAGGTAACAGTTGAAGAAGTTTCACCGTCCCTGGGTTGGCGCACACAGGCCACGATTGGAAGCGACAAGCAGGGGAGGGCTGGCTTTTACGCCTCTCGCACAAATACCATCATGGCAATTGATGACTGCTTAGTACTTCATCCCACGATTGAATATCCGAAGATTCAATCCCAGAAGTGGGAGCCTGGGGCACGTATCCAAGTAAGTGCAGCTACCGATGGTTCTTCTCGACTCGTAGCTGGCGACGTTATTCAAGGTGAGAAGATTCAAAATTTCACAGTAAGCGGTAAGAGCTATCAAGTAAGTCCTGATTCATTCTGGCAGAGCAATGTGAATGCGCCCGAGGTCCTTGTGGATTGTGTACGTGAGTTTGCAGAAGTTCGCTCTGGTGATCATGTACTAGATCTCTATGGTGGAGTGGGACTCTTCGCACTACAACTTCACGAAGCAATTGGTGCGAGTGGTCGAATTGATCTGGTTGAGGGAAGTAGAAGCGCAACAGCCGATGCGGCAGTTAATTTCTCAGGTGCAGCGAATGTAAAGATTTATACCGGCGATGTTGAGAAAATTCTTCCACGTTTTTCTCACGCTGATGTAGTAATTCTTGATCCACCTCGAGATGGTGCAAAGAAGAATGTGATTGCGAGTCTGGTGGCTTGCAAGCCACGAGCAATCGTTTATGTGGCATGCGATCCAGCTGCACTAGCCAGGGATAGCGCTCTTTTACGTGATGCCAATTACACCCTTGAAAAGGTACGTGCATTTGACCTCTTTCCGATGACGCATCACATCGAGTGCGTTGCCCTCTTTACGCCCACTGCGGTATCTTGACCCCATGAGTAAGAATTCATTGGGAAGAAAGAAAAATCTCACCGTCGGCGGCAAAGATTTTGAAATCTTTGATATCAATGGACTTGAAGGCGCATCTGACCTTCCGTTCTCCCTCAAGATTCTGCTAGAGAACCTCTTACGTACAGAAGACGGCGCAAACATCACCGCCGAACACATCAAAGCGTTAGCTCAATGGGATCCAGCGATCGAGCCAGATACCGAAATCCAATTCACCCCAGCGCGCGTAGTCATGCAGGATTTCACCGGTGTTCCGTGCGTTGTCGACCTTGCCACCATGCGCGAGGCAATTGTTGAACTAGGCGGGGATGCATCGAAGGTAAATCCACTTGCACCAGCCGAACTTGTCATTGACCACTCTGTCATTGCAGATTTGTTTGGAACTCGCGACTCATTTGAGCAGAACACAGATATTGAATATGAGCGTAACCGTGAGCGCTATCGCTTCTTGCGTTGGGGTCAAGGCGCATTTGATGAATTTAAAGTTGTGCCACCGGGAACAGGAATTGTTCACCAAGTAAATATTGAATTCCTTGCGCGAGTTGTTATGACTCGCACGGTCGATGGAGTCTTGCGCGCTTACCCAGATACCGTGGTGGGTACCGATTCACATACGACAATGGTCAACGGTCTCGGTGTTCTTGGTTGGGGCGTTGGTGGAATTGAGGCCGAGGCGGCTCTTCTTGGCCAACCTGTATCGATGTTGATTCCTCGCGTTGTTGGATTCAAACTCAGCGGTGAGTTGCCTATCGGAACAACTGCAACGGATCTTGCACTCACAATTACTCAGATGCTTCGCAAGCATGGAGTGGTTGGTAAGTTCGTCGAGTTCTATGGACCAGGCGTTGTCAGCGTACCGATGGCAAACCGTGCAACGATCGGAAATATGAGTCCTGAATACGGCTCAACCTGCGCAATCTTCCCAATCGATGAAGAGACCTTGCGTTACTTAAGACTTACCGGACGTAATGAAGATCAGGTGGCACTTGTCGAGGCTTACGCTAAGGCTCAAGGACTCTGGCACGATCCTGCAAGATCACCACGTTTTTCAGAACATATCGAACTTGATCTCTCAACTGTTGTCCCATCGATTGCAGGACCAAAGCGTCCGCAAGATCGAATCTCACTCTCTGAATCAAAGAGTGCATTTGAAAAGATTCTGCCAACGTATTTCACTGAAAAGACTGGAAAGTCGGCATACCCAGCCAAGGTTGGAGCACACCAGACGACAGTTAAGAATGGTGATGTTGTTATTGCATCGATCACCTCTTGTACAAACACATCTAATCCATCAGTGATGATTGGTGCTGCCCTGCTTGCAAAAAAAGCGGTCGAAAAGGGACTTACTTCAAAGCCATGGGTAAAGACCACGCTAGCTCCGGGATCAAAAGTTGTTACAGATTATTATGATCGCGCCGGACTGACTCCCTATATGCAGAAGCTCGGTTTTCACCTCGTAGGTTATGGTTGCGTCACCTGCATCGGTAACTCAGGTCCCTTGCCAGTAGAGATCAGCAAGGCAATTAATGAAAATGATCTTGCTGTCTCAGCAGTTCTTTCAGGAAACCGAAACTTTGAAGGTCGAATTAGCCCTGATGTAAAGATGAATTACCTGGCTTCACCTCCACTTGTAGTCGCATATGCACTAGCTGGCACGATGAATCATGATTTTGCGAATGATTCACTTGGCAATGACAAGGATGGCAACCCAGTTCTACTCAAAGATATTTGGCCATCTGCCCAAGAGATTCAAGAAGTTATCGATGCTTCGATCTCTTCAGAGATGTTCACTAAAGATTATGCAAGCGTCTTTGATGGCGATCACCGTTGGAAATCATTGGATACTCCAACTGGAAACACTTTTGAGTGGGATGCGCAATCAACGTACGTTCGCAAGCCTCCATACTTTGAGAATATGCCTGCTAAACCAACACCTGTTGTCGATATTTCAGGTGCTCGTGTTCTTGCAATCTTGGGTGACTCTGTTACAACAGATCACATCTCGCCAGCAGGAAATATCAAGGCAGATTCTCCAGCAGGTAAGTACCTAGAAGCCCACGGCGTTGCACGTAATGATTTCAACTCATATGGCTCTCGCCGTGGAAATCACGAAGTAATGATTCGTGGAACGTTTGCAAATATCCGCCTAAAGAACTTATTGCTCGATGGCGTTGAAGGTGGCTTCACCCGCAATTATCTTGATGGTGGATCGCAATCAACAATTTATGACGCATCAATGGCGTATCAAGCAGCTGGTATCCCACTCGTAATTCTTGCGGGTAAGGAGTATGGCTCAGGATCCTCACGTGACTGGGCGGCAAAGGGAACTGCGCTACTTGGAGTTCGCGCCGTCATCGCAGAAAGCTTTGAACGCATTCACCGCTCTAACCTGATTGGAATGGGTGTTCTTCCGCTGCAGTTTATTGAAGGCCAGACTGCTGCAACTCTTGGACTCAAGGGCGATGAAACCTTTGCTATCTCTGGAATCACCGCCCTGAATACAGGGGGAGTGCCAAAGGAAGTTACAGTCACCGCTGGCGCGATTACCTTTAAGGCTAAGGTCCGAATTGATACTCCAGGTGAGGCAGATTATTACCGCCATGGTGGAATTATGCAGTTCGTCCTACGTCAATTGCTTGGGTGATCTAGAATTGCAGGTGTGATCGAGTCAATTAAAAGCCCTGATGATATTAAGGGCTTGAGCCAAGAAGAGCTGATCTCTTTGGCGCAAGAGATTCGTACATTCCTCATTGAGAAGGTTTCAAAATCTGGCGGACATCTGGGTCCTAACCTTGGCGTTGTCGAACTGACCATGGCTATCCATCGCGTCTTTGATTCACCACGCGATGTAGTTCTCTTTGACACCGGCCATCAGTCATATGTTCATAAGATCGTGACCGGGCGTGCTGGCGAGTTTGATCTACTGCGCCAACGCGGTGGAATTGCTGGATATCCAAATCGCAGCGAGAGCGAACACGACGTAATTGAAAACTCTCATGCCTCGACTGCGCTTTCATGGGGAGATGGAATCTCTCGTGGTTTCTCAATCACCGGTCAGAACGATCGCAGCGTCGTTGTAGTTGTGGGCGATGGCGCGCTCACCGGCGGTATGTCGTGGGAAGCCCTCAATAACATTGCGGCGGCAAAAGATCGTAATTTAGTTCTTGTCGTTAACGATAATGAACGTTCATATTCACCAACCATTGGCGGCGTTGCGACCTATCTCTCTACTTTGCGCGTCACACAGGGCTATGAACGTTTCCTCGACTGGGGCAAGGAAGTTCTTCACAAGACGCCAGTAGTGGGAGCACCGATCTATGAAACTCTCCACGGAGTAAAGAAGGGGATCAAAGATATTGTTGCCCCGCAAGGAATGTTTGAAGATTTAGGTTTGAAATACCTCGGCCCAATCGATGGCCATGATTTTCTCGCACTAGAGAAGGCACTTGCTCAGGCTAAACAATTTGGTGAGCCAGTCTTGGTTCATGTCATTACTGAAAAGGGTCGCGGCCATCAACCAGCGATCGAAGATGAGGCAGAGAAGTTCCACGCTGTCGGTGTTGTTGATCCAGCAACTGGAGTGCCAGTTACGAAGAGCGCACGTTCATGGACCAAAGTCTTCTCTGATGAGTTAGTTGAAATTGGCTCAGAGCGTCCCGACGTCGTGGCAATTACTGCAGCGATGCTTGGCCCAACCGGCCTTGATAAATTTGCTGCAGCATTTCCTGAGCGCACGATAGATGTCGGAATTGCCGAACAACATGCTGTAACCAGCGCTGCTGGCATGGCATTTGCCGGTCTTCACCCAGTTGTTGCTGTCTACTCCACATTCCTTAATCGCGCCTTCGATCAGCTGCTGTTAGATGTTGCGCTGCACAAGGCAGGAGTTACCTTTGTTCTTGATCGCGCGGGAATTACTGGCGATGACGGACCTTCCCACCACGGTATTTGGGATATGGCGCTGACTGGAATTGTTCCAACGTTGCATCTAGCTGCACCGCGAGATAGCGCACGTCTCAAGGAAGTTCTTCGAGAAGCGATTTCAATTAGTGATGCGCCATCTGTTATTCGTTTTCCAAAGGGCGCTGTACCTGCAGATATTCCAGCCTTTGAACGTCGCGATGGAATTGATGTTCTCTATCGCGGTGAGAGCGCGGACGTACTGCTTATCAGCGTTGGCGCTATGGCAACGATGGCTGTTGAGGCAGCATCTCAGGCATATCGTGAAGGCGTTGGAGTAACAGTTATTGATCCGCGCTGGGTGAAGCCACTACCTAAATCATTGATCACAATGGCTGATCGCTATAAGAGCGTTGTCGTTGTCGAAGATGGAATTGCACACGGCGGCATTGCCAGTGCGCTCTCCGAGATGTTTAGAAGTGCAGGACTTGAAACACCAATTCACTCAATTGGGGTGCCACTCACCTTTATCGAGCATTCAAAGCGCTCAGAGATATTGAGCGATCTCGGTATCACTTCACAGAACATTGCCCGTGAAATTGTGGAATGGTCTAGCTCTACTTTGAAGGCAGAGATGCCACTCCCGCAGGATGAAAACGAGAACCGCAGACAGAATCGCTAATTCCTTCGCGATCTAAGTACGGCAAGATTCCACCTAAGTGCATTGGCCAGCCAGCGCCCATCAACATGCAGAGATCAATCTCAGCAGGTGTTGCGACAACGCCTTCATCGAGCATCATGCGCGCCTCTTCAGCTAGCGCCTTCAGTGCGCGTGTGCGTACTTGCTCTGCAGTTGATGGTGAATCGCCCTTGTGAATGAGTGCAAGTGCTGCAGGGTTTGCAACAACTGATCCATCTTCAGATTTGATGTAGAAAGTCTTGATGCCTTCCTTAACCATTGCTTGCATCGTAGGGGAGATGCGATAGCGCGGTCCGAGATTTTCGTGAAGCGTTTCAGCAACATGTAGACCCACTCCTGGGCCAACAAGGCCAAGTAGTTCAAAGGGAGACATTGGAAATCCAATTGCTCTCATTGCATTATCTGCAACGTCAGGTGAAGTTCCTTCATCCACTGCATCCGTAATTTCACCCATAAAGCGAGTGAGAAGACGATTGACGACAAATCCCGGAGCATCCTTACAGATGATCATGGTCTTTTTGAGATCCTTGCCGATATTAACTGCCGTCGCTGTTGTCGCATCATCAGTCTTAGAGGTGCGAGCGATCTCAAGAAGAGGCATGATCGCAACGGGGTTGAAGAAGTGGAATCCGACAACGCGCTCTGGGTGTTCTAGCCCTTCGCCCATTCGCTCAACTGAGAGTGAAGAAGTATTGGTCGCAAGAATGCACTCAGGCGAAACAATCTTTTCTAACTTCTTAAAGAGCTCCTGCTTGAGTGAGAGTTCTTCAAAGATTGCTTCAATAATGAAATCACACCCTGCAAAGACGTTCTGATCGGCTGATCCTGAGATAAGAAGTGAGAGACGGCCGGCAGATTCTGCGCTCATGCGCTTCTTCTCAACCAGCTTGGCCAATTCATTCTTCACCCAGGCAACGCCCTTATCTGCGCGCTCCTGATCAATATCTGTCATTACAACTGGACACTTCAAATTGCGCACAAGCAAGAGAGCGAGTTGAGAGGCCATAAGACCAGCACCGACAACGCCAACCTTGCCTACTTTGCGCGCAAGTGCCGCCTTAGGTGCACCTTCAACTTTCTTACGCTTTTTCTGAATGAGATTGAAGGCATATAAAGATGCGCGTAGCGGATCAGACATCGTGAGATCAGCAAGTGTCTGATCTTCTGCATCAAAGCCAGCACCGCGAGATGAGGTACGAGATGCTGCCATGAGCTCTAGCGCCTTCATTGGACTTGCAATCTCTGCGCCACCAAATTTCTTCAGCGCAATTGCGCGTCCGGTGGCAAGGGCTGTATCCCAAGCAGGATCTTTGCTGTGATCTGTGCGTTCAATCTTCTTAGAACCGTTGAGAACAGATGCGGCGAAAGCGATTGATTTTTCAAGGAAGTCAGCAGGTTCAAAGACGCTATCGACAACACCGAGTGCCAAGGCATCTTTCGCCTTCATCATGGTGTTGTTATTGAGTGCGTTAGCAATAATTACTTGAACTGCTTTCTCTGGACCAATGAGCATAGGCAAGATCGTTGCCCCGCCCCATCCTGGAACAAGACCTAAGAAAACCTCAGGAAGTCCAGTAAATGCCGTTGCAGATAGTGTGCGGTACTTGCAGTGCAAGCCAACTTCAAGTCCGCCACCGAGAGCGAGCCCATTGATGAAGGCAAAGGTAGGAATTCCGCACTCATCAAATCTGCGGAAGACATCGTGCCCAAGTTTTCCGATAGCAACCGCTTGGGAACGTTCGGTAAGAAATGAGAGCGCAGAGAGATCAGCACCTGCAGCGAAGATAAATGGCTTACCAGTAATTGCAATTGCCGTTGGCTTACGAGAAATTGCATCTGTGATTGCAGCATCGAGTGCCATGAGTGATTGTGGGCCAAAGGTATTTGGACGAGTGTGATCATGTCCGTTATCGAGAGTGATCAGAGCGAGTGATCCTGTTGCGCCAAAGGCGGTGAGATCGACGTCGCGTACGAGTGCGTGGGTGACTACTTCTTCAGGAGCACCTTCTGGAAGAGAAATAGTTGTCATGAGTTAAGCCTTCTTTCCAAAGTGTGGGTTCTCCCAGATGACAGTTCCGCCCATTCCAAGACCAATACACATAGTGGTAATTCCATAACGCACATCAGGCTTTTCTTCAAAGGTGCGGGCAAGATTGAGCATCAAGCGAATTCCTGATGATGCAAGCGGATGTCCAACAGCGATTGCGCCACCATATGGATTTACGCGAGCATCATCATCTGCGATTCCAAAGTGATCAAGAAATGCCAAAACTTGAATTGCAAATGCCTCGTTAACTTCGAATGCACCGATATCAGCAATTGTTAAGCCAGCTTTTTTAAGCGCCTTGATGGTTGATGGAACTGGTCCATAACCCATTACTTCAGGCTCAACTCCAGCAAATGCAAAGGTAACCATGCGCGCCTTTATTGGCAGCCCTAATTCAATTGCCTTGGCTTCGCTGGCAAGAATTGCAGCAGTTGCTCCATCGTTAAGACCAGATGAGTTACCTGCAGTCACGCGACCAGCGGGACGAAATGGAGTCTTAAGCGATGCCAGACCCTCAAGAGTTGTTGATGGGCGAGGTGGTTCATCGACGGTTGCAATTCCCCAACCTAGTTCGGCACTTCGCGCGGCAGTTGGAATCAAATCGCGTTGGATCTTTCCATCGGCGTAAGCCTGAGCTGTCTTCATTTGGGAGGCGAGGGCAAACTTATCTGCACGCTCTTTTGTTAAATGTGGGAAGCGATCATGCAGGCGCTCGGCTGTTGCGCCCATGGCCAGCGCATCTTGTTCAACGATGCGTTCTGCTAGAAAACGTGGATTGGGATCAAGACCATCACCAATTGGATGGTTACCCATATGTTCAACTCCACCAGCAATTGCAATGTCGTTTGCACCCATTGCAATCGATGCAGCCAGCGTTGTAACAGCTGTCATTGCACCGGCGCACCAGCGATCCACTGAATATCCCGGCACTGTATTTGGAAGTCCTGCGAGTAGCGAGGCGCTACGACCTAAATTCATTCCCTGATCACCAGTCTGTGTTGCAGCAGCGATTGCAACATCATCGATCTGGTCGAGTGGAAGTTGTGGATTGCGCTCAAGGAGTCCGCGCATTGCTCGAACCATCAGATCATCTGCGCGCGTTCCGGCATAGAGCGAGCCAGCTTTTCCAAAGGGGGTGCGAACCGCGTCAACTAGGACGACAGATGCTGAATTAGCCATTTTTCCAACTTTCATGACAGTGAAGTTGGCTCTAGGTTACTGGTCGGTAATACAAAAAGAAAGTGGCGCGACTCTTCTTGAGGGGCTGTGACGAATTACGCAACACTTTTGTTGCGTAATTCAGGCTGCTGTAATAGTCTTCTAGCCATGGGGGACATGTGAAGAAATCATATTTGGCAGCATCTATTGGAGCCCTTGCTCTAGTAATTGGATCACTCACCTGGGTCGCAACGCAGTCAGAGAGCGCTAACCAGGAAGTAAAAGAGCTGACCATCTACTCGGGCCGTTCAGAAGAGTTCATCGCTCCATTCTTGGATCGCTGGGAGAGCGAGTCGGGGCTAACCCTGAACGTTCGCTACGGCGATTCAGCCGAGTTGGCGGCACAGATTCTGGAAGAGGGAGAGAACTCTCCGGCAGATCTCTTTCTTTCTCAAGATGCTGGCTCGCTTGGAGCAGTTTCAGCGGCGGGACTATTCGCACAGTTACCTTCATCCGTAGGGCAATCAATTGAAAGCCAGTACATCGCAGAAGATCGTTCCTGGATTGGTGTTACAGGTCGCGTACGTGTCTTTGCATATAACCCAGAAGCGGTAACGACACTTCCGTTATCGATCACAGATCTTACAAAAAGTATTTATCGCGGAAAGATCGGTATTGCACCGAGCAACGCTTCCTTCCAGGCATTTGTTACTGCCTTAATCAATGAAAAGGGTGAGGCATTTGCGCAAAAGTGGCTAAGCGATCTCAAGCGGAATGATGCAAAGATTTACTTGAAAAATAGCGCAATCGTTGAGGCTATTGATAAAGGTGAGATAGATCTAGGTCTGGTTAACCACTATTACCTATGGGAAGTTTCAACTGCGCTCGGTAGAGCTATCAAGGTAAAGAATGGTTTCTTTAATCCTGGAGATATCGGCAATCTTGTCAACGTCTCTGGTGCCGGCATCATGGCTACAAGTGCGAAGCAAGAGGCTGCCCAAAATCTCATTGATTTCCTTACCTCGCAGGCTATCCAAGATTCATTTGTTAAGCAGACGCACGAGTACTCCCTGATTCCTGGTACCCAATCTCCTCAAGATCTTCCAGATTTGATGAGCCTTGGTTCACCTCTAGTTGATCTTGGTGAACTTGTTAATATTCAAAGAACTCAAGATCTGCTGATCAAGGTAGGTCTTTTGTAGTGAGAAAGCTGTGCAGTGAAAACCGAGCCTAAACTCAACGCTCTTGGGTTAAAGGCGCTGGTTGCACTTGTTCTGATTCTCATTTTGCAGCCACTTCTCTATCTAATTATCCGCGCAAGTGAAAAGAGCGGATCGCAGATAATTGTGCTCCTCACGCGCGAAAAAACGCTAGAAGTTCTAGGATCCACACTCTCTCTTTTGGGAATTGTTGTTCTCGTTAATATTGTCTTGGGCACTGCCATTGCGGCAGGGTTGCACTATGTGAAGATCCCGATGCCAAGACTATTTCTAGTCGCCACAATCTTGCCTCTTGCGATTCCTTCTTATGTCTTTACCTATACCTGGATAGCGCTCTTCCCATCAATGCAAGGCCTTTGGGCCGCCTCGTTTATCCTCGCACTCTCAACCATGCCGTACATGATCCTGATTGTCTTCATTGCCTTTCAAAAGATTGATCTTGCCTTGATCGAAGTAGGTCGCTCTCTTGGTCTTTCGAAGATAGCGATTTTCTTTCGAATTATTTTGCCTCAAGTTCGACGTAGCGTTAGCGCAGGAGCGCTCTTGTCAGGTCTTTATGTGTTAAGTGATTTCGGAGCGGTTTCGCTACTTAATGTAGAGACTTTGACAGTTTCAATTCAGAATCTCTTTAAATCTTCATATGATCGCGGAGCAGCATCAATTATTGGAATTCTTCTCTTTCTTGCTGCAGCAGTTTTCATCTCCTTTGAAACACGCCTGAAAGGTAGAGAATTCGAGACTCGAGGTAATGAGGGTTTTCAAAACTCAATCCGTCGCATAGATAGATCAGCTCTCTCCATCTTTACAGTGAGCGTTCTCATGGGTTACATAGTCTGCGCTGTAGTTATTCCACTCTACGTTTTGATTTCTCGCTTCTTAGCAAACCCGAGCGCTGTGGAACTTAACGATTTAGTAGCAGCGGCCGCATCAACCGTCGGTGTTGCAGCCCTAGGTGCGATGATCGCTTTTGCTCTTTCGCTCCCACTGGCTTTCTTGATTTCTCAAGGTAAAGGTAAATTCACAACTTTCTCCGAGAGATCAATTCTCATTTCACATGCCCTGCCTGGAGTGGTAGTTGGACTGGCGCTAGTTTCATTCGGATCTCGCCTAGGTGGCCTATACCAATCCATATATCTGCTTGCCTTTGCCTACGCAGTTCTATTCCTAGCTAAATCTGTAGCCTCAACATCGAGTTCACTTGCACTTGTTTCGCCACAACTCAAAGAAGTTGCGGCAACTCTTGGAAAGAGCAAATCGAAAATTGCAACTGAAGTTGTCTTTCCGATCGCACTTCCAAGCATGTCGCTGGGAATCCTCTTAGTTTTTCTGACGGCGATGAAAGAACTTCCAGCAACGCTCATGCTCAGACCTACCGGAATGGATACCTTGGCAACGCAAATCTGGAGCGCTGCCTCTATCAGTCGATTTAATGAGGCAGCTCCCTATGCCTTAATATTGGTCGCAATAGCAGCTGTTCCAACATTTATTCTGACTCTTCCTGGTACAGGTAATCGAGAAGTAGTAGGGAATGAAATCGAGAAGAAGGTGAGATTTCTTTAAATGACCTCACTCAGCGTTTCTCATCTCTTTGTAAATTTCGGTGATCGCGAAGTTATCTCAGACCTCTCACTTGATCTCGCTGAAGGCGAAATTGCATCACTCCTTGGACCGTCAGGATGTGGAAAAACCACACTTCTTCGTGCAATTGCAGGATTAATTCAACCTAGCGCCGGGACGATCCGATTCGGTTCACAGTTGGTTGGAGTTTCATCCGTTGTACTGCCACCAAGCAAACGTAAAACTGGCTATGTTCCCCAGCAAGGTGCGCTCTTCCCGCATCTTTCGGTGGCGAAAAATATTTCTTTTGGTCTAGATCGTGAACAGTATTCACAGAGCGAAATCTCTCAGATAGCAGCAGAGATGATCTCGCTCATTGGAATGAGTGGCCTAGAAGATCGTATGCCTTATCAACTTTCAGGTGGTCAGCAGATGAGAGTTGCACTTGCGCGCGCATTAGCGATAAAGCCAAAGTTGATTCTTCTCGATGAACCATTTGCAGCACTTGATGCGGCGTTCCGTGATGAATTACGCACGGAAGTAATTGGGCTGCTTCGCTCACTTGGATCGACGGCGCTCTTGGTTACCCATGATCGCGAGGAGGCTCTTGTCTCATCTGATCGCGTAATTTTGATGCGTGGCGGACAGGTGGCACAGAGCGGAACTCCCGAAGAAGTTTATGAGGCACCCAACTCCGCAGAGACTGCAGCAAGCACTGGTGATGTATTAACTCTTCCTGCCCTCAAATCTGCTTTAGGTGTTATCGATTACCCACTCTCGATAAGTAAAAGCTCATCTGCTGATGGCCAATCAGGCTATGTGGTGATTCGACCAGAAGAGATTCGAGTCTCGAAAGAGATTGGCAATGGTCAAGAAGGTGTACTGAAACATATTGATTACTATGGACACGATGCGATGCTGACAATTGATTTAACGAGATCAAGCACGATCATTCGAGCGCGCGTTGCAGGGCCAGCAGAATTTACTGTAGGTCAAAAGGTCTATCTAGAGCATGTGGGACCGGTTAGATACTTTTCTCATCGCTAGATTCTTCTTGATCTGTTTGGGGAATTTCTAAAGGTTCTTTCTCTAAGAGCGCGAGTTCGAGAATGGGCGTTGCAATTTCGCGTTGCCATGGTCGAGCGCCCAATTCTGCAAGTGCTTGATCAACGCTACCCGCAGGGGAGTTCCAACAGATTCGGCGTACATGTTCAGGTGAAATCAAGTTCTCGAGCGGGATCGAAAGTTCTTCGGCTCGAAGCAAGAGATTGTGGCGGGCATGAGTAAGAGCTGCATAGCGCAGTGGGTATTTTTCGCGCCAAACCTTCACTGGAGGAAGTGCATCACTTGCTGCTCGAACCGGTGGCAGATCGTCCTCGGCAAGTGCGCGGGCTGCCGCGATTGCCGATATCCAACGCGGTGCGTGCTCTAACCATCGTGCACGCACTCCAATTGGACGCAAAACTTTTTCGAGGTGTTTCTTATTTTCAAATACTGACTCATCTGAAACAGCTACGGCGATCGCCGAAATTGCGGCATCAGAAAGTAGGCGACCAGGTGAAACATCGAGTTCTTTCCCAAGTTCGTAACGTGACTCCCACAATGATTTAACAACAGCGAGTTGTCTCCGCTTTTTAATGTGGTGCATGCCTGAAGTTCTGCGCCACGGATCAACTCGGGCAGGTGATGGGGGAGCGGCGAGTATTGCTGAAAATTCTTGCTCCGCCCAATGTGATTTATCTGCCGCTTCAAGTAGCGCATCAACTTCATCCCGCAGCTCAACGAGTAGTTCGACATCTAGCGCTGCGTAGTTCAGCCAATCTTTTGGTAAAGGTCTTGTCGACCAATCAACAGCTGAATGCTCCTTGGCTAGAGAAACACTGAGGAGAGATTCCAATAGTGGGCCAAGACCAACTCGAGGTAACCCTGCTAATCGCCCACCGAGTTCTGTATCAAAGAGTCGAACCGGATTGATTCCAACCTCACGCAGGCATGGCAAATCTTGCGTGCTGGCGTGGAGAATTACTTCATCGGTTGCAAGGAGATTATTTAGTTCAGCAAAGAGATGGTGCCCTGGTCCAAATGGAATTGGATCGAGTAAGTGCAACCCTCCACCATTTCGGGCGATCTGAATGAGATAGGCGCGCGCGCTAAATTTATATCCGCTGGCACGTTCGGCATCGAGTGCAAAGGGGCCGTTGCCTTTGGATAACTGCGCTATTGCATCTCTGAATAATTCCTCTGTGTCGATAACTTCAGGCAAGCCTGCTGAAGGCACAAGTAGTGGAGTTGGTATCCGCTCTTCTTCTGTCATAGCGCTAAATTATTTACGAGGCTTAGTAATCGATGCGACACCATCTGCAATTGGCGGCAAGAAGGAAATTTCAGCAATGAGGTTGCACCATGCCATGACATGGTTGAGCAGAACCTGACCCACATCTTCGCCTTGATTAAGTACTGGAGTCCAGGATGCGCGAATCTCAATCTCAGATTCGTTATTGCGTGGGGAGAGTTTGCCAAAGGATGCACTAGATACACGAGTAACGGTGCCCGATGGAGCGCTGTATGAGCAACCGAAATTCTCTAGAGATTTAAGTAGCCAATTCCAACCGACTTCAGGTAGAAGTGGATCTTCTTGCATCGCTGCATCTACATCTGCGCTGACGAAGGTGACGCATCTAAATTCACCCTCCCACGTATCTTGGCCGCCAGGCTCATGCAATAGAACAAATCTTCCGGTTGCGACATCATCCTCGGCATCGCCGATTAGCCCGTTAGTGACATCTGCAGTGAAGGCAAATGAGTATGTCGCTAACTTCTGTGGAGGTGGAACTTCTTCGAGAATAATTTCGCTACGAGGAGTTGCGGTTCGTAGGACTTCAATCAGTCGATTAAAGCCAGCGGTGTCCATTGCTTTATTCTAAATTGGGCATGCACTCACGTGCGGGAGGCTGGACCGATTCTGCGCTATCTTCTGCTCCATGGCAGCCTTACTCGCACTTTTTTCTAGTGGACTCTGGGGAGCCGCTGATTATCACGCAGGAAATCTGAGTAAAAAATTTCCTCCGACTGCAGTGCTTGCTGTCACGCAGATCATTGGTCTCTTCTTTGGTGTCGTTCTTGCAACAGCATCAGGTGCGTGGAGCGCTCAGGCTTTGGGGAGCCAGGGTTATCTTCTTCCTGGAATTGCTGCCGGCTTCTGCGGATATATAGGTTTGATTTGTCTCTATCGCGCGCTAGCAACAGGTCGCATGGGAGTAGTTTCATCGATAAGTGCAATGAGTGCACTCGTCCCTCTTTTCTACGCAGTCTTCTTTCTTGATGAGCGCTTTAGTACCCTAGTCACTATCGGAGTTATCTTCGCGCTTCTCGGTTCATTTATGGCAAGCGGTCCGGAAGTTTCACAAGGGTTGCCTCTTAAACCCGTTGTACTAGCACTCGGTGCAGCTCTCGGCTTTGGTGCATGTTTAGCATTTATGGCAGAAGGTTCTGAATCGAGCGCGCTGATGACCATGGTTTCTATGCGCGCTGCCACCTTCCTGGTGAGCGTTGGAATTTTGGTCCGTCTTCGTGGCACTGGCGGAATGAGTAAAGCCAACATTCCGTTGCTTATTTTTATTGGAGTCGCAGATTTCAGTGCAAATTTGATTTTAGGTGTTGCAACAACAAAGGGATTAGTTTCTCTGGCGAATGTGCTTGGTGCACTCTACCCAATTATGACTGCGCTCTTGGCCTTTATATTTCTGCGTGAGCGTTTACATAAAGTGCAATACGCTGGAATTGTCAGTGCAGTTCTTGGCGTTGCGCTTATCGCAGCCTTCCAATAAAGCTATTGACGGGTTGCTGTATAAAAAATAGTTTCGCCCTCGGTTACATTTTCTACCTGCGCAAAATGTGAGAGCATCCCTTGAATATCGATTCGATCTTCTCCGCCAGATACTTGCGTGACGCTGAGTTCCAGCCGATCAACTTCACCTGCTGCGATAAGTTCATTAATAATTGACGCCCCTGCCTCTATCAAGATCGTCGGACCGAAGAGGCGACGAGCCCGCTCCAGCGCCTCTGAAGCAGATGCATTCCACCAATATGCCTGGCGGTTATCTGCCAGAGCGTTAATCATCGATGTCGAGATCACCACTACTGGGACGGGAGTTTTTCGGTAAGGCTCGGTACGCGCGGTATTTCCACCGATTAAAATCGCATCAACATGGCGACGACGCTCTAGAAAGCGAGCGCGATCCAAAGTAGATGTGACGCCGCGAGAGGATCCATCTTTTGCAGTACTGCCATCGCTACCTACAACCAGAGTTGCGATTACCTGTCCCTTACCTGCCACTGCGCTCATGGCGGGAAGGCTATCGCTGGAAGGGGAGAATTTTGGGTAGGCAGATAGGGGATTGAGCTCACATAAGGGAGCAATCTCACCGAATTGACAGACTTCTACGCTCAATTTGAGTTGAGGCTGAGCGCAAAGGGGGGTTAGCCTTGCTACATGCATCTGGTGAGTGGCAAGAAGGCAACTGCGATGATCGGCCTCGCGTTGATCGTCATTGCCGCCTGCCTGCCATCGACTGCCTACGCCGCACCATCTCTAGCTGAGGTGCAGGCCAAGGTTCGCGACCTTGAGGAAGATGCCACTGCGGCGGCAGAGGGTGCTCAGGAAGCCAAAGTGAAGTTGGCTTCACTTCAGAAGCAACTTGCCGGTATCCAGGCCGCCGAAGCTGTTCAAGGCAAAACTGTAGAGACACTTTCTCGTTCCCTGGGTGTAATCGCCATAGAGCAGTACAAGAACGGTGGGTTGGGGCAGAGCCTAGAGCTTCTCTTCTCCAGCGATCCCGCGCTCTATCTCTCGGCGGCTGGATCTCTTGAATCAATCACGCGAAGCAAATCTACTCAACTCCGTAAATTTGAAGCGGCGAAGCAGCGATTGACCGCCACTTCACTGACAGTCAATGACAAGTTGGCGCTGGTGACTGCGGCGAAGAAGAAATTTGAAGCAGAATCTGCCAAGGCGACTGCAAAACTTAAGGAAGCCGAATCCATTCTTGCAAAGTTGAAGAAGGAAGACCGTGAACGTTTAGCCCGCCTTGCCCAACAGGAAGAAGATGCGGATCAAAAGCGCTCGCTAGCACAAGCTAAATCAGCGGCAGGTGTATCAGGGCGAGCTGGTGTTGCGCTTAAATATGCTCTCAAACAAATCGGTGACAAATATGTCTTTGGTGCCGCTGGAATGACTTATTGGGATTGCTCAGGATTAACGATGCGCGCATTCCAAGCAGCAGGAGTATCGCTCCCACATTCATCGGCTGCACAGTCACGAATGGGTAGATCGATTCCGAGAAGTCAGTTAAAGCCCGGAGATCTCGTCTTCTTCGGACGACCTGTCTCTCACGTTGGTATTTATCTTGGTGGTGGAAAGATGGTCCATGCACCTCGTTCAGGATCTCGAGTTAAAGTGGCAAGTGCTAGCAATCTAGGCAGGAAACCATTTGTTGGGGCGCGCCGTTTCTAGTGGAGAAAATCCTCTGCATTACAAATGACTTTGGTCCTCGTGCCGGTGGAATCGAAACCTTTGTCATCGGATTGATCGAAAGACTCCCTCATTCGCGGGTAATTGTTTACACCAGCGCCCAAGAGAACAGCCAATCCTATGATCAAAAGTGGTTCGAAAACTTTGGCGTAGAAGTCATCCGAGATAAGGCAAAGATACTTCTGCCAACACCAGGAGTTGCCTATTGCGTTAATGCGATCGTGCGCGAGCGAAATATCTCCACTGTATTTTTCGGTGCAGCTGCGCCACTTGGGCTCTTAGCGAAGGGGCTACGAAGAGCGGGTGTGAAGCACATTGTCGCCCTTACGCATGGCCATGAAGTGTGGTGGTCCAAAGTGTGGCCATTTACTTTGGCAATGAAGAGAATTTCACGAAATGTAAATCATTTAACTTATCTCGGTGAATTTACCCGCAGCGCGATTGTGAAGTCAGTAACACCGGGTGCTTCCCAATCGATGGTCAAGATTGCACCTGGGATCGATACCGACCATTTCTCCCCGCAGGATGCTACTCAATTGCGAAGTGAACTTGGCTTGAGCGATAAAAAGGTAATTGTCAGCGTGGGTCGACTTGTACATCGCAAAGGGCAAGACGTATTGATTGAGGCGATGCCAGCAATCATTAAGCAAGTTCCCGATGCTCACATCCTGATGATCGGTGAAGGTCCATATCGAAGTTACTTAGAGACTCGCGTTAAATCACTTGGTCTTCAAGAGAGAGTTACCTTTATTGGGCGCATTCAATATGCAGATTTACCGCGCTACATATGCATAGGCGATCTCTTTGTTATGCCATCTCGATCTCGATTAGCTGGGTTGGAAGTTGAGGGACTTGGCATTGTCTATCTTGAAGCAAGTGCCTGCGGATTACCTGTCATTGCTGGAAATTCTGGTGGCGCACCTGATGCCGTTCTTCAAGGTGAGAGCGGGGTAGTCATCGATGGAACAAGCGCTGCAGAGGTTGCTACTGCCACCGCTGAACTTCTTTTAGATATCGATCGATCTAAGGCAATGGGAATTCGTGGTCGACAGTGGATCATTCAAGAGTGGCGCTGGGATATCTGGTCATCGCGCTTTGCCGAGCTGCTTAAAGTAAGCCAATAGTTTTTCCTCGCGCTACAGCACTTCTGCGCGAGTGAGTATCAAGTTTCCGATAGATAGTTGCGCAGTGACTTTTTACAGTGGCATGTGAAATAAACATCGCCGCTGCAATTTCAGCGATACTTAATTCACCGCCCAGGTGTGTGAGCACCATTCGTTCTCTTGCTGAGAGAAGATCTTGAGATCTCTCACGTCCGAGAAGAGCCAAAGTATGGTTGCTGATGAATAGCGTTGGTTGAGTGAGCACCGAGTTGATGGCAGAGATTAAGTGATCCGCACTCTCTGATTTAGAGATAAACCCTTGTGCACCGGACCTAGAGGCGGCCGAGACGAGATCTAAGTCGTCATCGAGGCTCAAAACAATGATTGCAAGTGAGGCAGAATTTTTTCTCGCCCAACTTATGATTTCTAGGCCATTGCCATCTGGAAGGTTGAGGTCGACTGTAATGACATCGGGATTGTGTAGAGCGATCATCGCAATTGCTTCCTTCAGAGAGCCCGCTTCACCTACACAGTTAAATCCTGCGCCTGTCAGCGATCGCTTTACTCCTTCACGAACAAGCGGGTGATCATCGATGATGAGAACAGATGCACTCACAGAGTAATCGTGATGGTCGTTCCGTCCTCTCTAGAATCGAATTCAATTGATGCGCCATGGCTTTCTATGCGCTCAATGCATCCCAAAATTCCATAACGACCGGTAGTGGGCTTAGCGCCACCATGGCCATTGTCAGAAATCTTTACCATGACGCCATCTTCACCTGAATTAAGTGTGAGTTGAATCTGGCTAGCCCCAGAATGTAGATGAGCATTTCGAAGCAGCTCCGGGATTACCCGAATTAAAAGCTGTTCCTCGTCATCGGATAGAGCCTGCAATTCACCAGATATCTCGATGGCAGGCGAGATAGATGTAACAACCTCAAGGAGTTGATTATGAAACTTCGCCTGCGACCTAAGGTCATAAATCTCATCTCGAACCTTTTCGATCAGCTCAGAGACTCGAAAGCGAATTGTGCGAACATCATTGCGAATCAATGCTGGCGTTAATGGCGCGGCAAGGACAAGATCTAGTTGAAAACCAAGTGCAACTAGATCTTGCGCGATGCCATCATGAAGTTCCTGCGCAATCTCTGTTCTGGGGGATTGCGCCACGATCAATACGCTCCTTATTCTTTAGCGTAAAGAGCGTCGATCTCGCCAGCGTATTGTTGAGCTACAACATGGCGCTTAACTGAGAGCTTGGCGGTGAGCTGACCCCCTGCGATCGTGAAGTCTTCAGACAAGATAGTGAATTTGCGAATTGATTCAGCCTTACTCACTGCCTTATTCGCCTCATCAACTGCTGTCTGAATAACGGCCAAAAGATCGGGATCATTGCGCAAGACATCAATCGTTGCGCCATCCTTCTTATTGGTTGCAATCCATCCCTTAATCATCTCTGGGTCAATTGTGACAAGAGCTGCAATAAATGGTTTGTTATCGCCGACAACCATGCACTGGCTTACCAATGGATGAGAACGAAGACGATCTTCTAGAACTGCTGGGGCTACGTTCTTTCCGCCTGCAGTAACGATCAATTCCTTCTTGCGACCAACGATGTAGAGGAAACCGTTCTCATCGAGTCGACCGAGGTCACCAGATCTAAACCAACGATCTCCTTCAAAGACTTCGCTATTTGCTTGATCATTCTGCCAATATCCGCGCATCACGATTGGACCTTTAATGAGAACTTCGCCATCTTCAGCGATCTTGATTGTTGTTCCTGGGATTGGACGTCCCACAGAACCAATCTCAATATTGCCGGTGATGTTCAAAGTTGCACCAGCTGTTGTCTCAGTCAATCCATAACCTTCGTAGATTGTGACGCCAGCACCACGGAAGAAGTGACCTAAGCGGACACCAAGGGGTGCGCCTCCTGAAATCGCTGCCTCTACCGCGCCACCTAAGCTCGCACGAATCTTTGAATAGACCAGCTTGTCGAAAAGGCCATGCTTAATAGAAAGTAGCGGATTGAATTTCTTAGCATCCATATTCTCGCTGTACTCAATAGCGATGGCAGCGGCTTTTCTGAAGATCTTTCCCTTGCCAGCTGCTTCTGCTTTTGCTTCGGCGCCGTTGTAGACCTTTTCAAAGATACGAGGTACTGCAAGAACGAAAGTTGGTTTAAAAGATTGAAGATCCGGTAAGAGTCGACCAACTGGATCGCTGCAATGTGCCAGGTGTAGACCGGCTGTAATTGCACCGATTTGAACCATGCGACCAAATACGTGTGCTACTGGAAGGAAGAGCAGCGTTGAGCCACCTGGCTTAAGGAATAGATCTGAAGCGCCTTGCACAACGTTTCCACACTCAGAAAGGAAGTTTCCGTGTGTAAGTGAAACGCCCTTTGGCTTTCCAGTAGTTCCTGATGTGTAGATCAAAGTCGCCAAAGTATCTGGGCTTAGTGAGTTTCGTCTACGATCAATCTCGTCATCGCTGACTTGTGCGCCCGCACGAGCAAGTACCGAGAGAACGTCATCAGTCATTGTCCAGACATGTTTTGTATGTGAAGGTAGAACGGTCTGAGCCAACTCACGATGAGTTGGAGTCTCAACGATCAGTCCGACGGCACCTGAATCGCTCAAGATCCAATCAACTTGTTCTGCTGAGGATGTTTCATAGATTGGAACAACACATCCACCTGCAAACCAGATCGCAAAATCCAAAATCGTCCACTCGTATCGAGTGCGCGCCATGATCGCAACGCGATCACCGATGTTGATTCCAGCAGCAACTAAACCTTTAGCAGTTGCTCGAACCTCTGCTTCGACTTCACGAGCTGTAACTGGCTGCCATCCGTCACCAAGAGGACGGGACATGATTACTCGCTCTGGTTCAAACCATGCACGATGTGCAATAAGTTCAGTGAGGTTTCCCTCTGTGGCTACAGGGACAAGTGGTTTAACTGAATATTCGCTCATGGGCAAACGCTATCGGGGGAATCACAAAAATGGGAGATCCCAGAAAGAGATTTCTCGGGGTAACCTTGGGCCATGAGCGATATGAGCAGATCAACAATTGTTATCGAAGCACCCATCAGCCACGTCAGCGAGGTTCTCTTCGATCTCGAGAAGTACCCCGAGTGGTCAGATTCCATAACAAAAGTCAAAGTTTCTGAGCGGGATGAAAGCGGACGTGTCACGGGTGCAACCTTGACCATCTCAGCCGGTGCACTCAAAGACGAGGTAAGCCTTTCCTATAACTGGGATGGCGCACCCGCACGTCTGGAGTTCGAGCTCGAAGATGCCAACATGCTTACCAAAATGGATGGGGCATATATTCTCAAGGATCTAGGTGATGAAACAGAAGTTACCTATGAACTTTCAGTTGGCGTATCAATGCCGATTCCTCAAATGATGGTGACAAAGCAGGAGAAGACAACAATTGATCAAGCACTTGCTCAACTCAAAGAGCACTGCGAAGGTTAATTGCGCTAGTGAGCTACACAATAGGAATTGATGTCGGTGGCACGAAAGTGCTCGGCGGAGTTGTTGACGAATCGGGAAAGATTCTCATCGATGCGCGCAGAGACACTCCGCGTGAGGGCGGTACCGCTTTAACTCAAACTATTGCAGATGTTGCTCGCGAATTGATGTCTTCATATTCCGTTGATTCAGTAGGAATATCTGCAGCAGGTTTTGTCTCATCTGATCGCAAAACAATGCTCGCAACACCAAATATCGCAGGATGGAATGGTGTCGATCTTGATGCGCAGTTAACAGCGTTACTCGGTCTTCCGGTAGTTATTGAAAATGATGCCAACGCTGCAGCGTGGGGAGAAGCCGCCTTCGGTGCAGGTCGCGGCCATGATCACCTTCTTATTGTCACCGTGGGTACAGGTATCGGCGGTGGAATTGTTGTAAACGGAAATCTTTATCGCGGAGGATTTGGAACTGCAGCTGAGATTGGTCATATGCGAGTGGTTCCGGAAGGTCACCTCTGCGGATGTGGTGCTCGTGGATGCTTTGAACAATATGCCAGCGGTAGCGCTCTTATGCGTCATGCACGTGAAGCAATTAGCGCAACCCCTGAACTGGCACGCAACTTACTTGCTCTAGGTAACGGAACACTGGACGGATTAACGGGTAAACACATTACTGAGGCTGCTCAGAGTGGTGATCCTGTTGCGTTGGCAGCATTTAATACAACGGCACATTTTCTTGGCGCAGGAATCGCATCGCTCTGCGTAATTTTGGATCCCACACGCGTTGTCATCGGCGGGGGAGTTGTTGAGGCGGGCGAGATTTTGCTGGCACCAACTCGTGAGTCAATGATGCGACATATGCCTTTTGCAGGAAAGCATCCGTATCCAGATATTGTTCCGGCTGAACTCGGTAACGAAGCAGGGTTAGTGGGCGTTGCAGATCTAGCCCGCTTGTAGTTCTACTTACTTTTCGCTGGGATAGATCAAGCCGATCTGGCGGCGAATCTCATCGAGTGAACCCATAATCTCAATGCTCTCATCGGGAGTAAGGATGGGTGAATTCTTTGCACCGGAGCGAACTACGCGCTCGAACTCCTTTGCCTGCTCACGAAGGCCATGGCCCTTGTAATCAGTTGGATATTCAGTAGTTGTTCCGTCGTGCATGATTACGCGCATTGATGCTGGATTGTAGAAAGTGCGATCGATTTCAATCTTGCCTAACGTTCCACAAATTGTTGCTCGACATGGGGTCGAGACCATCATATTTGAGGTCAGAATTGCCTGTGCACCGCTCTTGTAATTAAAGATCGCCGTTGAACTCGCATCTACTCCCTTATCGGTAAAGGTTGCAGATGAAGTAATCGAATCAGGCTTACCTAGAACCATATGAGCAAATGAAATTGGATAGATGCCAAGATCAAGGAGCGCACCACCACCAAGGGAAGGTTCCCAGTGACGTGGGTTGGCATAATCTGAAAGACGTTGTCCGTGATCTGCTTCAACTGCCCAGATATCACCGAGAACTCCAGATGCCAAAATCTCGCGCACTCTATGCATGTGAGGCAAGAATCGTGCCCACATTGCCTCCATGAGTGCCACACCATTTGCATCAGCTGCAGCCTTCATCTGCTTTGCTTCTGCTGCATTGATAGTAAATGGCTTCTCACATAAAACTGGTTTTCCAGCATTGAGGGCAAGCACAGTATTGCTCACGTGATATGGATGAGGTGTAGCGACATAAATCGCATCAAGAGTTGGATCGTTAACTAACTCCTCATAGCTGCCGTAAGCAACGCATCCAGGAAATTCTGTTGCAAAGGCATCGGCGCTCTCTTTAGATCGCGAGCCAACCGCGGCAACGATGTGGTTATTGAAGTACGAAAGATCTCGCGCAAATGCTTGTGCAATTCCACCACTAGCAAGAATTCCCCAACGAAAATCTGTACTCATACTTGTGCTCCATCATCATCTAGGCCCGAATTATCCGAGCGAGGGTTATCTTTCCACTTCTTAAATGCCTTAATGCCATCTTCGAAGAATTTTTTTCGAGAAGTTTTCTCAGGTATTGGGGGAGTAAAGCGCTCTTCTTCCACACTTCGGTCCAACTCATCGAGATAGGTTGATGGAGAACTCTCATCAAGTGATAATCCTGCGACAAGTGCCTGAAATTTCTCGTCAATGAGATCTTTCTCATCTTTACCCGGATTCTGGGCGTCATCGGAGGCAGATGTCATGCTTTATATTCGCACAAACTTCGCCAATTGAGTAGAAAAGGGGTTAAATTATGAGCATGAACAATCTGCCCTACGGCACTTTGCGCGCCTTCTTGACGCCTTTCTTGATGATCCTCTTTCGCCCTAAGGTGAAGGGGCTTCGCAATGTTCCAGCGAGCGGACCGCTGATCATCGCTTCGAACCATCTCTCATTTAGCGATTCAATTTTCATGCCACTGGTTGTCCCTCGCAAGGTGACCTTTCTTGCAAAGAGTGAGTACTTCACTTCACCAGGACCTAAGGGTCTTTTAAAGAAGTTAACTTTTATCGCACTGGGCCAAGTTCCGGTCGACCGTTCTGGTGGACGTCGCAGTGAGGCGGCTTTGATCACAGGCCTACAAGTCTTATCTGAGGGAAAGTGTCTTGGAATTTATCCTGAAGGAACTCGTTCACCTGATGGACGTCTCTACAAGGGGCGGACCGGAATTGCCCGCCTAGCCATTGAATCCGGCGCTCCGATTATTCCGGTTGCAATGTTTAATACTGAAAATATCCAGCCCACTGGCCAGGTCATTCCAAATATTCAGCGAGTAGGCATGACATTCGGCGAACCAATGTACTTTGATGGAGACTCAACTGATCTGGCTTATCTGCGCGAAGTCACTGATCAGATTATGAATCGCATTCAAGAGCTCTCCGGTCAAGAGTATGTTGATCAATACGCAGTTAAAGCGAAGAAATCAAGTAAGAGCGAAACGGATGAAGAGTCCGAGTAACTAACGCGATTCCAGTTCTGCGCGTTGGATGAGGTAATTACAGGTTTGACACTCCGGTCCAGCATCGGGAAATTCTCCCTCGATGACATTGAGCAATTCAACGAGAAGCTCTTGGAATTTTTCACTATCCCTTTCAACGGGGAGATAGTGCTGGGTAACTCCAAATCCATGCGCACCATCGGCAGTCTCTGTAATGCCATTGAGTTTCCATACAAGTAGCCCCATCGTAGTTACTGGGAAGGGCTTACCTTTATCTGGATTTTCTAAGGCATGGGCATAAGCCTCTAACTGCGGCGCGTAAAAGGTGCCATTGTCTCGATCGGAATCCGAAACTTTACAATCGATAATTCCAACAGAGCCATCTTCATAATGAGCAAGAAGATCGTAGATACCAAGAATTTTCCAGGTTGTCTGTCGTCCGCCGATAACAAGGGGCGCGGATTTAACCCACTGTCCCCATTGCTTAACAATTCCGGCAGGAAGTGATGGATCTAAATCTTGCATTGCGGCTCTACGAAAATGTTCTTCCTGCGCATCTGCCAAAGGCTTTACTAGAGGAAATTGCCCAGGCATTGTGACTTTAAACCAATACTTAATCCAGAGGCATCTCTTGCACGTGGATAGACCAAATGTGAGATCAGATGGTGCGATCGTATCTCTGGCTGGTTTATCAGGGCGGGTAATCTTCTTCTGGCTCATTGTGCGATTAAATCACGGGCAGCAGTTGCAATGACAAGAATTCCTAAAATCATGATCACGATTCCTCCCATCGCGCGTAGCAAGATTAAGCGTTTGGTGTCATTTGCCAACCAAGTGCGCGCAGTTCCGGCCAGCAGCCCCCACGATGAATCGAGGAAGAAAGCAAGCACGGCGAAAATGACTCCCATGAGTACAAGCTGTTGAGAGATACGACCTTGCTCTTTATCAACAAATGGTGGAAGCACCGCTGCGAAAAAGACAATTCCCTTTGGGTTAAGTGCGCCCACCCAGAATCCATCACGAACACATTGCCAGAGCGTAGGTTCAGTTGTCTCAACGGCGTTACTCATATCGGCTGCATGTGCAGCTCGTTTACGCCAGGCATCAATACCAAGATAGAGAAGATAGAGGCCGCCGCCCCATTGCACTGCGGCATAGAGAAGATCTGAACGCGAGAGAAGTGGTCCAAATCCAAGGGCTACAACGACTGAGAGTGCGAGTGCACCGGAGGCGTTTCCAAGAACGGTAAGAACGGCAACTCTGCGACCCCAAGCGATCGCTCGAGCAATAACAAAGAGAACACTTGGCCCGGGCGCCAAGATAATTACGATGGCGGCGATGAGATATTCACCGATTCGCGTCGGAATCACTAACCCCAAGAAATTCACTTGTACATCATAGAGATAAAAAACTAGGGCCCCGGAAGAATCTTCCGAGGCCCTAGCGTTACTTACAGTGTTGAGATTACTTCCCGCGCGCTTTGGCGATGGCGTGAAGTAGGTGGTAACCAATCACAGCAACTAGAGTTCCGTTGACGATACCTGTGAAGGTGTAGTCACCCTTTGTCCATGAGTAGTCAGCGATACCGATGATGATCGCTGATGCAACAACTAAGAGGTTGATTGGATTTGAGAAATCTGAGCGACTATCAACCCAGATTCGTGCACCAAGAATTCCGATCATTCCGAAGAGCGCAGTTCCTGCACCACCGAGTGCTCCCATTGGAGTTGCCGCAAGGACAGCGCCAAACTTAGGGGAGAGTGAGAGCAGGATTGCTCCGATGCCCGCGACCCAATATGCAGCTGTTGAGTAAACACGGCTTGATGCCATTACTCCGATGTTTTCTGCATACGTTGTTGTACCAGAACCACCACCTGCACCAGCAAGTGCCGTTGCAACACCATCTGCCATAAGTGCGTTACCCATTTGGTCATCAAGATCTTTTCCTGTCATTGCAGCAACTGCCTTGACGTGTCCTACGTTCTCGGCGATAAGCACAAGAACCACAGGTAGGAAGAGAATCATGATGCTGAATTTAAATGTTGGAGTTTCAAAGGCTGGTGCTGCAACCCACTTAGCTGCCTTGATTCCATCCGTATTGACATCACCCATAGCGAATGCGGTGATGTAACCAATTGCAAGACCAAGGAAGATGCTAATTCGACCGATGATGCCTCGAGAGAAAGCAGTGAGAAGACCAATTGAAACCAGAGTGATAATTCCGATCATGGTCGCATTTGGGTCAACAACTTTTCCGCCGATAAGACCCTGGAAATTATTCTTAGCCGCTGGTGCAAGGTTGAGTCCGATCAACATAACAATTGCGCCAGTAACGATCGGCGGCATCATTGTGTTGATCCAGCCAATACCTGCCGCGCGAACGACAAGACCTACAAGAATTAAGAGCGCTCCGGTAAAGACGATGCCACCGAGAGCTCCTGCCATCCCGCCACCTTCTGCACCCATGGCAGCAGAGATTGGACCGAGGAATGCAAAGGATGATCCGAGATAGCTCGGAACTTTATTTTGGGTAATGATGAGGAAGAGGAGTGTGCCAACGCCAGAGAAGAAGAGTGTGGTCGTGGCGGGAAAGCCGGTAAGAATTGGAACAAGGAATGTGGCTCCGAACATTGCGGCGATATGCTGCAAGCCAAGGCCGATGGTAAATGGCCAGCTCAGACGCTCATCGGGGGCTACAACTTCTCCCGATTTGATCGATGAGCCATCGCCATGGAGTTTCCATGTGAATAGTGACACGTAGATTTCCTTCCTCTAAAGCCGTGAATACCCCATACGAGTATGTGGCAGGCCAGGATGACCAGTAATGAGGGTAGAACTAACTCCTAGTGAACCCTCTAGTAGGCCTCGGCGAGTCGAAAACTGCTCAGAGTTGCCTCGAGGGCCTATTTCGGATTGAATAGCGTCCGATATATCGAATCGATATATAGTGCTCGGTATATACCCACATTAGCTAGGAGGAGCGATGCGCTCACGTGCAGAGTCGTTGGAGTTTGCTCTCCTTGGCCTGCTCTCACAGAGCCCTCTACATGGCTACGAACTGCGCAAACGCATTAGCGCAATCTTCGGTCCATTTAGAGCCCTTTCGTTCTCTGTCTTATACCCACAGCTTCGCAGAATGCTTGAGGCTGGGTTGATCAAAGAGACGACGGCAGAGGCTGGATCTCGGCGTTCCCGAATTGTCTATGCGATCACAAAGGCTGGGGAAGACCGCTTCGTTGATTTGGCCGAAAGCGTTAACTCCGAGGCATGGGAAGACGATGGCTTTGAAATTCGCTTCGCTTTCTTTAGCCCAACATCAACAAAGAACAGAATAAGAATTCTTGAAGGGCGTCACCGTCGACTTCAAGAGAAGGCAGAGATGCTTCGAGTTGAACTCGAGCGCTCGCCTTCGGGTATCGATAAATATCTAGAAGAGTGGCGCCGCCATTCGTTGGAATCGGCTATGCGAGAGATCGCCTGGCTTGAAGACATGATCAAAACCGAGAGGAAATAGAGTGAAAATCACAACTGGAAAAGGTGACATCCGTGTTGCCATCGTTGGAGTAGGAAACTGCGCCAACTCATTGGTACAAGGTGTTACCTATTACAAGGATGCCGCTGCAGATCAAGAGATCCCTGGTCTCATGCACGCAACAGTCGGTGCCTACCACATCAGCAACGTAAAGTTTGTTGCTGCCTTCGATGTTGATTCGAAGAAGGTCGGGCTAGATCTTGCTGATGCAATCTGGGCAAGCGAGAACAACACAATTAAATTTAGCGATGTAGCAAAGACAGGCGTTGAAGTGCTCCGTGGAGTAACTCACGACGGTCTTGGTCGCTACTATCGCGAGACAATTACAGAATCAACGGCAGCAGCAGTTGATGTTGTTGCTGTCCTCAAGGAAGAGCAAGTAGATGTTCTCATCTGCTACCTACCAGTTGGCTCAGAAGTTGCAGCCAAGTTCTACGCACAGTGCGCACTTGATGCCGGTTGCGCATTCGTAAACGCTCTTCCTGTCTTCATCGCATCAGATCCAGTATGGGCGAAGAAGTTCGAAGATGCTGGCGTGCCTATCGTTGGCGATGACATCAAGAGCCAAGTCGGTGCGACCATCACACACCGCATCATGGCGAAATTATTCCAGGATCGTGGAGTTCACCTAGACCGTACCTACCAGCTCAATGTTGGCGGAAATATGGACTTTAAGAACATGCTTGAGCGCGATCGCCTTGAGTCAAAGAAGATCTCAAAGACAAACTCTGTAACCTCACAGCTTGATCACGACATGGGTGAGAAGAACGTTCACATCGGACCTTCTGATTACATTCCATGGCTCGATGATCGCAAGTGGGCTTATGTCCGTCTTGAAGGTCGCGCCTTCGGCGATGTGCCGCTAAACCTTGAATACAAGCTAGAAGTATGGGATTCACCAAACTCAGCTGGTGTCATCATTGACGCTCTACGCTGTGCCAAGATTGGTATGGATCGCAAGATCGGCGGCCCACTACTTTCACCATCTTCATACTTTATGAAGACCCCACCTGTTCAGTACACAGATGAGCAGGCACACGTCAAGACAGAAGCGTTTATCGCTGGAACTCTTGATCGCTAAAAACACACTCTCTCGGTAATAAAAACGCCCGGCCTGCTTATGCAGACCGGGCGTTTTCTTTGAATGACGTCCGGTTTCATACGTTCTCGTAGTAACCTCTACCCATGAGTAACATCACCAACACTTTCTCGGAAGGTGTTCTGAGCCTCTCTCTCAATCGTCCCGAAAAGATGAACGCTCTCACCAGGGATATGTATGCAGATCTGGCTCGAGCGCTCAATGAGGCAGCCGGGGATTTTTCTGTAAGGGCAGTCATCCTGACTAGCGAAGGTGATCACTTCACAGCGGGTAATGACATTAGAGATTTTATGGATCATCCTCCAACTTCAGAAGATTCAACGGTTGCTGCATTTCTAGGTGCAATCTTAGAATTTCCCAAACCTCTCCTGGCTGCCGTAAAGGGAAATGCAATCGGAGTGGGCACCACAATGTTGCTGCACTGCGATGTTGTCGTAGCCGACCCAGACTCTAAATTCTCTATGCCATTTGTTTCACTCGGATTGGTTCCTGAGGCTGGATCTAGTTTGCTCTTTCCTGCTCTGGTCGGATACCAAAGAGCTGCCAAGATTTTTATGACCGGTGAGTCATTTTCATCAGAAGCTGCCCGGGAAATGGGGCTCGTTGCCGAAATCTCTGGCGATTGTTATACCAGCGCGCTAAAGATTGCTCAACAGATTGCCGCACAACCTCCCACTGCAATCATTAATACAAAGGCTTTGATCAAGGCGAGTAAGCACGATGCCGTTGCGGCGGTGATGAAGGCAGAGTTTGAACTCTTTGCCATGGCTCTTACATCCGATGAAGCGATGGAAGCATTTATGAATTTCATGGCCAAGAAGGCTGCTGAAAAAGAAAAGGGCGGAAAGTAATGACAATCTCAGGAAACCTACAAGGTAAAAGGATCTTCATTACTGGTGGATCTCGCGGCATTGGTCTAGCCATCGCGCTACGTGCTGCCGCAGATGGTGCATCAGTTGCGATCGCTGCAAAGACTGCCGATCCAAATCCAAAACTGCCTGGCACAATTTTTACCGCTGCTAAAGAGATTGAGGCCGCCGGGGGAGTAGCCCTACCTATTCAATGTGATATCCGTGATGAAGAGCAGATCGCTGCCGCGATTGAAAAAACTGCCGCAGAATTCGGTGGGATTGATATTTTGATCAATAATGCAAGCGCCATCAACCTCACACCAACTCTTGCTACTCCAGCAAAGCGATTTGATCTGATGTTCGATGTGAATGTGCGAGGTACATTCCTTACTTCACAAGCTGCGCTGCCACACCTGAAGGCAAGTGCGGCCGAAGGTCGAAATCCTCACATTCTTACCTTGTCGCCTCCACTGTCAATGAAGGCGAAGTGGTTTAAGAATCACGTCGCCTACACAATGGCTAAATATGGAATGTCGATGTGCGTCCTTGGTATGGCAGAAGAGTTCAAACGTGTTGGCATCGCAGTCAATGCACTCTGGCCTCGTACAGCAATCGATACTGCAGCCCTGCAGATGATTCCTGGCATAGATACTGCCACCTGTAGAACACCTGAAATTCTTGCCGATGCGGCCTACGTCATTTTGAATCGTGATGCCAAGGAGCATTCAGGAAACTTCTACGTCGATGATGAAGTGCTTGCTAGCGTTGGAATCACAGATCTTGAGAAGTATTCAGTGGTTCCTGGGACGACAGATTTCCTCCTAGATTTCTTCTTGGACTAAAATATCCATATGTTCATAGCATCAGAGCCTCTTGGAGCGCTTGCCGGTTTACCACTACACCCGCTGTTGGTGCATTCGGCAGTAGTACTTATTCCACTCGTTGCAGTTGGCGCATTGGTGATGTCCTACCTACCAAGTTTTTCTCGTCGCCACGGCAAGTTGATTCTCATTCTTGCTCTCGTTGCTCAGGTAAGCGTATTTCTGGCAAAGATGAGCGGGGAAGCATTTGCTGAGATTCTAGATAAGAACGTCGAGAAGCATGCAGAGCTTGGCGAGATTGCTCCCTTAGTAACGCTACCTATGGTCGCTCTGATCTATCTGCGTTGGCGAATGGATCGAGCAGGTTCATCAATCGGTAACGCCACGGTAAGACGACTTACATCTATCGCACTTGTTATTTCAAGCCTGGTAAGCCTTGTGGTGATTTTTCTCGTCGGCCACTCGGGTGCTAGTTCTGTTTGGGGTTGGATCGATAAGCTTTAAAAATCAGCGTGCTTAACAGCGCACTGACAATCGATGCTGCAATTACCGCAACAACTGCAATGTTCTGTAGCTCCTGATTTTCAAATGCTAGATCTGCGATAAAGAGCGCAACGGTAAATCCGATTCCAGCCGCGCTGCCGGTTGCTACCAGTTTCCCGATATTGGCATTTTCAGGAAGATCGGCAATCCGCGCCTTTGAAGCGGCTAACGCTAAGGCGAGAACTCCGAGTGGTTTTCCGATAACTAAGCCTAAGAAAATTCCCCAAGCAATAACTGAAGAAGTTGCAGCCCGGAGTGAATCTTCAGTGATGACGACTCCTGTATTAGCCATTGCAAAAATCGGAACGATGATCAGCGATGAGTACGGATGCAACTTCACCTGCAGATACTCAATGTAGGAGATCGATCCGTCATCAATATCCTCAAGATCGCTATCTTCCTTAACGTTTGAGGGAGTGAGCAGACCAAGAATGACACCTGCCAAAGTTGGATGAACACCAGTGCGATAAAGGCCGTACCAAAGGAGAAGTCCGCAGAGAATGTAAGTGAATACTGAAGTAAAGTTCATTTTCTTAAGGGCAAGAATGAGAAGTACTGAGCCACATGAAGCGAGCACCCATGAGAATGCGATTCCACTTGAATAAACGAGAGCGATAATCAAGATCGCTCCGATGTCATCGATGACTGCAAGGGCTAAAAGAAAGGATCGCAACGAGAGCGTGACAACTGGCCCCATCATCGCAAGCAAGCCAACGGCGAGTGCGATATCAGTTGCAACCGGAACTGCCCATCCTTCAGGGGCTACATCACCGGCGATTGCAAGATAAATTCCGGCAGGAAGTGCCATTCCTCCGATGGCTGCGATGAATGGCATCGCTGCCTTCTTTACTGATGAGAGATGACCGGAGACCAGTTCTCGTTTAATTTCAAGACCGACGACAAAGAAGAAGATTGTCATCAATCCGTAGTTAATGATCTTGAGAACGGTTAATTTCAGATACAAGAGTCCGCTGTCGAGAGTAAAACCTAAAGCAAGGAAATCAAAGTAGCGATCGGAGATTGGAGAATTGGCAATGGCTAGGCCGAGAACGGCGGCAAGGACCAGTAGTGCACCCGAGGAAGATTCCTTATGAAGGAAATCTTTGAGTGGGGAGATCTTGCGAGCCATAGTGCGAGTCTATCTGAGAGGTTCTTTCGAATGAGTAAAACCCCCGCCAGATTACTGACGGGGGTTTTACGCGATACTTTTAGATATCGAAGTAGAGCTCGAACTCTGCTGGATGTGGACGTAGACGTACGTAATCAACTTCTTGCTTACGCTTCCATTCAATCCATGTTGAGATGAGATCTTCGCTGAAGACACCACCCTGTGTAAGGAATGCATGATCTTTCTCGAGGCTATCGAGAACCGCATCAAGAGAACCCGGAACCTGAGGAATCGCGCGAGCTTCTTCGCCCTCTAGTTCGTAGAGATCCTTATCTACTGGAGCAGGTGGCTCGATCTTGTTGATGATTCCATCAATACCTGCCATCAACATTGCTGCAAATGCTAGGTATGGATTTGATGAAGGATCTGGGCAACGGAATTCGATGCGCTTTGCCTTTGGGCTTGATCCTGTAATTGGAATACGGATACATGCTGAACGGTTACGCGCTGAGTAGACAAGGTTTACCGGTGCTTCATAACCCGGAACTAAACGACGATATGAGTTCACTGTTGGGTTGGTGAATGCAAGAAGCGATGGAGCGTGCTTCAAGAGTCCACCGATATACCAACGGGCCATATCTGAAAGATCGCCATAAGTTCCTGCTTCGAAGAAGAGTGGCTTGCCATCTTTCCAAAGTGATTGGTGAACGTGCATACCTGAACCGTTATCTCCGAAGAGTGGCTTTGGCATAAAGGTCGCTGTCTTGCCACCTTCCCATGCAACGTTACGGATGATGTACTTGAACTTCATCAGTTCATCACCTGCAGTAAGAATGTCTGTGAAACGGTAGTTGATCTCCATCTGTCCAGCGGTTCCCACTTCGTGGTGTGAACGCTCAACAAGAAGACCTGCACGACCGAGCTCCATCACCATTTCATCGCGAAGATCCGCAAATTGATCTGTTGGAGAAACTGGGAAATATCCGCCCTTAATACGTGTGCGATATCCACGGTTTGGAGTTCCATCTGGATCAGCAACGATGCCTGTATTCCACGCACCTTCATATGAATCGATGTGGTGGTAAGCCTCATTGATACCTGTCTTAAAGCGAACTGCGTCAAAGACGTAGAACTCAGCCTCTGGTGCAAAGAATGCCTGATCTGCAATACCGGTTGACTTCAGGTAATCAACGGCCTTCTTAACAACGCCGCGAGGATCGCGTGAGTAGGCGGTGTTATCTGTTGGGTTGTGAACAGAGAAGATAATGATGAGAGTTTTCTCGAGGCGGAAAGGATCGAGGTAGGCAGATTCTGGAACTGGAAGAAGTTTCATATCTGACTCATGGATTGATTGGAATCCACGGATTGAAGAGCCGTCGAACATCAAGCCATCAGTGAAGACAGCCTCATCAAATGACTCAACAGGAACGTTGAAGTGATGTTGAATTCCTGGAAGATCGGTAAAGCGAACATCAACAAGTTTTACATCTTCTTTCTTGATGTAAGCAAAGATTTCTTGCGCATTCTTAAACATGGAGTACTCCGATTTTTCTTGTGATCGCTGTGAGACGCTCGGCTCTGAGGCTCTCTGAGATGGCTTAACCCTAGATCCACCAAGTAAAAATGGCATCATCGCCGTGTTACATCCTTGTTAAATGAGTTACATCCCCCTGCCGCAGGGGCTCAGATAGGCTTAGGCCATGACCGAATTCGATCTCAGATATCCACGGGTGAGCCAAGGGCGGCGGATGCTCGGCGTCCTGATCGACTGGTTGATGTCATATGCCATCGCAATCGGATTCTTTGTCGAGTTTGGAGCGCCCTCCATGGGGGCGGTGGTCTTCCTTGTCTTCACAGCTCAGTATCTGATCTTCGCAGCACTTGGGGGAGCCACCCCTGGTCATCGCATTGTTGGGCTCAAAATTGTACGTTTTTCAGATGGCGGTATGCCAACGCCACTTCAAGCCCTGATTAGAACGGGGCTACTTGTCTTGATTATTACTGCGATCACCTTCGACCAGAATGGTCGTGGAGTGAATGAACGGCTAAGCAACACCGTTCTTGTAAAGACTCGTTAAGAATTTATCGCTTAGGAACGCGAACATTCTTTGGCATTGGCCCCTTTGGCATTGGCAGAGACATTCCACCAACCGCCTTAAGGCGAGCGCGCACTTCTCTCATCTGATGCGCAGAGAGTGTCTTCTTATACTTTGAAACCTGCTTCTGCAATTTGCGAAGAGGTACCTGACCTTCGCCGTCTCCAACCCAAATTTCATAGATCGGCACACCTGGAGCAAAGCGTTCAGCATCTTTACGTGCTGATTGAAGGAGTTGGCGCGTTGCAAAGGAACCTTCGGCAGTAAGAACAATTCCGGCACGACCAACGCTGCGATGGACCATATCTTGGCTCTTATTAACTGCAACTGCTGGAGTTGTTGTCCATCCTTTGCGAATAGCCATCAAGACGCTAGCGGCGGCGCCCATCTGTCCTTCAACGCTGGCAAAACTTGCATTAAGTGCGATGCGAGAGAAGACAAAGAGCGAAGCAAGAAGTGCGAGTGGCAGTGAGATGAATCCGAAGTAATACGGATGACCTACTGCAAAGCCAATTCCAATTCCTGCTGCAAGGACGACAACAAAAATCAGCGCCAAAACGCTTCCGATCCATGGCTTAACGCTCTTGGTCAATGCATAGGCATCACGAATCGCTTTAAAGCGTGGTTCGCGGATCTTTGGCTCTTTCTTCTTCTTCTTAAACATGAGCGTTAGTTTAGGGGAGCGGGGGCTGTTCCACCAAGGCGGACCGGGGCCCAACGCGCACCTTCATGGCTATCTGGATAGTGAGATTGCACATCAAGAAGCAGAGCCTGCATTGCAGCGCGAAGCTGGGCCTCACCCTCTTCGACGTTATCGTCTTTTGTAAAGTAGAGCGGCTTACCAAACGTGACAGAGATCGGATATTTGTTTCGCCTTAAATCTCGTTTGACCTTCTTGGTCCATATGCGCTGTGAACCCCACACAACAGCGGGAACGACTGGAACTCCGGCACCCATGGCTAAACGCACTGCGCCAGATTTAAATTCTTTCAATTCAAAACTGACTGAGATTGTTCCTTCAGGAAATATGCCAACAATCTCTCCGGATTTAAGTGCGCGAAGGGCTGCCACAAATGAAGCGGAACCACTCGAACGATCAACGCTGATGTGGTGCATTCCGCGCATTAAAGGGCCAGCAATTTTGTTTTCGAAAATTTCTTTCTTCGCCATAAAGCGCACGTAACGCTTAACTGGTAGAGCCGCAGTGCCGATTAGTGCAAAATCGAGATAGCCGACGTGGTTCATCGCAAGGATTGCTCCACCTTGGCGAGGAATGTTTTCATCGCCTTCAAAGTCAAAGCGAAGGCCGAGGTACTTCCAGAAAGTCTTGAGAACTACAACGACTGGGGGATAGACAAGATCTGCCATTTACTTGGAACCACTGTTGGCTCGGGATTCCATTGCTTGGCGATAGAGGCGACCGGCACGATAACTGCTGCGCACTAGTGGGCCGCTCATTACGCCGAGGAAGCCAGCCTCGGTTGCTTCCTGGGCAAGCTCTACAAATTCTTCTGGCTTTACCCAACGTTCAACTGGGTGATGCTTCATTGTGGGGCGCAGATATTGGGTGATTGTGATCAAGTCACAGCCAGCCGCGCGAAGATCAACGAGAGCCTGAGAAATTTCTTCGCGGGTCTCACCAAGTCCAAGAATTAAATTAGATTTAGTGATCAGGCCGTAATCGCGCGCCTGAGTAATGACGTTCAATGAGCGATCGTAGGTAAAGGCAGGGCGAATGGTCTTAAAAATTCGCGGGACTGTTTCGAGATTGTGTGCAAAGACTTCAGGGGCTGCATCAAAGACGAGATTGAGTAAATCTGGGTTACCGCTGAAATCAGGTGCCAACATTTCTACGCCACAGCCAGGATTGAATTCGTGAACTTTGCGAATCGTCTCGGCGTAAAGCCAGGCACCTTCATCTTCGAGATCGTCGCGAGTTACTCCAGTGATGGTGGCGTATGCAAGCCCCATAGTTTTTACCGATTCAGCAACCTTGCGTGGCTCTTCGCGGTCAATCGGAAGCGGCTTGCCTGTATCGATATTGCAGAAATCGCAGCGTCGTGTGCAGCGATCGCCTCCAATAAGGAAAGTTGCTTCTTTATCTTCCCAGCATTCAAAAATGTTTGGACATGCTGCTTCTTGGCAGACGGTATGCAACCCTTCAGTTTTTACAAGAGTACGAAGTCGCGTGTATTCAGGACCCATATTTGCTCGCGTCTTAATCCACTCAGGTTTGCGCTCAATAGGGGTTTCGGCATTACGAGCTTCGATGCGTAACAATTTACGATCATCAGAATGTGTTGTCATCGGCTCACCTTTGCTAGGGATTCATACATGTACTTTTCAACGATTGGTAGAACTTCTTCGAGGCTAATACTACGGCCGAGTTCGATGGCAAGAGATGTGACCGCTGCATCTTCAATCCCACAGGGAATAATCGCCTGGAAAGGGGTCAAATCTGGCTCAACATTAAGTGCAAATCCATGCATGGTGACTCCTCGTGCAACACGAATGCCGATCGCCGCTATTTTGCGTTCGCCCTTGTTATCTACAACCCAGACCCCTGATCGTCCTTCAACGCGTGTGGCCGCAAGGCCAAGTTCTGAACAAGTAGCGATCAAGGCGGTCTCGATTTCGCGCACAAATCCAACTAACTCAGTTGGCTTTGCAAGTCGAACAATCGGATAGCCAACTAATTGACCTAGGCCGTGCCACGTGATTTTTCCGCCGCGATCTACATCAATGACTGGTGTTCCATCCTGAGGGCGCTCATGATCCTGGGTGCGCTTACCCGCGGTGTAGACGGATGGATGCTCCAACAATAAAAGTGTGTTCTCTCTCTGATTATCTGCTATTTCATTATGAAGCGAACGTTGCAATTCGAGAGCATCCAAATACTCCATCACACCAGCCCGCTTGAGAGCTATGGGAGAGTGTGAGATCGCTGAGTCGGCAACTGGCACAGCCCCAGCCTAAAGGTAGGCTTGCCTTCTTGCTAATCCGCACTGCGCGCACCCACGAAAGGCCCTAATAACCGTGTCAACAGCAACTACAAAGAACCGTAAGCCATATGCAATCGCCATGCTGGTCGTCATCGCCTGGTTCTTGGTAACTGGAATATTCGGACCGCTCTTTGGAAAGTTGACTTCGGTCCAAGAGAATAACAATTCATCATTTCTTCCCAAAGGCGCAGAAGCGACACAAGCATCAGAAGTTATCGCCACTTTTTCAGATAAAGATTCTTTTACATTTCCAACACTGATTCTCTTTGAAGGCAAGGGCGATGCTGCGACATTTGCAGCGATCAACTCTCACCTTGCAAAGGTAGGTGAGATCACACTCGGTGGAACCACGGCGAAGATCTCTGATTACATCGCACCCGGACAGCAGATCACTGCTTTCCCATCGCAAGATGGCGCTGCGATTCTTGCCAATATTCCACTTGACGGCACTGCTCTCGGCAAAGTTCTTCCAAATGACGAACCAGTGCTCCCGGCTATCGTGGAAGCGCTCCGCGAGGACATCGCTCCGATTGCAAAAGCCAATGGAGTCGACTCATATGTCACGGGTCCCGGCGGCCTCTTTGGTGATCTCTTTGCAGCATTTGGCACGATCGACTCAACTCTCTTACTAACAACTCTCGGCGTAGTCGCAGTTATTTTGATCGTTGTCTACCGCTCACCAATTTTGTGGATCATTCCGCTTCTGTCTGCGCTCTTCGCCCTGACTCTTGCTGGTGGAATTGTTTATCTCCTTGCAAAAAATGACATTATCGATGTGGATGGACAATCACAGGGAATTCTCTCGATCCTGGTCATCGGTGCGGCGACAGATTACGCACTGCTTTTGATAGCGCGTTATCGAGAAGAGTTGCATCTTCACGAAAGCAGATTTGATGCGATGCGGGCTGCCTATAAAGGTGTCTGGGAACCAATCCTTGCATCAGGCTCAACTGTTGCTATTTCACTACTCATTCTTCTCTTTAGCCAACTATCGAACACCGCAGGTCTAGGGCCAGTTGGCGCTATCGGCATCGTCTGCGCGATGTTTACAATTTTGACTCTACTACCGGCTTTCTTGTTGATCTTTGGTCGCTGGATCTTCTGGCCCCGCAAACCACTTCATGATGGAGACGATCATGTAATGACTGGAGTTTGGGCAAAGGTAGGTATCTCAGTAGGGCGCAACCCTCGCAAGGCGTGGGTTGTCACTGGATCTGTATTGCTTCTCTTTGCTTTCGCATCAACAACTCTCAAGACAGATGGTCTTGGAACTATCGATACCTTTACTGGAAATCCTGAATCTGTTGTCGGTCAGAAGAAGCTAGAAACTCACTTTCCCGGTGGTGAGGGGGATCCCACTCAAGTAGTTTTCTCAGCATCAAAAATTGATCAGATGGCAGCAGCTCTTAAGAGTGCTCCAGGCGTCACTGATGTAAGCCCACAATTAGCTGGCCTACCACTTGCTGGCCAACCTGAACCGAAAGTCGCTGAAGTTAACGGCAAGGTGATTCTTAATCTCACACTAAATCGCGCTCCGGATAGCGTTGAAGCTGGAAATGATGTTCCAGAGATCAGGCGAATTGCTAAGACAGTAGATCCTTCTGCGTTAGTCGGTGGAACAAGTGCGGTCTATTTTGATGTAAGAACTGCAAACGCTGAAGACAACCGCACAATTATTCCAATCGTCCTATTGGTCATCACGCTGATTCTTGGACTTCTTCTGCGAAGCATCTTGAGTGCAATTCTTTTGCTCGGCACCGTTGTGCTCTCCTACTTTGCAACTCTGGGTGTGTGTGCCCTTGTCTTTAATCACATTTTCGGATTCCCAGGTGGCGATAATTCCTTCCCACTATTTGCCTTTATCTTCCTGGTCGCACTCGGAATCGATTACAACATCTTCCTCATGACTCGCGTTCGTGAAGAATCACTCAAGATCGGTACGCGTGCCGGTGTTATCAAGGGTCTTACGGTGACAGGAGCGGTTATTACTTCAGCTGGAATTGTTTTAGCTGCAACCTTTGCCGTCCTTGGTTTATTGCCACTAGTGCCCCTTGCTCAACTTGGATTTGCAGTGGCGTTCGGAGTTCTCCTAGATACGATCATTGTTCGCTCAATCTTGGTGCCTGCACTAGTTCACGATATTGGTCCTAAGGTCTGGTGGCCTTCAAAACTTGCTAAGGAGTCGGTGAACTAATTCATGCGCGTTGGAATCGCAGGATATGGCTTAGCAGGTCGCGTTTTCCATGCGCCTTTACTTAAAGGCTGCGGCTATGAAGTTGCCTCGATACTGACTTCAAACCCTGATCGAATCGCACAAGCCAAGAGTGATTTTCCGCAGGTACAGATTTTTTCTGAACTCGATGCATTCTTAGAATCCGACCTTGATCTTGTTGTTATTGCTTCGAGCAACGTCGCCCATCTTCCACAAACTCTGGCAGCGCTGGAACGAGGAATTCCTACAGTTGTCGATAAACCAATGGGACGTTCTGTGGCTGAAGTGAAGGAGATGATTGCGCTCTCTGAAAAGAAGCAAATTCTTCTGACAACATTTTTCAATCGCCGTTGGGATAGCGATAGCCTGACAATAAAGAAGTTGTTAGCAACAGGGGAGTTAGGGACACCTTTCCGCTTTGATGGACGTTTCGAACGTTTTCGCCCCGAACGTAATCTCGCATCCTGGCGCGAGAATCTCTCACCGGAGGAAGGCGGAGGGCTACTTCTTGATTTGCAATCGCACTTAATCTCTACCGCTCTTGAATATTTCGGACCAGCACAAGTTGTAAGCGCTAGCGTTCGCTCTATTCGTGGTGGGGCTGATGATGATGTGACTGTTGTATTGCGTCATGACTCAGGTGTCGATTCATATCTCGCTGCATCAGCGGTAAGTGGTGCACCAGGACCTCGCGTTCGTTTGCTGGGAACCAAGGGAGCGCTTGTAATTGATGAGCTTGATCCGCAAGAAGATGCACTTCGAGCAGGCGAGATTCCTTTTGGCGGCGTATGGTCAAAGCCAATGACAAATACAGCAGCAATTCACAAGGGTGGTGAAGTTCTGCCTTTGGAGAGCGTCTCCGGAAATTACGCAGCCTTTTACACTTTGGTTAAAGCTGCGATTGAAAGTGGCTCTGCAGCACCTGTCTCTCTCGGCGATGCGCTGCGCGTTGCGGAAATTATCGAAGAGGCGCGAGCAATAAGTGTCCGATAGTTCACTGCCTGTCATAGTCGTTGGCGCGGGGCTGGCTGGTTTATCTGCGGCGCAAACTCTGCTTGATGCAGGTGTTGCAGTACGTGTGTTGGAAGCCTCAGCAACTCTCGGCGGTCGAGTACAAACCGATGAAATTAACGGATATCGCTTTGATCGCGGATTTCAATTGATAAATGCGAAATACCCTGAACTAGAGGCGCTCAATATTGTTCATAAGTTAGATTTTGCCTACGCACCGCGTGCAGTTGATATTGCCCTCGATGGTTCAGCCGTCCGCCTTGGAGATCCGCGAAAATTTCTCGTTTCGGCTTTCCGTAGCCAATCAGGAAGCATGAGAGAGAAAATCTCGTTTTTGAAGTATCTATTTTCACACTCTGCTCATGGCTCAAATGTTGAGAGTGAGTTAATGGCTGCAGGCTGTAACAATCTCTACACACGAGTGCTCAAGCCCTTCCTGACAGGAGTTTTCTTAACTCAACCTGTTCGCGTGGATTCTGTAAGTGGCAGAGAGATCATCAAGAGTTTTATCAGTGGAGCACCGGGATTACCGGCAAATGGTGCCGGCGAACTATCGCGAGTGCTTGCGGCGCACATTGGCGCAGTAGAAACTGGCGTGCAAGTAAACGCCATCTCTGGACTTGAATTAAGTACATCCAAAGGCGAGATCTCTGCCCGCGCAATTATTGTTGCTACCGATCAGACAACGGCTGCGCAGTTGCTTGAAATTGAGGAAGTAGGAGAGAGCGTTAGTTGCACGACCTGGTTTCACTCCACAGCAGATGCCATTGCATGTGATGCAACGTTACGTGTAGATGGTTTGGCGCGTGGTCCGATTGTGAATTCAATTGCGATCTCTAAGTTGCTGCCCTTGAGTGCCCCTGCTGATCGAATTCTCTTCTCCAGCACATCGTTAGGACATGCATCAGAATCAGAAATTAGACGTCATCTCGCTCTGATGTGGGGAGTTGATACAGCGGCTTGGGAACTTGTTGCTAAGTACGACATTAAGAGCGCACTTCCACTCTTTCCACCTGGCCACGCACGGGCACAATCGCTCTATGTAAAACCGGGTGTGTGGCGTGCGGGAGATTATTTAAGTGCAGCATCTCAAAATGGTGCACTTGCATCTGGGCGGCTTGCAGCCCTTGAGTTACTTAATTCTCTATAAGAGCATCGAGAGCTGATGTCACATGTGGGTAATCCCATGTGAATCCCGCGTCGATAAGTTTTTGTGGGATTACTTTCTTTGAACCCAATACCTCTGACGAGAACCCACCAAGAGCAACCTTGAGCGCAAATGCAGGGGCCGGAAATAGAGCCGGGCGATGCAGGGCGCGAGCAAGGGCTGCAGTGAACTCCTGATTTGTTACTGGGTTTGGCGATGTCAGATTGATAGGACCTTCAATTGGGTTTTCAAGTGCGAAGGTAATTGCGCGGAGAACATCGTGCAGAGTGATCCAAGACCACCATTGTTTTCCTGACCCAAGTTTTCCACCAAGTCCGAATCTAAAGAGCGGAAGCATCCTTCCGAGCGCGCCACCGGTTGGATCTAAAACCAAGCCAGTGCGAAGTTTGACTGTTCGAATTGGAGAAGCGATATCGGCTGCAGCTTCCCATTCGCGGCAGACAGCAGCAAGAAAATCATCTCCTGCGCGATCACTTTCCACGACGGCACGATTACCCGATTCTCCATACCAACCAATCGCACTAGCGCTAATGAAAACCTGAGGCTTAACCTCAGCAACAGCCTTTGCGATTGCCTCTGTTCCAAGAAGTCGAGAGTTAAGAATCTGCGCTTTATATTTCTTGCTCCAGCGTTTATCACCGACACCAACACCGGCAAGATGAATTACTGCATCTACGCCAGCAAGTGCATCGGTATCGACATACCCTGTTGTTGGATCCCACTGCACTTCATCAGGGGAGACAGGAAGGCGACGTACAAGTCGTTGAACTGTATGGCCTTCACTTTTGAGATGGCCAACCAAGGCACTTCCGATCAAACCGGATGCGCCAGTAACGGCAATACGCTGAGGAAGTGCAGACATTAGAGTCCTAAATCAGACTCAAATGAACCGCCTTCGAGACGATCTTTGAGAGTTACAAGGAATCGGGCTGCATCTGCGCCATCGACAACGCGATGATCGTATGAGAGTGCGAGATAGACCATGGAGCGAATTGCAATTGTCTCTCCGCCATCTTCACCACGAACAACCATTGGACGTTTAACGATTGCGCCAAGACCCAAGATTGCAACCTGTGGCTGATTAATGATTGGGGTATCAAATAGCGCACCGCGTGAACCTGTATTGGTGATCGTAAATGTTCCACCGCTGAGTTCATCAGGATTGACCTTGTTATCGCGCGTACGTGCTGCCAGATCTGAAATCTTTCGAGCAACGCCACCCATGTTGAGGTCACCAGCATTTGCGATTACTGGAACTAACAATCCGCGTTCAGTGTCAACTGCGATACCGAGGTGCTCTGCACCGTGGTAAATGATTTGATCGCCTTCAACTGAAGAGTTAAGTACTGGATGTTGCTTGAGCGCTTCGCAGACAGCAACTGAGAAGAATGGAAGGAATGAGAGCTTGACACCTTCTCGTGCTTCAAATGAGGCCTTAGCACGATCGCGAAGTCGTGCAATCTTTGTTACATCCACTTCGATCACTGTGGTCAACTGTGCTGAAACCGCAAGTGATTCAACCATTCGAGCAGCGATAACTTTGCGGAGTCGAGACATAGTTACGGTAGTTCCGCGAAGTGGTGACGCGGCAACTGGTGCAGCTGTCCGTGGAGCAGATGGCGCTGATGGTGTTGCCACAGCGGCAGCAGTTGGTTTAGCAGCAGCTTCTACATCTTCACGGCGAATACGTCCGCCGATACCTGTTCCTCTTACCGATGCAAGATTTACTCCCAGATCAGACGCGAGCTTTCGAACAATAGGAGTGACATATGAATCTTGTGGCTGTGCAACTGGTGCAGCCGGAGCAACTACTACTGGAGCAACAGGTGCTGCAACTGGTGGGGGAGTTACAACCGGAGCGGCTGCGACTACTGGAGCAACAGGTGCTGCAACTGGTGGTGGTGTAGGTGAAGCAACGGGTGCTGCAACTGCGCCTGCGCCACCGATAACGGCAAGGCGGGCACCTACTGGAACTGTGGAATCGATGGCAACGTCGATTGAAATAAGTGTTCCAGCAACTGGTGATGGAATCTCGGTATCAACTTTATCTGTTGAAACTTCAAGGAGCGCTTCATCTACAGCAACGCTATCGCCAACATTTTTTAGCCAACGTGTAACTGTTCCTTCGCTGACGCTCTCACCGAGAGCCGGCATCGTAATAATTGTTCCACTTGTAGAAGGTGCAGCGGCAGGAGCCGCAGGTGCAGCGGCAACGGGTGCAGCAACTGGAGCCGCAACTGGAGCCGCAACTGGTGGTGGGGTAGGTGCTGCTACTGGAGCGGCAGCAACGGGTGCAGTAACTGGAGCTGCAGCGCCATCTTCGATGATTGCAAGATCTGCACCAACTGGAACTGTTGCATCAATTTGTACAAGAATCTTTGAAAGTGTTCCTGAAACTGGAGAAGGGATCTCTGTATCAACTTTGTCAGTTGATACTTCTAGGAGTGGCTCATCAACGTTGATGTGATCGCCTTCAGCCTTGAGCCAACGCGTGACTGTTCCTTCGCTTACGCTCTCGCCGAGTGCTGGCATCTTTACAGAGAATGTCATTGGTGATCTCCCTTTATCCGTGTGCGTGAAGCGGTTTGCCGGCTAGAGCCATGTGCGCTTCGCCCATAGCTTCAGACATTGTTGGATGTGCGTGAAGTAGCGGAGCAACATCTGCCGCCGTTGCTTCCCAGTTAAAGATTAATTGTGCTTCGGCAAGTAATTCACCAACTCGTGAACCAACCATATGTATTCCAAGTACAGGCCCGTTCTTTTCGGCAACCAATTTAATCGATCCAGAAGTTCCGAGAATTTGCGCCTTGCCGTTTCCTGCCAAGTCATAGTTGAGTTCGACAACATCATGGCCGCGCTCTTTCGCCTGAGCTGTTGTAAGTCCAACAGATGCAACCTCTGGTTCTGAATAAGTTACGCGAGGAACACCGTCGTAATTGATTGGACGTGGGTTGAGCCCAGCAATCTCTTCTGCAACAAGGATTCCTTCTTGGAATCCAACGTGTGCGAGCTGAAGAGTAGGAATGAGGTCACCGACTGCCCAGATACCAGGAACGTTCGTGCGGCATTTGTTATCGACAAGCACATAACCGCGATCCATCGAGATACCTTGTTCTTCATATCCAAGGTTTGCAGAAACTGGACCGCGTCCTACTGAGACCAGAAGAAGTTCGGCGCTAAAGGTGCGGCCATCTTCAAGCTCAACGGTAACTCCATCGGCGGTGACAGTATGTGACTTAAAGCGAGTTCCGAGTTCGAAGTTGATTCCGCGCTTGCGGTATGCACGCTCAAGGAGCTTGGATGAAGATTCATCTTCGAGGGCAACCAGGTGAGGCAGGCCTTCAATAATTGTCACGTCAGATCCGAATGACTTCCAGACTGATGCGAATTCGCATCCAATGACGCCTCCGCCCAAAACGATGACGCTCTTAGGAATGTAATCAAGCTTTGTACCGTGATCAGATGTAATGACGCGCTTTCCATCGATTTCGAGACCTGGAAGAGTTCTGGCATAAGAGCCTGTCGCTAAAATAACATTCTTACCGGTGTAGCGAGTTCCATTTACTTCAACGGTATCTCGTGAAACTAATTTTCCGTAGCCCTCAACATATGTAATGCCGCGGGATTTAACGAGCCCTTGAAGTCCTTTGTGAAGTTTGGTGATAACGCCATCCTTATAAGAATTGACGCCATTCATATCGATTGCGTTTAGAGTTGTATTGACTCCGAAATGCGATGAGTCACGCGCTGTATCTGCAACTTCACCTGCGTGAAGAAGAGCCTTCGTTGGGATGCACCCGCGGTGAAGACAGGTTCCGCCAAGTTTGTCGGCTTCAATCAGCACAACAGAGAGTCCAAGTTGAGCGCTTCGTAGCGCCGCTGCGTATCCGCCGCTTCCACCACCGAGTACAACGAGATCAACGTTAGACACGAAAGATATTCTCCTTTGCTCACCTGACCGCAAGACCTATACCCATATCTTGCCAGTCTGAACGCTCAATGACTAACTGGCAGTGGGCTCAACTCACATAATGAGAGGGAGATAACGCCAGCCGTGCACGTCGACTTAGGTTAGATCTGGGCCTTTGCCGCAGCGACCAGAGAGCGGACTCCAATGCCTGTTCCACCAACTGGGGTGTAACCGTGGGCGCTCCGATCGTTATATGCAGGACCTGCAATATCGAGGTGTAGCCATGGAAGTTCATCCGAGACAAACTCTTTAAGGAAAATTCCTGCGACGAGCATTCCACCCATGCGATCTCCAATGTTCGCAAGATCTGCAACAGGTGAATCTAGAGATGCGCGGAGTTCTGTTGGAAGTGGCATTGGCCAGAACTGCTCACCGGTTTGTTCTGTTACAGCGAGAAACGCAGCAGAGAGTGGTTCGTTATTTGTCATCACAGCACTCGTACGTGTTCCAAGTGCAACGACTTGAGCACCAGTCAAAGTCGCAATATCAAAAATTGCATCAAGATTCTTCTCTTCTTGTGCACGTTGCAGTGCATCAGCAAGAACAAGGCGACCTTCTGCATCAGGATTAAGAACCTCTACAGTCTTTCCACCATAAATTGTGATGATGTCACTTGGTCGGGTTGCATTGTCGCTGACCATGTTCTCTGCCAAAGGTGCCCACGCATCAATTGCGACTGGTAACTTAAGAGCAGCAATTGCTAAGACGGCACCACAGACAGCAGCAGCGCCGCTCATATCTGACTTCATTGCCTCCATGCCTAGTGCGGGCTTAAGCGCGAGTCCGCCGCTATCAAAGGTAATTCCCTTTCCAACAAAGGCGTAACGCTTTGCTGGCTTTACCTTGCCGGTTGGTGTGTACGAAATGCGAACAAGACGTGGGGGATTAGCCGAACCTTGGCCCACGGCAGTAATTCCACCGTAACCCTTACTCTTCAAAGTTGTCTCAGTCATCACGGTAATTGATAAACCTGCACGAGCTCCGCCTGCCGACTTCACCTCTGCGCTCATTCGATCTGCAAACGATGCGGGATTGAGATGACTTGGCGGAGTATTAATGAGATCACGAGTTAAGAATGTGTATTGGGCGATCACAGATGCCTCTGCAATAACTTCCTTAAATTCAGCTTTCGCGGCATGCGGTGTGAAGATCTTCGCTGCGGCAAGGGATGAGTTACTTGTAACCACTTCATCGCTACGGAATTCATTAAAGAGATACGCACCCAATGCAGCACCTTGTGCCACTGCCGAAACACCCTCAAGATTGAGAGCAGGCAGTGCAAAGGTCGCAGACTTTTGATTGGAGAGTGTGCGGGCCGCAGCACCGGCTGCACGGCGAAGAAGCTCGTGGCCATAATTGGATGATGCTTTTCCTAAACCTGTAAAAACCAGTAGGCGAACAGAGTTACCCGGAATCTTGATGACTTCATCCGTCTTGCCGGTTGCCCCCATGTCGCCGAGAATCTCTTCCAAACTTTTGGCATCGAGTGCGAGATCTCCGGATTCAATGATCAGAGTTGGCTTTCCACCTTTTCGAGTGGCGGGACCTTGCGCGAGACCGACAACAAGAATGTCATCTTTAAGAGCGGAGGTAAGAGAGAGTGCGGTCATAGTCGAAGTCACACATGCCTTTCGAGATTCTCGGGGTTGCCTACTGCCTGTTCCTAGCGCCGTAAGTGTAGGTTGATGGGATGAAAAATTCACCTTTGCACAGTCGCCACCTCGCCCTTGATGCGAAGATGGCTGATTTTGGTGGTTGGTTGATGCCGATCGAGTATCCAGGGGCGGGCGTATTAGCTGAACACGCGGCAGTCCGTGAACGCGTAGGGCTCTTCGATGTCTCGCACCTAGGTAAAGCTCGCGTGAGCGGGGAAGGCGCACTCGAATTTCTCAATGGCGTATTTACAAACGATTTACATCGCATTACAGATGGGCAAGCACAGTACACACTACTCTGCAATAAAGATGGTGGCGTTATTGATGACTTGATCGTCTATCGCAATAGCGCAACGGATTTGTTCTTGGTTCCAAATGCGTCAAATACCACTGATGTGGTCCGCGTGCTCAAAGAAAGTGCACCAGCAGGGATCGTCGTTGAAAATCTCCATGAAGATTTTGGTGTGATTGCACTTCAGGGCCCTCGCGCAGCTGCGGTGCTCAAGGAGCTTGGCGTTGAACCAGAGATGGATTACATGGCATTTTCACATGTGCGTATTGGTCATGCAGATGTCATTCTCTGCCGAACTGGATACACAGGAGAACACGGTTTTGAAATATTGCCACAACGCGGTGATGTCGAATCTGTTTGGGATATTTGTGCCAAAGTCGTTCTAGCCGAGGGTGGCGCTATCTGCGGTCTTGGTGCCCGTGACACGTTACGTACCGAGATGGGATACCCACTACACGGCCACGAACTTTCACTTGAGATTTCACCAGTGCAGGCGAGTGCAACGTGGGCAATCGGATGGAAGAAGGGCGCTTTTCACGGTAGCGAAGTACTCGTGGCACAGAAAAGCGAAGGGCCTGCTCGTCGCATGCGCGGTTTGAAATCCAATGATCGAGGGATTCCCCGCGCAGGCATGGAGTTAAAGGACGATTCTGGAAAGAACGTGGGCTTGGTAACTAGTGGAACTTTCTCACCGACACTTCGTGTTGGCATCGCTCTGGCGCTAGTGGATACCAATCTAACTATTGGCGATCAGGTAGCAATCGACATTCGAGGACGGGCCTCAACTGCCACAATCGTTGATTTCCCATTTGTTCCATCGCACGTCCGTTAACTTTTGGAATTGACCGCGCTCTTAAACTCAATCGGAGTTAGGAAAGCGGCCTTAAAGTAAGTACGACGTAGCGCTCTTAGAAATGGTGTGGCTGTCACAACTATCAAGACCGATGTGAGAATTGCTCGTGGAATATCCCACGCCATAGAGGATGCAAAGTGAAAAGTAATAAAACGAGAGAGATTCTCGTTTAGATCGCCACCAGGGATGTATGAGAGTTGAGTTTCAGAACCCAATACCCATGGCCAAAATTGCAAGTCCATCAAAATTCCAAAGGCAAATGATGCGAATATCCCAACAACAATAAGCATGGCTTTCTCTGTTACACCTCGAATTAATTTTCCAGCAAGTTTTTGAGGAAGTGCTCCTGCTAGAAGACCAATCCAACCCGCTGCAAAAACTTGATAAGCAAGCCACGGGCCAACGCCACCCGTAAGGAGTGCCGACGTTGTCATCGAGGTAACTCCTAAGAGGAATCCCCAAGAGGGTCCAAATACACGTGCTGCGATTATCAGTGCAAACCAGATAGGTTCAAGTCCAGCGGCGCCTGCACCTAGCGGTCGCAATAGAGTGATGAATGCACTCATCACTCCGAGAAGTGCAATTGATTTGGCATCTATCGATCCAATACCAACCTCAGATACGAGAAGGAAAGCCGACGCTGCAATTGCAACTACAAAAATCCAATGCAGATTTCCAACATAGAAGAATGGCCATAGAAATCCAGCTAGAGCAATCGCTGATGTAACGGCGAGAACAATCTTGGACTGACGCGAGAGACGATAGACATCGGCTGTTCTTTTCACGTTAGCGAATCCTTGCCAGTTGCTTCTGCAATTCCACGTAGGGCATCTTTAACAGTAAGCCATGGTGCCGGTGACATAACCTTTGCAACTTGTGGCGCAAATGCCGGTGATGAGAGAAGAACATCAAGTGTTGGGCCATCGGCCACAACATCACCATCTGCCAGAAAAACTACGCGATCGGCTACCTCTGCAACTAATTCAACATCGTGGGTGGCAATCAAGACGCACTTACCTAAATTTCGAGAATATGAAACCAAGGTATCTACCAAAAGCGACTTCGCCTGGTAATCCAAACCTCTGGTGGGCTCATCCATAACGAGAACATCTGGTGCGCTGCAGAGAATGAGCGCCAGAACAAGTGAAAGTCTCTGGCCCTCTGAGAGATCTCGGGGGTGTGCTTCAGGATTAACTGTCGGCGTCAGGCGAGTTAAGAATGCAAATGTTGAACCCTCTTCTAATCCGTTATCACGGTCACTGGCCGAGCACTCTTTCGCAACGGATGAGTGAATCAATAAATCACTTGGCTCTTGGGGAATGAAGCCGATTGTTGATAGACGTTGGCGACCCTGGAGCTCTGTTGGGTCTTGGCCGAGAACTCTGATTTTCCCACTTGTTGCTTTATGAAAACCTACGATTGATTTAAAGAGTGTGCTCTTTCCAGCACCATTGCGGCCCATCACGGCTGTGATTTCACCGGATTTAAAGTCAAGCGAAACCTCTCGCAGGGCTGCTTTCTTTCCGTAGAAGTGTGAAATCTTCTCTATCTCTACAACGCTCGCACCGGTGGCAGATCTGGACTGTGCAACGAGTGGAGTGAAGTCACGAAGATGAGTTGTCATTCGACGCACTTCTCGCACACTGGTGCCGACAGAATCTAGGTTGAGTGCGCGTGCCAGATGAACGATAGGTGGAGCGATCGGTGATCTCTTTAGAATTTCTTCTGGAATATCAATCTCAGCCTTGCCCTCTGCCGAAATAGCAATGATGCGATCGGCAAAACCAATTACCCGCTCTAACTTATGTTCTGAAATAACAACGGTCAGTCCTAAATCATGGACGAGTCGGTGAAGAATAGATAACACTTCTTCTGCAGCTATTGGATCAAGTGCTGAAGTGGGTTCATCAAGTACCAGAACCTTCGGATGCATCACCAGCGCACTACCGATTGCAACTCGTTGTTGTTCACCGCCGCTTAGTGTTGCGATAGAGCGAGAACGTAGGTGAGCAAGAGAGAGCAGATCAAGAATCTCTTCAACTCGCTTGCGCATTACTTCGGGTGCGAAGTTGAGAGCTTCCATGCCAAAGACCAGTTCTTCCTCAACGGTATCTGTCACAAATCCGTGGGAAGGATTTTGTCCAACAATGCCGATGAGGTGGGCGAGACCTCCTGGCTTAGTAAGAGATGTTGCAATCCCGTCGACAGAGATATCTCCCGCCAGAATTCCACCCGTGTGATGCGGGACCAAACCATTAATAAGTCGCAAGAGCGAAGACTTTCCAGATCCGGTGGCTCCGATAACAAGGACCATCTCACCTTCTTCAATAGTGAAGGAGAGATCTTCAAAAACTGTATGCAGTGAGTGTGGATAGATCAGCGAAACGTTATTGAAGGTAATCATGCAAATACGACCCATGAAAAAGGAATGAGAGCAATGGCTGAGAGAACAACGCTCAGATCATGCGGCAGCATCTTCTCTCTGCGATAACGTGATCGATTACGTGAATATCCATAACCACGCGAATCCATGGCAGCGGCTAAATCCAAAGAGCGGGCGAGAGATTCTTCAAGGAGGGGGAGTGCCACACCCGCCCAACCTCTTCTTTGGATACCGCGCATTCTTTGGGCGCTCTTAATTCTTGTCGCACTTGTTACCAATTGTGGAAGAACAGAGGTGGCGATAACGAGTGCGACTCCAAATTCGTAGATGAAGACAGGCATCTGACGCAGAAGTCGATGAGGAGATGTCAGGGAAGTGGCAGCGGCAAAGATACAAATGAGGGTTGCGATCTGGACACCTTCTGCAAAAGCAAAGGTGAGTCGCTCTTGGGTAATTGCGCCACCGACTCGAATCCCCGCCATCCACTCTGGAAGATCAACTATTGGCAATTCAAAGAGAGTGTTGCCAGGTATCGGGACCCCAATTGCAATTCCAATAAAGGTTCGAATCACGATGATGATCGCAGCGATCTTCAGCGCAAACCAAAGTCCTCTAGACCAGGGACTTTGATCGATTGCGTTGCGATTTAATCGATAAACGATGAAACACATTCCACCCACAACCGCCAGATTGAAGGCGGTGTGATGGGCAACTGAAACCGCAATAGCAATTGCGATCGCACCGCACCACCACGTAAGTGGATGGAATGTTTTCTTCATCTACGTCAGGATTACTTATTAGCTAGCGCTGATGGTGTTGGAATTTCTACGCCGCATTCTTTACGCGGATATCCACCTAGGCCACAAATCAGCCCTGACTTATCGCCACGAACTCGGACAACTTTGCCAAGAACATCGATGCCTTGCGCCTTTTTATCTATCGTGATGCAGCGCTTTACCGTCTTTAGTGGCTTCTCTCCGGTTGGTGCAAGGTATGCCGCACCGAAATCAATAACGATTGCAATTCTCTTCTTTCCTGCAACTGCGCGGGTCTTTCCACAGATTGATTGAAAGTCTGGAAGCACTGAAGGGGATGTGGCATCTGGAATGGCTTCACTTGAAAAAGTAAATGCCCAACCTTCAACCGATCCATCTGCAATATCAACAGTTGGGCCCGTCATTGCAGCAGTCCACGTCGTCGCCTTTGGTGCTGCTTGGAAGTATCCCCAATAGCGATAACCGGTGGAAGATGCTTGTGCAGGAGTTATAGTTGCGGCGAGTAAAGCCAGCGTGGCTATGACCGCGAATTTCTTCTTCATTTATCTGGAGCTCCTCATTGTGTGAGAGTCTCACAGGGGTAGCTCCTAGAAATAGCGAATACACGCTTTACTTTGGACTACGCCCCGCAAACCTCGGCGGGTGTTTGTCAATGTTCTTAGGTAGGTAATCCGACTACGAGTACAAGGACTCTTACGGTTGCGGGTCAGCGTCGGATTTTCACCGAACTTCCCCTACAAAAGAACTCTTATTAAGTTGTTTGCCTACCCTAGGGGTAGTTAGAACTTTTCTCCTACTGCCACGCCAGGTTTTGGTGCACGCATGCGGCGCATCTGCGTTGAACGAAGCCAGCCATACATTCCCAGACCCTTGGGTGATTCGTCAGGAAAGCGAGCCACAACTTCACGTTTGATCTTTCGTGCAAGAAGTACGCCATCGATAACAGATGCAAAGAGAACTGTGTACATCAGAACGACGCCGATGACGGCGGCTGCAGCAATTGGTATGAGAGAGACAACTAGAACGATGCCGATTACTGGAAGAAAGTACTCACCAATTGAACGGCGTGAGTCAACGTAGTTTCTTACAAATTTCTTGATTGGTCCGCGGTCACGTGATGGAAGTGCATTCTCATCACCACGAAGATACGCGGCACGTTGTGCCATTCGTGCTGCGCGTGCTGCAGACTTTTGGCGCGCCTTCTCTTCTTTCGAACGGGCGGGAGCAAGGGATGAAACTTTGCGAGCCGACTCTGCATCTTTGCGCTTAGGAGTTGGCCGCCCCTTCTTCTGAGGGCTCTTTTGATCTGGAGATTCGTTACTCATGGGGGGACTATAGAGCGAGCATTCGCTCAAGTGCTAGTTGAGAGAATTTCTTTACCTTGGCATCGACCGAGATTTGATTGACGATGTGGCCGGCGACTAAAGATTCCATAGCCCAGACTAAATGGGGGAGATCTATGCGGTTCATAGTCGAGCAATAGCATAAAGTTTTATCGAGAAAGACAATCGACTTATCTGGGTGAGCTTTGGCAAGGCGCGAAACTAGATTGAACTCGGTGCCAATAGCCCAAGCGCTGCCCTTTGGCGCAGCCTCAATGGTCTTGATGATGAATTCAGTGCTACCCACTACATCGGCATTGGTCACTACTTCATGCGTGCACTCTGGGTGAACGAGAATCTTGACTTCAGGAATACGAGAACGGACATCATCGATGGATTCTTTAGAGAATCGTCCATGTACTGAGCAGTGACCACGCCACAAGATGACTTTTGCGTTCTTAATCTCGTTCTCAGTGAGCCCGCCCATGGGTTTCCACGGATTCCATAGAACGCAATCTTCCAACGAAAGCCCGAGGCTCTTGACTGCGGTATTTCTACCGAGATGTTGATCGGGAAGAAAGAGAACTTTTTCACCTTGAGTGAAGGCCCATTGCATTGCAGATTGTGCATTTGAAGATGTACAGACTGTTCCACCATGTTCGCCTGTAAATGATTTGATTGCAGCGGATGAATTCATATAGGTGACAGGAATCGTTTTTTCTGCAATTCCTAATTCGGTCAGAGTTTTCCAGCACTCATCAACTTGTGAAGCTGTTGCCATGTCGGCCATGGAACAACCAGCAGCTAGGTCAGGGAGAATTACTTTCTGTCGATCGCTAGTGAGGATGTCAGCACTCTCGGCCATAAAGTGCACTCCACAGAAAATTACGAACTCAGCGGTGCTCTGGGCTTGAGCGGCTTGTGCCAACTTAAATGAATCTCCAGTGATATCTGCAAACTCGATAACCTCATCGCGTTGATAGTGATGACCTAGAACGATTGCGCGATCACCAAGGGCGGCGCGGGCGGCGCGGGCTCGAGCAACTAGATCTGGATCACTCGCCGCCGGAATCTCACCAGCACAGGTCACTCCACGTTCAGAAAGCGGGTCTGAACCGCTGCCTAGAAGTAGGAGGTTGGTCACGGTAGAAGATGACATGGCTCTATTCTCACCTATAAAAGTCGCAGATGCGAAGTGACGCGGGTACTCTTTCCCCATGACAACACAAGACACAACATCGACCACCACCAGCATCGCTCTCACCGATGGGGCAGCAGCCAAGGTTGCAGCACTTTTGGCACAAGAAGGCGCTGATGATCTCTACCTACGCGTTGAGGTACAGCCTGGTGGATGTTCAGGTCTGCGCTACCAACTCTTCTTTGATAACCGTGAGTTAGAGGGCGATGTTGTTCGCATGTTTGGCACAGTCAAAGTAATCACTGGAAAGCTCAGCGATCCATATTTGATGGGTGCAACAATTGATTTCGTGGATACGATCGAAAAGCAGGGCTTTACGATTGATAATCCAAATGCGCAGGGTTCTTGTGCCTGCGGTGATTCTTTCAACTAATCCCCACATTTACTTCTAGTTACTTGTAGATTCTCGCCCTATGAAGATAGGTGTCGCAGGATCGGTCGGTCGCGACCACATCATGACTTTCCCAGGAAAATTCTCCGACTCTGTCGTTGTCGGTTCGCTTGAGAAAATCTCGCTCTCATTCTTAGTTGATGGCTTAGAAGTCCGTCGCGGGGGATGTGCGGCCAATATTTGTTTCGGTCTTGGCGTTCTAGGACATAAGCCACTTCTGATTGCAGCAGTTGGAAAAGATTGGCCGGATTACAACGCATGGCTTACCCGCCATGGCGTTGATACATCCCATGCACTTGTCTCAACAACGCAATTCACAGCGCTCTTTACAGTTACAACAGATTCTGAGCACAATCAATTTGCTTCATTCTTTCCTGGCGCGATGTCTGAGGCGCGCGATATTGAGCTTCAGCCAATTATGGATAAAGAAGGCACGCTCGATCTTCTTGTCATCTCGCCAGATGATCCGGCGGCAATGTTGCGCCACACACAAGTTGCTCAATCAAAGGGAATTCCTGTTTTGGCTGATCCATCCCAGCAGATGGCCCGACTATCAGGTGATGAAATTAAGGTTCTTATTGATGGGGCGACATATCTTTTCTTAAATGAATATGAATTGGCGCTAGCGATTCAAAAGACTGGTTGGAGCGATGATGAGATCCTCGACCGAGTTAACTACCGCGTAGTCACTCTCGGTGCAGCAGGCTCTCGCGTTGAAGGGCGAAATACCCCAACGATCACAGTCACCTGCCCGCAAGAGAAAGCAAAGGTCGATCCAACCGGAGTTGGCGATTCATTTAGAAGTGGATTTGTCGCTGGCCTTGCTTGGGGTCTCTCTCATGAGCGCTGCGCGCAGCTGGGTTCACTGTTAGCCACCTACGTCATCGAGACTATGGGCACGCAGGAGTACAGCTTTACGCCGCAAGAATTCCTTGATCGCTTCGAAGTTGCTTATGGCAGCGCTGCGCGATCAGAAGTTGCGGCACACTTCCACTAAAGCACTCACAAAGGAATCGATATCTGATTCAGAGTGGTCTTGTCGCAGAGTAATTCTGATTGAACCTTCTGTCGGTAGCCCCATCGCAGCCAGCACATGACTTGGAGCGAGATCGGCCGGCGAGCAGGCAGAACCCGCATCAATTGAGATAGAGCTGGCCTCTAGTTCGCGTACAAGCATTTCGCTGACGGTGCCAGGAACAATTATCGTTTGGTAATTAGAGAGTCTTTCGGAGTTTGCACCAACAAGGATTGCGGTTGGTAAGGCTGAAGCGATTTTCTGACGCAGATATAGATTGAGTGAATCAATCTTGATGCGATCTTCTGCGAAATTCTCTAGGGCTACAGCTGCACCAAGTAAGAGTGGCAATGAATATCCACCAGGAGTTCTAATTGGTGCGATGTGAGGAAGTGGATAGCGCCATTGCTGTGAATTCGCTATCGCCATAATTGATATTCCAGATGGGCCACCCCATGCCTGGCTTGAAAAAATTGCGCCATCCCAACGATCACCCAATGCAATACGTGATCCAGAATATGTGGCATCTAGAACTACTGTCTGCGCCTTCGTCGCAAGCAGATCAATATCCTGCAGAATTCCTGTTTCGCCATTGGCGATCTGCAAAGAAAGAATTGAATCTGCAGGAATCTGCGATACATCCAAATAACCGTTTTGATCTACTGGAATAATCGAATGGCTCTGGTGAGTTCGAGCAAATGCTCGAATCTTGCCTCGATCAATTGCCCCTACCGAAAGATGGCGAGAGGGATCAAGGAAACCTGCGATGCAGAGATAGGTTGCTAACTCAGATTCCCCGACGATCTCCATCTGGTCTACTCGGATTCCCAAACCTGATGCCAGAGCCTCTAGGGCCTGGTTCTGCAAAATTTTGGCTCTCTGTGAGACCTGAGATAACTTCTTGGGATCGGCCCAGCCAGCCTCAAAGGCAGCAGAGATCGCCTTCGAGACAATCTCAGATAGAGGATTCTCGGATGTGAAATTTCCTGTGACACGAACCACCTGATGAAGGCTACTAGCACCGGCTCCGAACTTCTCTCCTCGCCACTATCCTTGGCCTATGTCGCTCCCAACGAGTAAATCGCGCGCGCTGCGCCTCGGGCTGGTCATCACACCGATGGTTTTCGCCCTGAGTGGTTGTTCAAAAGTTTCTGGCCTTGGTTTCCCAGAAGGTGTAACTAGTGTCAATGACATCTCACTTCCATTATGGCAAGGTGCATGGATTGCTGGTGGTGTTGTCGGAGTAGTCACCTTAATTTTGATTTTGTGGCCAGCTGTTTTCCACAGAGCGAAGGCTTCTAAAGGGGAATTTCCAAAGCAGACTCAGTACAACGTACCAATTGAAATTATCTACACCGTAATCCCATTCATCATTATTGCGGTCATGTTCTACTTCACCGCCGTTAAGCAGAACGAGATTACTGAAAAATCTCCAAACGTTGCTCACGAAATTACCGTCAATGGAATTCAGTGGTCATGGCAGTTTGGATACCCAGAGGCGGGGGAGAAGGCGATTGTCACTGGAACCCCAGAGAAGCCACCCACGCTGGTAATTCCTGTCGGAGAGCGCGTCCGCTACATCATCACCTCTAGTGACGTTGTGCATGCTTTCTATGTTCCAGCTTTTATGAATCAGATCCAGAATTTGCCTGGCGTCACAAACCAAATTGAATTTACTGCAAATAAAATTGGAGAGTACCCGGGGTACTGCAATATTCTGTGCGGACGTAGCCACACATACATGAGATTTACAGTGAAAGTTGTATCAAAGGCAGATTATGAGAACTTTATTCAGACCTTGAAGGCGAGTGCAGCATGACAACATATGCAGAACGTCCAACGCTTGCCTCCGCTCCAGGAGTAGCACCGGCTACTAAGGGTAAGAACTTTGTTAAGTGGGTAACTTCAACAGACCACAAGACAATCGGCTACCTCTATTTGATGACATCCTTTGCTTGGTTCCTCATTGGCGGAATTCTTGCGCTCATTCTTCGATTTGAGCTCACCCGCCCGGGGATGCAGTTCATCTCAACCGAGCAGTACAACCAAGTATTTACAATGCACGGAACGATTATGTTGCTGATGTTTGCAACGCCTCTATTTGTTGGTTTTGCGAATGTGATTATGCCGCTACAGATTGGTGCTGCAGACGTTGCATTCCCACGTTTGAACATGTTGTCATATTGGCTCTATCTCTTTGGCAGCATCATGGCATTTGCCGGATTCTTAGCACCTGGCGGAGCGGCTTCATTCGGCTGGACTGCCTACGCGCCTCTGGCTAACTCAACTTATTCACCTGGAATAGGTGGAGATCTTTGGGTTGTTGGTCTTGCAATCGGTGGTCTTGGAACAATTCTTGGTGGCGTTAACTTCATTACAACAATCTTTACGATGCGTGCACCAGGAATGACTATGTTCCGTATGTCCATCTTCTCTTGGAACGTTCTCCTTACTTCTATTCTCGTACTTCTAGCATTCCCTCCACTTGCAGCTGCACTTCTTGCTCTGGAGTCAGATCGTATTTATGGAACGCATATTTTTGATCCAGCCAACGGTGGAGCGATGCTCTGGCAGCACCTCTTCTGGTTCTTTGGCCACCCCGAGGTTTACATCTTGGCGCTTCCGTTCTTTGGAATCGCAACTGAAATCTTGCCAGTATTTAGCCGCAAACCAATCTTCGGATATAAAGGTTTGATCGCTGCAACGATTGCAATTTCAGCTCTCTCTGTTGCGGTTTGGGCCCACCATATGTTTGCAAGTGGCCAAGTTCTCTTGCCATTCTTCTCATTCATGACCTTCCTCATCGGTGTACCTACCGGTGTGAAGTTCTTCAACTGGATCGGCACCATGTGGCGAGGCCATGTAACTTTCGAAACACCGATGCTCTGGGTTATGGGTTTTCTCGTGACATTCCTCTTCGGTGGAATCACTGGAATCATCCTGGCGTCACCACCGCTTGATTTCGCGGTATCTGCCTCTTACTTCGTGGTCGCTCACTTCCACTACGTGCTTTTTGGAACTGTGGTCTTTGCAATGTTTGCTGGCTTCTATTTCTGGTGGCCAAAGATGACGGGCAAGATGCTCAATGAGCGCCTTGGAAAGATTCACTTCTGGACACTCTTCTTTGGTTTCCACATCACATTCTTGATCCAGCACTGGCTAGGCATTAAGGGATTCCCACGTCGCTACGCCGATTACCTAGCAACTGATGGATTTACTGGAATGAATATGATTTCAACGATCGGTTCATTCTTACTCGCACTCTCCATGATTCCATTTGCAATCAACGTCTGGATTACTCGCAAGAGCCCAAAGGTTGAAGTGGATGATCCTTGGGGCTATGGCGCTTCTCTCGAGTGGGCGACTTCATGTCCACCACCACGCCATAACTTCCTATCAATGCCACGCATTCGCTCTGAGCGACCAGCTTTTGATCTTCATCATCCGCACATCAAGACCGAAGGACATTAAGCATGAAGGTTAATTGGCAACTCTTTGTCGGCTTAAGTGTCTTCTATGTCATCATGACAATTATCTATTGGTATGTCGGCGGAGAACCTGTTGGAATTGCAGGAATGCTTCTCTCAGCCTGTCTTGCAGGAATGGTCGGCTTCTATTTATGGTTTACGCAGAAGCGAATCGGAAGCGTTTTGCCTTCAGATAATCTCACTGCTGAGATTGCAGATGGTGCTGGCGAACTTGGCTTCTATAGCCCGCACTCTTGGTGGCCACTTCCTGTGGCAGCCAGTGCTATCGGTATGGGTTTTGGACTCATCATCGGATGGTGGCTCACACTTATTGCGCTAGCATCGTTGGTAATTAGCATCATCGGTTGGGTTACAGAGTATGAAAAACCACTGGATGACCCTTCCATGAGCGTCGGGCATTAAAGACAGATCATGCAGGTACGCGCAGAGATCCTCGCTGTAGATTTTCCGGATACTGCAGCGGCGCGAATTGTCATTCAAGCAGCGCCCGAAAAGATTTTTAACTTCCTGGCAGACCCTAAAGCCCACGCTCTCTTTGACGGTTCCTCGACAATCAACAAAGCCATCTCAGGACCTGACCGCCTATCACTCGGCTCACGTTTTGGCATGGCGATGAAGATCAAGGTGCCGTATCGCATCACCAATGAGGTTGTTGCCTTCGAAGAGAATCGCAAAATCACCTGGCGCCACCTCATGAAATGGACGTGGTCCTACGAGTTAGTTGATCTCGGCAATGGCAGTACGCAGGTCACTGAGATTTTTGATGCTTCTGTCTGCAACAAGGCACAGCGCTGGTGGGTTCACAAGACCGATTCGCTTAACCGTAATCCAAAGTGGATGGCCAAATCGCTGGTTAAGCTAAAAACTTTATGCGAGGGTTGATAACAACTCGCACAGCTCCGGCGCTCTTTGTACTTCTGTGGAGTACGGGATTTACTGGAATCCGTTATGGAATTCCATATGCACCACCGTTTACCTTTATCGCCGTAAGAATGGCGATCGCCTCGGTCCTACTCGCACTTATTTCACTATCAATCACAAAGAGATTTGCTCATGACCTACCAACCATCGGTAAGAGCGCTTTAGTTGGTGTGACAATCCATGGCGCTTACTTAGGTGGGTGCTTCTATGGGGTAAAGCAAGGAATGCCCGCCGGTATCACAGCGTTAATTTGCTCGCTGCAACCGGTACTAGTTTCAATCTTCTCATCAATTTTCTTTCAAGAAAATCTCTCACCTCGCAAATGGTTTGGACTAGGACTTGGGCTGGCTGGATTAGTTTTAGTGATTGCACCAAAGTTAGAAGGCGCAGGGGATCAAGGGTTACCTACGGCAGGCGTAGTTGCAGTCTTCATCGCTCTGCTTGGAGGAACATCTGGCACTTTGCTTCAGAAGAAATTTGGAGCAGGAGTTGAAGTTCTCTCAGGAACATCGTGGCAATACGTGGCTACTGGAATTCTGATGGGCCTTTTTGCGCTGAGCTTTGAAGGCGGCGAATCCATTACCTGGAACGCTCCCTTTATCTTCTCGCTCGCCTGGTTGATCGTGGCACTTTCAATCGGTGCAATTCTTATTCTCTATTTCTTACTTGCTCGTTCTAGCGCTTCTTCCGTTTCATCTTTGTATTACTTAGTTCCAGCGGTTACAGCAGTAGAGGCTTATTTCCTCTTTGGAGAGAAGATAGGCCTGGTTACTGCTCTGGGAACTCTTGTCACCATCGCCGGCGTTGCCCTTGTGGTGAGACAGGGGAGAGCGCGAGAAGTTACAAACCCTTAGTGGTGCTCGATCTCCTTGAGATCTGCAACTGTTGGCTTGGCAACCTGTTCAGCGTGAGCGATAGCAAAGCGCTTACGTAACTTCGACTTGAGCAGCCCAGGACGACGAACACCGCGGGCATCTTTCTCTTCAAGTTCAAGCGGAGCGTTCTGCTCATGTTGTGTAAGAAGCCATGCCTTTTCAGGTGAGATTGGCTCATGTACTTCAACGAATTCGCCAGATGGCATCATGACAAGGCGACCGGTTTCACGACCATGCAAAACAAGTTCTCGATCGGCACGTTGCAATGAGAGGCAGAGTCTCTTGGTCACGACAAAGGCGATCGGAGGAAGAACGATGATTCCAATACGACTAAACCACATGATCTGATTGATCGAGAGATCAAAGTTGGTAGCGATAATGTCGTTACCACCGTTAATGAGTGCAATCATCATAAATGTCAGAGCCATCGCACCGAGTGCCGTGCGGTTTGGCGCATTGCGAGGACGATCAAGGAGATGATGCTCACGCTTATCGCCGGTTATCCATTGCTCGATAAATGGATAGAGAGCCATTCCCGTAAAGAGAATTCCAGGAATTATCAGACCTGGGATCAGAATGTTAAGGGAGAGCGTGTAGCCAAAAATTACAGGTTCAATTGGGGGAGACATGCGAACTAATCCATCGAGCCAACCCATGTACCAGTCAGGCTGTGATCCTGCCGAGATCTGACCCGGTGTATATGGACCATAAAGCCAGATCGGGTTGATCGATGCGACCGCGCCAAGTAACGCGGTAACGCCAAAGACGATGAAGAAAAATCCGCCAGCTTTAGCCATGTAGATCGGCAGCAATGGATACCCAACAACGTTCTTCTCAGTGCGACCTGGACCTGGATATTGAGTGTGCTTCTGGTACCAGACCAACATTAAGTGCACTGTGATGAGTGCAAGGAAGATGCCAGGCAGCAGGAGGATGTGAATGGTGTAAATACGTGGGATAAATGTTTCACCTGGGAACACTCCACCGAAGAGGAAGTAAGAGAGGTATGAACCCACTAGAGGGATCGCTTGCAAAATCGCTTCCGCGATTCGAATACCGGTACCTGAGAGAAGATCATCAGGAAGTGAGTAACCCAAGAATCCCTCAACAATTCCTAGTGTGAGTAGTCCAATACCGATGATCCAGTTGAATTCACGAGGCTTGCGGAATGCTCCGGTAAAGAAGACGCGAAGAAGGTGAACAACGATCGCTGCCATAAAGATTAGCGCTGACCAGTGGTGAATCTGTCGCATCAATAATCCACCGCGTACCTCAAAAGAGATATCTAGCGCCGATGCATAGGCGGCAGACATCTCTAGCCCCTTGAGTGGCTCATAGGAACCTTCATAAACAACTTCACGCATTGATGGGTCAAACCAGAAAGTTAAGAAAGTGCCAGAGAGAAGCAAGATGACAAATGAGTAGAGCGCAATCTCACCGAGCATAAACGACCAGTGATCTGGAAATACTTTATTGAGATTCTTCTTCATCCATGCAGCAGCACCAGTGCGCTCATCTACATAGTTAGCAACATTACCTGCGATTCTTTCGCGTGCGCTCACTTTAATCTCCCCCAGAAGCTAGGCCCGACTGGCTCAGTAAATGGTGCTTGTGCAACGAGATAACCCTCGTCATCAACTGTGATGGCCAATTGTGGCAGAGGACGAGCAGCCGGTCCAAAGATAACTTTGGCTGCACGGGTTACATCGAATGTTGATTGGTGGCATGGACAGAGCAGGTGCTTTGTTCCCTGTTCGTACAACGCTACCGCGCACCCCATGTGAGAACAGATTTTAGAGAACGCGATGATTCCTTCGTAAGTCCACGAAAGTCGCTCAGCATCGAGATTGAACTCCTCTGGGCGAAGACGAATCAACAGGACCGCATCTTTGGCAATGTCACTCAGCGAACGGTGATCTTTTCCGGGAGCCATTTCTGGAAGTGTCTGTGCGACAGAACCAACTTCCAAATCTTCTGGACGAATAGGACGATCACCTGGATCTGTCACAAGACGAGAACCAGCCTTCCAACCAGTTGTCTTGAGTTCATCCCCTGGAGTTGGACCCAGATCGCGAAGAAGAAAGATAGGGGAGAGGCCTACGAGTCCAACGGCAAGACCCAAGCTTCGTTTGATTAATGAGCGGCGGCCAAGTCCGGCAGCCGCAGCGCCTTCTTTAGCAGTCTTCACAAAATCTTCGCGATCTGAATCAGGTGATCGGAATTCATGGCGCTGAGCGATGACTTCGGTATCTGGCATCAGCGTCTTCGCCCAGTGGACTGCGCCAAGTCCGATGAACAAAAGCGAGAATGCGAGACCAAGACCTAAGAAGAGTTGATGCGCATTCTGCTCGCCCATAAGAGGAATAAAGATGAAAGATTCAGTTGAGATGAAAAAGTACGAGAAGATGAAGAGAACTGTACTTAGAGCAGATAGCAAGAAAAGAATTGCAACCTGGCGTTCTGCCCGGTCCGCAGCCTTTGGATCGATATCAGTTTGACGCAACTTGTGCGGAGGCAAACCTGGATCTTTGATTGCTTCGATTTCATTACTCATAATTTTTTACTTCGCCTTCGCTGCTAGCCAGACTGCGATACCAATGAGCAGTCCTAGTCCGAGTGTCCATACGAGAAGTCCTTCTGTTACTGGGCCAACTCGACCGAGTGCGACTCCACCAAGTTGTGGTTCCTTCTCCGCTGCCTTAATCCACTTAATGATTGAGAGCTTCTCTTTTGGAGTAAGTGTTTTATCTGAAAAAACTGGCATTGATTGTGGGCCAGTGATCATCGCTTCATAGATGTGAACAGGCTCAACACCCATTACCGAAGGCGCGTATTTACCTTGAGTCAGCGCGCCACCTTGGCCTGCGAAGTTATGGCACATCGCGCAGTTAGTGCGAAAGAGTTCTCCGCCTTCAGCTACTTCACCATCGCGTTCGTAGTTGAGCATATTTTCCGATGGAATTTCAGGTCCTGGTGCAAGCGAAGAGACATAGGCAGCAAGAGCTGCAACTTCTTCATCGTTATATACAGGTGCCTTACGCATAGCTTGCTGGCTCATATCCGCCATTGGCATACGGCCGGTGGCTACTTGGAAATCTACTGAGGCAGCACCAACACCAATCAGAGAGGGAGCAATTGAGCCACCTTCTGCATTAAGTCCGTGACAAGAGGAGCAGCCTCTTAAGAAAATCTCTCTACCTTCTTCGATCGCGGCGGTGCGCTCTTCGGCAGTCAACGGAGAAGTTGTAGTTGCACCTGCAACTTGAAAGGTCGTACCAATTCCCAAGAGGGCAAAGATCAATAACAGTGGTGCAACAGCTCTATGTCGGCGATGGCGAGAAAGCTTCTTCACTTATATCCCAATCTACTTAATCAGATAGATCGCAGCAAAGAGCGCGATCCATACAACGTCGACGAAGTGCCAGTAATAAGAAACAACAATTGTTGTGGTGGCTTGCTGGTGCGTGAAACGACGGGCCTTAGCCACACGGATCAAAACGATGAGGAATGCGATCAAGCCACCGGTTACATGTAGTCCGTGGAAACCTGTTGCTAAGTAAAATACAGATCCATATGCGTTCGAAGAAAGTGTTAAACCTTCAGTGACTAGAACTGCATACTCGTAGATTTGACCCGCAATAAAGAAAGCGCCCATAAGAAATGTGAGAGAGAACCATTCACGCATTCCCCAGCGATTCATCTGCCAGAGTGAGCCTTCACGCTTATTCTGGAAACGCTCTGCAGCGAAAACTCCGAACTGGCATGTGACAGATGAGAGAACAAGAACAGTGGTGTTGATCGCTGCGAATGGAATGCTGAGTAGATGCGTTGATTCGCTCCAGATGCTCGGTCCTTGAACCGCGCGAGTTGTGAAATACATTGCAAAGAGCGCTGCAAAGAACATCAACTCACTCGATAGCCACACAATTGTTCCCACCGCCACGACGTTGGGCTTAGAGATCTTATGCATTGAGGCTGGCTCGGAGGCCGAGCTTGAGACTGTGCTTGTCATGCAGGCGATTATTCCCGATATCGCAACCTTTCACCTCTTTCTCTGGCTCTATCTGCCCTTTATTTGCCCATCTTTGAGGTGAAACGGATCACCATGGCATCTGCCATCTCTCGCGGTAGAGTGCGCCTATGTCGCAAGAAGAGTCACGCCGTCTCAATATCGTTCTCTATTCAGACGATGTAACGGTTCGCGCCCATGTGGCTGCCGCCCTAGGAACCCGTGTGGCCCCAGATCTAGCGCCCCATTCAATAACCGAATTTGCAACCGGCCCTGCTCTGCGTCTCTATGTCGATGGCAAGGCTCGCAGCGGGGATCACGAAATTGATCTCTTTATTCTTGATGGCGAAGCAGCCCCTGAAGGTGGCATGGGAGTAGCTCGCCAACTTAAAGATGAACTCTTTAACTGCCCGCCTGTACTTGTGATGACTGCCCGCAAAGAAGATGCCTGGCTAGCAACATGGTCGAGAGCAGAGGCAAATGTTCTGCATCCAATTGATCCATTTACATTGGCTCATACCGTTGCTGATTTATTGCGCTCCTCAATAGCGCGAATCAAGGCATAATTCTTCGCTAAGACCGCTTCTACCTGAGAGAGTTGGTGAAGCCACCATGTGGAAGTCATATCTTGAGCGCTTAGAAAATGGACTTGATCTAGAAGCCAACGAGGTTTCTTCAATCATGGAGACGATTCTTCGTGGTGAGGCTGAAGTTGCAGAGATAAAGTCATTTCTCCTTGCTTTGAAGAATAAGGGCGAGACGGCTGAAGAAGTCTCAGCACTTGTCAATCAAATGTTTGCCCATAGCGCCCCAATATCGATTTCAGATCGCGCAGTCGACACCGTTGGTACAGGTGGCGATGGAGCCCACACCATCAATATCTCAACAACGGCAGCGATTATTGCCGCCTCAGCTGGAGCGCGAGTTGTAAAGCACGGTAATAGAGCAGCATCTAGCAAGTCTGGTTCGGGAGATCTTCTCGAAGCGTTAGGTGTTGCGATCACTCTTGATGGAAAGGGTGTTGAAAGAACTGTTGCTGAACTTGGGATCGGTTTCTGCTTTGCTCCGATTTTTCATCCCGCAATGCGTTTTGCGGCCCCTGCTAGAAAAGAGCTTGGTATTCCAACGGTTTTTAACATCTTGGGCCCGCTAGCCAATCCTGCAAAACCTCAAGCGGCTGCCATTGGCGTAGCAGATGATCGAATGCATTTGGTAATGGCAGAAGTGCTAGCAACTCGAGGAGTTGATGGGTTTGTTTTTCGAGGCGATGACGGACTAGATGAAATCACTCTTTCATCAACCACCTCAATACTGAGCATCGGCAACGGTGAAATTCGCAGCGATCTCATTGAACCTTCTGACTTTGGAATTACTCGCGCACCAGTAAGTGACCTTGTCGGGGGAGATGCTTCAGAAAATGCTCGGATTACTCTTGCAATATTCGCAGGCGAAAGAGGCGCTCCTCGAGATGCGGTTATGTTAAATGCTGCTGCCGCTATCGCCGCATTTGAAGGCGAACAAGATCTTGACGTGCGTGAGCGAATTATTCGAGGCCTGAAGAAGGCAGAGGCGGCCGTCGATAGCGGTGAAACTACAGCCCTTCTTCAGAGATGGATTGCTTTGACTCAATCTTTGGTCGCACCTTCTTAGCCCCAGCGTTGAGCATCTGATTAATTGTGGTGATTCCGAAAGTTCCCATTCTTTCGATAATGCCGTGGAGCACATCCACCGTGGCTAACGCGTCATCGAGAGCTCTGTGGTTTGGGGAAATTTCAGTACGAAAGTAGATCGCAAGAGTCCCTAGTTGATAATTTGGAACATCATCTTTAGTCAATACAAATCGGGCAGCTTTTACCGTATCGATCACTCTAAAGTTCGGCCACGTGTACCCATGAAGCACCGCTGATGCTTTAAGGAACGAGAGATCAAAAGGTGCGTTATGGGCTACAAATACCGTTGATTTCTCACTGCCTAGAAATTCAAATAGAAGAGGCAGTACTGACTCAATCCTCGGTGCATCGATAAGCATCTCATCAGTAATCCCGGTTAACTCTGTGATAAATGGTGGAAGTTGCGTCCCCGGATTTACGAAAGTTTTAAAAGTGCCTAACACTTCTCCGCCACAGACTTTAACAGCGCCGATTTCAGTAATCGCGCTACCTGTCTTTGGTGAGGCGCCGGATGTCTCTAAGTCGAGAACCACAAAGGTCGTCTGAGATAGATCTTCATCGACAACCATTTTCTTCATCAGGGAAGCCTAGATGACTTGGCCGACATCACAAACGATCTATTTACGCTTAAAAGCTTTCTTTGCGCGGGCAGTCAATTTATCGGTCTCTTTTTTAATTCGAATGTAGATTACCTGGGCCCAAGCAAATTCGGTGGCCAAGATTGCTACACCGAGAACTATTAAGGGAAGGCCAGGTCCTGGAATAAATATGAAGACGATTCCGAGGAGCACAAAGGTCGTACCGACTGTTGCAACTATGACCCAACGGAATGGGTGAGGTAGGTGACGCCATACGTTTCCGAACTTGCGTCTTATATTTTGAGCCATTGGGCAAAACATCCTTAAATTCCTACTTGTGTAGTCTGGAATATAGCGTAATCTGCAGCGCATGGAATATCGACGCCTCGGCAGTACTGGAATGTATGTATCGGAAATCTCCTACGGAAACTGGATCACCCATGGTTCCCAGGTTGAGCAGGAAGCGGCAATCAAATGTGTAAAGACCGCTTTCGATCTCGGTATCACTACTTTTGATACAGCAGATGTCTACGCAGGAACTCGCGCTGAGACAGTTCTTGGTAAGGCGTTGAAGGGAATTCGCAGAGAATCCTACGAGCTTTTCACAAAGGTCTACTGGCCAACCGGGACAGGAAAGAATGATCGCGGTCTTTCTCGCAAACACATCATGGAATCCTGTAACGCGTCCCTTAAGCGTTTAAATGTTGATCACATTGATCTTTACCAGATGCACCGCTTTGATTTTGAAACACCACTAGAAGAATCACTTCAGGCATTCGAAGATCTCATTCGCCAGGGCAAAGTTAATTACATTGGTTTCTCTGAATGGACTGCAGCCCAAATCTCATCAGCGCTGAAAATCCAAGATGCTCGTGGATATTCACGCTTTGTATCGAGCCAGCCACAGTATTCAGCCCTATGGCGAGTGATTGAAGGCGAAGTTGTCCCGCTATCTCGCAAAGAGGGAATCGGTCAGATTGTCTGGTCGCCAATTGCTCAAGGTGTTTTGACCGGAAAGTACAAGCCAGGAGCAAAACCTCCTGCCGGTTCACGTGCTACCGATAAGAAGAGCGGTGCGGGAATGATCTCTCGCTGGATGCGCGATGAAGTTCTGGAAGCGGTTCAGAAGTTGCAACCCGTTGCCGACTCTGTGGGTCTGACAATGTCGCAACTTGCCATCGCATGGGTCTTGCAGAATGACAATGTCTCTTCGGCAATCATGGGTGCTACAAAACCTTCTCAGGTTAAGGAAAATGTAAAGGCATCTGGTGTAAAGCTTGATGCTTCTGTGATGAAGGCGATTGATAGCGCATTGGGAACTCTTCCGGAGCGCGATCCAAAGCTCAACGTCAGCCCTAATCCTCGCGCCTAGAAAGTTTGGAGAGCGGTCTGTGAATCCATTTTTTTCTCGAAGTACCCTCGAATACGAGCTGCCTGATTTTGCATCGATCAAGGAAGATCACTACAAGGAAGCTTTCTACGAAGGTACAAAAGAACAGCTAGCCGAAGTTGATGCAATCATCGCATCGGGGGAGCCAACCTTTGAGAATACAATCGTCGCTCTTGAAAAGAGTGGTCGAACCCTCACGCGCATGCTCTTGGTTTTTTACAATAAATCATCGAGTGATACCAATGACAATTTGGATGCAATTGAAGAAGAGATAGCGCCAAAGTTATCTGCCCATCAAGATGCAATTACCTTGAATCCAGCGTTGTTTGGTCGGATCAAGTCACTTCACGACAAGAAGGGCTCTCTCGCACTTTCTTCGGAAGATTCATGGCTCTTGGATAAGTACTACAGAGATTTCGTCTACGCCGGAGCGCATTTAACGCAGGAACAACGCGAAGAGCTATCAAAACTCAATGAGCGACTCTCGTTCCTTGAGACTCAGTTTTCAAAGAATCTTCTCGCCGATACAAATGACAGCGCACTCATCGTTGATACAAAGGAAGAGCTCGCTGGTTTATCCGATGGCGAGATTCAAGCCGCTGCTGATGCGGCGAGTGCCCGTGGGCTGGATGGGAAGTATCTGCTTGCGATGGTCAACTTCACTGGAAATCCAATGCTGGAGAGCCTTGAAGTACGTGCTACTCGTGAACGCATCATGAAAGCATCGCTCTTGCGCGGTAATCGCGGCAACGAATTCGATACCAAGAAGATCATTACTGAAATGGCAAAACTTCGCGCTACCCGCGCAAAGCTCTTTGGGAAAAAGACTCACGCGGAGTACATCATCGCCGAACAGACTGCAGGTAGCGTCGCTAACGTGCATGCCATGCTGCGCAAAATTGCACCAGCTGCGGCACGTAATGCACGAGCAGAAGGTTCTGATATTCAAGCGATGATCAAGGATTCCGGCCAAGACTTCGAATTAGCGAGTTGGGATTGGGATTACTACACGGAGAAGGTGCGCAAGGCAAAGCACAACATTGATTCAAGTGCGATGCGCCCATACTTTGAACTCGAACGAGTTCTCCATGACGGAGTTTTCTTCGCTGCCAATAAACTCTTTGGTATTTCCTTTAAAGAACGTCCGGATCTCATTACTTACCACCCTGAAGCCAGAGCCTTTGAAGTGTTCAACGAAGACGGCAGCAAGTTAGGTCTATTCATTGGTGATTTCTACACTCGCGATTCAAAGCGTGGTGGGGCATGGATGAATAACTTAGTTGACCAGAGCTTCCTCCTTGGGCAACTGCCAGTCGTCTGTAATAACCTCAATATTCCAAAACCGGCCGCAGGTCAGCCAACACTTCTTACCTATGACGAAATCGTCACTCTGTTCCACGAGTTTGGACACGCTCTCCACGGATTGCTATCAAGTGTTACTTATCCTCGAGTATCCGGAACAAGTGTTCAACGTGACTTTGTGGAGTTCCCATCCCAAGTTAATGAGATGTGGATTCTCTGGCCAGAAGTTGTTGCCAACTATGCAAAGCATCATGAGACGGGTGAGCAACTACCTCAAGAACTGATCGATCGACTCAAGGGTGCATCAACCTTTAATGAAGGGCACGCAACGACTAGTTATCTTGCTGCAGCCATTCTGGATTTGGCATGGCATTCACTGGAAGATGGCCAAGACGTTGCTGACGCAGTTGCCTTCGAGGCAGAGGCGATTAAGGATTACGGTCTCGACTATCACGCAGTTCCGACGAGATATCGCAGCACTTATTTCTCTCACATATTCGGTGGAGGTTATTCAGCCGGCTACTACGGATATATCTGGAGTGAAGTTCTTGATGCAGAATCTGTCGATTGGTTCAAGGAGAACGGCGGCCTCACCCGTAAAAATGGTGATCACTTCCGTGCAGAGCTTCTCAGTCGTGGTGGGTCAATTGATTCAATGCAGATGTTTAAGAATTTCCGCGGACGTGAAGCATCGATAACACCGTTGCTTAAGCGCCGTGGTCTTGAATAACCCGTTCTATAAATCCATCAACTGCTGATTCGATCATCGCCAAAACGCGTTGATAGGACTCTTCAGGTTGGTTATAAGGGTCCGGAACTTCAAGGCTGGTGTACTGACTCGATAATGGATCGATATGAGATAACGCTGGATCAAAACTACGAAGGTAGTAAACCTTCGTTGCATCTTCCTGGCTTGGCGCAAGGGATAGAACATTCTCGTAATTGCTCGAATCCATCACCAGTATGTAATCGTTGACAAAGTAATCATTTACTTTGAACTGTGACGCTATATGACTATGAAGATAGCCAGCTTTTTCCCAGACTAACTTTGATGTTGGGTGAGGACCTTGGCCTACATTCCAACCACTTGTCCCAGAGCTGCTGACATTTATCCTCACTTCGCTGATTTTCTCTGCCTTATTTGCAAGCACAGCAGCGGCCATGGGGGAGCGACAGATATTTCCAAGGCAGACCATCGCCACGTTGAGAGAAGGCATGTCCTAAGCCTAATCTCCTTTAGACTTTCAACGTGAATAAAGACATCGTGCTCGTTGCCAGCCTCATTACTGTGATCGCAGCCCTTGCCTATCTTGTGCGCAGTACTCGCGCCCTGCATAGAAAAGTGAATCGAAATGCAGATCGCGTCAGTAAAGAGTTGTCTGCGCAGACTGGACGATTCAAGACAGAGCTGGCTCATGTGTATCACCAATTCGAAGCAGTTGAGCAGTTGCTTCCGCTACTCAAGCTTTCAGCGCCTCTTCCGCCATCACGTGGTTGGGCGGCGTCACCAGATTTCCTCTTAACCCTCGCTCACGTAACTAAAAAAGTGAGACCACGCCTGACGGTTGAGTTGGGTTCCGGAATTTCCACCCTTGTCTTAGCCAAGAGCGGAGCGAAGAAGATCGTTAGCCTTGATCACTCGGTTGAATTTGGCACACAGACACGCGAGATGTTGTTAAGTCACGGTGTGCGCGGAGTTGATATTCGAATCCATGAATTAGAAACTTACTCACGCGGATACAAGTGGTACGCCAGATCAACATTCAAGGGGATTGCAAAGATTGATCTCCTCGTTATCGATGGTCCTCCGAGCTCTACCAATGAAGATGCGCGCTACCCGGCCCTTGAGCATCTAGTTCCGCTTCTTTCGCCAAAGGCAACAGTGATCTTGGATGATGTTTATCGTGATGAGGAACGAAAACTTGCCGATGCAATCGCGAAAGCGCTACCTGGCCACGTCATGACGATTCTCTCTCATGAAAAGGGAACGGCAGTAATCTCACCACGGACCGGAAAATAATTTCGCGTGAACTCCGCCTTCTTTGACCAACCTGAAGATGTAGTGATCAAAGAGCTAGAGGCTTTTTCACTTCAGATCCTTAGTCAGTATCCGATTGAAGTGAAGTCAGCCGTCTCTATAAATTATGAGTACAACGCCACACTTAAGGTTGAAGCAACCGACGGCCAATTATTTGCACTACGTATCAATACAAATTCACCGCGAACTCCTGAAAACTTAAGGGCAGAAATCGCCTTTGTTCGATTCTTGGCAGAAGATGGTCGCATTAAAGTCCCTCATCCAATTGAGAACTCAGATGGTGATTTTTACACTTCAATTCTTCATGAAGCCTCCGGGCGAGTATTTCACTGTGTACTTTATTCGTGGATTCTTGGCGAAGAACTTGAAGATGAACCTACAGAGGAGCAGCTCAAGGCCTTAGGCGCAGCAATGGCGACCATGCACCTTGTGGCTCAAGGTTTTAAGCTGCCTCACGGCTCGGTCCTATCTACATACGACGATCCGCTTTGGTGGACTGAAGATTTCCTCCTTAGTGAGAAAAGTGTTTTGGATGCCGAGGCACAAGATTTAATCTCCCGCGCGCTCTCGGAGATAAAGTCTGGAGTCGCCAAGTTCTACGCCGGCGCAACTCCAATCTTGATTCATGCTGATATGCACGGCGGAAATGTCTTGTGGCACGAAGGAGCACTCTCCGTAATTGATTTTGATGATTGTGGTTTGGGGCTTCCCATTCAAGACTTCGCGACGGCGCTTTATTACTTCGATACTCCCGAACAGGATGCCGCCTTTAAGGTAGGCTACAAATCAATAGCTCCGATCCCAGAGTGTTCAGAGAATGAGATGAAGATGTTCTTTCTGCAACGACGAATAGTTCTTCTCAATTATCTCTACGAAACTTCAAACTTAGAACATAAATCCATGATTCCTGAGTATCAAGAAGAGACACTACGCAGGATTAGAAATTTCCTGGGGGAGTAAGGGAGCCTTATGACACACGATCTCGCACATTTAAGAACTATCTTCACCTCCGCACTTGCTGCAGATTGTCTCGATGAACTGGGATATGGAAAGCAAGTACTTGGTGAAGATATCCATATGCTCTCTGGTGAGGGAGTCATGCTTGGTTATGCCTTCCCGGTGCAGTTAGAAGAAGTGAATTCATTTCCGGAAGTTCCATATGTTGGCTTACTGAAGACAATCGATGCGGTTCAAAAAGATCAGGTTTATGTAGCACCGACCGGTCGCACTGGTAAAGCTGCTCTTTGGGGAGAGTTGCTTTCTACCGCTTGTAATTTCAAGGAAGTGGCTGGTTTTCTTGGTGATGGGCCTTCTCGTGATCTTGTGCGTACTCGCGCGCTGGGATTTAAGATGTTTGGAACAGGGTCGCTGCCAGTTAACATCAATGGTCGCTACGAAGTGGTTGCACATAATGTTCCAGGTGTGATTGATGGAGTCTCTATCCATCCTGGTGATCTAATTGTCGGCGATATAGACGGTGTAACAGTCGTGCCAGTTGCAGCAATCGATAAAGTCGTTGAGATGGTTATTGAAAAGAACTCTGGTGAATCGAACTTTCGAAAGGCAGTGCGTGAGGGCATGCCGCCGTCAGAGGCCTTTGCGAAATTCGGCGTTCTCTAAAGTTATTACTTTAGTCGCTGCTTACCTCTGCAAGCTCTCCATCAAATTCATCTAGACCAATCATCGGGCGGGGCACCTTAGAGAACTTTAGCTTCGTGAGATTTGGAGTAGTCGGTCCATCGAGATCGAGCGAGAACGCTTGGCCATAGCGGCCGGCAAATCCTGACTTAAACAACAGGGGAGAGCGAACATGAACAATCACGCAATTATCTAAATTAATTCCTGCTATTTCATATCCAGCAGGATCAAAGGTTGTCGTTCCACTTTCTGAAACCAAGATCTTTACCTTATTTGCACTCTCTAGAATTACCCAACGACCTATTGAAACTACTTGTCCGGTCATTGCAGGACCTGTAAGAACCACGGGAGCTTGGCCCTTATTGATTAGTTTTGCGTGAACGGTCACAGGAGAACCCCACCGTGGATCGATAGTAAATCCGAGTGAAAGTGAGACCTCATCGCCGATTGCTTGTGCGAAGGCTTTATTAACTGCAGGAGCGTCTACAACAGTGCATGCACTTGGGATATCGCTTCCATAATTTACAAGGGCAGCAACGACACGAGAGTCATCCCCGGTAGAGCCACCAGTCGGTGCGTCGGAGGATTGCGCAATCATCTGCATCTTTCCTTGATAACCCTTGATTGCTACTCCGATCGCATCTTCAACGGAATAGAGCGTTACTTGAAATTCTTTGTGAATGTTCCAGAGTGCTTTTCGGATAACGTCCGCACACGCGTTGGCACGTTCGATATTGCCTGCATGAACCACAGTGATTCCGAAGCCAACTTCGCTGACATCAATCCAGGGCTGCACTGGGAAGAGTGAGATATCCAGAATTTCATCATCGATCAAAGAGTCAGCCAGTTCTCGAATCTGAAGTAAAGGTTGATCGCTAGTACCCATAGTCTCAGCAGGAATAATCATGTTCAACTTCTTTAATACTGTGCCTAAAGGACGGTTGCTAGAAAGCAATTCGTTCATTAAATCTGCAGCGCGTCGACCGGTATCACCTTGATCGATATGAGGATAGGTCCGAAATCCAATCAGGGCGTTAGAAGCGGCAACGATGCGACGGGATGGGTTTGCGTGAAGATCGTGAGTGATCACAATTGGAATATTTGCCCCGAGAATCTCGCGAGCAAATTCAGCGATCTGAGCATCGGTGTGGTCATCGCTTTCATTAACCAGCGCACCATGCAGGTTAAGAATGAGTCCATCTAACTTGCCCGCAGTGGAAATTTCCTGCTGTAGCAACGCCTTCATCTTGGCCAACTCTTTATCAAGAAATATCCCACCGGACATGGCCCAAGCTCGCATTAGTGGAATGGCTTCAAAGCCATGAGCGCGAAGTCGCTCCAGACTTCCTGCAACTTCGATGTTCATTCCTTGAGATTTAGTATCAACATCAGCACGAATCCAGATGCCTTGAATCTCAAAATCTTGCATCGTGGTGCGATTCGCCGCGAAGGTGTTTGTCTCCTGAATGATGCTCGCAACGCCCACTCGTTTGGCCATGTCAGAAAGATACTTGTTGCTACCCCCACATGACCATACGTTCGGATACTTCTATTACGTGATCGCCAGGGCTACTATTTCTGGGTATCCATAATTCAGGGGAGTGATGATGGCTAGTCCAAAGATGCGCGTGGCTGTAGGTCAACACCCAGGAAACGATAAAGAGTATCTAGATTTCGCATTGCAGTTAGGTTGCGAAGGAGCGTCATTCCAGACTCCTGATATCAAAGGTGCCGTTAAGTGGGACACGGCGGATATAAAAGAATTTTTAGCACCAGTCCATGCAGCCGGTGTGAAAGTCGAATCATTTGAAAACGTTCCAAATCATTTTTATGACAAATTGATGCTTGGTCTCCCAGGACGCGAAGAGCAGCTTGAAAATATGAAAAGCACTGTAAGAGCAATGGGCGAAGCTGGTGTTCCAATTCTTGGAATGCACTGGATGCCGCAGATTGTCTGGCGTACCGACATGGGCCATTACGGTCGAGGCGGTTCATATGTATCCGTTTATGATCATTCAATCGTCATGGATCGATCAAGAGATTCAGAGATTTGGGTCGCCCGCAGAGATGAGCGCGATGTAAATCTGAAAGATACTTTCACGCGTGGTTCGTTTGTAAAACTCGGAGTTGAAACGCTAACCGTCGACCAGATGTGGGCGAATTTTGAGTACTTCGTTAAGGGCATTATCAAGACCTGCGAAGAGTCCGGTGTAGTGCTCTGTTTCCACCCTGATGATCCACCAGCAGAAGAACTTCATGGAATTGCCCGCATCTTGACCAGCGTTGATAACTTGGAGCGTGCAGTGAATGTTGTCGATTCTCCAAATCTCAAGTTGGAACTCTGTCTAGGCACAGTTTCTGAGATGGATGGCGAGAACTCAGTAATGGATGCAGTTAATCGCTTTGCTCCAAAGAATAAGATTGCATACATTCACTTAAGAGATGTAGAAGGAAAGTTTCCCCTATTCAAAGAATGTTTCTTGGGGGAGGGCAATTACAAGCCACATGAAGTTATCAAGGCACTGCACAAACATGGTTACACAGGTTCAATCCTGGATGATCACACCCCAACGCTCACAGGCGATAGCTCTTATGGCCACCGTGGCAGAGCTCATGCAATCGGATACATACAAGCCTTGATCGAGGTTGTTACCAACAATTAATCGCTTCACTAGACTCAACTTATGAGTGAGATGCGGTTTATCGTTGCTAAAGCAGGATTCCTCTTGCTCTTCCTTGGTTTAACTCTGGTGCAGTTTCTATCTTTCCCTGGCCAGTTTCAACATATGCGTAGGTCCCAAGGAATCTCTCTCTTCATTGAAGTTGGTTTAACGATTGTGGTTGGACTCTGGATTTTCTGCGGACAAGTCGCCCTCTACTGTTTATGGCAAATCGTTGAAAAAATGCGTCGAAATCAGTTCTTCTCAGAAGTGAATCTTAATTGGATTCAGCGGCTACTCACCTCTTTCAAAGTAGCATCGGTAATACCAGTGGTTCTTTTCCTGATACTAATCCCTCAGGCAGATGACCCGGGATTCTTCGTATTGTTGATGATTGTCTCGCTCTTCATTTTTTCACTCACTGCGACAACTTCACTATTGAAGTATCAGATTGCTTCGAAGATTTCGGAGTGATTGGCAGGTCTAGAAGTGGACGATACTGGGATCGAACCGGTGACCCCCACATGTCTTTATTACTTTATCAATCGCGTCTCACTGGTTGAAAGCTATGACAGTTGGTCCTTCGACCTTTGGCGTTGCGATAGTCATGGAGATCTTTGAGCCGCTGCGGGTTACAGCAATTGCTCCACCACCAAGAACTGTTGCGCTTTTGATATCAACAGCGCTCTCTGGTGCATCAAACTTAACCGAACCTGTTGCATCAACGATTGCGTAACGCTTCTTGCTATTTGCTGTCCAACGAACCCATGGAGAATCCGAAGGCTTCACATCATCAGCAGGACGCGAGGCGTAGATAGCGCTCTTGTTTACATTAAGCCACGCACCGATCCCTTTGAGAACCTTGCGTTGGAAGGCTGGGATCTCACCATCGGCTGTTGGGCCAACGTTCAGCAGTAGATTTCCGCCACGAGAGACGATGTCGATGAGGTGATGTTGAGCTGCGTTGACACTCATGTAGTGCTTCTCATCTTCGATTTGGTTATAACCAAATGAGAGCCCAATACCGCGACAGTTTTCCCAAGCGGCCCCACTCTCGTTTTCGAGTGAATTTTGGTACTCACTTGTCTTGTAATCAGAGTGAGGTACGCCCCAACGGTCATTGATAACACCCCGTGGGACGCTCTTGTAATAATGATCAAAGATTGCCGCGAGTGAATATTCACCTTCGCGCTTTGCGGAATCTGGCCAGTTAATATCGTTCCATAGAACATCTGGCTCGTAGCGATTAATCAAATCTGTGATGTGCTCATAGCAATATCTCGCATATTCAGCATCACTTGGACGCAAACCCTGCACGTGATCGCCGGTTGTCACTGGAGGGGAGTCACCAATACTCCAGTCCAGGCCACCTGAGTAATAGACACCAAATTTGATACCGGCCTTACGAACAGCATCTCCAATTGCGCCAACGAGGTCGCGCTGTGGACCGCGCGCAACGGTGTTTCTTGTTCCAGTTCCAGGCGCATCCCAAAGAGTGATTCCATCGTGGTGCTTTGTAGTTGGAATCACATACTGTGCGCCAGCCTTTGCAAAGAGCGCTGCCCACTCATCTGGATTGAACTTACTTGCCTTCCATTCATCTAAGAAATCATCATATGGTGCACCGCCATGGACATCTTTGTGGTGCTTTTGGGCAGGCGAACCCTCAATACGAATTGTGTTGTAATACCACTCTGCATATGGGTTATGAGCCATCCATTCTTTATCAACAACTGTTCCAAGCTCCTTAATTGGCTCTGCCCATGCTGGTACTGAGTACGCACCCCAGTGGATAAAGACACCAAACTTTGCATCACTAAACCAAGTTGGAACTGGACGCTTAAAACGCTTAAATGCTTCTAGATCCATTTCATATTCTCCTACTTCAACAGTGGCACAATCTACGGCCGAGATGCAGGGTTCGCTGGGAGTTGCATCTGCGCTTCCACTCTCGGCATCTTTTAAACCGCAAGCTGCAAGGAACATTGCACCGCTGACTGCACCAGTACTAGTAATTAAGCGGCGACGGGAGAGTTCGGCGCGGAAGATGGAACGCGCCTCCGGAGTTAGCTCTGGCTCCATCGAATTTCTCCTTTTAGATTGGGTTAGCTTGTAAATTCAATCACGGTCGGCTCGTAAGCATCCCCGAGAATTACTCTTTTTTTTCAACATGGCTCACTAGAGCTCCGAATCGTTCGATGATGCAGATATTACACACGGTGACTTACAAAGCTGACTAAACTCGCAAAATCAAGTTCTAAATTTGGCAAAATCAAAGAAACTCAAAGGATATTAGACGCGAGACACGCATAAGTGCAGTTCAGATAGTGGACGATACTGGGATCGAACCAGTGACCCCCACAATGTCAATGTGGTGCTCTACCGCTGAGCCAATCGTCCGTACGGTCTAAAACTTTGAATCTTGTCTTGGGCCTTATTAAGTTGTTGAGTAAGTATAACCAGAAGCCGAAATCTGTCGAAATATGAAGTTATGAGCGGCCGAAATCGTCCTCGAGACGCTCAATATCGTCTTCACCGAAATAGGTTCCGGTCTGAACTTCTGTGAAGACCAATTCGTCGGAGCCGATGTTTTCTATACGGTGTGCCACTCCAATTTCAATGTCGATGGAATCACCGGCTGACATTTCAAAGCTATCACCATCTAAAGTAATGCGGGCATCTCCTGTGACGATGAACCAATGTTCGGCACGCTTCTCGTGGCGTTGATATGAGAGACGCTTTCCAGGAAGAACATAAATGTTTTTTACTTGGTGCACATCAGATGAAGAGAGAACTTCATAACGACCCCATGGACGTTCTGAATTGGTATCAGCCACGGTAGTCATCCTTTCGTTCCTAGTTCAAAACTTCGTGGAGGTGGAAACGGGATTTGAACCCGTGTAGAGGGATTTGCAGTCCCTTGCCTCGCCTCTCGGCCATTCCACCACGAACTTGTCGTACTTGTACGGATAAAGAAACGCCGCCCATCAAAATGAACGGCGCTCTATCCGAGCGGACGACGGGGTTCGAACCCGCGACCTGAACCTTGGCAAGGTTCCGCGCTACCAGCTGCGCTACGT
>Ga0315901_10000097_pt1 | contig 120570 bp, 91 predicted proteins | sample LakEriMetagenome_10_FD_203761 | JGI IMG/M metagenome (GOLD analysis project Ga0315901, IMG submission 203761) | Freshwater fungal communities from buoy surface, Lake Erie, Ohio, United States - Buoy 2 MA116 | ecosystem: Environmental > Aquatic > Freshwater > Lake | place: USA: Lake Erie, Ohio... | reverse complement strand
ACGTCCTTAAAGTCTGTATCAACGATAACCCAAACTGCTGCAAAATAGCCGAATTCCCAGTCCCAAATTGTATCAACAACCCCCAACCCTGCGAAATCTACAACCTCTCCGTTTCAACCGGTGACTGCACCTCCAACACCTCCTACCAACTATCCCTTGACTTCCAAGTCCAAAACCCTTCCAACCAAGCCTTCGACCTCTGGGCCAATAACGCCCAATTCATCGGAACCTTCCAACTCAACCAACTCCCAATCACCATCCCCAACTTCCCCTATAATGGCGGAAACAACGACGTCCTTAAAGTCTGTATAAACGATAACCCAAACTGTTGCAAAATAGCCGAATTCCTAGTCCCAAGTTGTATCAACAACCAATGTGAAATTAAGAATCTGAACGCAGAACCCGCCCCTTGCTTAGACGGAGTGTTTTTAGTACAGATATCATTCGAATACTCGAATAACCTTAGCGATAGTTTTATTTTAATGGTTAATAACGAGCTTTATCAAACATATGAATATAATACACCTCAACCACTACTAATTGGACCGTTCCCCGGTGATGGAACCACCAACTATTCATTCACCATAAAAGACCAAGCAGCCATTAATTGTAAAAACGTCTATGAACTTGGTAAGATAAGCTGTCCTGAAAACCGCCCTAAAACAGGCGAATTCGTGCTTGTTACAGCGCCCAACCCAGTCTATGAGGGAGTAAGCATACAAGCAAGGTCTGGAGAAACAAATTATTATGGAACGGGGGTATTGTACCTATTTGATCAGAATGGAAGACTTATTCAACGTTTAACGGTAAGTCAAACAGCATATTATTTTTTACAAACAGCCGCGCTGCCGGCAGGGAAATACAGCTTAATCCTATCCTCCGAAGGGCAACAATTTTATGGTGATTTTTTTAAGCTGTAACTAACGTTCGATAAAAGGAAGAGGCCCTGAACTTATCATATAAGCTAGGGCCTCTTTTCGTTTATCAATTTGCGTATGACCTACATGTTATACAGAAAAACTCTCTCCACAACTGCAAGTCCTTGAAGCATTTGGATTATTAAACTCAAAGCCCTTCCCATCCAAACCACCAGAGAATTCGAGTGTCGTATTAAAGAGGTAAAGGAAACTTTTTAAATCTGTTACCACTTTGACTCCATTGTCCTCAAAAACCTGGTCATTGGGCTTGGACTCATTATCAAAGTCCAATTTATAGGATAGGCCGGAACAACCACCAGACACCACGCTAACCCGCAGAAAGAAATCATCCTTGATATTTCCAGAAGTACGAATATCCGTGATCTTAGCTTTGGCGCTGTCTGCTACAAATATCATGATAACTCAAATTTTGTTTGTTTTATGGGCGATATGATTCACTAGCTATTTTTCGCACGGTAATCACTGATGGCAGCCTTAATAGCATCTTCTGCCAATACTGAACAGTGAATTTTAACCGGAGGTAACGCGAGCTCCTCAACGATATCCATATTATCAATTTTTTCTGCCTCATCCAAAGACTTTCCCTTCAACCACTCTGTAGCCAAAGAAGAGGATGCAATAGCAGAACCGCACCCAAATGTCTTGAATTTAGCATCTCTAATTTTCCCAGATGCCTCATCTACTTCAATCTGAAGACGCATTACATCACCACATTCTGGTGCACCTACAAGACCTGTTCCCACATTTTTTGCATCTTTATCCATAGAACCGACATTACGGGGGTTCTTAAAATGGTCGAGTACTTTATCACTGTAAGCCATATTTTCGAAATATGATTTAATTAGTTAAATTGAAAAGGATTTTATAATTATTCAGTAACCGGCTTAGTGGGCAGACCACTCAATCTTGCTCAAATCAATGCCTTCCTTGTACATCTCCCAAATAGGAGAAAGATCGCGCATATGGTTGACACCATTGCTCACCAGCTCAATAGCGTCTTTCACATCTTCCTCGGTGGTAAATCGACCCAAAGAGAAACGAATAGAAGAATGAGCCAAATCATCACCCAAACCCATTCCAACCAACACATAAGAAGGCTCAAGAGAAGCCGATGTACAAGCAGATCCAGAAGAAACCGCAATGTTTTGGTTAAACGTCATCATTAAACCTTCGCCCTCCACATGTTTGAAAGAAATATTAGAAACATGAGGCATTCTGCTGTCGATATTTCCGTTTACCTTGGTCTCTTCCAACTTCGTAAGTGAAGCCTCCAAGAAATCCCTCAACTTGCTTAAACGCTCTGCGTCCTGAGCCATTTCCAAACGAGCAATTTCTGCTGCTTTACCGAAACCCACAATACCAGGGACATTTAACGTTCCTGAACGCATTCCACGCTCATGTCCACCACCATCCATTTGGGCAGTTACTTTTACACGTGGATTTTTACGGCTTACATATAATGCACCCACACCTTTAGGGCCATACATTTTATGAGCAGTAAATGACATTAGATGGACACCCGTCTCGCGTGGATGAGTTGGTATTTTTCCAACGGCCTGTGTTGCATCAGAGTGGAACAACACCCCATGTTTCTCACAAATCTCAGCAATACCCTTCATGTCTTGGATAACGCCTGTTTCATTGTTCGCCCACATGATCGATACCAGGATAGTCGTTGGCTTAATAGCAGCTTCCAATTCAGTGAGGCTCACCATCCCATCTTCTCCAACCTTGAGATAAGTTATCTCTGCCCCTGCTTTCTCTAAATGCTTACAAGTATCCAAAATAGCCTTATGCTCTGTCTCCGCGGTAATGATATGATTACCCTTCTTGGCATACATCTCAAATACCCCTTTAAGTGCTAGGTTGTTACTCTCCGTAGCTCCAGAGGTAAAAATGATTTCCTTATCCTCCGCCTTTAAAAGCTGCGCAATCTGTTCACGAGCATAATCAACAGCATCTTCTGCCTCCCATCCAAATTGGTGGCTTCTGCTGGCTGCATTTCCATGCTTTTCATAAAAATAGGGCACCATTGCATCCACAACCCTAGGATCACAAGGAGTGGTAGAATTATTGTCTAGGTAAATCAACCTACGCTTTTCCATTGTCTATTCAGTCGTATGTAAAATTGATGAAGTTTTCGCTATTTGGATTTAATCCATTTTAACACCGCAAAGATAAACACCATTGTATATAAAAAGTTTGTACAAAAACGATTGATTTTTACAATTTTTTGTGTTTACCAAATGAACCGTTACTTTTACTCCCAAATACTAAACCTATGGTACGTCTTTTTCTTGTAGCCTGCTTGTTATTACCCTTACTAAACACCGCTCAAAAGCCAGGCCGCATTCAAATTATCCCTGCTCCAGCTAGCTACGAATCAAAACAAGGCACTTTCCTCTTAAACCCCGAAACCACCGTATTATTATCCTCAAATGATCCCGAATTTGAGGTTGCATCCACCTATCTTGTAGCGAAATTGCGCAGCGCAACCGGTTTCAACTTGCACGTCTCTACTCAAAAATCAAAAAAACATAAAGGGAAATCGGTGATCTTTTTCCAGAAAGAGGCGGAAAACAAAATTCACCCAGAAGGCTACAACCTGTTAGTCGAATCCAATCAAATAACCATCAAATCAAGTTCAGGAGCAGGAGCATTTTATGCAGTTCAAAGCCTCCTCCAACTTTTTCCTCCTCAAGTGTTCTCCTCCAGCATCCAAAAAGAGGTTGCTTGGACCGCACAAAACGCTAATATCACAGACTTCCCACGATTTGGTTACCGTGGACTGCACTTGGATGTAGGTCGTCACTGGTTCCCAGTCCCATTTATCAAGAAGTACATCGACCTGCTTGCAATACACAAAATGAATCGCTTTCACTGGCACCTAACAGAAGACCAGGGCTGGAGAATTGAAATTAAAAAATATCCTAAACTGCAGGAGATAGCCTCCTGCCGCGAAAAAACACTTCAGGGGCACAATTCGGATCAGCCCCAAGTGTACGATAATACCCGGTATTGCCACTACTACACGCAAGAAGAAATTAAGGAAATCGTCGAATATGCACGTCAACGATTTATTACAATTGTTCCAGAAATCGAAATGCCAGGCCACGCACTTGCCGCATTGACAGCATACCCAGAACTCGGTTGTGAAGGCGCCGGGTACCAAACCGCAACTAAATGGGGCGTCTTTGAAGATGTATTTTGCGCAGGCAACGAAAAGGTATTCAACTTCATAGACGGTGTGATGGCTGAAGTCGCCAGCCTGTTCCCAGGTCAATATGTCCATATCGGAGGAGATGAATGCCCAAAAACACGATGGGAAGAATGCGCTAGCTGCCAACGAACCATTCAAAAAGAAGGCCTCCATGATGAACACGAGCTTCAAAGCTACTTCATCCAAAGAGCAGAGAAAATACTAGCCAAATATGGCAAAAAGCTAATTGGATGGGACGAAATCCTGGAAGGTGGACTTGCACCCTCCGCAACCGTCATGAGTTGGAGAGGAATCGACGGTGGAATCGCCGCAGCCAAGGACGGTCATGATGCAATAATGACTCCTGGATCCCATTGTTATTTCGACTTTTATCAAAGCGACCCCTCCTCCGAACCAATCGCTATCGGGGGCTATTTGCCACTTGAAAAAGTATATAGCTACGAACCCATACCAGATGAACTTAGCCCAGAACAGGGTAAACATATTTTGGGTGCTCAAGGAAACGTTTGGACAGAATATATAACCACCCCCGACAAAGCAGAGTACATGGCCTACCCTAGGGCCTCTGCCCTTGCAGAAGTCGTCTGGTCACCAAAGGAAAATAGAAACTGGGATGATTTTAGACTTCGAATTCGAAAACACTTTCAAGTCCTTGACGCACTAAATGTTAACTACGCTAAAAGCTTCTTCGATATCTCCTCTCAGTTTTCATCGGGTAAGGTAAGCCTCTCATGCGCAGACCCCACCGTTCAAATTCGATACACCACAGACGGAACGGAGCCAGGCCTCGAATCGCCTGTTTACTCCAATCCTTTTACATTAAGCCAAACCTCTACTATAAAAGCAAATGCCTGGCAGGGCAACCAACTCCTAGGAAAAACGTACTCCAACCAACTAACTATCCACAAAGCCACCGGAAAACCCTATACACTCTCTTTTCAACCTGACAACTACAAGGGCGGAGAACAATTCGCGCTCACCAACGGAGTAACAGGTAACATGCGGACCTGGAATGCTTGGGTAGGACTTTCCGGACATGACTTGGATCCAGTCATCGATCTGGGCGAACCAACCATCGTTAACCGCGTTTACACACACTATGTAAATAGCAAACGATCCTGGATTCACCCACCAAAAAGTATCGAAGTCTTGGTTTCAGACGACGGAATCTCTTTTAGATCAGAAGGAATTCGAAAAATTGATCCCGAAGAAAAAATGAACAGTGGAAAAGAACGAGTCTTATTTTCCCTCACAGGGGTTAAAGCTCGTTATATCAAAGTAATCGCAACCAATATCGGTATTATCCCAGAGGGATACCAAGGAGCTGGACAGAATGCATGGCTCTTCTTAGATGAAATAGTGGTTGAGTAATTTTCTTGAATCGGACATATCAGTAAAAGGGTCAGTTTGCCAAAAGTCAAATTGACCCTTTTATAGGATGACCTGAATAGGCCTACAAGAATATTTAAGCCTCCCTTCATCTTTTATCCCCAAGTTTGCTTAGGTTTGCCTTCACTATGGAAAAGCAACAAGGCCAACTCGTTAGAACCCTATCCCTTCAAGCAGCTACCATTTTGGTAATCAGCTCGGTAATCGGCTCCGGTGTTTACAAAAAAGTAGCACCAATGTCCAATGAGCTGCTATCCCCAACGCTCGTACTTTGGGCCTGGGTCCTCGCGGGATTTATTAGCCTTTGCGGAGCCCTTAGCAATGCTGAAATCGCTGGCATGATGGCTGACTCCGGCGGTGAATATGTGTATTTTAAACGCATATATGGCAAATTTATGGCCTTTTTATGGGGCTGGAGCACCTTTGCTGTCATAAAAACAGCAGCAGTCGCTTCCATTGCATACGTGTTTACCCAATCCCTGAACGCTCTTATACCATTACCGCAACTACCTGCTGAAATAGCTCAAATATCCCTTCTCGGCCTTTTCCAACCTTTTGATAACTTTGGTGTAAAACTGGTCACGATACTCCTGATTCTTAGTCTGACGTTTGTGAACACTCGTGGACTTAAGGGAGCAGCCGCTCTCAGCACAATCATAACCCGACTAGTGGTAATCAGTTTAGCAGGTATCGTTTTGAGCGGATTGCTTTTTGGACATGGCAGCTGGAATAACCTCCAGGTCAATGCAGGATCCTATACACAGTCCTCCATCACCGACTTTCAATTCATCAAGTCTATGTTTGCCGCTATGTTAGCCGCCTTCTGGGCGTATGAAGGCTGGAACACCTTAGGCTTTATCGGAGGTGAAATCAAAGAGCCTAACAAAAACCTCCCGTTAGCATTGGCTGGCGGGCTGTTAATTATCATAAGCACCTATCTATTGGTAAACTTTACCTACCTATATGTTCTACCAATTGATCAGATAATTAATGTATTCAAAGCCCAAAATGAAATTGCGGCTGTAGCTGTAGTAAAACAATTTGCGGGGCCGATCGGCGCAGCCATTATCTCGGTTGTAATTCTAATCACCACCTTAGGCTGCACCAACAGCACGATACTTATGCCTCCTCGTGTTTACAATGCAATGGCTAAAGATGGTCTCTTCTTCAAGGCTGCCGCTAATATCCACCCCAAATTTAACACACCTAACCAAGCGCTCTGGATTCAGGGTTCCTGGGCATCCGTATTGGTTCTCTCTGGCAGCTTTGATCAATTAACAGATATGCTAATTTATGCTGCCTTTTTCTTCTACGGTGCCACAGCCTTTGGTGTCTTTATCCTAAGAAAAAGAGAACCTAACGCCCCTCGCCCTTACAAAGTGTGGGGATACCCGTTAATTCCAGCCCTTTTTGTCTTGTTTTGTGTCGCGCTCATCTTAATTACTTGGGTTAATGCCCCAAGAGAAGCGCTAATAGGGTCAATCCTCATGTTAAGCGGCCTCCCTTTTTACTGGTATTGGAACCGATCATCCAACTAATACATCGGCTCCGGTTTCCTTTATCTCTTTGTTGCCTTGTCAAGACCATTTCGCTCTGATAAGACTAGCCTCTATTGAGCACCCCCATAATATAAAGCCAATTGCCAGCTATTTTGATTAGTACTTCATACAATGAACCACTACATTAGCAGCGCTCTGCTTTAAGATATAAACAAATAAAAAACGGAAATATTTGCCGACTTATCCCCCAAAAACAATTTCCAATTACGCCTTTTTATTGAAGATTAATTGCCATTTTAAGCCAAACCGGGTGGTCAAAAAGGGGGTTAGGCCTGTCAATTAACTATTTACCACCCCAACTTGGTCGAAATTAAACAAATGCCGGTTAGTACTACCCTTATATTTGTAAATATCTAGTACACGAAATAATCTTTCCACTCCTTGGTTACAAGGATCTTATTTTTTTGAATCTAAAACTTGCATCATGTCGCAAATTAACAAAATCATCCCCACACTCTTGGTCGCAGCCGCCGCTTTGGTAGGTTCAGAGGTTTCTGCGCAGAGTTTCGGTATGTTTGGAAATGCAATTAGTCAAGGCGATACCACTAAACGCACTCAGTACGAAACTAACTTATCGCACCTGCAAAACGCATGGAACATAAATACGTTTAATTTTAGTTCCGTTTTAAATGGATTGTCGAACAGTACTCCTAACCCAAATACCGTCAATAATATTGACACATTGCTCCCAGGTCAACAATTTGTGCTCGATAGTCTGAGCTCTTTCTTGTCTGGCATGGGCTTTGGCGGTGCAGATAGCTTGGCAGTTGTTAACCAAGTTGACTCTACCTTCAGTATCTGGAATACCAACTCGGGAGATATCAATAATACTTATAATCAATATCAAGGCCAGTTGGGCCCGGTAAATGCATTGCCCACTAACATGAACGGGGTTGGAACTACCTGGTACAGCTCTTATGACAGCCTGTCCAATAACCAATCCAGCGCGTTCATGAACATCCCAGCCAATGGGCCAGGTAACTTTGAGGCGCTTTTGGACGAGTTATTCAGTCCAAGCCTTTTTACCAAGTTCGAACTAACGGCTGGAAATCAGAATGCCAAAGTAAATTACTATTATACGTTCCAGCAAACCCAAGCACCGGTAATCGGAGTTCGCTCTGTCGAACAATTTGATCGCCTTTGGGAACCTCGCTGGCGAGCACAAGGTAGCTGGTTTAAAAACAATACTAATAATATTAATCCAGAAATACCTGCTCAACAAAACGAAGGCATCAACCCATTGATGTTCAATGCCAATTTCGATGTAATGTTTAATCCATCCATCACGATTCGCGGAGTAAGTACACCTGTTCGATTAATTACGCTGTTAGGCGTCGAAGCTGCATCTTATGTGCCTGCCCACCGAAATCCTGCCTATCCAACCTCAATGAACAATAAGGGGTACACTACCGGCTGGGGACCTGTGATAGGGGGTGGTCTATCCACAACCGTCGGCCAAACAGTTATCTACGCACTGGGCACAACCTCTTACGGTGATGTTGTAGATCGCGCAGGAGACCCTACCAAATACCGTTACCGCTCTAGTCGAATGGAAGCGGGTGTCCGTTATGCAAATGCCGTTACTCTTCGATATGAAATTGGTCTGTCTGCAAACTGGGCGGATGATGGCAATAAAAGTCTTCGCTATCAACAGTTGACAATTGGCTTACCCTTAGACACCTTTTTCCGATAATTAGAATAATAGAGATAAGGGATTAGAAAGGGGCATTGTCAAAATTTGACAATGCCCCTTTTCTTATGTTATATTTCTACTTATCAAGTTTGTTGCCAATATCGCATTTAATTCGATTCAACCCAAAAGCCTTACTCAGCAGTTTCAACTAGACGTTTGGAGGCACTTCTCCAAGCTTTATACACACCCTTCCCAAAAGTAGACCCATTAAATGTCAATGTCGGGGCCAAACGGGCACGCTCTTCTGCCGGAAGCTGAATAAAATCAGCACACTCTTGAGAGCAACAGGCCTGGTATTTTGACCTACACTCCGAACATTGGATAAATAAGATGTGACACTGATCGTTCGAACAGTTGATGTGATCATCACAAGAAGCGCCGCACTGATGGCAGTGTGCAATAACTTCTTCACTGATGCGCTCACCTAAGCGCTCATCAAAAACAAAGTTCTTTCCGCGGAACTTATTCTTTAGCTGCTGATTTTTTATCTGTCTGGCATACTCAATAATACCTCCTTCCAACTGAAAAACATTTGGAAACCCACGGTATTTCATATATGCGCTCGCCTTTTCACAACGAATTCCTCCTGTACAATACATTACGATATTCTTGTCCTTGTGCTCCGACAACATATCTGCAACCATCGGCAACTCCTCCCGAAAGGTGGCTACGTCAGGTAAAATCGACCCCTCAAAATGCCCCACCTCACTCTCGTAATGGTTGCGCATATCCACCAAAATAGTGTCAGGATCATCTGTCAAGGCATTAAACTCCGCAGCACTTAAATGACGGCCCGTATCAGATGGATTAAAATTAGGATCGTCGACCCCATCAGCAACTATCTTCCTACGAACTTTGATAATTAAGGCAAAAAAGGACTTTCCATCCGCCTCAACAGCAACATTAAGACGCATTCCCCGAAAGAAATCCCATTGGTTTAGCACTTCTTTGAAGGCCTCAAACTGGTGCTCTGGAACTGAAAGTTGTGCATTTACTCCTTCTGAAGCTACATAAATTCGCCCTAGAGTACCAACAGCATCCAAAGCCTTGTACAAATCATCCCGAAATTGTTGAGGGTCTGCTAATTGAACGTACTTGTAAAAGGAAAGTGTTACGCGAGGTTCATCGCTCTGAAGCAATAACTCCTTGAGCAGGCGTCGACTGACGCGGTTGTGGAGGTGTTTTCCCATATCTAATGTGCCAGTCCTGTTTGTAATGCGGGCGGCAGCGCAAAGATAAAACCTCTGTAAATAATTTACCACTCCCAACCCTCCGGAATATCCCTTTGCTCAATCGATACCCTCTTTTTAGATGCGGAACGCTGTTTATACCGCTCCAAAACAAGCCTGGCTAAAGCCATTGATACCGTCTCATTAGGCGATGGTTGTAAAGCGGCTAAAATAGCCTTCTCCTCTACATCATTTCGATACAACAAACTCATCAACAAGTCAGGTTCGTGTGCGAGCATTTCCTCTATCCTAGCCGTTAAATGAGCCAATAATTCTACCTCAGAGAGTGCGGGATTCGAAAAATCAAGATCAAACATAACAGCTCAAAGTTAAACCACCTTCAGCTTTTTTCAAATCCCATTTGATTATTTTCACCCCCTACCCTACCAAACTTAATTGTAGTGTGCTACTTTCGCCCAAAATAATACGATATTTCCACCTCAATAATAACCAACCGATAACCGCCCACAGGAAGTAAGCAGTATCATTAAATTTCACACGTCTATCACATTATTAAACGTTTTTTCGTGGAAACAGTAATTGAATATTTCAACCAAATTCCTTCCAGCCATAGAAGCGCTCTGTTGATTGGAGGCCTAACGTTCTTCTCCCTTTTAGAAACGGGCATCCCAAAATTTAAATTAGATTATAATAGGTGGCAACATGCTGGAATCAACTTATTCTTCACGCTTACTACTATCTTGATCAATTTCATCCTAGCATTTCTTTTACTGGAAGGGAGTACCTGGGCCGTTAATAACCAGTTTGGTATTCTTCAGTGGCTTCCGAACATGCCCACCTGGCTCTATATGATCACAGGTCTTCTGCTTCTCGACCTGATCGGAGCCTATTTTGTACACTGGGCGGAACACAAGGTGAAGTGGATGTGGCGTTTTCACCTCATTCACCACACTGATCAACGAGTAGATACTACTTCTGCCAATCGTCATCATCCAGGCGAAAGTGTATTCCGCTTCGCCTTCACCGCCGCAGGAGCAATCCTTGCTGGCGCAGACTGGTGGATCATCATGATGTATCAAAGCCTATCTGTTATCCTTTCTCAACTCAACCACGCCAATATCCGTTTGCCAGAATGGCTAGATAAAGGCCTGGCTTGGATAATAGTGACGCCAGGAATGCACCGCGTGCACCACCACTACATGTTACCCTACACAGATGCCAACTATGGTAATATTTTTGCCATCTGGGACCGCCTATTCGGAACGTTCATGTGGCTTCCACAAGAAAAAATTAAGTTTGGAATAGATACACACATGGAAGTGCAAGAGCACAACCACCTGCCAACTCTGCTAAAAATTCCTTTTATGAAATACCGGCAGCCTACTGGATCTAAATTCGAAAATTGAACGATCAGGAAGCTGCTGTGTTTAATCCCTAATAATCAATTTGGCATTCTTATACCATGCAGGTAACAACAGTGAGTATTTTCCACTTTTCTGGCTGGAAAAACAAATATTGGGCCTTTTCCCAAATGGGAATAGGCCCATTCAGAGTAGGAAAAGTTGCTGGTCTTAATTTCCTAAAATTTTTAGGCTCCGGTGCGATTAATGGATTTAGTATCCTACCCGATTTCTCTACTTATGCGATCCTAGCTGTCTGGGAAAAAGAGTCCTCCGCAGAACACTTCTTTTCAAATCACACTCTATTCAAAGACTATATTGCACACTCAGACCGAGTTCAAACATATTTTCTACACAATACAATGAGCCACGGCTTGTGGAATAATCAGAATCCCTTCGAGGCCGTACTAGCATTCGACCCCAATGCTCCGGTCGCAGTATTAACAAGAGCAACTATCCGAAAAAGACGACTTTGGGCTTTTTGGAAACAGGTCCCATCCGCAAGTATGGCCGTCGAAAATACGCCTGGCCTACAATTCGCAATCGGTATTGGCGAAGCACCCCTAATCCATCAAGCTACCTTTAGTATTTGGGACTCCGGCAAACAAATGATGGCCTACGCCTACAATGCCAACCCTCACAAGGGGATCATCAAAGAAACAAGAACCCAAAAATGGTATAAAGAAGAATTATTCGCTCGGTTTATCCCCTACAAGACAATCAACCTAGCGAATAATCGCTGAATTCCTTTACATTTGCCTTCCTGTTATACGTGCTTCAGCATTACTACTCTGGATGGGTAATTATCTTTCCCCCTTGAACAAAATGCCCATTCACACTGAAGTACACTAGCTCTTAAATAATACTTCACCGCTCATTCACCCTCAAACGCTTCAATTTCTAGTCTATGGAAGCTTATATAGTCGCTGGTTTTCGATCCGCTGTAGCCAAAGCAGGTAAAGGAGGTTTTAAAAGTTACCGGCCAGATGATCTTGCAATCAATGTGATTCAACATCTAATGGCAAGTGTGCCCCAAATAGATAAAAAACTAGTGGATGATGTGCTAGTAGGCTGCGCAAACCCCGAAGGAGAACAAGGTCTCCAAATTGGACGCCTCATCTCCGTTAGAGCACTTGGAAAAGAGGTCCCGGGTATGACGATCAATCGATACTGCGCATCTGGCTTAGAAACTATATCCATCGCTGTCGCAAAAATTAGAGCAGGAATGGGACATGTATTCATCGCCGGCGGTGCAGAAAGCATGAGCCTCATCCCTATGACTGGATATAAACTGGCACCTAATTACAATATTGCCAGTAATACGCCTGATTATGTAGTAGGTATGGGCTTAACAGCAGAAGCAGTCGCAAAAAAATGGGATATCTCAAGAGAGCAAGCTGATGAGTTCTCCTACCAATCCCATACTAAAGCTGCTAATGCAATACAAAATGGTAAGTTCAAATCCGAAATAGTGCCAGTTAACGTCCCAGAAGTTTGGGTAGAAAATGACCGTAGACAAGAAAAAACCCTCCTTGTCGATACGGATGAAGGTGTAAGGGCAGATACCTCCTTGGAAGCACTCGCAAAATTAAAGCCGGCCTTCGCACAAGGAGGAGTAGTCACCGCAGGCAATTCCTCTCAAACATCCGATGGGGCCGCATTCGTGCTGGTCGTTTCTGAAGAAATAGTAAAACAGTTTAATTTAAAACCCATTGCTAGGCTCGCAGCCTGTTCCGTAGCTGGAGTTGAACCAATCCACATGGGAATCGGCCCTTGTGCCGCTATCCCTAAAGCACTAAAACAGGCAGGCCTTACCTTAAATGATATACAACTAATCGAATTAAACGAGGCCTTCGCTGCACAAGCCTTAGCAGTCATAAAAGAAGCAGGGCTCGACCCACAAATCGTAAACGTAAATGGTGGAGCCGTTGCACTCGGACACCCCCTCGGCTGCACAGGTGCCAAATTATCCGTTCAACTGTTTAATGAATTAAATCGCCGGAATGAAAAATACGGTATGGTCACCGCCTGCGTAGGCGGAGGCCAAGGAATCGCCGGTATCTATGAAATGTTAAACTAACGTTCCAGTGTATCAGGCTGCCATTCCCACGCCCATCGGCATCCTCCAATTGTGCGCAGATGAACATGCGCTGTTAAGCGCCCACTTTATTGAACAACCACTCCAGTGCTCTTCTCCTAAGAATGCCGTACTGGAGGAAACAATAAATCAAGTGAACGCTTATTTGGATGGAAAACTGAAGCGATTTAACCTCCCTTTGGGCCCACAAGGGACTGATTTCCAAAAGTCAGTTTGGCAAGAACTTCTGAATATTGATTTTGGAAATACACGGACCTATTTAGAAATGGCCGCTTACCTCGGAAACACCAAATGCATCCGGGCTGCAGCCGCTGCCAATGGAAAAAATCCAATCATTATCATAATTCCCTGTCATAGGGTGATCGGATCCAATCGCCAACTAGTTGGATACGCAGGTGGTTTGTGGCGAAAAAAATGGCTGCTCCAACACGAATACTTCCACTCTCCAATAGCAAACTCCCTTTTCCCATAAATACGCTCCGTTCTTAATACCCCCGCTCTATCGGCCTTTTCCGAATACGCTTTAGGGGAAATCATGCACGCCTTTAAACTGCCCTTCACGGGCCCTCTGGCTGGATGCTTTTCAATACCTAATTGCAGGAGTCTCCAACGTAAAATCATCCACCAAGCAAACGTGCAAGTGCTTCTGATAAAAGCATTGCTCGCTCCAAATGCTTGGCTAACCGTTAATCCTTCCTCCCCCTTGCTAGTCTGTACCAACTAAAAACTCCGCCTTAAAATACAATCAAATTGTTTTATCTTTGTCCGAATAATTACCTCCATAACATAAAATTGTTGCCAAAATGCCCGAATTTGCACACCTTCATTGCCACACTCAGTTCTCCTTGCTTGACGGAGCCGCTAGTATTCCTTCTCTGTTTAAAAAGGCAGCAGCAGATGGAATGAAGGGAATTGCAATCACAGACCATGGTAATATGTTTGGAGCGTTCCAGTTTGTCGCAGAAGCATCCAAGCACAAAGGCGTTAAGCCAATTGTCGGCTGTGAATTCTATGTTGTCGAAAACCGCCACCGAAAAACCTTCACCAAAGATGATAAAGATAAACGCTTTCATCAACTCTTAATCGCAAAAAACGCAGAAGGCTATAAGAACTTAGTCAAACTCTGCTCTCTAGGCTTTATTGAAGGCCTCTATGGAAAATACCCAAGAATCGACAAAGAACTTATCCTCCAATACCATGAGGGTCTGATAGCAACCACTTGCTGTATCGGAGCAATGGTCCCACAAACCATCCTACGACACGGAGAAGAGGCTGCCAGAAAAGAATTTAAATGGTGGCTCGATCTCTTCGGGGAGGATTATTACATCGAACTGCAGCGCCATAATATGGCTGAACAAGACCAGGTCAATGAAGTGCTGCTCCGTTTTGCCGTTGATTATAATGTAAAAACAATATGCTCCAACGACTCCCACTATGTAGACCAAAAGGACGCCAATGCACACGATATCCTGCTGTGTATTAATACCGGAGAAAAACAGTCAACACCCGCCATACGAGAATTCATTGAAGAAGGTACCGTGATGAAAAACGGGCGTTTCGCCTTCTGGAATGATCAGTTCTATTTCAAAACCCAAGAAGAAATGGGGCGACTGTTCCATGATCTTCCCCAAGCCCTCGAAAACACCCTTGAAATCGTAGATAAAGTAGAAGAACTACAACTAAAAAAAGATATCCTTCTGCCCAACTTCATCGTGCCAAATGAATTTGGATCACAAGATGAATACCTTAGACACCTAACCTATACCGGCGCAAAAGAACGCTACCAAACCATCACCGCTGAAATTGAAGAACGCCTCAACTTCGAATTGCATACCATCAAAACAATGGGGTTCGCAGGCTACTTCCTAATCGTTGCCGACTTCATTAAGGCAGGTCGTGACCTCGGTGTGTTCGTCGGACCAGGACGCGGATCCGCTGCCGGCAGTGCAGTAGCCTACTGCATCGGAATAACCAATATAGACCCTATAAAATATCAGTTACTTTTTGAGCGATTCCTGAATCCAGACAGGAAGTCAATGCCCGATATTGATACCGATTTTGATGATGAAGGAAGACAAAAAGTGATTGATTATGTCGTAGAAAAATATGGAAAACAACAGGTAGCTGCAATCGTCACCTACGGCACTATGGCAGCCAAAATGTCCATAAAAGATGTTGCTCGTGTCCTCGATCTCCCACTCGAACAGTCCAATGCCCTAGCTAAACTCGTACCAGAAAAACCCGGCATATCCCTTAAAAGAGTCCTCACCGCACCCATCACCGGAGATGGCTCCCTGTCGGAAAAAGAAGGGTTGGGCGCCGATGACCTCGAAGGCTGTAAAAAACTGAGGGAATATATGGATGCCGATGGAACCCCCGAAAGCACCGTACTAAAAGAAGCCCTCATTCTAGAAGGATCCGTGCGTGGAACTGGCGTACACGCCGCAGGTATTATTATCGCCCCTACCGACCTCACCGAAATCATACCGGTAGCAACCGTAAAAGACTCTGATCTGCTGCTCACCCAATTCGAAGGCTCCGTCATCGAGGATGCTGGTGTAATTAAAATGGACTTCCTAGGGCTCAAAACCCTGACAATTATCCGGGATGCCCTACGAATGATTAAACAAAACCATGGAGTTGAAATCGATATAGATAAAATACCCTTAGACGACCGTAAAACATACGAGCTCTACCAAAAGGGAGAAACCAACGGTACCTTCCAATTTGAAAGTGCAGGGATGCAAAAATACCTGCGCGACTTAAAACCCGACAAGTTCGATGACCTGATCGCCATGAATGCCCTCTACCGACCAGGCCCCCTCGAATATATCCCAGACTATATCGCACGCAAACATGGCCGACAAGTCGTAGAATATGACCTCCCAGATATGGAGGAATACCTGAAAGAAACGTTCGGAATCTCCGTATTCCAAGAACAAATTATGCTGCTCTCCCAAAAACTAGCCGGATTCTCAAAAGGAGATGCCGATGTATTGCGGAAAGCAATGGGTAAAAAACAAAAGGCCGTCCTTGATAAAATGAAAGGCCAATTCATCGCTGGCGCCACCGCAAAAGGACACCCCGAACATAAATTAGAAAAAATATGGACCGACTGGGAGGCTTTCGCCTCTTATGCATTCAATAAGTCACACTCCACTTGCTACGCGTTCGTCGCTTATCAAACCGCCTGGCTCAAAGCTCACTACCCCTCCGAGTACATGGCTGCAGTACTTACCCACTCTCAAAATAATATCGAAAAAATAACCTTCTTCTTAGAGGAATGTAAAAGAATGGGACTAGTAGTAAAAGGACCCGATATCAACGAATCAAATATTAACTTCTCCGTTAATAAAAAAGGTGAAATCAGATACGGACTAGGTGCCATTAAGGGGGTCGGAGAAGCAGCGGTCGAAACACTCATCGAAGAACGCTCCCAAAAGGGCCCCTTCTCCGACCTTTTCGACTTCCTCCGAAGAATAAATCTCCGAAACATCAATAAAAGGGTGATGGAAAGCATGGCAATCGCTGGAGCCTTCGATGAATATATCCCTAACCGTGCTGTCTTTTTTCAACCTTCCGATAAATACGACTCTTTCATCGAGCACCTCCTTAAATATGCAGCAGCCTATCAGGAAGATAAAATTATGTCAGCCAATTCTCTCTTCGGAGATATGTCCTCTACTGTAAGTATTCCGCTGCCCCCTGTCCCAAAAGCAGAGCCCTGGAACCTGCTCCTCCGCCTACAAAAAGAAAAAGAGGTAATCGGATTCTACCTAAGTGGCCACCCACTCGATACCTATAAATTTGAGTGGGAAAACTTCGCCTCCCCTCTCGATAAAATAGATAACTTCAAAGGCCGCAAAGTCAATGTAGCTGGATTTGTTAGTAAAGCCGAACATAGAATCAGCCAAAAAGGAACCGGATGGGGAAGATTTACCATCCAAGATTATACAGGAGCACTCGAAATCACCCTATTCTCAGAAAACTACCAAAAATTCCGTACGTTCTTCGAAGAAGGTAGTAGCCTCTACGTTGAAGGCGAGTATAAACAACGCTTTAATAGCGACGAAATGGAATTTAAAGTAAATGACGTCCGCCTGTTAGAAACAATCGGTGAAGAAAAAACAAAATCGATTACACTTAAAATACCCGTCAACAATATCGATCTGCCCTTGATCGAAAAAATCGAAAACCTCTGCAAAACCTTCAAAGGAAAACATGAACTGAGAGTGGAACTTCTCGATTTCCAGCACCGAGATAAACTCCCTCTTGTATCCCCAAACAAAAAAGTAAATGTAGATAATGCCTTCCTTTTGGAGTTGGAAAAACTAGGCATCGAATTCGGCGTCAACTAACTATCCATACAACTCAAAAAGAACCTGAGAGCGATCATATCCCATACCTATCAAGTTATCAACGGCTTGATCAACCATACTCCTCCATCCGCACAACAAAAAAACCACTTCTGAATTAGCCTCTGGATAACACTCTTGATACACCTGATGAACATGACCCCTGTAACCACCCCAGTTGGGATCCCTTGATAATACAATATCGTACCGAAAGGAAGACCACTCTTTTGTTAACTGCTCTAACTCCTCACGGTATAGGATATCCGGCTCCGCCCGGGTACCAAAAATCAAATGAACCGATTTATAAGACATCCGATTAATCCACATTTCCCGAAGCATGCTCCGAAAGGGAGCTATACCAGTACCCGTACAAACCATTACCAAGGATTTCCCCTCGTCTGCTGGTAGAATAAAAGCGCCCTCTGGCCCTTTCCACCTTAATACGGTGCCTACTTGAACCTCTTCAAATAAATACCGAGTACCCAACCCCGATTCGCTCTTAACAATACAAAGTTCCAAAGAGCCACCATCCGAAGGAGCACTCGCAATAGAATAACTCCGCCAGCGCTGAAGGCGCTTCTCCCCGATCGGTAAATCCAAAGTAATAAATTGCCCAGCTTTAAAAGTCACACCCGAAGACTGAATTACAAAGCGTTTGACATGCGCCGCCAAATACTCAATCCGCTCAACCTTAGACTCGTTCCACGTTATAGCCATACTTGATCAACAAAAAATAAATAGGTTGGTTCTAATCAATCAATTGCAATGGTCAGGTTGAGATTAGCATACCCTCCGGCCATTCCAGAGTCTCAGCCTCTTCCATACTAACCTTATAAATCCTTGCACGCAACTCGAGTAACTTTCGAGTAGAATCACTCTTCCGTATTGCAATCACAATGGTGGCAAGGTCTCCATACTCCTCTGATTGAATAATCGCCTGAATCTTATGTAAACCCTGTACCAATTCAGGCAACATGCCATACTCCACTGAAATGGTGAAAACATCGTATAAAATAACCTCCTTTATTTCCCCAGACTGAATGGCGGCACACGCAGATTCTCGATATGCGTTTATTAAGCCCGATGTCCCTAGTAAAGTGCCTCCAAAATACCGAACCACCACAATTAATACATCCGTCAATTGAGCAGAATCAATCTGTCCTAAAATCGGTCGACCAGCAGTCCCGGATGGCTCCCCATCATCGTTCGCTCGAAACAAATGACCATCCTGCCCTAACCTCCATGCAAAACAATGGTGATTAGCCTTAAAATGTTGCTTCTTTAATGCTTCTATATACTGTTGAATTTCCTCCTCCGATTTTACGGGCCAGGCATATGCTAAAAACTTACTAGCGCGATCCTTAAATTCAGCAATCGATGGACCCGCTAGTGTTAAATAGGTATCCTTCATTGTGGGGTTAGATAAAATTCATCCTCAAATATAAGCGTCTCTACAATGGCCTCTATTTCCACCAATACCTCTACACTTTCCAATAAGTTATTGTTTTTTAAAGCAAACGCATAAGCTCCCCCAAGCGGATGTTGCCTCCGCTGGGCATCCACACTGACAGAGCCTTGCCATATATAGGCGTCATACTGATCCGCACCCTGCATAAATCGTTGCAAATTACCCGCATCCACCAATGCATACTCAATGTCCTCACCCGCAGTCGAAGTTGTCAACTGCACTGCCATCCCCATAGCGTAGGCCGCTAAAGCCGTCTGGGGTTGAAAAGCAACCAATTTCATAGCCCCTTTTTTTGTCAACTCTGCCAACACCTCTGCGTCCTTACGTCGAGCTTCTTGCGCAACTTGGCTAACCCCAATCCGATACGCCCATTGGACCGTATTGGAGGGTAGTTCAAACCGGTACGCTACCCGGTTCGAACCCAGCCCAATCTTACTTCCTGGAACTGAAACTTGTCCACTTATTGAGTATGAGTCCGTTTTCTTACCAGCCTCTACTCTTCTGCGTTCAACGACCCATTGGGGCCTAGTCTTTATATCCCACCCAACCCGAGTATCCATTCTCGCAGTACTCGAGCCGGCAGCTGTTCGATAAATTACAAACCTACACACCTTTTTACCTAAACCCTGCTCCGTAATTCTCCATAAAAACACTCCCGTGTGCGGAATCGTAACACGTTTAGAAACAAGCGTATCCAAATCATATCCACTGTACACTACGCGATCTGGCCATGCGATTAATTCTACTTTTTTTATTCGACTTCCCGTTACTAAACCAACTTCAATATCGAGTTGATCACCCTCTGCAAACGCATAAAAATATTCATGTTCCCCGTCCAACCTAAACGTCTGATCGGCAACCAAAATCCGCTCCCTTCCAACAGCAACGCGTGAAAAAATAAAAAATATGATTATTAAAAGACACCAACGCATTTTAAACCGTTTTATTGATAAGTATTACCAACTTTGCATCGCAAAAATACACCACGCAACGCACGCATGGAAATAAAGCTCACTAATGCCGGAAAACGTTACCGTTTCGACTGGATTTTCAGAAATCTTAGCTATACCCTCCAACACGGCACCAAAACAGCCTTGATCGGCCCAAATGGTTCCGGTAAGTCAACCCTCCTTAAAACACTTGCCGGGCACCTTTCCCTATCTAAAGGCTCTTTACAGTTCCTAAATGAAAGCGGATCAAATATCCCACAGGAATCCATCTATCAATATATATCTTATACAGCACCTTACATTGACCTTATCGAGGAATTTACACTTGAAGAAGCAATTCAATTTCATGTCCAACTAAAACCACTACTACCCAACCTTACACCAGAAGCGATTCTCGAACGGCTAGAGCTGCCCAAAAGTCGCCAAAAAGAACTACGCTACTTCTCTTCCGGAATGAAACAGCGTGTGAAGCTGGCTCTCGCCATCGGATCAAATGCCCCAATTGTTCTGCTAGACGAACCCTCTACGAACTTGGATATAAACGCTATCAATTGGTCCCACCATCTCATCAAGGACTGGATTGGTAATCGCTCATTGATCATAGCAACCAACGATCCAGGGGACCTTCAGCTCTGTAATCAACAGTTAGATATCGTACATTATAAATAAAAATAAAAATAAAATACATGCCACGTCCAGATCTATGAGTGCCCGAATATTCAAAAATTTAATGATCGCCGCACTGTCCCAGATAAAGGACAATTTGCCTGATGGTGAAATATTTAACTGGAAAAAACATGTATTACCCCGACTATTACCTTTTCTCTCCTGGAAACACGAACTAAGTAAACCCCAAGTACTTAAAGCCGACTTTTTCGCCGGACTACTCGGGGCAGTTGTAGTATTACCTCAAGCAATAGCCTTCGCATTAATCGCTGGACTCCCCCCAGTCTACGGCCTCTATGCAGCACTCGTTGCCCCACTGATTGCCGCCCTTTTCGGAGCATCAATGCACCTCGTCTCAGGACCCACTACCGCAATCTCTATCGTTATTATAGCAACTATAGGGAAACTAGCACCTGTAGCCAGCGATCAATATATAGCACTCACCCTTACCCTAACTTTCCTCGTCGGAGTCATCCAACTTGGACTTGGAATTGGGAAAATGGGCAGATATATCGGCTTTGTCTCCAATACCGTTGTAATGGGATTTACTGCTGGAGCCGCCGTACTGATCATAACGAGTCAGGCAACTACCATTCTGGGAATTGAAATTGAAAAACAAGCTTCCTTTTTAGAAACATGGCGGCACCTTCTGTGGCAGCTTCCCAACACCCAACTTCCGGTTTTAATCGTCGCACTCACAACCATTTTTTCCGCCATTATTATCAAAAAAATCGCCCCCAAATTACCGCATCTGGTGGTTGCACTCACAATTGGAACCACGGTGGCTCTATTACTAGGGGGCCAGCAAGCCGGAATCCAATATGTAGATGCAATGCCAAGAGGACTCCCACCCCTCTCTCTCCCCTCGCTAACCCCAGACAACCTCCATAGCCTCCTTTCAAGCGCTTTTGCACTTGCCGTATTAGGCCTTGTCCAGGCGGTAGCAATCGCAAAAACAGCCGCCTTAAAATCGGGCCAAGCACTCGATGCAAATCAAGAATTTATCGGTCAAGGTTTGTCTAACCTAATTGCCCCCTTTTTCTCCGGATACGCCAGCTCAGGCTCCTTCTCAAGAACAGCACTCAATGTTGATGCAGGTGCTAAAACACCCATGTCAACGATTTTTTCTACCCTAATCCTGCTTCTTATTACCCTTTTTATTGCACCCTACACCAGTCTGCTCCCCCAACCTGCAATGGCTGGATTAATTATTTTGGTAGGGTGGAACCTGCTTGATCTAAAGCACCTGGAGGAAATTCAACGAGCCAGCAAAGAAGATAATATCACCCTCGCCACAGTCTTCTTCGCAACGCTCTTCTCAGAACTACAATTTGCCATTTACCTGGGTGTTCTGCTCTCCCTTTATTTCTACCTAAAAAAAACCGCAGCACCTAATATAGCCGTCATGGCACCTGATCCAACAACTAAACGGCACGAAATCGTCAACATTGATCGACGAAATCACCTGAAAACGTGCCCCCAGGTCATTATCATAAGAATTGACGGAAATTTATTTTTTGGAGCCATCCAACATGTCTCTTCTCATATCAGAAACCTTAGAAAAGGACCCGAATCCTGGGTCATTTTACTTGCAAACGGAATCAACCACGTGGACTTAGACGGTGCAGAGTGGCTTGCCGAGGAATCAAAATACTGGAAGGAACGAAAAGGCGGCGGAATGGTAATCGTTCGTCTGAAAAATATAGCTCAAGATGTTATGTCAGAGGGTGGCTTCCTCGATACAATTGGGCGATCGAACTTCTTTAACTCCAAAACAGACGCCATCTCCTGGGTATACAGCCAACTTAACTTAAATACTTGTGCAACCTGTACAGCCAAAATTTTTAAAGAGTGCGAAGCGCCCACCAGAACTCCAATAGAGCCTACATGAAACCTTTCGTAAATCTTTGTTTCAAACCGCGTACCTTTATCAAAAGTACACTGCTATGCAACTATCATCCAAACTCCCAAACGTCGGGACAACCATATTTTCAATCATGTCAGCCCTGGCCCAAGAACATAAAGCGGTCAACCTCTCTCAGGGTTTCCCCAATTATGATCCAGACCCCCGCTTGCGAAAACTCGTCTTTGATCACATGGAAATGGGCGATAACCAGTACGCACCCATGCCAGGAACCCCACTCCTCCGATCAAGAATAGCAGATAAAATTAACCAAACCTACCCGAGTGTTCAACTTGACCCCAATACCGAAATTACCATCACGGCAGGCGCAACTCAAGCCCTTTTTTGTGCGTTCGCAGCCTTTATCCGACCAGGCGACGAAGTAATTCTCATCGAACCCTGCTATGATTCCTACCGCCCATCCATCGAAACCGTGGGAGGTGTTGTGGTGCCCTACCGACTCGCTGCTCCAGATTATTCCATTAATTGGGCAGAAGTACGTCGGTTAATTTCTCCCAAAACCAAAATGATCTGTACCAATACTCCCTGCAACCCAACAGGAAAAATTCTCAGACAAGAAGATCTTGACGAACTAGCCCATATAGTTCAACATACTAATATTATCCACTTGAGCGACGAAGTCTATGAACACCTAGTATTCGATGGAAATTCCCATGTGAGCGCTCTGGCACATCCCGAACTTCAAAAACGCTCCATGACCGTATTTTCATTCGGAAAAACATTCCATAACACCGGATGGAAAATTGGATACCTAATAGCACCACCCGAAATCACATCAGAATTTCGAAAAGTTCACCAGTTCAACGTCTTCTCCGCCAATCACCCTATGCAAGCAGCACTAGCAGATTACTTGGAAGATTCTGCCACTTATTCCAGCCTAAACTCGTTCTACCAAGAAAAAAGAGATTTTTTCCTAAATGCACTTAAAGGCTCAAAACTACGTCCGCTCCCCTGCGAGGGGACCTATTTTCAGCTGTTTGACTACAGCACAATTAGCTCCGAAAAGGACCTTGATTTTTGTAAAAGATTAACCAAAGAAATTGGGGTCGCCACTATTCCTGTTTCCGCGTTTTTCTCAAACAGCCAAGACGACAAAGTGATAAGGGTCTGCTTCGCAAAAACAAAAGAGGTACTGGCAGACGCAGCGCAACGCCTTGCCTCCTTATAAAAACAACCCTTAGGACACTCTAATGCTATATTTAACGCAAAAAATCTATACTTTTGCGGCTCTTAAACAAACAAATAAATAAAAAACCGGTTAGATTACCCTTCACCGGAACTTATACATGAAAAACGTTCGGAATTTTTGCATCATAGCACACATCGATCACGGAAAAAGCACCTTGGCTGATCGCCTGCTGGAATACACCAATACTATCAGTAAACGCGAAATGCAAGACCAAGCCCTAGACAACATGGACTTGGAAAGAGAACGGGGAATTACCATCAAAAGCCATGCTATCCAAATGCGCTACGTACACCCGGCTGATGGTCAAGAATACATTTTCAACTTGATCGATACACCAGGACACGTGGACTTCTCCTATGAAGTGAGCCGCTCCATCGCGGCCTGCGAAGGTGCCCTACTCTTAGTAGATGCAACTCAAGGAATCCAAGCGCAAACCATTAGTAACCTCTACTTAGCCGTTGACCATGATCTAGAAATTATTCCAATCGTTAATAAAGTAGACATGGAGAGCGCTATGGTAGAAGAGGTACAAGATCAAATCATTGATCTGATTGGATGCAAGAGAGAAGATATTATCTCCGCCTCAGGAAGAACCGGTATAGGTATCCCAGAAATCTTGGCCGCTGCCGTCGATCGAATTCCTGCCCCCGCTGGAGATCCAGATGCCCCCCTTCAAACCATGATCTTTGACTCCATGTTCAACTCTTACCGAGGGGTAATTGCCTATGTAAGGGTTATGAACGGAACCCTGAAAAAAGGCGAAAAAATCAAATTTTATAATACAGGTAAAGAGGTATATGCCGAAGAAATCGGGGTACTCCGAATGGGTATGTTCGAGTGCGATACCCTAAGCGCTGGTGATGTAGGCTACGTAATCACAGGTATTAAGGTAAGCAGGGAAATTAAAGTGGGTGATACAATAACCCACTTAGCAAGGCCATGTGAATCCCCCGTCAAAGGATTTGAAGAGGTGAAGCCAATGGTATTCGCAGGTGTATACCCGCTTGATACCGACGACTTCGAAGACCTACGCGACTCCCTCGAAAAACTCCAACTCAATGACGCCTCACTAGTATTCGAACCCGAAACCTCCGCTGCTCTAGGCTTCGGTTTTCGTTGTGGATTCCTCGGAATGCTCCACCTCGAAATCGTTCAAGAACGCCTTTACCGCGAATTTAATCAAGATATTATCACTACCGTTCCCAACGTAACCTACTTCGCTACCGATATGAAGGGAACACGCCGTGTAGTGCATCAGCCTAGCGAGCTGCCAGAACCCAATCACTTAGAAAAGGCAGAGGAACCCTATATCAACGCCCAAATCATCACTAAGCCAGACTATATTGGAAATATCATGAAGCTCTGCCTCGACAAACGTGGCATCCTCATGAAACAACAATACCTGACCCCAACTCGACTGGAAATCATTTTCCACATGCCACTCGCCGAAATCGTTTTCGATTTCTACGATCAACTCAAATCCTCTACTAGAGGTTATGCCTCCTTTGATTACCACCTCCTTGATTATCGCGATACCGATCTGGTCCGCCTAGATATTAAGTTAAATGGCGAACAAGTCGATGCCCTCTCCGCACTAGTTCACCGCTCTAAGGCAGAGTATATGGGAAGAAGAATGTGCGAAAAATTGAAGGAACTACTCCCAAGACAACAGTTTCAGATAGCCATACAAGCCTCCATTGGCGCTAAAGTCATCGCCAGAGAAACAATCAGCGCACTAAGAAAGGATGTAACCGCCAAATGCTATGGTGGCGATATCTCGCGTAAACGAAAACTCCTAGAAAAACAAAAAGAAGGTAAAAAACGAATGAAACAGTTCGGATCCGTAGAGGTTCCTCAAGAAGCCTTCCTTAAGGTGCTGAAACTTAACGATTAATGAGCTACTTCTCAACTTGGTTCCCAGAACTCTCACCAACCCAGCTGGATAAGCTAGATCAACTACAACCACTCTACAAAGAGTGGAACGCACGTATTAACGTTATATCAAGGCAAGATATCGAAAACCTAAACGAACGCCATATACTGCATTCCTTGGCAATAGCAGCCTACTTCGAGTTCAAACCCGGTTCCCAAATCCTAGATTTGGGAACCGGAGGTGGCTTCCCAGGAATACCTCTTGCCATCTTCTTTCCGAATACCTCCTTTACATTGGTCGATGGTACCGGTAAAAAAATCAAAGTGGTCCAAGAAATAGCCAATGCGCTCAACCTGTCTAATGTTGAGCCTATCCATACACGCGCAGAAGAGTTAAAAAGAACTGGCCAATTTGATTTTATCGTTTCCAGAGCAGTAGCCCCCCTGGCCGATCTAATGCAGTGGAGCCAACACTTACTGAAACGAAAACACACGCATGCCTACCCCAATGGGCTTATAGCGCTAAAGGGAGGAAACCTGCATGCGGAAATAGCAGCCCTACCCGGAAACGCTCATAACTATGTAGAGCAGATGCCAATTAAGGACAAATTTAACCTGCCCTTTTTTGACGAAAAATGGGTAGTGTACACGCAAGGGTAATTCCCCCGCCCCTCCCAGATTAAGTACCTCGTCCAGTAAATAATTATGCAGCGTATCACTTCACTGAAGTCATTGATTTCTTACACAAAACAAAATATCAAAATTTTAAATATTTGATTTTTAATGTTTTAAAACCAACAGGTTTCATTTTTATGTTTTTTTGAAAAAAAACAAGGACAAACACTTGACAGCTTGATATATACCCGTATCTTTGCAGAAGTGAATGGCCTAAGCTATCACCAATCTACAAGCAAATTCCACTCTCAAGAGTGTCTATTTAAGAAGTTTTCATTTGGTTTTTTGGGGTTATACAGGGTGCCGTCAGCAATGATGGCCCCTGTTTTTGTTTTTACACTTTTCATTTGGACTTCTCATGTTTCTTTCTGAACCTTGAGTCCTAATTTTAAATAACTACGCCATGTCAACCGTTACTTCCGAACTAAAAAAAGTAACTACCCACACCATCCAAGCAATGAAAGTAAAAGGCGAAAAAATCGCCATGCTTACCGCCTACGACTTCTCAATGGCCCGCATCTTAGACGAGGCAGGAATTGATATTTTACTAGTGGGAGACTCTGCTTCAAATGTCATGGCAGGCCATGAAACAACACTACCCATCACTCTTGACCAAATGATCTACCACGCACAATCTGTTGTCAGAGCAGTCAAACGCGCTATGGTTGTAGTGGACCTCCCCTTCGGAAGCTATCAAGCAAACTCAGAAGTTGCCCTCTCAAGCGCTATCCGAATTATGAAGGAGTCCGGTGCACATGCCGTTAAACTGGAAGGTGGATCCGAAGTAGAAGAGTCCATCCGTCGAATTCTAATGGCCGGAATTCCAGTTATGGGACACCTAGGACTTACCCCACAAAGTATCTATAAATTCGGAACTTACACCGTACGAGCAAAAGAAGAAGTAGAAGCAGAAAAACTAGTACAAGATGCAAAAATGCTCGATCAACTGGGCTGCTTCGCCTGCGTACTCGAAAAAATACCCGCAAAACTCGCGGAAAAAGTCACCAACAACATAGAAATCCCAACCATAGGCATTGGAGCCGGAGCAAAAGTAGACGGCCAAGTACTGGTAATTCATGATATGCTGGGAATAACTAAAGAATTTAAACCACGCTTCCTAAGACGCTATTTGGATCTGTTCGACCAGATCAACTCAGCAACAAAAGCTTACATCAACGACGTTAAAAATGGTGCGTTTCCTAATGAACAGGAACAATATTGAGTCATTCATCTACAAATTTATAAACAGTGACTTAACATACTAATTCGTATCCAAGTCCTTGTCGTAACTTTGCCCTATGAGTGATCAAATCCACCACGAATGCGGTATCGCAATGCTGCGCCTGCTAAAACCCTTGGAGTTTTATCAGGAAAAGTACGGATCCCCTTACTACGGACTCCAAAAACTCCAGCTCCTGTTGCAAAAAATGCGAAATAGAGGACAGGATGGAGCCGGTATAGCTACTATCAAGCTAAATACCGAACCTGGCAAACGATACATCAGCCGAAAACGAAGCAACGCATCTAACTACCTCGATGACCTCTTTAGCCAAGTCTGGGGCAGAGTAGCCCAACTTCCCCCAGATAAATTCGAAGATGCTCAATGGCTAAAAGCAAATGCCCCCTACGCAGGAGAAGTACTAATGGGTCACCTCCGATACGGAACCCATGGAGATAACAGCATCGAACGGGTCCACCCATTCCACCGCCAAAACAATTGGATCTCTAGAAACCTCCTCGTGGCAGGGAACTTCAACTTAACTAATGTTGATGAGTTATTCCAAGAGCTCGTGGAACTGGGTCAATATCCAAAAGAAAAAAGCGATACCGTTACAGTTCTAGAAAAAATTGGCCACTTCCTAGACGATGAGGTCCAACGTCTTCATACTTGGTTCAAGCCAGACGGACTGAATAATCAGGCAATTAACCAGCTTATTTTCGATAGCTTGGACATACAACGGCTACTCCGCCGTTCCTGTAAAAAGTTTGATGGTGGCTATGTGTTCGGTGGGATGATCGGTCATGGCGACTCCTTCATGGTACGCGATCCTAACGGTATCCGACCCGCTTACTGGTATATGGACGACGAAGTGGTTGTGGCCGCCTCCGAACGACCCGCCATCCAAACTGTATTCAATGTGCGTTATCCTCAGGTGCATGAACTCAAACCTGGACATGCACTAATCGTAAAACATAATGGCCTCGTAGAGGAGCTCCCTTTCACAGACCCTAGAGAAAGAACCGCCTGCTCCTTCGAACGTATCTACTTCAGCCGTGGCAATGACCGGGAAATCTACCAAGAACGAAAACAATTAGGGGCACAACTGGCACAACCAGCGCTAAAAGCCGTCGACTTCGATATCAGACATTCCGTTTTTTCCTACATACCAAATACCGCAGAGGCCGCGTTTTATGGCTTGGCAGAAGGGTTAGAAAAAGCGTTCAACGCCTGGAAAAAGGAGCAAATAATGGCCGCCCAAAGCGAAAACACACTCTCCCCAGAAAAAATAGATGAAATCCTAAACGTACATCCAAGAGTAGAAAAGCTGGTCCATAAAGACGAAAAACAACGAACCTTTATTGCCGACCATAGTAAACGAAGTAATATGGTCTCCCATGTTTACGACGTTACCTACGGCCTTATCGAAAACGATGTCGACACCTTGGTACTACTCGATGACTCTATCGTCAGAGGAACCACCCTGAGAGATTCCATCGTAAGTATTACTGACCGGTTACACCCAAAAAAAATTGTCGTCCTCTCCTCAGCTCCACAAATTAGATACCCCGATTGCTACGGGATCGATATGAGCAAAATGAGAGATTTCGTAGCCTTTCAAGCCATGATTGAACTCCTGAAAGAAGCAAAAAAAACCAACTTCCTTCAAGAAATCTATCAAAAATGTAAAATATCCGAATCCATCCCCGTTGAACAGGTGAAAAATGAGGTAATCGCCCTATACGACCTGTTTGAATATGAGCAAATTAGTAAAAAAATCTCCGAAATCGTCTCTCCAAAGGGAATCAGAGCCAAAGTAGAGGTCATCTTCCAATCCCTAGAAGGTCTGCACCAAGCGTGCCCTCATAACAAAGGCGACTGGTATTTTACTGGAAACTACCCAACTCCCGGAGGAAACCGAGTTGCTAATCGGGCTTTCATGAACTATATGGAAGACAAGGACGAACGAGCTTACTAAAGGCTGCGCTCTAAAAGTCCAAAACCCAAATAGGGTTGCGTACTAATAAATAAAAAGCCCCACCTCAGTTAGAAGTGGGGCTTTTTAATGCCAGTCTTTAGCATCTAACTAGTCAACCCAGTCCGCTACAAAAACATTCGTATCCCTAGTTCCCCCATTATTCCGATTACTACAAAAAGCAATCTTCTTGCCATCTGGTGAAAACATGGGGAAAGAATTAAAGTTACTCTCGGTTGTAATCTGCTCTAATCCCGTACCATCCACATTAATCATATAAAGCTGAAAATCATAGCCCCGCTGAGAATGATGATTACTCGAAAAAATAATCTTCTTCCCCGTTGGATCAAAAAAAGGAGCCCAGTTCGCCTTTCCCAACTGCGTAACCTGTCGCATACCCGTACCATCCGCGTTGATTACATAAATCTCCATATTAGTTGGGGCGACTAATCCCTTCGATAGATAATCCTTATATTCTGTTATCTCCGCCTCTGTTTTGGGACGGCTTGCCCGAAATACCAGCTGCTTACCATCCGCAGAGAAAAAAGCCCCACCATCGTACCCAAGATCAGTCGTCAATTGCTTTTGGTTGGAACCATCAATATCCATAATCCAAAGCTCCAAATCGCCCGTGCGATCACTCGTAAAGACAATTTTATCACCCTTAGGACTTACTACCGCCTCCGCATCGTACCCTTTGGTATTCGTCAACTGCTTTTTAATCTTGCCTTTTTTGTTCGCTACATATATGTCATAGCTGTCAAATAACGGCCAAAGATATTTGCCCCCCTCTCTCAAATTAGGCATGTGTGGACACGTCTCTCCCCCTTCATGGGTACTAGCATACAAAATATCCTTACCATTTGGCATAAAATAAGAACAAGTAGTCCTGCCCTTCAAGGTACTAATTGTAGTTGGCTTATATTCAGGGTTATTGGCAGCCTCCCGAATATCAATTCTAAAAATCTGATCGCATTCCAAGCCCCATTTTGGGTTATTACTCTGAAAAGTCAAAAACTTGCCATCCTTACTCCAATAGGCCTCCGCATTGTCCCCACCAAATGTCAATTGAGTAATGTTTTTAAGGTGCTTTGACTCATTCACTACCGGAGTGGCATCCGGTTTTTGAGCATAAAGACTTGAAATCAAAAGAACTTGCAACAGAAGAAGTGTATTCCGAAACATACCGTTTTTAATCATGTTTTATTAATTAATCGGGTGCAAGGTTAGGCAAAAATTAAATACGGAACGTCAGCTTTAAGTAAAAAGAGCCAAACCATCCGTATATTAATTATCATAAAGCCAAATGACTCTTCTCCTCCCACATCAACGTTCTCCTCCAGCCACAAATCGTAAAAAATCAACAGCAGGAAACAACGTTGGACCTACATAGTGTACCTTCGGTTGTAACGACCGATGTATCAACGGTAATACACCCCCATCCTTTTCAAGAAATACCTGAATGGTTCTATGAACCTTAAAAAACCGAACCAAGTCATCTGCCTGAGGTAAGTCCCGAGCACCTAAACGGCTTAAAGCCTCCTTGAATACTTCAAAATCATAAGGAGCAGCATATACCTCCGGATACCTAAACGCCAAATAAAGTGCAATCATCCTGTAATCACCGTGGTAATGATTGTTCTCAATACTTCCTACATTATTCCGTTTATATTCTTCCATCAACATATCACAACCAAATATAAACCGAGAAATACGCATCTCAACATCCTTCGTCTCATTAAACAAATCAATAAACATCGCTTTCACCATTAATGGCTGCTGTTGCATGAAAAGTAAGATTAGCTCCTTAGGACGCCACTTCTCTAATTGCCATAATCGCCGGGTTACCGAATTCTGAAAACAAGTATCCAACATCTTGACCAAATCAGGAGCGTCAAGATCCCAATTCATTTGAAAATGTTGGACAGATTCCCACCACCAACTGTTTGGAAAATCCCTCCGACTACCCAAATGGCGCTTGTACGCCGAAATTTGTTCTTGTATTTTAGCTACTACCATTCCAAGCGCAATATTACTACCTTTGCTCCATGCTTCCACTCCTGCTCAAAGGTTTATTGCTAGGACTTACGTTAAGCTTCGTTGTCGGACCCTTGTTCTTCTCTATTATTGAATCTGCCCTCGCCCGCGGATTCAAGGCCGGCATAGCCGTTGCTAGCGGAATCTGGACCAGCGATATCCTGTTCATAGGTGTAATGTTGAAAGGAATACACTGGCTAGAATCCATCACAGCATTGCCAGGATTTCGTTTTTGGACCGGCATTTTTGGAAGTCTTATTCTGGTCTCCTTCGGCGCTGCAAGTCTTTGGGTTGCTCAAAAAAAACAACCCGTTCACGCGAATACTACGCCACTACTTCAAATTGAACGCCGTGACTTCTGGAGCCAGTGGGGAAAAGGGTTCATGATCAACATGGTAAATCCCGGCACCCTCTTATTCTGGATTGGAACCGCCACAGGATTGGTTGCCCCCAACGGTTGGTCAATTTCCGAAGGCCTTTTGTTTTTTACTGCAATGATGACAGTACTCGTCATGACCGATCTGTTGAAAATTTATGCAGCAAAAAAACTACGAAATTGGCTAACCCCCTCACACATCGTTTCTGTTAGAAAAACCATTGGCGTCGTACTTATCTTATTTGGTTTAGTAATAGCAGCCTCCAATCTCTAATGAAATGTTATTAGTACAACTATTGACTTGGCCACCTTTAGCGCCAATCAAAAAAAGCCTATATTTGTGCTCTCATGAGCGTAAGCTGGCCTAAGATATTGCTCTTTATCTATCTCTTTGCGGCATTAACTCCGCAACAGCTTAAGACGTCTTTCGCGAAACTGCCATTCCTGATACAGCATTTTCAAAAACACCAGCAAGAGCACAGCACAGCCTCGCTCGCTGAGTTCATCTTCGAACATTACGGGGAAGGCTTCGCCAAACACAGCACAGAACACAATCATAGCCAGTTGCCAGGCAAGGGCGAACATAGTAGCTCCCAAACGTTTGAAACCTTAAAGGCATTCTTAACAAACCTGCCAAGTACCCCATTTCAATTTGTTTCCTCCTTCCGCTCCACTAAAGTAGGGTTCATACAAACATCAACCCTACTACCCTCTGCACATCTATCTTCCATTTGGCAGCCGCCAAAGGTTTAAAGACCACTATATTTACCAACAATACAACAGAAACGCATACGGTATGCTACCTAAGCAGGACCATGCTGTATTCCCAGGTCTGAACAGTAGGTGCTTTGCGTGACCATGGCTTAGCCCATAACCTAGCTCAGTGTAAAATTCTCTTCAGATTAGAAAGAGTATTTAACTATACTCTTATAGGCCAACCCGCATCGTCTTGTAAACACCCTGATATCAACGTTTACCTAATAGCAGCTATCTATTATGCTAAAAAATATAATTCAATTTTCAGTTCATAATAAAGTCCTGATTGGATTGCTTACTGCCTCTATTTGTGTCTTAGGCATCTGGTCATTCACCCAACTTCCAATTGATGCAATACCGGATAATACCAATAACCAAGTACAGGTCCTGACAGTTTGCCCAACTCTTGCAACACAAGAAGTGGAACAATTTGTCACATCTCCCATCGAAAACACCCTCAAAGCTATTCCTGGAGTTGTAGAGCTCCGATCGATCTCAAGGTTCGGATTAAGTGTAATTACCATCGTTTTTGAAGACGAAATAGATATTTATTGGGCAAGGCAACAAATAAACGAACGACTGAAATCCGCTGAAGATTTAATCCCTCCTGGATTTGGATCACCTGAACTAGCCCCAATTTCAACGGGATTAGGAGAAATACTACATTATAGAGTCGAAGCAGAGCCAGGATATGAGGATAAATACTCCGCCTCAGACCTCAGAACCATTCAAGACTGGGTAGTAAAAAAACAGCTAACCGGCACCCCTGGGGTAATCGAAATTAACAGCTTTGGCGGACACCTCAAACAGTACGAAGTGGCAGTTACACCAGAGCGACTCCGCGCACTAGGAATTAGCCTACTTGATGTACTTCAAGCCCTCGAAATGGCAAACGAAAACACGGGAGGAGCCTACATCGAAAAAGAAAGCAATGCCTACTTCATTAGAGCAGAAGGCCTCGCCCACTCCCTTGAGGACCTAGGTAAAATAGTCGTCAAAAACACAGGAAATACCTCGATCAAAATTGCAGATGTTGGAACCGTTCAATTCGGATCTGCCTTGAGGTATGGAGCCGTTAGTCGTAATGGATCAGGGGAAATTGTTCTTGGAATTGTAATGATGCTAAAGGGTGAAAATGCTGCAGATGTAGTAGGACGCGTAAAAACAAAATTAGAAGATATCAAAAAATCTTTACCCGAAGGAATTACGGTAACCACATTTCTCGACAGGGAAAAACTGGTGAACAGAACCATCTCAACAGTAGAGAAAAACCTTTTAGAAGGGGCATTAATTGTTGTTTTCGTCCTAACAATGTTGGTAGGCAATTTCAGAGCAGGGTTAATCATTGCTGCTGTGATCCCATTATCCATGTTTTTTGCCTTTTGGATGATGCACCTCTTCGGTGTATCCGCCAATCTGATGTCACTAGGAGCACTTGACTTCGGCTTGATCGTTGATGGAGCGGTCATAATCGTTGAAGCTACCCTCCACTTTCTGCACCACAAAGCATTTAAATGGAAGGACCAATCCGGCGAACCATTTCTTAAGCTTAATCAAATAGAAATGGACGAAAGTGTAACCAAATCTGCCTCCAGTATTATTAGATCCTCTGTCTTCGGTGTAGTAATTATTCTGATCGTCTACCTACCAATTCTCTCCCTGACAGGAGTGGAAGGTAGAATGTTTCGTCCAATGGCGCAAACTGTATCCTTTGCACTAATAGGAGCTCTGATACTGTCTCTAACCTTTGTCCCCGCAGCCTCCGCCCTTTTCCTTAATAAAACAATCACAACACAAGCAACCTTTGCCGATCGCCTCATTCAACAACTCCAAAGCTGGTATGCACCCATTCTTGTCAAAGCCTTCCTTTGGAAAAAAACAATTGTTACAGCTACAGTAGTACTTCTCCTCCTCGCAGGAGGCTTGTTTTCTAGAATGGGAGGCGAATTTATCCCAACTTTGGATGAGGGGGATATTATGATGCATGGATTCCTCCGGCCAGGAACCTCCCTATCACAAACCCTTGAAAGCCATCGACTAGTCCAAAAGCTTATTCTTGAGAGCTTTCCAGATGAAGTGGAACAGGTGATTTCAAAAATTGGATCTGCCGAAATCCCAACTGATCCTATGGCAATTGAAACAGCTGACAATATTTTGTTATTAAAAGACAAGTCAGAATGGACAAAAACAAAATCAAAAGAGGAGTTAGTGGCAATGATAGAAGAAAAAGTCCACGAGGTTCCAGGAATGGCTTTTGAATTCACACAACCCATTAAAATGCGTTTCGACGAAATGATGACCGGGGTTCGATCCGATATTGCAGTCAAAATTTTTGGAGAAAATCTGGACTCTCTAGCTAGGGTGGCCCATCGAGCAGAAACAATCCTGAAAAAAGTACCAGGACTAGAAGACATAAAAGTAGAACAAACCGAAGGCCTGCCGCAAATTGTTATTCAATATGATTATGGAAAAATTGCACGCTATGGCCTGCATATCAGAGATGTTAACGCAATCGTAAGAGCAGCATTTGCTGGCGCAAGGGCAGGAACTGTCTTTGAAGATGAAAAACGATTCGATTTAGTGGTCAGGCTAGACCAACAGCATAGAAAAGACCTGGCAGATGTTAAAAGACTCCCCGTAACTACACATGAAGGGATCCTTATTCCCCTAGAAGAAATTGCCACGATTGAATATAAGCCAGGAGCAGCCCAAATTAGCCGAGATAATGCTCAACGGCGAATCGTTATCGGCGCAAATGTGCGTGGTAGAGATGTTGAAAGCGCCATTATGGACGTACAGTCACTAATCAATACCCAATTAAAACTGCCCGTTGGTTATAGTGTAGCCTACGGTGGCCAATTCGAAAACCTGCAAGCAGCAAAAGCACGACTTTCAATAGCCGTACCAGTAGCACTTCTATTGATTTTTGTATTACTCTACTTCGCCTTTAATTCGCTTAAAGAAAGTGCCCTCATATTTACCGCGATACCAATGTCCGCGATCGGGGGAGTGTTCGCTTTGATCATCCGCGGTATGCCGTTCTCTATCTCCGCAGGAGTTGGCTTTATCGCGTTATTCGGTGTTGCTGTCCTAAATGGGATTGTTTTACTATCCTACTTCAATGACCTAAAAAAACAAGGAGTAGAAGATGTCTACGAACGCATTAAACTGGGAACAATGGTCCGTTTAAGACCTGTTCTAATGACTGCAGCGGTAGCATCACTTGGATTCTTACCAATGGCCATCTCAACAGGTGCTGGCGCAGAAGTACAACGACCTCTTGCAACCGTTGTAATTGGGGGATTAATTACCTCAACACTGCTTACCTTGATTGTATTACCCCTACTCTACGCACTGGTGTATGATCGATCCAAGAAAGCAAAAGTTATCCCCATAGCGGCTGCGCTGATCATCAGTTTATCAGCATCCCATTTACTAAGTGCCCAAGCATTGACCGAACAACAAGCATTGGATCTTATTCAAAAAGGACACCCAGCAATAAAAGCTGCTGAGCTGAACGTCCAACAACAACAACTGCTGGTAGGATCTGCAAGAGCGTTTGAGCCCGCTAATATTTTTCATAATGTCACAGCAGATCCAGACCTAGGATTGTTTGGTACCACCTCCTTAGGCCTTAGCCAGGCATTTCCCTCCAGAAAAATGACTGTTGCAGGAAAAAACTATTATTCCACTAAAACAACAGAAGCGAAGGCAGAACAACGCATGACTAGACTCCGCCTGACAAAACAAGTGCGGGAAATTTACCAACATCTAAGTTACTTGGAAGGCAAAAACACACTCTACCAACAACTGGATAGTGTCTTCCTTAACCTAGAATCCATAGCCACAGCAAAGTATCGGGCAGGAGAAAGTAATAAACTTGATCAGTTAGCTTTACAAAATAAAGCTGCCATGATTAAGTTGTCGATGAAAGCAATTCGCCACGAAATTGAATACGATCAAGCAGCACTCGGTCAACTCTTAGGCTTTCAAGGGCCAATTAAGGCAATTGCCGCACCCTTCGATCGCCAGACTTTTTCGATGGCAGACACAGCACTTATACAACAGTCCGCAGCCGTAAAAACAGGGGCCGCAGCTATCGACATCGCAAATGCCCTCCAAGAAATCGAAAAGGCAAAACTTAGCCCCACCACAACAGCAGGTGTTTACGGGCAAGTTTTAGGAAACGGAGCGCTTTACCCAGGATGGCAGCTGGGACTAAATATACCTATTCTTAAAAAAAGTCAGCAAAAAACAATTGAAGCCGCCGCTCTAAATCAAAAGGTAGTAGAGGCCAACTACCAAGAACTACTAATTCAACAAAGAACCTTGCTCGCACATCTTTTGCACGAACAAGAAAAATTTGAAATACTTTTAACCTATTACGACCAAAAGGGGAAACCCTTGGTTTCCGAACTCTTACGAACAGCAACGATTAATTACCAGTCTGGTGAATTGGAGTATGCAGAGCTAGCACAACACCTAGAGCTAGCCCTTCAAATCGAGTTTGAACGGCTAGAAAACCTCTATCAACTCAATTTAACCGTCATCGAACTCCAAACGCTCACCGCAAACTAATACTTGTCCTATGTCAAACTATAAATTATTTGCACTCCTTTTTCTTGTCGGCTGCAGCACCAGTGACAAGCAGACTCAAGATGTTCACCAATCTGATGGCCCAACCACTCCACCTACTCAAATACAGCTGACCAAGGCCCAAAGTGCTCAAGCTAACATTGAAATAGGACGACCAAGTCAACGCGCCCTATCGGATGTGCTGGAAACAGCCGCCGAGATGTCCATCGACAAAACCAATACCGCCACCGTGAGCGCCTTTTCAGATGGAATAATTACACAGTTATTCGCACATCTTAATCAAACCGTCTCAAAAGGTACCACATTAGCAACCATCCAAAAGCCAGACCTGGTGGACCTTCAACAACAGTACCTGGAAAACCAAAATAAGCTAGAATACCTCAAGGCAGAGTTCGAACGATATCGAAGTTTAAAAGAGGCAGATGCTACCGCTACAAAAAACTTCTTGAAAGCCGAAACAGATTGGAGATCAGCAGAAACCACCCAAAAATCATTAGCTGCGAAACTTCGTCAATTCCAAATAGATCCATCACGATTGACCGACGATAAAATTATAACCGAAATTGCACTAAAGGCACCTATTTCAGGGACGATATCAAAGGTACTCGTAAATGTAGGTACTGCTCTTACTCCAGGAACCCCGGTTTACGAACTTGCCGATTATAAACAATTACATCCAGTACTTTATGTTTTCGAAAAAGACCTCTTTAATATAAAAAAAGGCCAACAGGTGGAGTTATCAATGCCCGGCAACCCACAAAACACATTGCAGGCTACCATTTACAACATCGAACGATTGGTCGACCCAGAACGAAAATCAATTAAAGTGCATGCACGCTTTAACTCCAACATCCCCGAACAATTAGCAGTTGGCTCCTATCTAGAAGCAAAAATTCGGATCGAAAATAAAAAAGAAGCAATGGCACTGCCCAAGGAAGCTGTGGTAAGAGAAGATCAATCCAACTACATCTTCCTCCTAGAAAAGGAAATGGAGACAACTCAATATTTTCGAAAAATAAAAGTAAAAACAGGTGCTACAGACAGCAACTACATCGAAATAATACCAGAAGAACCTGTAGCCGAAAACGCTAAAATAGTGCTTAAGGGGGCCTACTATATCTCCGCACAAGGGGCTGGGTTATCCGCTGAAGAATAGACTGTTTCTATAACAGACAATAAATCCACCGAATCAGGACCTAAAAATTCCAATTCGGTGGGTTCCTTTTCTTACTTAAAGTAACACCAATTTACCTTTAACAATAATTCTAAATTTAGCAAAATTATACGGCCATGAATAGCAAATTCTTAATAGCTATTGCCCCACTGCTAGCAATAATAACGGTTTCCGCAAGCCTAATTTCCGGGTGCACGAACGAATATGTTGAAAACGTAGCAGGTGTCTGCTTTGAAAGTGAGGTTTTACCTATTTTCCAGTCCAACTGCACTCAAAGTGGTTGTCACAACGCAACTGATCGAGCAGAAGGATATAACCTTACCAATTACGCAGGCATCATGAGAGGCGTTGACCCTGGTAACTTTAAAAACAGTAAAGTGTACACCAGCTTAATTGACCTTGCTAATCCAATGCCACAAAAACCTTACAACCCCCTCACAGTTGAACAAATTTCTGTTATAGCGCTCTGGATAGAACAAGGAGCACAAAACACAACTGGCTGCGGAGCAATAAACTGTGACACCACCAACGTCACCTATAGCGGATCTGTCAAACCAATTTTAAATGCCTACTGCAATGGATGCCACGCAGGATCCGCCCCGCAAGGAAATATTAACTTGACCACCTATACTGATGTCAAAACACAGGTTTCCAATGGAGCCCTACTCGGATCAATAGAACAAACCGCAGCCTTCTCCCCAATGCCTAAAGGAGGAAACAAGTTGAATAACTGTAATGTCACCTTGATTAAAAAGTGGATAGATGCAGGCGCTCTTGATAATTAAACTATTAATGCTCACAACATGATCTCTAAGCTTTTATCTATATCAACTTTATTCCTTCTGACATTATTCTTCTTACCCAATACCGCTTGTAAACGGGAGCCAGTATACTTTGGAGAATTGCCTGACCCAACAGATTCGACGGCCAATCCACCTAATACGCATCCGTGCTCACCAGATTCCGTTTACTTCGATCAACAGATTCTACCTTTGCTTCGATCCAATTGTGCAATGAGTGGTTGCCATGACGCTGCCAGTGCAGAAGACGGAGTTATTTTAGATTCCTATAACAACGTAAGAAACACCGGTGGTATAAAAATTAACGACCCGTCTGATAGCAAACTTTATGAAGCAATAACAGAAACAGACTTGGATGATCGAATGCCGCCAGCTCCCCAGCCCCCTCTTTCTGTCGAACAAAAAGCACTTATCCTCAAGTGGATTCAACAAGGTGCGCAAAACTTACAATGCGATGCAGCTTGTGATACAACCAACATCCGTTACAGCACGGTTATCCAACCGCTACTCAATACAAAATGTGTAGGCTGTCATACAGGAAGTAGCGCTAGTGCCGGAATTGTCCTCTCTAACTACAACGACGTAAAAAACCTAGTAGACAATCAAAAACTCTGGGGCTCTATAAATCATCAGGCTGGATACAAACCAATGCCCTACCCAGCTGGAGGCGCTAAGCTACCGCAATGCGAATTGGACCAAATTCGAATCTGGATTCAAGCAGGAGCCCCCAATAATTAATTATTTAAATCACTACTTTTGCTTTGACAACTTGACTCTCTCCGATATGAATAAGCTCTTACTTCTATTTTCCACTGTGCTACTCGGCAGCACAAGCCTTTGGGCTCAAGACGATCTCCTGGATCTTTTGGGAGAAGAAGAAACCATCAATTACGCTACCAACTCCTTTAAAGGGACTAGAGTAGTGAATGCCCAAAGCATGGAAATGCTCCACCCTGGCACAATGGACTTTAGAATATTACACCGGTTCGGCCGCGTTGACCAAGGATACTATCAACTTTTTGGACTCGACCAAGCCAGTATGAGAATGGGATTCGATTTTGGACTCTCCAAAAACCTCATGGTCGGTATTGGAAGAAGTACCACCAAAAAAGAAGTAGATGGTCTAATCAAATACCGTCTTCTGTGGCAGTCCAAAGGAAAACGAAATATCCCAGTCTCGGTACTTGCACTAGGCGGGGTCACCGTTAATGGCTTAAAAGATGCTGTCGGAAACCCTGCAATTGAGACAACCTTCTCCAGACGCCTCGCCTATTTCTACTCCGTTATCGTAGGAAGAAAATTCAACGAGCGACTAAGCTTACAGCTTTCTCCTACACTAATACACCAAAATATTGTCATTAATCAACTCAATCCCAACACCTTATATGCAGTAGGATTTGGCGGTCGAATGAAGCTCAATAAAAGGATAGCTGTTATCTGGGACTATTCTCATGTCTTTAATCGGTTCCCAGGCGATATCCGTTTCAACCCCCTTTCTATCGGATTTGATATTGAAACAGGTGGACACGTCTTCCAACTTCACTTTTCAAATGCTGTGGGCATGAATGAACGAGCCTTCCTGGTTGATAATAATAGCAACTTTTTTAAAGGACAAGTCCAGTTCGGATTTAACTTATCTAGGGTTTTTCAACTTAAAAAACAACCTTCTTGACAATAATAAAAAGTAAAGAGGCCAAGCAGAGAAAATCTACTTGGCCTCTTTTTTTGTTAAATACACGAAAGACCACCTATAAAAATAGGGCATGTCTCAACTCCTCTACCCTTCCAATCGTTTGTACCCTAATTTGATATTTATCTACTGGAAGCCCTTTTACATTATACTTGGAGATATAGATGGCTTTAAACCCCAGGCGATCTGCTTCTGCAATGCGTTGCTCAATTCGTCCAACAGAACGAATCTCTCCTGAAAGACCTACCTCCCCCGCAAAACAAATATTGTTTGGAATACTTACATCCGTTAGGGAAGAAATTAAGGAGGCCACAATTGCAAGATCAATTGCAGGATCTTCTACCCTTATCCCGCCTGCTAGGTTTAAAAAAACGTCGTTAATGCTAAAATAATAACCACACCTCTTTTCTAACACCGCTAGTAGCATGGATAGGCGACGCATATCAAACCCAGTTGCCGTCCTTTGAGGGGTACCAAAAACAGCCTTTGAAACCAACGCTTGGGTCTCTATAAGCATAGGCCGCATTCCCTCCATCGTCGCAGCAATAGCACAACCGCTTAACTCCTCGTCTTTTTGGCTTAATAAAAGCTCGGAAGGATTACTCACCTCGCGAAGGCCCGTACTTTGCATCTCATAGATTCCTAACTCATCCGTACTTCCAAATCGATTTTTTAACGTGCGCAAAATTCGATAGGAATGATGCCGATCCCCCTCAAACTGGAGAACACAATCCACTATATGCTCCAATAGCTTAGGACCAGCAATATCTCCATCTTTATTAATATGCCCAATTAAGAAAATCGGAATATTGGTCTCCTTGGCAAAGCGCAACAACTCCGCCGCACACTCCCTTACTTGGGCAATCCCTCCTGGAGCGCTATCCAAAAAAGGTGTACTCATTGTTTGAATAGAATCAACCACCATCAGCTGTGGCTGTATTTCCTGTGCTTGTTGCAGAATCTTGGACGTATTCGTCTCCGTTAACACAAAACAGTCCGATCCAGCAGCACTCAATCGATCCGCTCGCATCTTTATTTGCTCCTCACTTTCCTCCCCACTTACATACAAAACCCTGACATTCAATTGTAGTGCAACCTGTAGCATCAGAGTACTTTTACCAATACCCGGCTGCCCCCCAATTAATACCAACGAACCAGGAACAACTCCGCCACCCAGTACCCGATTTAACTCTCCATCAGGTGTAACTAATCGATGGGTTTTCCCAGAATGTATTTTCTGAATGGGAACAGCCTTTGAAGCCTCTCCTTTTTGACTTGTGGACCAAGATCGACGCTTCTCCTCTGCTGCAGTTTCCTTCTGAATCAACTCTTCTTGGTAAGTATTCCACTCGTTGCAATGCGGGCACTTCCCTATCCATTTGGGAGAGGACGCCCCACAATTAGAACAAAAAAATATCGTACGTGATTTTGCCATAGTATTAAAGCCAAAGGTACATACAGGTTCAAAAGAAATTCAGACTTTTCTTTCACCAAAACAATCGATCTAAATAGTGCCGGAATAAACGCTTTGAGCTTATAATTTAACACCTCTTTGTCGTATCCTGTCCTAACAAACCACTCACAAACAAATCGAAGCGCTCAACTGGAAATTAACTTTGTGTTTCGGTACGCTAAACACCTGATCCTTCTAACCTATTATCTATACAAATCTAACCAACTACTAATGACCCTCCAACGGTTTATATCCTTGTCCCTAAAATCATTAGGGATATACTTGCTGATTTCATTCTTATTGGGAAGCCTGATTTCTCCGCTGTTCCTCCCCCATACAATTCCTTCCTTGCTCTTTCGATTGGGAGGTACAGAAGAAAAGGTGTGCGATTACAATATTCAACGAATTGAAGAACACACCCTAGTCAAACCAATGCTATCCGTTGAACCCGCCTGCGAATCCAAAAACTACTTTTATATCAAAAAAGCATTAACAAAACAAATAGAACAGCTAAAGGAACAGGGTAACATTCAAGATGCTTCCATCTATTTATGGAGCTTCAAAAACGGTGAATGGATGTCCGTAAATGACCAAACAAAATACCACCCAGCCTCCCTTCTTAAGGTCCCACTCCTAATGGCCTACCTTAGAATGGCAGAAATGCAGCCAGAAATGCTAAAACACCAACTAACCTTGCAGCCAAGTGACCTTCCCAAAGTTGGGCCCCAACATTATATATACAATCAAATCGAGCCAGGAAAACCTTATTCCATACATGAGCTCTTATATTATATGGTAGCTTTTTCTGATAACAGAGCCACCTGGTTACTCGCAAGTAGACAAAATTTTGATCAAATAAAACAACTCTTCGCCAACTTCGGCCTTACCCCACCAGATCAAGAAAATGTAAACTACACCATTACAACAAGAGAATATTCTTCCTTTTTCAAAGCCCTCTACAACTCCTCCTACCTGAGTCCAGCCTTCTCTCAATACGCCGCAGAACTACTGAGCAACTGTGCATTTAAGGATGGCTTCGCAAAAGCATTTCCTGAAGATACAAAAATGTGGCATAAATTCGGCGAGTGGAAACTGAGTGAAGAGTACTTTGAATTGCATGAGTCCGGTATCGTTACTATTAAAAATGAACCCTACTTGCTAACCATTATGACCAAAGGCGACAAAAGAGAGCCCTTAGTTACTACGTTGCAGCAACTCGCAAAAACAGTACATGACCTAAGCATTGGCCCCTAGTCCCTGTACACAATGAAAACAGCTGGAGCTTTTTCTAAAACAGGAGCACCAGCTGTTTTCCAATCCTTTACTTTCTTCGAAATTACTTTTTCCCCAGCTCCAGTTAAGTCTTGTGCCACACAAAAACGAGTGTCTGGCCGCAAGGCATCCAACGCAACCTCAAGTACCATTTGACTCCTGTAGGGGGTCTCAATAAAAAGTTGCGTCTCTTTTCTTCTCTCAGCTTGTTGCTCCAATCGCTGTAAATCCCGCATCAACTCCGGCCTTTTTGGAGATAAATATCCGTGAAAGGTGAATCGCTGACCATTCATTCCAGATGCCATCAACGCGAGCAATAATGAGGATGGACCAACTAACGGTCGAACCCGCATTCCAATTTGATGCGCAATTGTTACCACACTGGCACCAGGGTCAGCAACACCGGGACAACCAGCCTCCGAGAGAACACCGACACTCCGCCCTTCTCTATAAGCTGACTTTAACGCCACCTCCACAACACTTATATCTTTTTCATCAATCTCAAGAACCGTAATATCCGACATTGCCTTATTAACCGCAATAGACTTTAAAAATTGTCGAGCAGTTTTTGAACGCTCAACAACAAATAAGTCTAACCCCCGAGCCACCTCGACTGTCTCCGCTGGAAGTGACTGAAGTGCATCTAAGGCAATTGGAACAGGAATTAAAAACAAAGTGGACATCAGGCAAATATACAAAAGAACCGTTAAATCAATCATTGACTAAAATGCATGCCTTTCATTCAATTACCTTTGTCTCCTCCTAACGCTCGTCCAACTAGTTAAAATGGCACTATCTAAAACTCCGGCGCTGCTGTTCATTTTTATTACACTTTTAATTGATGTCATCGGATTCGGCCTCATAGCACCCGTCCTACCAAGCCTGCTTAAACAACTCACCGGAAAAGACCTGAGCAGTGTCTCCCAACTAGGTGGGCTGTTAATGTTCACGTATGCAGGAATGCAATTCCTTTTTTCTCCCATAATCGGTGCTTTGAGTGATGCCTATGGAAGAAGACCCATCATCTTAGCCGCTCTCTTTGCGTTTGGCATCGATTTTATCATCCAAGGTTTTGCACCATCCATTGGCTGGTTTTTCTTGGGTCGAATTATTGCCGGGATAACAGGAGCGACCTTCAGCTCCGCTACGGCATACATTGCTGATATTTCCACTCCAGAAAAAAAAGCTCAAAACTTCGGACTGATCGGAGCAGCCTTTGGATTAGGGTTTATAATTGGACCAATGCTCGGTGGAATTATCTCTTTCTATTGGGGAGTTCGGGCACCCTTCTTCGTGGCTGCAGGCCTTGCGCTGACTAATTGGATGTACGGATACTTTGTTCTTCCTGAATCACTTGCCCCGGAAAATAGGCGTCCTTTTAACTGGAAAAGAGCCAACCCCATAGGATCGCTTCTTCATTTGAGAAAATATCCGGTCGTGAGCGGGCTTGTTGGTTCTCTTATCGCAATCTATATTGCCTCTCACGCAAATCATAGCACTTGGTCCTATATTACCATGAAAAAATTTCAATGGGACGAACGAATGATCGGATTCTCCCTCGCATTTGTTGGTCTCCTAACGGGAATTGTACAAGGTGGACTAACAAGGATCTTGATCCCCAAATTGGGCACCAACAAAGCCGTCTATTTGGGTATAAGTGCGTACGCTATAGGTTTTGTTCTGTTCGCTTTTGCAACAAAGGGCTGGATGATGTTTGCCTTTATGGTTCCTGTCTCTTTAGGCGGATTAGCTATGCCTGCTCTTCAAGGAATGATCTCTAATCAAGTGCCAGCAAATGAGCAAGGAGAAATGCAGGGTGCTTTGACCAGCCTCGTAAGTATAACCTCCATAATTGGCCCACTCTTGATGACCAATCTTTTTGCCTGGTTTACAGGGCCCTTTACCGCAATTCAATTTCCAGGAGCCCCCTTCCTAATGGCTGCAATTCTGACAGTAATCAGCTTGGTATTAGTAATGCAAACCCTTCGTAAACATTAAAAAAGGGGCTAATGACAAATATGCCAAAAGCCCCTTTTCCAATTAAATCTAAAATGTTTATCTTAATAAAGTAACTTCACCAGAATAGCTTTCTTCTGTACCATCCGCCCGACGGATCATTATTTGATACAGGTAAACATCAACCGGGGCCTGTAGCCCATCAACCGTACCATCCCAGCGAGGCTTGGAACCCGTTGCCGTGAACACCTTTTGACCCCATCGATTGTATATCACAAAATCAACCACTGTAATATTCGCCTCCTCATACTGTACCACACCAAAACTATCATTGGTTCCATCGCCATCAGGAGTAAAGGCATTGGGAATGTCAAAACACTGAAGGACTTTCATCTGACCAACAGCGGGGCCGGCTAAACATCCATTGACATCCTCTACCAAAACACTAAACTGATAGGTAATTCCCTCGTCACTACCATTTAATGATAGTTGAATAGAATCTACCATGCCCGTATTAATCACAATACCATCCTGTTGCCATGTATAGTTATATGGAGGAAGACCTCCATTCACCATCGTGCTAAGTAGAACGGGTGCACCCTCGCATACATCTCCATCCTCCGGAAGAACGCTTAATCCTTCAATCACTGGAGATGGATTGACCTCTACCAAAACCTCATCTGAAATCTGGCAATTGGCCGGACTATAAGTAAATACAACCTTATAAAGAGTAGAAGAACTTGGCGAAACATTTACGCTCTGTGTAACCCCAACAACCTGTACATCGTTGGCTAACCATTCATACGCTCCCAAAATACCCCCAGCATCCGCAGACAAAGCCGCGGTTGAACCATTACATATAGATTGATCAGCACTTGCTGTTACCGTTGCCTGAGCAACAGAAATAGTGGTCGTAGCAGTCAAAGAACATACACTATTCGCCGCAGTTAATGAATACGTAGTAGTCTGAACGGGTGAAACTTCTGGCTGAGCACTTGAATTATTAAATCCCGGCGGATCTGAAACCCATAAATACGTGGTTGAGGGCTCCTCTGGCAAATTATTCAACAAAACAGTATCCCCAGGACATACTGTCATATTACTAGGCAATTCAACAGCAGGTGGAGAAGATACGTTTATCGTTACTTGAGCCGTCGCAGGACAATTTGCTTCAGGTGTATTCACAACAAATGTAACTGGCCCACTAATCGTAGCAACTGGAGTTAAACAATCGACACAAGAAAGCCCCGATGTGGGTGTCCACTCAACCATTTGAGCTGGTGAAACCGTAGAGGTTAGTTGAACCAACTCACCCGGACAAACCAACTCTTTTGATGCTGTTGCTGTAACAACTGGGAAAGAATCAATCGGGACGGAAATAAAGGAGGTGTCCAAACAAGCACGATTGGAGACAACCCTATAAAATGTGTCCGTTAATTGAGCCCGAATTACCAAGTTCCAAAAAGAATCCGGAGTTACTTGACCAAGGCCGTCCTCCAACCACCGAATTGAAATATCAGGAAAGTTCGCAGGTTCGTAAGTAGGACTAAGCAAAGTCACCGTGTCTCCGACACAATAAACTTCCTTCGCCGGCCGTAGAGAAAGCGTTTGATCTGGTAAAGAATCAACTCGCACCCGAATAGAGTCATATACAACACAGCCATTTATGTTATACGTAGCGGTAATCGTCAGACTTTCGTCAGCCTGAACGGTAGTCGTTGGACCTGTCGGATTTGTCACATAAAACGATGGTGACCAAACTACCGGAATACCAGCAGAGGGAACAGCCGTTGCCTGTAATGGAATAGTACTGCCCAAACAAATCTCATAATAGTCTGGACCCGCTATTTCAACATCCGCACTGATTACATTCACCTCCACAGAGCTCGTCTCCGAACAGTAACCATTTGCACTGGTAGAAACCAACGTGTAAGTGGTGCTCTGTGAGGGGGTAGCAATTGGATTAGAAATGGTGTCAGAACTTAAGCCCAAAGAAGGCGTCCATAAGTAGGTAGTTGACTCGGATACACTTGTTCCAAGCACAAGGGAATAATTCTGACAAATAGTGGTATCTAATGTGGTAAATACCGGCAAAAAAAGCGTATCAACCAAAATGGTTACCGCATCCGTAACCGTACAACCTGATATAGTAACAGATGCAGTATAGGTCGTTGAAACCGCTGGGGTAGCAATGACTTGTGCTAAAAGAGGATTATCAAGACCAACTGTTGGAGACCATAGCAGCCCCTGCCCTCCTGTATTTGTATTGGCCAAAAGTGGAGCACTTCCACCTTGACAAATCAACGTATCCGATAATGCTTGCACGAATACCTCAGGACTAATAACCTTCACAAATACAGAGTCCTCATCAGAACATGTTCCAACTGTCCCAACTACACTTAACCAAAAATCTTGCGTCGGACTAATTGTGGGGTTTCCAATAAGTGGATTACTAACCTGTGATACTGGGGTCCAAAAATAATCCACAGCGCCAGTCGCATCTAGTTCATAGGTGGTGCCAGCACAAACCAGCAGAGTATCTAAACCCGAATTAACACTAATTAAAACATTATCTTCTAGGTTCACTGTAATTGTCTTCAACAGAACGGTACCACAGCCAAAATTACTGGAAAGAGAGATGATAATCGTTTCTGTCCCTTCCAAAATGGCATCTGCAATTGGATAAATTGGAAAAGAAAGGGCTGTCTGACCAGGTTGGAATGTTATTGTGGGTGGTAAATTCAAAATATAATCAACTCCTAGTGTTGCCGTACCAGAAATACCCGTCAGAAAAGTAGTCGCCTGTGTCAATGGCTCCGGTAAAGTGATAACTAACTGGTCATCTACACCAGAACAATCCTCAATAAAATACTCAATACCACTAGCAAACTGGACCGCTAAACCAGGTGTACCTCCCTTAATCTCTGACACAAAAACACCTGAATCAAACGATCCGTCTCCCCTATCTGCCACTGCAAGCTTTAAATGATAGGTATTACAAGGAATCACATTTGTCTTGGCCGTCAAGCTCTTCTTCACACCCAAAAAATCAGAGGTCAAGCCATCATACTTAATCTGATTTCCAATTTGATTGTTCCGATAATACTCCCAATTCAACTGATTATTAACCGAATTAATCTCTACAGGAGTAGAGGTGCCAGGAAGTACTGCGATATTCTTTTGTGCCCCCAGCCCAGGATCCCCAATGACTCCAGGGCCCGAAACCAAAAAGGCAAAAATATCATTGAAACCGCCTGGACTAAATACAAATTCCGGGTACTCTTCTGAACCAAACACATACTCAAAACTTAGTTGGTCCGTCGCAACAAATACGTCCATCTCTACTACACAAGCGTCATAGGATTCTTGCCCACCCTGTTGCGCTGACAAAATATCCAAATCGTTATCTCCTGGGGTAAATAAATTAGTACTAGAAAATTGGTTCCCTAATCCGGGAGCATCTGCAGCTCGTCCCGAAGAAAGAATAATCCCTTTCTCCATCTGTAAATCGTTCTCAACTGTAGGATAACTAAAAGACCCGTAAGCAGACTCATCGCACACAATATTCGTGATGGAAACTTGTGTGGCAGGACTCTCCACCGCATTAAGAATCTCTTGATTACTGATTGGATTCATTACCGAAAGCGCTGGTACCGGTGCGCAAGGCTGATCACTGCACTCCCAATGCCCCAAAAAGCCATCTAATTCTGTGTTGCTGTCGGATATAAATTGCAATGTCATACAGGGAGCTGTTCCCTGAACTTGAAAACAAACACCACCTCCACCAGCTATTGAAAAGGAGTTAATTTGAGCTATTACCGGCGAAAAAGTTGTATTCCCATTGTATATTGTCAAAACATCCGTAAAGTTCCCAAATGTCCCTGCCTCAATATTGAAATAGTCCAGCGTGAAATTGATACAGGATGTAGGCTGGTTAGGACAAATAGTAAATACATAATCTTCATCCGGCCCGTAATCACCATTAGCGCCCCCACTGTCCGTAATAACACCAGAACACAACGTTGACCCACCTTGATCTATCGTAACTACAGGCGGAATTGGACCCACACACAAATGGAAATCACCTGCATTGGGCGCTGCGGTCAACGAATAATCAGACACCCTTATATAATAGGTAATTCCAGGCGTCAGCCCCTGTAAATCTAAAAATAAGCCAGTTGCACCTACTTCTGCAATCCCACAATCAAGCTCTGCTAAATCATTAAAAGTACAATCACCCCTGTAAACCGCAAACTGTGGATTTACAATGCTGTTTGAGCCAACACCTGTCAGCGTCACCCTAAAATCAAAAAGAGTATCCGGGCATACAAATGAAAACCAAACGTCCCTATTCGGAATTCCACCATTAAAGCACGTCGGATTGTTTTCATCACCAATTATAGATAACGTAGCATTCTCATTGGAATAAAGAATACTGGTATCGCAGGCAGGCGCAATTCCTAGGTCAATTGCAGTTGAACAATCATCGTTTACAGGTGCCTGTGCAGAAACACTGAACAACGGGCCTGTTAAAAAAGTAGCGAGTATAAATAGTTTTTTCATATTATCGAGCACAATAGCCATGAGGTAGGGACAAATATCGTGTAGTTACGCAAATTAACGGCATCTACAGATTGTTTTTTGCCAAATTCATACTTGCCAGCTCAAAGCTTAGGCAATAATTATCAGGCTACTCATTTGACCCGCTACATGGAAGCTTGCCACGCACCTCTTGTAATGTAAAATCGGGAAGGTTATTCCCCCAAGAGTTGTTGATATAGTTGAGTACATTCGTGACCTGAATATCCGTCAACAATGAGTTGGCAGGCATAGGCTGTCCTCCGTATACCACTCCATTCACGGTAATAGTGTCTGATAATCCATTTACTACTATACAGGGTAGTTGCGAACGCTGGGCTGATAAGTAATCAGCTCCCGCCAAAGGTGGAATTAGTGCCCCCAATCCTTTGCCATCTTCACCATGACAATTGGCACAATGAACTGTATACAAACGACCACCTTCTTGATAGGGGTTTTTTTGACAATTAGGCAATATCCCCAAAAACAATAACAAAACAGTAAATATACTTTTATTCATAATGCAAAAATCGATAATTGATATAATACAACAACTATTAAAACACAAAGGCGGATAACAGAGATCATTCCCCGTCATCCGCCTTTTCCACAACGTATGTATAGAGTTTATCGATTCATGCTTTCCAAAAACTCTTCATTATTAGAAGTATGCATCAGATGCTTACGCATGAACTCCATTGCCTCCTCTGGCTTCATGTCTGCCAAATGATTCCTCAATATAAACATACGCTGCAATGTATCTCTGTCCAATAGCAAATCTTCTCTCCGAGTGCTCGACTTTGTAAGATCAATGCTCGGGTAAATACGCTTATTAGCTAAATTACGATCTAGTTGAAGCTCCATATTGCCTGTTCCTTTGAACTCTTCAAAAATGACCTGATCCATTTTTGAGCCTGTATCCGTCAAAGCCGTGGCAATAATCGTCAAAGACCCTCCATTCTCAATTGCACGAGCCGCACCGAAAAACTTTTTAGGCTTTTGAAGGGCCGTCGCTTCAACCCCCCCAGACAACACTTTGCCTGATGCCGGAGCCACCGTGTTATAAGCACGGGCCATGCGTGTTATCGAATCCAACAAAATAACCACATCATGACCACTCTCAACCATTCGTTTTGATTTTTCCAAAACAATATTAGCCAAACGAACGTGGTTCTCAGCCGTCTCATCAAACGTGGATGATACAACCTCCGCACGCACACTTCGCTTCATATCTGTAACCTCCTCCGGGCGCTCATCAATCAACAAAATAATTACATAGCACTCAGGATGGTTTTTCGTAATCGCATTGGCAAGATCTTTAAGCAAGAACGTTTTACCCGTCTTTGGCTGAGCAACAATCAATGCTCGCTGGCCCTTACCAATGGGCGTAAATAACTCAATAATCCGATTGCTAAAATCCCGACCTGTTGGACTGGTTAATAGATTAAACTTCTTGGTCGGAAACAAAGGTGTCAAATAATCAAATGGAATACGGTCCCTGACATCTTTAGGATCTAACCCATTTATTTTGGTTACCTTCAGTAAAGCAAAGTACTTCTCTCCTTCTTTGGGCGGACGCATTGGGCCTGAAACCGTGTCTCCAGTCTTTAATCCAAAAAGCTTTACCTGTGAGGGTGATACATATACATCATCCGGACTGGAAATATAATTATAGTCGGGAGAACGTAAAAAACCATACCCGTCCGACATCATTTCTAACGTGCCATTACCCTCAATAATACCATCTAATTCAACGTCAAATTTCTCCTTTATAATCACAGGCATCACCTCCTGAGGCTCTATGGGACGCTCGGGATGCAGGACATCGGGGCCCGGTGGAGGTGGAACCATAGGCATTTCGTACTCATCATCCTCCATCGGCATAGAAGGAATGTACTCCTCTTCATATCGATCAAACTTTCCCGCCTCTTGATCGTACAGATTAGGATTGCCAGGTCGTTGATCATATCCTCGACCTTGTGGTGGCATTGGCGAGCGCTGTTGGGGCCCTCCCTGGTGGCCTTGACGTTGTGGGCCATGCCCAGGGCCTTGAAGTCGACCATAACGATCCCGGTAAACACCCGGGGGCAATGGCTGTTGTCGCTGTTGATTGTGAGGAGGGTTATTCCTTTGTTGTTGCGGGTTGGTAGCAGGTCGCTGTTGTGGACCATTCGGCCTTTGTTGCTGCGGATTGTTGACAGGCCGCTGCTGTTGGGGCTGATTTGGTAGCCGCTGCTGACCTTGTTGAGTAGAAGTTTGAGGACGGCCATAGCGATCTCGATACCCTCCTGTAGGACCTTGACCCTCCTGCACAGGACGTGGCGCGGGAGCATTTTTTAATGGGACACTAGGCTCCACAGAAACTGCTGGTGCTTCGGCAGATTGCTCCTCCTTCTGCTCGACTTCTTCTATTACAGCCTCCTTAGGTTTTACTTTTTTAACTTTTTTAACTGCTTGATCCACGGAGCTACTCTCCGCCTCCTTATCGTCTGGTAATTCTGAAGCAGCCTCTTTTGAAGCTGCCGTCTGGCGGACTACTATCTTCCTGCCCGGAGCGGGCTCATCCACCTCGGGGACGAGCTCGCCCCCAGCACTCTTGGACGCAAGCGCCTGCTCATCTAAAATGCGGTAAATAAGATCTTGTTTAGATAAGCGATTTGCCCCTTTAATATTAAGCCGGTTAGCAATATCGCGTAATTCTGCTAATAATTTTTCGTTCAGCTGCAAAATGTCGTACATCGTCTGAATACTGGAAAGTAACTAAATGTTGGATGATTTCTTATTCGGAAACGAAACGGTGGTCTAACTGCTCAAATCCTATGGCCACAATGCCAAGAACTGAATAACCCATAATTCACACGCCCAAAATAATAGCCAAAAGCTATGGCATACCCGGGGCGAAAGGCATTTCCGGAAGAATAATGTAAGGGTGAAATAGATAACGAAATAAACTGAAACCAGATATCTTAACTTGAAATAATACCATCCTATGAAGAATATTCCAGTCTGGGACGAAGTTCTTCTGTTAAAGGAAATTTCAAGGAAATAACGTCGAGGAACAACTAGCGAACCGATCTCCTATAATCTTGTATCAAATATGAGCCATTGATACCCGCTTACAAAGCCTACAGGTGCGCAAAAGATATCAAAATTCAGTATTTGTCTGAGATTTAAGATATTTGAACGCACAAAGGTAAACCTTATTTTATATTTGCCATACCTTGCAACGTTTTTTGAAAATATTTTTATAACATGCTCCAACTAGAAGTTATCCGCTCTGAAAAATCAAGAATCGTGAACGGGCTCCGCAAACGAAACTGGTCAGCTGCTCAACTCAAGGTAATCAATCAAATTATCGCACTCGACGACCAACGAAAATCTAGCCAAAAAGAAGTCGATGATGCGCGTGCAGAAATGAATCAGCTTGCCAAAGCCATAGGTCAACTGATGTCACAAGGAAAAAAAGAAGAGGCAGAAACACAAAAAAAAATAGTAGCCAGCTTAAAAGAAAGTGAAAAACAGCTTGACGAAAAGCTGTCCTCCATAAAACAGGAGCTAGAACAACTCCTCTATACCGTCCCTAACAGTCCACACAAATCTGTTCCAAAAGGATCAACCCCTGAAGACAACCAGGTGTTCAAAGCTTGGGATAAACCGTTTCCAACGCTTCCATCCGATGCCTTGCCCCATTGGGACTTAGCAAAAAAATATAATCTGTTTGATTTTGAATTAGGCGTCAAATTAACAGGGGCTGGTTTTCCTGTCTACAGAGGCCAAGGCGCTCGACTCCAAAGAGCACTCATTCAATTTTTCCTAGATGAAGCGGTCAAGGCTGGATATGAAGAAATTCTACCTCCACACTTAGTTAATGAAGACAGCGCACGCGGAACAGGACAACTTCCCGATAAAGAAGGACAGATGTACCACTGTACCGTGGACAACCTTTACCTTATTCCAACAGCAGAAGTCCCTGTAACCAATATTGTCCGAAATGAAATTATCTCCGAAAAAGACTTACCCTTAAAAATGACTGCCTACACCCCTTGCTTTCGAAGAGAGGCTGGAGCATGGGGAGCACATGTACGGGGGCTTAACCGCGTCCACCAATTTGATAAGGTGGAAATCGTTCGAGTTGAACATCCTGACAACTCCTACAAAGCTTTAATGCAAATGGTTTCCCATGTTTCAAAATTAATGAAAAAGCTAGATCTGCCTTACAGAATCTTATTGTTGTGTGGTGGTGACATGGGATTTGCCTCCGCAAAAACATTTGATTTTGAAGTTTGGTCAGCAGCACAACAAAGGTGGCTGGAAGTGAGCTCTGTGTCTAATTTCGAAACGTTCCAAAGTAACCGTTTAAAACTACGCTACAAGGACGCTAATGGAAAAATCGAACTAGCACATACGTTAAACGGATCAGCCCTCGCTTTGGCTAGAATTGTAGCAGCTCTACTTGAAAACAACCAAACTCCAGACGGAATCCTAATTCCAAAAGCACTTTGGAAGTATACTGGGTTTAAAAAAATAAACTAACTGTAATACCTAAAAAAATACGCGCCATCCAAGAATAAATTCAGGATGGCGCGTTTAAGCTTGGATATAATACTATTTAAATTTATCAGGCTTAATTATGCCTCTGCAACTACCTCAAAAGGAACAGTCGCGATCACCTCTGGGTGAAACTTAACAGTGGCAGTGTATGAACCAAGCTCCTTCACTTCCTCCGGCATAGTAATGATGCGCTTCTCTACTGTAACACCATGTGCCTTAAGTGCAGCAGCTAAATCTTGCGCACCGATAGATCCAAACAAACGACCACTCTCCCCTGCCTTCGCAGAAATTTGAATCGTTTTGCCGGCCAATTGTGCCACATAACCTTGGTAAACAGAAATCATGGCAGCCTCTTTCTTGGCAGCTTGTTTCTTCATGCCCTCTAACTTGGCAAGATTCACTTTGTTGGCAACAATAGCCAAACCTCGTGGAATAAGATAGTTGCGTCCATAGCCATCTTTGACAGTGACTACTTCGTGCTTTGCACCTACCTTCTCGATATGTTCAAGCAGAATGATATTCATGCTGTGTAATAATCGTTAAAAGTTAAAAAATTTGAAAAAAACCCAATTTACTTCATCAAATCCGCCAAGAATGGCAGAATAGCCAAGTGACGAGCACGCTTAACAGCAGTCGCAACCCGACGCTGATACTTCAGGCTATTACCCGTAATCCGACGCGGAAGGAGCTTGCCTTGCTCGTTAATAAATTGAAGTAAGAAATCTGGATCTTTGTAATCAATATACTTAATGCCAAATTTGCGGAAACGGCAATATTTTTTACGACGCAAACCAATGCGCGGATTGCTTAAAAATTTTACGTCTTCTCTTGAAGCAGCCATATTATAAGGTGTGCTTAAAAGGTGAAAAATGAAAGGTGAAAATAAAGATTCAATTGATCGTGCAAATTATGCATCCAAATCAATTACGTCGGGCGTAAGTGAATCCTCCAATGCTGCAGCTTCTTCAGCAGCCTTCTTAGCAGCGGCTGCCCGCTTGCCAATACGACCATTCCGCTTGTCGTCATTGTATTTTACACCGTACTTGTCGAGCTTCACCGTCAAAAAACGAAGCAACTTTTCATTGCGCTTCATATTCAACTCAAACTTGCCAATAAAGTCCGCTGCCTCGCAAGCAAACTCAATGCAATAGTAAACTCCCGATGAACGCTTGTTAATCGGATAGGCCAATTGACGCAGGCCCATTTCATCAACCGCAACGATGTTGGCGCCAAAGCGCTTTAATTCGTCTTGGATGTGCTGCGCTGTCGCTTTTACTTCATCGCCCGACAGAACTGGATCCGCGATGAAGGTGACTTCGTAGTGTCTCATTATCAATAATTTATAAATGAACTGATTTGCTTTTTGAAAAAAGCGCGACAAAGATACGGACTTTCTGTGTTTTTCAGACCTTTTATTTAAAAATAGTACGGTTATTTAAAAAAACACCCCCGCACCAACAAGAAGGTGAGTACCTTCGCACAGTACGTTTAACGACAAATTTCCGTCAAATGCAGATACATGACTTGACCTTCCAACCACTGTTAAATGCAACCCAAATACACTCAAGGGTTCAGCAATTAGCAGCCCAACTCTCCGATCAGTACAAAAACAAATGCCCACTTTTCATAAGCGTCCTAAATGGAGCCTTCATTTTTGCCGCAGATTTAATTAAATCGTATTCTGGCCCCTGCGAAATAACGTTCGTGAAAATCCAATCTTATAACGGAACATCTTCTTCCGGCAACCTTCAAACGGTCCTAGGGCTGGAACAATCCATTGAAGGCCGAGACGTAATCATCCTGGAAGATATTGTAGACTCTGGTAAAACTTTACACTTTTTTATTGACTCCCTCCAACAACAAAAACCACACTCCATTTGCACTGTTTCCCTGTTATTTAAACCCGAAGCCATCCAGTTTCCTGTTCACCTCGACTATGTTGGATTTGAAATAGCAAACGACTTCGTGGTTGGATATGGCTTAGATTACAACGGACTAGGCAGAAACCTGCCAGACCTTCATGTGCTCGCGCCAAACTAAAGCCTATGACCTTGCTTGAAAGCCGGACCCAGACAAACTATTGTGTCTTTTAACTGAATTTTATCCTACATTTGCAACACTATGATTAGGGCAAATCACATATTCAAATCTTTTGGCCAACAAGAGGTCTTGAAAGACATTAGTTTTACTTTCGAGGCCGGAAAAACAAACTTGATAATCGGCCGATCCGGCGCAGGAAAGACCGTTCTCTTGAAAATTCTTGTCGGCCTCCAAATTCCAACGGCGGGCAAAATCTTTTACGACGATGTCGATTTCACTGGCCTAGATAAAAAAGGCATGAGGGCTATCCGAATGAAAATTGGAATGCTGTTTCAAGGCTCTGCCCTGTTTGACTCCTTAAGCGTAGAGGAAAACATTCGTTTTCCCCTAGATATGTTCACAGACATGACGCCCAAGGAAAAACTGGAACGGGTAAACTATTGCCTGGAACGGGTAAATCTTGGTGGTGTCAATAGTAAATATCCCTCAGAACTGTCCGGAGGCATGCAAAAACGGGTAGGAATTGCTCGTGCTATTGTTCTTCGCCCCCACTACCTGTTCTGTGACGAACCGAATTCTGGCCTAGATCCCAAAACGTCTATCGTAATTGATGAGTTAATTAGCACGATTACACACGAAGACAATATCACCACCATTATCAATACGCATGATATGAGCTCGGTGATGGAAATAGGAGAAAACATCTGCTTCTTACACGATGGCAAACTGGAATGGAGCGGTCACAAAGAACAAGTGCTTGGTAGCGATAACGACAACTTGCAAAAGTTCATCTTTGCCTCTCCGTTTTTACAGCGTCTGCGAAAAGCCATGGTGTAAAAATAAAGCATGGGTATGTTTAAACGAAAAGGTAGGGAGCCGTTTTCCATAGCTGTTTTTGCTATTGCACTGGTCCTGTTTATTGCCCTATTTGTATGGCTCGCTCAACGAGTCTAAAAGGCCGCCCATTTACAAATTAGCTTCACCAACCCTGGGCCCTTATAAACCAGGCCAGAATATACCTGAACCAAATCTGCCCCCGCATCTACTTTTTCCCTGGCCGACTCTGGAGAATCAATTCCCCCAACTCCAATTATAACAAAGCTTGAACCAAGTTTTTGTCGCATATACCGAACCACCTCTGTACTTCGCGCCCTGACCGGAACTCCACTTACCCCACCTGCTCCAATCTTATCAACTATTGAGGGTTCCGTCTTTAGATTGGCTCGGCTGATAGTAGTGTTCGTCGCAACAATTCCAGCCAAACCCGTACTCCTGACGATGTCAGCAATGTCGTCTAATTGCTCAGAAGTCAAGTCCGGTGCAATTTTCAACAATATCGGCTTGGGGGCCTCGTGAACTCGATTGCGACGCTGTAATAAGTCAAGAAGATGCGTAAGTGGCTCTTTATCCTGAAGCGCTCGCAAGTTAGGTGTGTTTGGAGAACTTACATTTACCACAAAGTAATCCACCCAAGGAAATAAGGCATCAAAACAACGAATGTAGTCCTCATGCGCCCGCTCATTAGGCGTTATTTTGTTTTTCCCAATGTTTCCACCAATAATTACACCTCTTGGGATACCCCGCTCCCGAAATGCTTTCAACCGAACTACCAATGCCTCTAATCCTTCGTTATTAAAACCCATTCGATTGATCAATCCCCCGTCCTTAGGCAAACGAAACAACCGCGGTCTGGGATTGCCTTCCTGACCTACCGGTGTCACTGTACCAACCTCAATAAACCCAAAACCTAGTCTAGACAAACCATCTAAATGCTTCCCATCCTTATCAAATCCCGCGGCCAAGCCAACTGGATTCGGAAACCGAATCCCCATCACTGTACGCTGCAACTTTACGTCCTCAAGGCAGTACCACGTTCGCAAGGTGTTTGGCATTACTCTGACCGCTAAATCTAGCAGCCAAACAGAAAGTTGGTGCGCTCGCTCCGGAGACAATAAAAAGAGAATTGGTTTCAACAACGAATACATAATACCATACCAGCTTTATTTCGCGGCAAAGTTATCCTCGATGTTGCAAAAAGACACTAGTTTTTATCAACTTTGCAGCGCATTTTCATTCAACTTTCCTGACAAGCGCATGAGCGATTTAAAATACCAACGAATTCTCCTGAAATTATCGGGAGAAAGCCTAATGGGCGATCAAAAATTTGGCATAACCTCCACTATGCTTAACCACTATGCACAACAAATTAAAGAACTAGTCAACATGGGGGTTGAGGTGTGTGTCGTAATTGGTGGAGGAAATATCTTTAGGGGAATTCAAGCTGAAGGAACTGGAATTGAAGGCGTAACCGGAGACTACATGGGTATGCTCGCTACTGTAATTAACGGATTAGCACTTCAAGGCGCCCTGGAAGGAGCAGGCGTTTATACTCGCCTAATGACAGCCCTGAAAATGGAAAATGTAGCTGAACCTTACATTCGCCGCAGAGCCATTCGACACCTCGAGAAAAAACGGGTAGTTATTTGCGCCGCAGGTACTGGCAACCCTTACTTCACAACCGACTCCGCTGCCGCGCTACGAGCCAGAGAGATAGGTGCAGATGTTATTTTAAAGGGAACACGTGTAGATGGAATCTACACAGCAGACCCGGAAAAAGATCCAAGCGCAGTCAAATTCGTACATCTTACCTTCACAAAGGTAATTAGCCTCGGACTACAAGTCATGGATATGACCGCATTCACTCTTTGCCAAGAAGATGATATGCCCATCATCGTATTCGATATTAATGATCCAGAAAACCTTCGAAAAATCGTCACTGGAGAATCGGTGGGAACCCTAGTAAAAGGGTAATTCTCACTACCTAAACCCTCTAAAATAACACCTAAAAGACCAAATCCCAGCCAATCCTGGTTAATTGCCTGTAAAAAAGCATCCTTCATCCTTTTTAATGGGGATTACTGGATATTTTAACAACAAAGCAAGGCTGTTTATTAAAAATTGTAGTACCTTTGCGGACTTTTTAAAAGCAGCAGGGATAAGAAGGCCGTCCCAAGCAAGTGGTCTTCCTTTTGGTTTCACCAAAAACCTTTCCCCAAAGGCACCACTGAAACATACTATTTTATTATGTTGTTAAACGACGAAAAAGAAATTACCCCAGAACAGGAGCCAACTCCTGTAGAAGAGACACCCACTCCTGCTCCTAAAGCTGCAAAGGCTCCCGCCGCAGTTGAAGAAGAAGAGGAGGACGAAATCATCCCTGTTGAAACCCTTCCTGTTGGAGGGCCTCACGATGATTTTAACTGGAATATGGACAAGCGCGGTGCGCTTATTTATTCCGCTGACGACCACTCGAAGTTGCTGGCATCCTACGATGTTACCCTGTCTAACATTGAAGAAAATTCTGTTATCCGCGGTAAAGTATCTGCAATTAGCGGAGGAGATGTGGTCCTGGACATCAACTACAAAAGTGATGGCTTGATCCCAATGAATGAATTCCGCGACATGCCAGACCTTAAAGCTGGGGACGAAGTGGAAATTTATGTCGAAAGCCCAGAAGGTAAAACTGGCAATCTCGGCCTGTCTCGCAAAAAAGCGAAAATCCTTCGCGCTTGGGAAAGTATTGTTGATTCATATAAAAACGGTACAATCATCCGAGGCCAAGTTATCAGCAAAACAAAGGGTGGCTTGATCGTAGATTGTAATGGCTTGGAAACGTTCCTCCCAGGATCACAGATCGACATCAAACCCGTTGTTGACTACGATCAGTACCTCAACAAAACAATGGAGTTTAAGGTCGTTAAGGTGAACGAAACCATCAAAAACGCCGTTGTTTCCCATAAAGCACTCATTGAAAGCGATCTGGCTGAACAGCGCGAACACATCCTCGCCAGCCTCGAAAAAGGTCAAGTACTGGAAGGAATTGTTAAAAACATCACAGACTTTGGTGCATTCCTTGATCTTGGTGGCGTAGACGGCTTACTTTATATCACCGACATTAGCTGGGGCCGTATCCAACACCCAAGTGAAGCGCTTACACTCAACCAGCGTGTTAACGTCGTAGTGCTTGATTTCGACGAAAACAAAAAGCGAATCAGCCTCGGCCTGAAACAACTGACTCCTCACCCTTGGGATGTTCTCGCTGCAGAAGTAACAGAAGGCGCTATTGTACGTGGAAAAGTGGTTAATATCGAAGAGTATGGCGCATTCGTTGAAATCCAACCTGGAGTAGAAGGACTTATCCACATTAGCGAAATTAGCTGGGGAAGCCAAAACGTTAATGCAAAAGAGTTCTTCAAACTCGGCCAAGAAGTGGAAGCTCGCGTAGTAAGCCTAGACCGCAACGATCGCAAGATGTCTCTGTCAATCAAACAACTGACAGACGATCCTTGGAACGATATCGAAGCGAGATTCCCAGCTGGTAGCCGCTTTAAAGGGGCTGTCAAAAATATCACGAACTACGGTATCTTCGTTGAACTCCAAGACGGAATCGGTGGAATGGTACACATTAGTGACCTTAGCTGGACTAAACGCTACGCCCACCCAAGCGAATTCACTAAACCAGGAAATGAACTGGAAGTAGTAGTCCTTGAAATCGATAAGGAAAAACGTCAGATTAGCTTAGGACACAAGCAAATTCAAGATAACCCATGGGATACCTTCGAAAGCGTGTTCCCAATTGGTTCATACCATGAAGCTACTGTCGTTAAACGCGATGATAAAGGTGCAACCTTCCAACTACCAATGGGTCTAGAAGCGTTTGCCCCACTCAAACACCTCCGCAAAGACGATAACTCCTATGTAGAATCAGGAGAAACCGTTACTGTTAAAGTGATTGAGTTCAATAAAGATGAGCGCCGTATCTTGGTTTCTCACTCTCGCTACTTGGAGGACTTGAAATCAAAAGCTGAAGCTTCTGTAAAGGCGGAACGCTCTAAAGAACAAGGCGAAACACAGGCCGCAATTGTAGAGGTACAGAAAAAGGTCGAGAAAGAAACACTCGGTGATTTGGCTGCCCTCGCTCAGTTGAAAGAGCAGCTTAGCAAAGACGACAACTAATACCTATTTAATATTTAGGTGACCATTTAAGAGCCATCCACACAAACACGTGGATGGCTCTTTTTTTTACCTGCTTCCTTCATAACACCCATTGCCCTACCTTTGCGTCATGTATTATTTCGTAGAAAAACTTCATCCTCTTTATCAGGATGTCCAAGCAAGTGGAATTTTTACTGATTCCAAATTCTTCCCAGATTGTACCCCTAAACGCAACTCATCGGATATTCTAGCCGACTACAATAGCCAAAAAAACTCCCCCGATTTCAATTTGCCGAATTTCATACAAAAAAACTTTGCCTACCCCGCTGAATCCAAGGACGAATACACACTCCAATCAACCGCTATCGACCAACATATTATAACCCTTTGGGATCACCTTACTCGTTTTCCAGCTCCCAATAATAGCCAACAAGAATCTACCCTCCTTGATCTCCCCTATCCATACATAGTTCCAGGTGGAAGATTTAGAGAAATCTATTACTGGGATAGCTACTTCTCTATGCTCGGCTTGTTAGCTTCTGGGAAAAAACAGTTGGCGCTTTCAATGCTCAAAAACTTTGAATGGCTGATTCAAACCGTTGGATTTATACCTAACGGAAACAGAACCTACTACCTAAGCCGCTCACAACCGCCTTTTTTTGCCTTGATGGTTGACCTTGTCTGCAACCAGGATCCAGCTATAATGACGGCATATCTGCCCGCTTTAGAATCCGAATATAATTTCTGGATGAGGCATCGTGCTGTACAAATGCCAGACGGGGAACATCTAAACCAATATGGAGACAACAACCCACTACCACGCCCCGAAGCCTGGCTTGAAGACACACACTTGGCCAACCAAAGCGATCGTATGCCTAATGAACTGTGGCTGCAACTAAGAGCTGCCGCAGAGTCTGGCTGGGATTTCAGTAGTCGATGGTTCGAAACCCCTACCTTGTTTTCAAGCATACAAACCACATCTATTGTTCCAATAGACCTCAACTGCTTACTCTATTACCTCGAACAGACCCTTTTTCATCTGTATCAACATCTCCAAAACAGGGTGTTCGCTGATTTTTACCAGAAGAAATCTGAAAAAAGAAGTAGTGCGATTCAAAAATACTTTTGGTCCGAAAAACATGGATTCTTTTTCGACTATCATCTTCAAAAACAAGAGCACACCCCTTCAAAAAGCCTCGCTGCAGCCTACCCACTCTTCTTTAACATGGCTACCAAAAGCCAAGCGGAAAAAACCGCTCACATTCTTGAAAAACAATTTTTAAAGCCCGGAGGATTTGTCACCACTCTAGAAAACAGTGGTCAACAATGGGACGCTCCAAATGGATGGGCTCCCCTTCAATGGATTGTCTACAACGGTTTGCTAAATTACGACTTCGACAACCTAGCTGCAGAGGCCCGCCGACGATGGATGACCCTAAATGAAAATGTCTTTGCCGCCACCGGCAAAATGATGGAGAAATATAATGTAGAAGACTTATCACTCCCTGCCGGTGGTGGCGAATATCCAAATCAAGATGGATTTGGTTGGACAAATGGGGTGTACCTTGCCCTAAAATAGGTTAAAAGGACACCCACTTTTGCTTACTCTTTCCGCTGTAAATAACACGCTCGATGAATCGCATCCCTCGAACCCCATCCTTTACCGTCGGAAAATCAGTGTACAGCGGATTAGGCTCCCAGCCCTCAATGCGAGCTCGCACACAATGCGCAAAATTTCTGTAAATGTTCGCGAAAGCCTCTAAATATCCCTCCGGATGCCCCGCTGGTATACGGGCGTGCGCAACAGAGGCCGGATACAGGTTGTTCCCTCCTGTTCTATAATGCTGCATCGGTTTGTCTAACCATTTTACTATCAATGTATTAGGCTCCATTTGTCGCCAATGCAATCCGCCCAGCTCACCATACACGCGTATATTTAAATCATTTTCCTCTCCAGCGGCAATCTGGCTCGCATGCAAGACCCCACGAGCTCCATTCTCAAAACGCAATAATACATTTCCATCGTCATCTAACATACGACCAGGAACCATTATTGAGATGTCTGCACATAGCTCCGTAATCTTTAGCCCAGTAATATACTCAGCCAAATTCTCTGCATGAGAACCAATATCACCCATCGCACCCGCAATTCCGGATCGGGCAGGATCTGTCCTCCAAGCAGCCTGCTTTTGTCCATCTTTTTCAATGAACTTACTCAACCACCCCTGTGGATACTCAACAACAACTTTTCTAATCTCCCCAAATTCTCGGTTCAGAACCATCTGCCGGGCTTGTTTTACCATGGGATAGCCCGTGTAATTATGCGTCAAAGCAAAAATAAGTCCCGTTTTTTCAACTATTTTCTCTAAGGCCAATGCCTCCTTTAAACTAAACGCTAATGGCTTATCACAAATAACATGAAACCCGTTTTCTAATGCCATTTTCGCTGGCGCAAAATGTACGTGATTTGGAGTAACAATACTCACAAACTGCATACGCTTATCAGGATGAAGACGCCGCTCTCGCTTTATCATCTCCTCAAATGTTCCATAAGCCCTATCTGATGAAATACCTAGCTCAGCAGCAGAAGCCTTGGACCGCTCTGGATCACTACTAAAAGCCCCACACACCAACTCTATCTCACCATCAAGCGCAGCAGCCATCCGATGCACAGCACCAATAAAAGCACCTTGGCCGCCGCCAACCATTCCCATACGTAATTTGCGTTTCATAAATTATACATTTTTTATGAGGCAAAGCAAATTATTTTTAGGCAATATTCCACCAAATTAGACCCGTCTTTTAAAAAATATTTATTCATAACCCTTAGTTGCCGCATTGTCACTAAATTTGTGCAGCAGCAAATTCAGGCCTTGAGAGGCTGTCTGCAAGAAGTGCTAAAACACGCTAACAATTCTACCATGCAACTAAAAGATGGCGGACTCTTTCGCAACCAAGCTTATATTGACGGAAAATGGTGCAACGCAACCAGCCAACAACGGTTTACTGTAACAAACCCAGCCACTGGCGAAACGCTTGCAGAAATACCCGATTTAAGCGCCCAAGAAACGCGTCAAGCAATCATTGCAGCTAATAACGCACTGCCCGATTGGTCCGCCAAAACAGCGACTCAGCGTGCAAATATCCTAAGACGTTGGTTTGATCTTATTCAAGAACACGCTGATGACCTCGGTATGATTCTTACAATGGAACAAGGGAAACCTCTTCCAGAAGCACGTGGAGAGGTCCGATATGGCGCCACCTTCGTCGAATGGTTCGCAGAAGAGGCAAAAAGAGCCTACGGAGACATCATTCCTACTCACCAACAAGGAATGCGTCTCCTGGTAATGAAACAACCTGTCGGCGTGGTCGGTGCAATCACTCCTTGGAACTTTCCAAACGCCATGATTACCCGAAAGGTTGCACCCGCACTTGCAGCTGGCTGTACGGTTGTCCTTAAACCCTCCGACGAAACACCTCTTTCGGCCTTAGCACTCGCAGAACTCGCAGAAAGAGCCGGAATCCCTCCAGGCGTACTTAATATTGTAACCGGAATAAATGCAAAAGAAATCGGTCAGGAGCTAACCTCAAACCCTCTAGTTAAAAAAATATCCTTCACCGGAAGTACCGCGGTCGGCAAACAGCTTATGCAACAGTGTGCCAGCACCGTCAAAAAAATTAGCCTAGAACTAGGTGGTAACGCACCGTTTATTGTCTTCGATGATGCCGATATAGATAAGGCGGTTGCGGGAGCAATTGTCTCTAAATACCGAAATGCCGGCCAAACATGCGTATGTGCCAACCGTCTTTTCGTTCAAGCAGGAGTCTATGATGCCTTCCTAGAGAAGTTCAAAACTGCCGTCGAACAACAAAAAGTAGGGCCTGGATTAGAACCAAATGTCAATATCGGCCCGCTAATTAACCAAAAAGCATTGGATAAAGTCCAACGTCTTGTAAATGATGCCCACTCAAAAGGCGCCAAAATTATCACCGGAGGAGAAACCTTGACAGGCACCTTTTATAAAGCCACCGTGCTGGCCGATGTCAGCCCGGATATGCTAGTCATGCACGAGGAAATATTTGGCCCCGTAGCACCCGTCACTAAATTTGAAACGGAAGAAGAGGTTATTCAATTAGCCAACAATACGCCGTATGGACTTGCGGCCTATTTCTACGGGCGTGATGTTAGCAGAATTTTTAGAGTGTCGGAAGCCTTAGAATATGGTATGGTAGGGGTAAACACTGGGCTGGTAGCAACTACCGTCGCTCCCTTCGGCGGTGTAAAAGAAAGTGGTATCGGTAGGGAGGGTTCCAAATATGGTTTAGATGAATTTATGGAAATTAAGTATGTCTGTCTTGCTATTTGATGGTGTGTGTAACCTCTGTAATACATCCGTTAAATGGGTGTTATTGCGAGACAAAAAAGGGGAATTCAAATTCGCCGCAATCCAGTCAGAGGCTGGACAATCACTCCTTAAATCATTCGGACTGGAAAATCAGCCGCTCGAATCCGTTATCTTAATATCAGGCCGTCAAGCCTATATAAAATCTGACGCTGCTATTAAGGTTGCGTCAAAATTAGGCGGAATTTGGACGATTGCACTTGTCTTTAGACTCGTTCCTCGCCCGGTTCGGGATGCCATTTACAACTGGGTCGCAAAAAACAGATATCGATGGTTTGGCAAACAAGAGCAATGCCTACTCCCTCAACCAGAATGGAAAGACCGTTTTCTCAACTGAGTATTCTAGAAAATGATTAAAAATATAATTTTTGACTTCGGAAATGTGCTTTTTGACCTTGATTTGGATAGAATTGAGTTGGGATTTCAGCAGCTTTTCGGAACAAGTTACCCCAAAGCAAAAGAAAAACTGGTACTTGACAACGTATTTCAACGATATGAAACAGGAGATATAACCTCCGAAGAATTTGTCGAGGCAATCCGATGCGCAGCCCCACCGCACCCATCAGAACAGGCAATCATTCAAGTGTGGAATTCTATTTTTCTCCAAATGCCCAAAGAGCGATTTGACCTTCTTCTCTCTCTTAAACGCCGATATAAGGTGTTTTTGCTGAGTAATATAAATGACTTACACGCAAATTGGATTGATGAGTACTTAGTCAAAGAGCATAACATACATGATTTTAAGGAACGATATTTTGATGCTGTCTATTATTCTCACCTCATTCGATTAAGAAAACCAGACCTTAAGATATATGAGTATATGCTTGCTGATGCTAATATTAACCCAGAAGAATCTATTTTTATCGACGACTTAATGCCCAATATTCAAGCTGCAGAACAAGTCCGGATTAAAGGACTATTACACCCTGTAGGTTCTGATATCGTCCATAAAATGCAACCATTTCTTTCCTGATCTTTTCATCATTAAAGTTGTCCAGACATGCCGCTTCTTAACCGCCGGTCTTTTCTCCAATCAGCAACCCTGGCAAGCGCTGCTGTTGCGCTCCCAACTCTCGGAAACACCTCAGCCGCCGCACCTGCTCTGCTGCCCCGAAAACCAAAGTCAAAAATCAATCTTGGCTTTATTGGCGTTGGTTACCGAGGACAAAGCCATGTCGAACTCGCACTCCTAAGAGAAGACTGTGAGGTTGTTGCCATTGCCGATCCTCAACAAGTAATGGTAGACTCCTGCCTCAAAATGTTTGATGACAAAAAAATCAAACGCCCAAAAGTGTATAATAATGGAGATTTTGACTACCTTGAACTACTAAAAGACAAAGAAATTGATGCAGTAGTGATTGCCTCCCCCTGGGAATGGCATACCCAACAAGCAATTGCCTCCATGCAAGCTGGCAAGTTTGTTGCACTTGAAGTCGCAGGGGCTTTTTCACTTGACGAGTGTTGGCAGCTCGTTAATACACACGAATCTACAGGAACACACCTGATGTTCCTTGAAAATGTTTGTTATCGGCGGGATGTGATGGCTATTCTTCAAATGGTACGTGAAGGGTTGTTTGGAGAGTTGGTGCATTTTGAGTGCGGCTACCAACATGATCTACGAGCAGTAAAATTTAATGATGGTAAAAATGCATATGGCGGCGGCGTAGAGTTCGGAGAAAAAGGTTTTCATGAAGCAAAATGGCGTACTAAACACTCTGTTGCAAGAAATGGCGACCTCTACCCTACCCATGGTATTGGCCCCGTGGCAATGTATGCTAATATTAATCGAGGGAATCGATTCGCATACCTTACCTCCACTGCATCCAAGGCAAGAGGCCTGCATGAGTACGTTGTCGAACACCCAAATGGCGGCCCGAATCACCCCAACGCACAGGTAAACTTTAAACTAGGTGATGTCATCACTACCGTTATTAAAACAATCAATGAAGAATCCATTATTATCTCGCACGACACTAACCTTGCTCGGCCTTATTCACTAGGCTTCAGAGTCCAAGGAACCAACGGTATATGGATGGATGTCAATAAAAGCCTTCTAATCGAAGGAAAGACAAAGGAGCATCAATGGGAAGAGGCTAAGTCTTGGCTTGAAAAATACGATCACCCCCTTTGGAAACGATTTGGTGCAGACGCAAAAACGGCTGGCCATGGCGGAATGGACTTCTTCGTTTTTCACCATTTTATAGAGTGCACAAAACAAAATATTGCGCCTCAAATAGATGTATACGATGCCGCCACCTGGATGGCCATTACTCCATTATCAGAAGCATCCATCTCTATGGGAAGTGCGCCCCAAGCATTCCCTGATTTTACACGGGGTAGATGGATCGATAGAAAACCAAACTTTGCATTTGGTGACGACTTCTAACTCTGTTGAACCACATTGTCCGAAAATAAGAAGAACCTTCTACTATGAAAAAATATTTCAAAATTGCTGGCCTTACTCTCGCAACCTTTGCGGGCATCTATCTAGTCATATGTTTTTTCGCCCCTCGCTCCTTTAAGGCCGAAAAATCAATCATCATACATAAATCACCAGAGCTTATTTATTCTACCGTCTCCGATTTCGCCACCTGGCCCTCCTGGAGTCCCTGGCAAAAAAGCGATACAATGATGGTTTCAGAGTATGTAGGAACACCCGGAACAATCGGACATAAAACCTCTTGGAAAAGTAATAAAGAAGGAGACGGAACACAAGAAATCATTGCGCTTTCCCCAAATGAATATATCAAAACAGGTATAAACGTCTCCCCTGACCCCTCCAGTATGTTCTTTTCTGAGTGGTATTTTACCGGCGACAGTTTACAAACCACCGTGACTTGGACCATGGATTCAGGCACCATGCCATTCCTGCTTCGAGGAGCCGCTCTCCTTTTTGATATGAAATCAACGATGGAAACCTATTATGATCGTGGTTTAAACGACCTAAAAAAAGTAGTTGAAGAGAAATAAAAAGCCCCGTAGGTTTTAAAGTACCTTTACACAAAACTTCTGCTCTGTTCGCACTTTTGATAAGACTCTAATACTCCTGAAAGCCTTTGAACGCCCATCACTTTCGTTAACCCTCCAAAAAGTAGTCACCTGTGCAGTTTCCAGAATTTTCACCCGAAGAGGAAGAGCCTGTAGTACCCGTCAGTTTGTACTGTGAAGAGGTTGAACTTCCAACACAATTGCCAGACATTAAAACACTTACGACCTGGATTGAACGGTTAGCAAGGGAGGAAGGTGTAGCGCTTCAAGAGCTAAGTTTTATCTTTTGCACAGATGATTACCTGTTACAAATTAATCAGGAATATCTACAACATGATTACTATACCGATGTAATCACCTTTCAATTATCAGATGGTCTGCTACACGGAGACATCTTTATTAGTCTAGACCGAGTGGCTGATAATGCATCTCAAATGGAGACCCCATTTGAGTATGAACTTCTACGCGTAATTGTCCACGGTGTGTTGCACCTTGCAGGATATCGAGATAAAACGGCAGCGGAAGAAGCTACTATGCGTATGAAAGAAAATTATTATCTAGAACTCCTCTAATACCTACTGTTGCATGGCATTAATTGTTCCTTGTCAAAATGTTATACCTGTTTTTGGAGAAAACTGTTTCCTCGCGGAAAATGCAACCATCATTGGGGATGTAACCATGGGAGACAACTGCTCCATTTGGTTCCAGGCCGTTGTGAGAGGGGATGTAAACTTCATCCGAATCGGAAATAACGTAAATATTCAAGATGGAGCTGTCCTCCACGGCACTTACCAAAAATGTGGAACCACTATTGGAAATAACGTAAGTATCGGGCACCGTGCGTTGGTGCATGGTTGTACAATAGAGGATAATGTGTTAATTGGAATGGGTGCAATTGTTATGGACAACGCCCATGTCGAGCAAAATTGCCTCATAGCGGCAGGTGCGGTTATTCTTGAAAATACAGTCTGTAAAACCGGAGGGGTTTACGCTGGAGTACCAGCCAAACGAGTAAAGGAACTAACCCCAGAACTCTTTAACGGTGAAATTCAACGAATAGCCAATAACTATATCTTATACTCAAGTTGGTTTAAAAAATAAATATATGGCAAAAAATAAAAAAGCTGTTGTCATCGGTGCTGGACTGGTTGGTTCCCTATGGGCCGTTTTCCTAGCTCGAAGGGGCTACCAAGTAAAGGTGTTTGAACGCAGACCCGATATGCGATCAAAAGGGTACCTAGGGGGCAGATCCATAAACTTGGCAATGAGTGAACGGGGCTGGGCGGCAGTAGATAAGGCAGGCATTCGCGCTCAAATTGAAAAGGTAGCTATCCCAATGCCCGGGAGAATGATGCATGCTGTATCGGGTGAAACCACCTTTCAACCTTATGGCAAAGAAGGACAGGCTATTTACTCTGTTTCTCGTGGAGGGCTAAATCTTGAACTGCTACGTATAGCGTCTGAATTCCCAAATGTGCATTTTAATTTTGAACACAAATGCCTAGATGTAAGCCTAGATAAGAAGGAGGCTTACTTTGAAAAACTCGATACTGGCGAACAAATTACCGTTGAAGCACCTTTACTCTTCGCAACGGACGGCGCTTTTTCAGCTGTTCGCTATGCCATGCAAAGAACAGACCGTTTCGATTACAAACAGGTCTACCTCGAACACGGCTATAAAGAGCTTTCAATCCCTCCCAAAGCAGATGGAAGTCACCAAATGCCTCCAAACGCCCTCCATATTTGGCCCAGAGGAAACTTTATGCTGATTGCTTTACCCAACTCAGACGGAAGCTTTACCTGCACGCTCTTTCTACCATTCGAAGGACAGGTCTCTTTTGAACAACTTACCACCCCCGATGCCGTCGATTCCTTTTTCAATACCTATTTTCCAGATTGCCTCGCGTTAATGCCGCACTTAAGGGAAGAGTTTTTTAACAATCCAACTTCTTCCCTGATTACGTTACAATGCCAACCTTGGCAATGGCAGGGGCGAATGCTACTTTTAGGTGATTCAGCGCATGCAATTGTACCATTCTATGGACAAGGTATGAATGCTGGGTTTGAGGACTGTACCATTCTGGACGGAATGTATGATGAAATGAATGGAAACTGGGATGAAATCATTCCTGCATTCTCCAACAGAAGAAAGCCATCCGGAGATGCAATAGCAGAACTTGCTCTTCGCAACTTCATAGAAATGCGGGACCTGGTCGCAGACCCAAAATTTTTACTCAGAAAAAAAATAGCCGCTCATCTGCACGAAAAATACCCAAAGTTTCAACCCTCCTACTCCCTCGTTACCTTCAGCAATACGCCTTATCATGAAGCACTTCTGGAAGATGACAAACAAAACAAGTTTTTCTCTGAAGTCCTTTCTCTAGAGGGTATTGAAAAAACTTGGGAAAACAATCCCGAATTGGACGCTCTTTTCAAAAAATGGTACCCATAATCAATCGTTTACTTCCACATGAAAAATATAGCCATCCTAACAGGAGGAGACTCTGAAGAACGCGTCATTTCTCTCAAAAGTGGACAAGTTGTCTTTGATCACCTCCCAACTAATCACTATCGCTGTTTCCAAATCGACATAAATGGTTCTCAATGGAAGCATCTTTCGTCCGGCACTCCAATTGATAAAAACAATTTTTCTCTAACCCTGAACGGAGAAACCATACTCTTCGATTGTGCCTTTGCGGCACTTCATGGTAGCCCCCTCGAAAATGGAAAACTTCAGGGGTACTTTGATATTCTTGGAATACCTTATACCTGCTGCGACGGATATGTTAGTGCGCTCACGATGAGCAAGCACTTTACAAAAATGCAGCTCGCACCACTGGGAATACCGATGGCCAATGGGCTTTTACTTCGAAAAAATCAACCCATACACCTGCTTGAGTTGGAAAAAATGGGCCTTCCTTTATTTGTAAAACCAAACACGCACGGATCCAGCTTCGGAGTTTCCAAAGTAAAATCTATTGAACAATTACTACCAGCCATCGAAAATGCTTTCCAATTCGATGAAGAAGTACTTATTGAAGCATTTATGCCCGGAAGAGAGTTTTCAAATGGTGTACTTCGGGTCGAAGGAGAAGTAGTCGTACTACCCGTTACAGAAATAATCCCGGAAGACGAATTTTTTACTTACGAGGCGAAATATGAAGGCAGATCAAAAGAAATAACGCCAGCACACATAAGTCATGACCAACTACTTCAAGTACAAACCAGAACCAAGCAGATCTATGAAGCCTTAGGTTGCAAAGGAGTGGTTCGAATAGATTATATCCTTGTCGATGATACTTTTTACCTACTTGAAGTTAACACCATCCCCGGAATTTCCCCCGCAAGCATAGTGCCCCAACAGGCAAAAGAACACGGCTGGTCTTTAGATCACTTTTTTAGCTTGTTAATTGAGGAAACTTTAAAATCAACTACTCAGCCAAAAATAACACACTAAATTAGATGAATTTGACGTTTTAGTAAGATATTGCGTCGGTTTCATGACGTTGAAGCCTTTGTAATTCCTAAAACCACCCAATTTTGGGTATAAATCCTGCGTGGCATCGGCCTGTTTTTTGGCATTTCTCATAGGTAACCCACTTTAATCTTTTTTTACTCTCATTTTTCAATAACCGATTGTATGAACCTGAATCAAACAGCTGTAAAGCACAGCCCAACAGGCTTTGAGCCCTTTGTTTTACCCCATCATGCCGTAGCTAGTACCGTGTATTTCGGTGTGCCAGATCAAAATGGTAATTGTGTTCAAGTTGGAATATGCCGTATGGTCTTGGACCAAAATACTAGTAGTAAAGAAAACCGGCGTTGCCGGCTAGCAAAGGCAAGCGCATTCACCCTTCAAGACGGATCCTTAGGATTATTCTTCGCTTCTGAAGACCTTCTTCCTTGTACGGAACGGGCCATCTTTAAAAACAAAAGCCTTCCTGTTCCCGTCGCTTGCCCACTTCCTACAACATTGCTCGAAAAGCTGGAAGAACCTATCATGCCGATAATTGCAAAAGGAAACTATCCTATTACAAAACTTGCTGGAGGGTATTTAATCGCGTTCTAATACAGAAAACGGAAGCAATACAGTTTTTTTATAGAAAAGGGTTTAATTGCGCTACCTTTGCAGGCATTATTTTCTGCCTGTCCTCAGGTAGTTTTTTATCAATGTTTATCTTAGCTCTTTTCTAATGAATATCGCTGTAGTTGGTACCGGCTATGTTGGCCTAGTTACTGGTACTTGTTTTGCCGAAACCGGCAATAACGTCATCTGTGTGGATAACAACGCTAACAAGGTTAAAAGCCTTCAGTCCGGGAAAATTCCAATTTTTGAACCTGGACTAGAGCTTCTTTTTGACCGAAACACTAAAGAGGGTCGCTTGCATTTTACTACAGACCTCAACTCAGCAGTCCAAAAAAGTCAAATAATTTTCCTTGCATTGCCAACCCCTCCCGGAGAAGATGGCAGCGCAGATCTCTCCTATATTATGGGGGTGGCATCTGACCTAGGTGATATTATTTCTGATTATAAGGTAATCATTGATAAAAGTACCGTTCCTGTCGGAACAGCCGAAAAAGTAGCTGCTGTGTTAGCTAAAAAACTTCCCAAAAAGTTATTCGATGTAGTTTCTAATCCAGAGTTTCTACGAGAGGGCGTAGCCGTAGAAGATTTTATGAAACCTGATCGGGTGGTCATAGGAACCAAAAGTGAAAAGGCAAGAAAGTTGATGAAACAGCTTTACGAACCATTCATCCGTCAAGGGAACCCAATCTATTTCATGGATGAGCGTTCGGCCGAAATGACCAAATATGCTGCAAACTCTTATTTGGCGACTCGAATCTCCTTCATGAATGAAATTGCTAATCTTTGTGAAAAAACAGGCGCAAACGTAGATATGGTACGTATCGGTATGGGAAGTGATTTGCGCATTGGAAAGCGGTTTCTGTTCCCAGGAATTGGATATGGAGGTTCCTGCTTCCCAAAAGATGTCCAAGCACTGGCCAAAACAGCTTCGGATCACTCCTACGACTTTAAGATCCTCAAAGCGGTAATGAAGGTCAACTCCTTGCAAAAACACATCCTAACCAAGAAAATAAAAAAATACTTCAAAAATGAAGTGGCCGGTAAAACTGTTGGAATTTGGGGCCTAGCATTTAAACCCAACACAGATGATATTAGAGAGGCCCCAGCACTAACAATTATCAATGAGTTACTATCTCTAGGCGCCAAAGTCGTAGCATTTGACCCAGAGGCTATGGAAAATATAAAAAATATCTATGGTGATCAAATTCAACTCGCTACAGGTATGTATGAAGCAATAAAAGATGCCGACTGCCTAGCAATTATGACCGAATGGAATGAGTTCAGAACCCCCGATTTTGATAAAATCGAAAAACTTATTGCGAATAAAGCCATCTTTGATGGTAGAAACCTTTATGATGTAGAGCAAATGAAAGCTTTAGGCTTTCATTACGAAAGCATTGGCCGACCTAAAGCAAAGAAGCAAAAGCTTGATAAATAACATCACGGGCAGGTGAGTAGTTTACTCACCTGCCCGCACATTAGTATAAAAACCTTCTTCCCGACTATTGTTGCCCTTCTCGTTTAGCCGGGCCCTCCAGTTTTACAGTACTTGTACTTTCTGTTTTTATTATTGCACGCTCCTTTCCATAAACCCTTCCTGTAGAATTTCCTGATGCTGCCACCTCTATGACATTCGCTCGCCAACCATTGGCGTCCAACGCTGCATTGTCTGATAAGGTGGCACTCAATCGTCCCCCCTCTCCATAAAGTTCAACCTTTCCTTGTCCAGAAACCAACACCTCCAACTCATCCCGGACATCCATGTATGCTTTTATCCTTGACTGTCCTTTCACGGATAAAAAGGCTTCGTATTCTTCAAAACCTCTTATAGTAATTAGACCCGTATCATCCGCCAACAAATAGGAGAGTTCTGGAGTGTGAATTGTAACTTTTGTGCCTGGACGAATGCCTTCCTTCGCGCTTAACGTTAGCTTATCCCCTGAGCGAATTGTTTCCAACGCTTCTCTATCACCTTCAATTACTAAACTAAAATCCGAATTCTCCGATTTAATTAATTCAACTTCAAATTTTCCTTCAAATATAAACTCTTCATAATTTCGGTCACTCTGATAATCTGACTCACCAAATGCTGGACAATCAGTGCAAAGTAGGCCCTTTCCAGTCATTTTGAATACATTTCCCGCAGAATTAGAAATGTAGTTATGGTGGTTGTCATCGTCGTAGTACTCAACCTCAGCGTCCGAAAATCCTGCAGTTGACTCATCAAAAACAATATATTTTCCTTGTGGGACGTAAATATTTAAATCAACGTTGCTTCCAAACCATTTGCTTGCCCTATCCATAGTTATCTCTTTAGAGACAAACAAACTATTCCCTTCGATTCGGGCAACATCTGAAACTAAACCGGCCCTAGTTCGCGCCTCTGCAGAATTGGACCCATAGCCCTTCGAAGTCTGAATACATTCAAACTGATTCGACTTGCTTCGATGAATTCTAACTCTTACCAAGTCTCTAATAACTACCCTTTCACCATCAGCACTCAACTTAAACCATCCATCTGGCCCAACACCGTTTATACTAGTACCGCCCTCCTCCGAGGAAATTGCCTGATCAATTTTTATAAGCAAGGTGTCAGATGTCATTTCTCCAAGATTTATCGACTTCATCACATCCGCTTTTGTATTTACCTGCTGAACAACTCCAACTGCTACACTGATCATAGAGATGAAGCTAAGGATCCACAAAGCACTTAACCCTGTACTCAACCACTTCGGAGAGCTAAACCTGAATACCTTTCTAGCTATCCAAAGAGAGATAGCAATGACAGGAATTCCAATAACGATGAAAACACTTATAACCCCAAAATAGGTCCAGGCTGAGGACAATGGGCTTATATACAACAAAAATGGCTTTGCCGTAAAAAATGCCAATACCATAGCTACCCAAGAAGATCCAAGCGTTAATACCAGTAAAATGGAAATCAAAATTAGAAACCCAACCACTAACTTGCCAAGAATACTTAAGCAACCAGAAAGCGTACTGGACAATGGGCCTCGTCTTGTGATTCCACTTCCCTTCACTTGCTGAGCAATTCGCTCGTAGCCCTTTTCAAATTCTTTGGCCAAGTTATCTATATTTACCGGTTCTCCTTTCATTTCCAGGCGATCTCCCATTGTCTTTACAGGCGGTACAATCACCCACAAAAGCAAATAAACCGGCACCCAGAACCCTGCTGAAATAAATGTGAGTATAACAAAAGCAATTCGCATCCAAACAGGATCAGCTAAGCCAAAATAGGTTGTCAATCCTGCGCAAAGCCCAGACACAACCGCTTGATCTTCATCTCTGAATAGTTTTTTCCCAGTTCGAACAGCCCCAAAACTTGGCCTACTAGTTGCAGCTGATTCAAACGAATCTCCCCCTTCCCCACCAAAATCTTCTGGTTTTCCCATTACTTCAATAGCCGATTCTACCTGCAACAACATTACAATAGAATTCGTCCCAATGTTTTGAGTGATCAACTCCCCTAGCCTTGTCTCTACGTCTCGAATTATTTCGTCTCTTCCCTCGCTTTCAGAAAAGCGACGACGAATGCGTTCTAAATACGCTTGAAGATACTCGTACGCATCTTCATCAATTGTTAGTGCGTATCCTCCAAGGTTTATATGAATGATCTTGTTCATTTTACTTTATTTTTATGGTTGGCAATTTATCTGTTTCTATTGTTGAATAGCTAAGTAATTATTTAGCCGATTGTTTTGGTCAAGAACCCTACATGGTAATGGCTATTGCTCTTTGACTTCTGTATCTGATAATGTCCTTTGTACAGCTTTAACAAGTTGGTCCCAACTTTGCGAAAGGGATAGAAGAACTTTCTTTCCTTCTTCTGTGGTCTTAAAATATTTCCGTGGAGGGCCGGAAGTGCTTTCTCGCCAACTATATTCCAACAGCTGATCGTTTTTTAAACGCGTTAATAGAGGATACAATGTTCCCTCTACTACGATCAAATCATTCTTCTTCAACCTGGAAATAATATCCCCGGGATAAACCTCCTCCTCCGCGGCAATCGATAGTATGCATAATTCAAGCACCCCCTTCCTCATTTGAGCTTTAGCATTTTCTAAATCCATATTTGACTCATTTTTTTTTTTTAATGAGACAAAGGTATAGGTAAACACGGTATTGTGCAATACAAAGAACCATTCTTTTTTAAATACTGTTACTTAAAAGGAACTGGGTTGTAAACAAGTCTTTGATTGCGAATAATTTGTTTTCTAACTTTTTTTTTCGATTTAATGTACCTTTGCAACCGAAATGCGCAAACAAACCGCACTAATTGGTTTTTTTTCTCTCTTCTATCTCTCGTTGTGGGGGCAGGGCAATAATCCTTTTGAGATTCTTGCTAGAATTCCCAAAACAGAAACTGGAGAAACCAATGCAGCACCCTCCAACCCATTTGATATTGTCCCGCATACACCCCCTGGTGTTTCAGAAACGTTTGTCGATAATGTTTCTGTTGCTTATTTAGACAATCAAAATTTCTTTTCTTTCCCTGAAGGAAACAGCCTTTCAACAACTACCCTCTTCGGTGTTTTGATACTGCTACTTCTCTACTTTACATTTGCTGCAGCTACTAACCGCACGGCTATGGCAAAATCATGGAAGAGCTTTCTAAGTTCAAATGCTCTTAACTCTGCTCAAAGAGAGGCTTTTGGTTTGGCAGGAAATACGCCTTACTTATTATTGTATGCCAACTTTTTACTAAATTCAGGGATATTCGTATTTCTTGTTATTCAAACGGTAAACCCAAACGGTAAGTACAATAACCTTAAAGTTTTATTACTTTCTAGCTTCGTATCTATACTCGTTTTTTTTCTCAAACACCTCGAAAACGCTGCACTAGGCTGGTTATTCCCCGCCCTTTCAACTGATTTAAAAAAATACAGCTTCCTAATTATCAGCTTCAGCTGTGTATTAGGCCTATTCTTAGTTCCTTTTAACTTTCTTATTGCTTTCGCAGGAAGTCAAGAGTGGCAATCCTTTGTAACCGTTTGGTTACTTGCACTATCCATCATTTTCATACTTTATGGCCTAATTCGAGCACTTTCTTTGGGTCTAAAACATTTGGTGGCTCATCCATTTCATTTTTTGCTGTACCTTTGTGCCGCAGAGTTAGTTCCAGCGATCTTAATAGCCAAATTGGTTTTCTTCTAAATCAAAGGCTAACTAGCTCCATACACCTTATCAACATTTAATAAATTTCACAAAAACATACCTTGTCCCGAATGTCTGCCAGCGCTGCACAAATTCAGGAATCAATTCAGGAACCGCGAGTCAAAAATATCCTAATCTCACAGGCTGAACCGCCACAGCGCGCTCAGTACGATGATTTGGAAAGAAAATACGACGTACGCATAGATTTTGTCCCGTTTGTAACCCTGGAAGGATTGACTGAAAAAGAGTATCGTAAAAACCGAGTTTATCCAAATGATTACACGGCCATTATATTTACAAGTCGTCATGCCGTAGATCACTTTTTCCGCCTATGTGGAGAAATGCGCATCAAAATGTCCGATGAAACGAAGTACTTCTGCGCAACGGAAGCTATAGCAAACTACTTACAGAAATATATCAACTTCCGAAAAAGAAAAGTATTCAATGGAACACGCTCTGTAACAGAATTAAGAGCTTATATCCTCAAAAACAAAGGTGAAAAATTCTATCTGCCTTGCAGCGATCAAGGAAACCCAGAAATAACTAGCTTCTTTAAAGAACTCAGCGTCCCTCTACAAGAGGCCATTATGTACCGAACGGTTAATAATGATTTAAGTGAACTTGCCGATGTAAAGTATGATATTATTGCATTCTTTACTGCATTGGAAATAAAATCTATATTTGAACAATTCCCCGAGTTTAAACAAGAAGACCGGAGAATTTGCGTGTTTGGAACAGCCGCATTAAAAGCGGTTTCAGAAAGAGGCCTGACCGTCAATATTCAGGCTGGCACACCAGAAGCCCCTTCAATAGCTGTCGCATTGGAAAACTACTTACGTAAGTCCAACTCCTCCGGAAATTAACCAGCTGCCCCCCCTGTAAACAGCTACTTTTTTCGCCACGTTAATTAATGAATAAAAAAACCGGCCCTCTCTTTTGAGGGCCGGTTTTACTATACGTATTGCTCAAACTACTACGGGTGTTCAATGCAAGCCCCAAGTAAATTATTCCTTACCAAGGGCATTTATTTCACTGGTGTTTACTTCAAATATCCTGTAAGGCTCACGCGAAATGCACTAGTGCTAATCCGGTGCCCCTCCACAACGTAATCCAGATTATTGTACAGGTTCTTTACGCCTAAATAATATCTTACATTCAATCGCAATTGCCCACTTCCAGCACTAATCCCCAAAACAGGACCGAAATCCAAGCCTGCAAAAGCAGGATTCAACTTATCAGCTGGTATAGCGTAATTCAGATTTTCATAATTTCCTACCCACAAGTTCTCGTCCCTGTTATCACCATAATTAAAGTGCGTTCCGAAAAACCCACCAGCTTGTAATCGAATCGGAACCTCTAATACTGGCTGGTATCCTCCAATGATTCCTGCCTCAAATGTATTATAATGATAGTCCCGAGAAAATACTTCAATCGCTTCTTCTGGACGAAAAGAAACCGCTTTTGCAGATGCCCCTTTCTGTGTAAATACGATCTCAGGATTTAATTCAAAATGGTCGCCTAATCCTAGAGCAACACTAAAACCTGCTACAAGCCCAGAACGACCCGAAGATGTGGTGAATAAATCGGACCTAAGACTTGAATAATTTACCCCAGTGGTAACACCTACTTGGTAATAGGTTTGGGCTGAGGCAACAGTAGCACTCATTGTAATTAACGCTACAAAACCGAAAAGACGCTGCTTATTCATAAAAATAGATTTGAATAGAAAAGAAAATTTTTCTTTTTATTAAAGTAAAATTTTTATTCAATAAGCAGGAGCCATTTTAGCTAGTAACAAAATTTAATTCCGACACAAAGGTAAGGGGAGTCTGAGCATATCCGCAAGTGGTCTTTAGAATTTTTTACATTAAATTAACAAAAACGCAAAATTTTTGGATAAAAACGGGCTGTTTTTTAGGGTGTTAACAAAATTATATTTTTTTAATTCTGCAGTGGTGGATCTTAATTTTGTGAAACTATTGCAGCTTCAAAATACTCAAACGAAACTGTGTTAATCAATAATTTATTATTTCCAATACGATATTTCCTACGGATTAGGATATTCTACCCCAAATCTGAGCTTCTTTTTTTTGCTGACTAATCGCCTTGTTTAACGTGATATGCTCTGGAGCAACTAACCCGGGATCATTTTCAAGAATCTTAATAGCGGTATCCCGAGCGGTAGTAAGAATTTGACCATCTCGAGCAAGATCTGCTATGTAAAAATGCAGCATACCACTTTGTTGCTTTCCTTCTATGTTTCCTGGCCCCCTTAGTCTTAAATCTACCTCAGCAAGCACAAAACCATCATTCGTCTGACACATCGTCTGAATGCGTTCCCGACCATCTGAGCTCAGTTTAAACCCTGTCATAAGCACACAATAACTCTGCTCTGCTCCTCGCCCTACCCTACCCCTTAATTGATGAAGCTGAGAAAGACCAAATCGTTCAGCATTCTCTATCACCATCACAGAAGCATTTGGCACATTGACACCCACCTCGATTACGGTTGTTGCCACCATGATTTGTGTCTCTCCCTTGAGGAACCGCTGCATCTCATACTCCTTCTCTGCTGCTTTCATTTTTCCATGTAAAATCGAAATCTGGTACTCAGGAGCAGGAAAATCCCTACTTAATGCCTCATATCCTGCCATTAAGTTCGCCATATCAACCTTTTCTGTCTCCTCAATCATCGGATAAACTACATACACTTGCCGGCCCTTCGCAATTTCCTCTTTCATAAATCCTTGCACACGCAACCGATGATGCTCCGTTTTATGGACAGTACTAATTGGCTTTCTACCAGGTGGTAATTCATCGATTGCACTCAAATCTAAATCTCCATACAACGTCATGGCTAATGTTCGCGGAATGGGCGTTGCCGTCATTACTAAAATATGTGGCGGAAGATGCCGGTTTTTATGCCATAATGCAGCACGCTGCTCAACACCAAATCGGTGTTGCTCATCAATTACAACCAACCCCAAATTTTGAAATTGAACCCAATCCTCTATCAATGCATGCGTCCCAACCACAATTTGCATGTTTCCTGCTGCAAGCTTTTCTAACACTTCTGTCCTTTTTTTCCCTTTCACTGAGCCAGACAAAAAACCAACCTCAATTTCCATACCCTCTAATAACCGAGTTATTCCCTCAAAATGCTGTCTGGCAAGAATCTCTGTTGGTGCCATCATACACGCTTGAAATGCTGGACCCTCTGCGGAAATTCGGTTATCTAAGGTAATTAACATTGCCATTAGAGCAACAACCGTCTTGCCAGAGCCAACGTCGCCTTGTACCAACCGATTCATTTGGCGACCAGCCCCCATATCCGCCCTAATTTCCCTTAAAACTCTTTTTTGAGCTCCCGTAAGTTCAAAGGGCAGTTTTTCGGTATAAAACTGGTTAAAGTTCGTTCCAATTTTTTCAAATATAAACCCTTTCGAAACTGCTTTTCTGGTGTTTTTCGATTGTAATAGCCTCAACTGAAGTAAAAACAACTCCTCAAACTTCAATCGCCGAACAGAGGCATCTAGTTCTTTCTGGCTCTCTGGAAAATGAACTCCTTTGATAGCAGAGAGCCTGTCCACAAGCTTAAATCCTTCCAGTAAATAATCTGGCAAGGTCTCAGGAAAATTACTAGGACGCAACTGATCAACTATAGTCCTCTGAATCCGACGGATCCCCCTCACATCTAATCCCTTCTGACTAAGTTTATCTGTTGTTGGATAAACAGGATCGAAGCTGACGGCCTTCTGGACATTGTCTTCATTTACTTCCTCCATCTCAGGATGTGGTAAATTAAACCTGCCATTAAAAGAAGCTGCTCGGCCAAAAACAACATACTCTTTCCCTACTACCAGCGTACGCTCTAGCCAGCTAATACCTTGGAACCAAACTAACTCCATTGAACCCGTTTCATCTCTTATAGTCGCTACCAATCGTTTAATCCTTCCTTCACCCATTACCTCTACTCTTCGTAACACACCTCGCAACTGATAAGAGTCTCCCTCATTCGCAACATCCTTAACCTTGTGAAACTTAGTTTTATCAATATACCTAAAAGGTAAATGAAAAAGCATATCGTGAATGGTAAATATACCCAACTCACGTTTTAATAGGTCTGCTCGCTGCGGGCCTACCCCTTTAAGGTACTCTATTCCTGTATCCAGCATTTTAATAGCGCTGCTCTATTTTGCTAATTTAACTCCTTTTCCAAAAGCTCAACTCTGTATCTATAGGTATACTGCGGTGTCTTTTGGTAAAGCAACCGGTACAACTCTAGTGCCTTTTGAGTGTGGAGGCTGGCATTTTCTACAACTAACCTCAGTTCAAAATGAACAGCAGCCTCTTCCCTTTCCTTTCTAGACAAGTTTAATAACTGTAACAACTGCCGGTTTGCCTCTGATTTGCTTCCTTCTTGGTAGTTCACCTTCGCCCTCAAAATGTTCGCCTCAAATGTAAGATCACTATTGCCTAGAGCCAACGCAATATCTCTACCCTCCTCCAATACTTGACGAGCATAAGCTGTCTCCCCTATGGCTAATAAAACTTGGCACTTTTCTAAAAGAGAATGACCAAGCAATAGCCGATTCCCTATCTCTCTAGAGCAGTTGATGGCCTCATCGTAATAACGAACTGATTGTTCATAATCGCCTAGGCAAAACCAGTTATCCCCCAAAGTATTCAATGCCTTTGCAATTCCTTTCCGATAATTCAATTCCTTACTTAAGCGTAAGTTTTCTTCGCAGTACACATTCGATTGCTGAAAATCTCCTTTAACAGATAATAAATCACCAATTAGGCCACATGCAATAGCAATTCCTTGTTTATCCCCCATCTCTTTTGCCAATACCAAATCTCGCTCAAAGTTTTGCATAGACTTGGAGTAATCACCCTTTTTTTCCCAAACAGATCCTATGCAACCTATACATATGGTCATATTTAGCTTGTCCCCAAGCTCTTCGGAAAGGGCCAGTCCTTTTTCCAAACACAATAACGCACTATCTAAACTGCTCTTTTCTAAGTATATGATTCCCAGGTTAGTATAAAGCTTTGTGAGCCCCTGCTTGTCTTGCGCTCGCTCGCTAATTAAAAGTTGCTCCTCTAACCATCTTATACCCTCATCATAATGCCCCTGATTCATGTAAATCAAACCGAGCATCGCAACAATTGGAGCATTTTCCGTGTCTCGCTGAATATTGCGGTTTATTTCAATAGACTTTGAAAACCAACCTTTTGCCGCCTCATACCCACCTTGTCTAAAATAAAGAGTGCCAAGGTTACCATAAGTTTTACCGATCCCAACTGGATCGTCAGCCAACTCAAAACAGGTAATCGCTAGATCTAAACTTTTTTTTGCGGTGGTATAATCACCCTTTAACATTAGCACTTGACCAATTCTTCTGTTCGCTCTTCCAATTAAATACCAATCGTTCAGAATTTTTGCCCTTTCAAGCGACTCCTGATAAGACTTTTCTGCCTCCTCCCATTGCCCAATAAGCTCCTGTATCGCTCCTTTCCTTAATAAAATCTTAATTCGCTTTTTACTTTTTTTACTCGTATGGCTTAGGTGGACCAATAGCTTTTCATAATAAAGTAATGCCTGCCGGTTCTGGTAATTTCGTTGCGCATACCGCGCGGCTTTTTCTAAATACCTATCTGTCTTTTTTCTGTTTTCTGCCTGTTCATAGTGAAATGCAAGATCAAAAAAACGCTCCTCAGAATTGGGGTACAACTGCTCAATCGCCTCTGCAATCGATTGGTGTAGCTCGCGAAGCCGCGTCCGCAACTGCATGTCATATGCAGCCTCTCGCAACAATGAGTGTTTGAACATATAACGCAACTCATTCATTGCATACCAAATTTGCCACTTCTCCGCCGTTTGAACTTGCTCCCGTAGTATGTTATCTAGATCGCCATTTCGGCGAACAAAATCTTCTTGTTTAGCCATGACTGCAGACAAAACGGGCAACTCAAATTCTCTCCCAATAACTGCCGCTGCTTTTACCGTTTCTTTAACTAAACCACTAAGCCGATCTATTCGCGACATCATTATTTGCTTTACTGAATCACTTATCTGAACGTCTCTGTTTTTCAACTGTATCACCCCACTTTGCACCTCTAACATGTCTCCTTCTCTAAAATACTCCACCATTTGCTCTACATAAAATGGGTTGCCTTGAGTCATTCGCTGTAGCAACTCAAACAGCTCTTCATTAATCTTTCCTCCTATCTTCACCTCTGAAAAAGCCCTCAAGTCGGATGCCGACAGAAAATTCAAATCAATCTCTATACTTTCTGTTTGGGTCTCTACTAAAAGTGCTGGCCGTATAGGGTAGGCTTTATTTCCATCATCTTCGTAACGACTGCTCGCTAATATTAAAAATGGATACCCTTTCGCCCGCCGAATGAACTGAGACAAAAACTCCTTAGACATATCATCAAACCAATGAGTATCTTCTAGTTCAATCACCACTGGTTGTAAAAGAGCTTCTGCAATAAAAAGATTAGCTACTGCCGCTAAAGAATTTTGAAAACGCCCCCTTGCATCTAGTTGATCCCAAAGACCACCAGGCTTCTGTACTCCAACTAAAGCAGCCAGAACTGTTTCCGTTCGACTAATTTCTCTACGAACCAAATCCGCCTCTGGATGGCCCAAGGACGCTAGCTCATTTTGTAGTTCAGAAAAATTTCTATCATAGGCTTCAATATTTACCGACAATGAGTTCTCTGGACTTTGTTCAAAATAGTTTTTTAAGAAATAAATAAATGGATTAAATGGCTTTCGAAGAATTTGATCACTTTGACAATTAAACCAACTAATCGCAGCCTTTTCACTTAATGAACGCCTAAGTTCAAAACTTAATCGACTCTTTCCTATCCCGGCCTCCCCAAAGACATACGCAACCCCCGCAAATGTGCGCTCGGATAAGGGTAAGGCAAACTCCACTAATTTTCCTAATTCTGTGGCTCGGCCTACATAAGCCCCCCCAAATGAGGTCCTCCCACTTAAATTCCTACCCGTTAATAAAAAGGTTGGGATAGCATGCTCAAACCCTTTAAAAACATCTTCCCCCCTTGACACAAATCTGAAGTTTCGGTTTCGCTGAATATTCTCATCTGCTAATATCTCTCCCCATTCTGCACGGGCCATCAACCTCGCTGCTAGGTTTACACGGGCACCAACAGCGGCATACTGACAGCGCTCTTCACTACCAATAACGCCTGTAAATGCTGTCCCGGACGTAATCCCAATCCTATATCGAGCCCCAGTAAGTGGTTTTAACGACTTCAGGTCTTCTTGAATAGCACTAACAAACTCAAGTGCTCTATCTACATTATTCTCAAATGATACAGGTGCACCAAATAAACAAAGCATCAATCCTCCTTTGTCTCCAAAATCAATTTCCTTAAAATATGCCCCAAAGTTGAGGGTGTGATCGATAATGGATGATGCTAAATAGTCGAGCTTTCTATGTGTATCAACCCCTTCAAACGCTATAAATACACTAACAACATTCCTAAATTCACCTTGCTCATTAGAGCGGTATACTGCCTCTGGTAGAAAATTAGACATTACCTCTGGCTGTGGAGATGGCAGAACCACCTCCTTAGATGGTAGCCGCTTTCTGCGAAGTATCGCTTTGGGTAATAATTTATACCAACCCTGACCAAGCGGCTCTACATCCAGCAATTCAGAAGAAATATGCTCATGAAAAGCAGTATCACTCACGATCTGCAAACTTTGTGCATGCGTTTGTGCGTGCGCACATTGGTCAATTGGTAATCCCCTGAAATAGAAGGCCTTTCGCTTCTCTCCTACAATGCCCCAATCGACATCACCATACGAAAGACCAATTTTAATCCCGATGTGGTATTTATAAAGCACTCCCCCCTCTCTCTTTTCTCGCTCAAATCGATTTATTATTGAAATTGCCGTAGACAAAACGTTCGCACCTGCCTGGTCCACTGTTAAGCCCTTTTCCTGAACCGGAAAAATAGCATTAAAACTATCTCCAGCAAAGTATGGAATAAGGCCCCCGTTTTGATATACCAGTTTAATCGTTGGTTGAAAAATATCATTTAATGCAACGGACAACTCTTCCGCGCCTACAGGCCCTTTACGCATTAACATGTCCGTTAGTTTGGTAAATCCACTTAGATCCACAAACATTGTAAAGGCCTTTAATCGCCCCTCCCTTTCGTTGGCCCTATAAACCTCTTGGATAAAATGCGGTATGAAGTGTTTCAAAATAATCAATAATGGTTAAATGATCCGCCTACGTTGCATAAACCAATAGACTCCAAGTGTAAACAATACAGTCCCTAATATGGTAGTCCAAAACATCCATGGCTTATCTGGAAGCCCACTCGCAATGTTCATCCCAAAAAAAGATGATATCAATGTCGGAACCATTAAAACAACCGTTATCACAGTTAGTCGATGGATAACCTCATTCAGGTTGTTGGATATTATACTAGAATACGCATCCATCGTCCCGTTAAGGATATTGGTATATACATTGGCCATTGAAAGCGCTTGGGAGTTATCAATGATAATATCTTCAAAAAAATCAACCAACTCCTCATCCCCATTGATATGCAAAAAGTCAGTCCGTTTCATTTTCATTTTTAACAGCTCATTCGCGCTCAATGAATTAACAAAATATACAAGGCTTTTTTCGATACTCAGCAATTGTTTTAGCTCCCTATTTCGGCTACTATTCATAAGTTCTCTTTCCATCCGATTCCGCCTCAAATTCAATTTCTTTAGGCTTGATAAATAACGGTATACATTCTGCTCTAAAATTTGTAAAACAAATCGCTTCTCATCGGTAGGATCAAAATTTCGGACCTTATTGTCTAAAAAAGTTTCAATTACGGGCGTTTGAATCGCAGAAATGGTAATAACATGCTCAATTGTCAATATTATTCCAACAGGAACAGTCATATAAATAGCTTCGTTGGCACCCTCCTCCAACAATTCTTTGTTCAATACCGGTGTGTTAATCAAAATGAACCGGACATCTTCATCTCGCTCATATCGAGCTCGTTCATCTAAGTCAAGTGAGTCTGTTAAAAAAACAGAGTCGAAAGAAAATGTTCTCGCAAAATCCTCTAACTCCTCCGGTCCAAATGGAGGAGTCAGGTTAATCCAGCAGCCAGGCTCCGGTTCCGCCAGCTCGGCTAGTCGCCGTTTGTCTTTTGCGTAATAACGAATCACCGTCCATTTTTAATTACAAGTAAAAAAGAGAGGCAAAGGTAATGGAAAATTACAAACTGCACCGCAGAATAAAATACGATCCTCCTGCCTCATCGCTAGTCATTTGGATGACCAATATCTCCTATTAGGTAGCTAACTAACCTAAATTAACTATCTTTGTTTCTGTTTGTTTTTCTCTTAATTGGTATGCACTTGAAGCATGTTCTACTTGCCTGTGTTTGGCTCTTCTGTTCTCTACATGCAGGCTCCCAACCCGCTGAGAAAAAATATACGTACGCTCACCCACAAATGGGGACTACATTTAAAATTACTTTTTACTCTCGACTCGACTCGATCAGTTCTCAAGCAATAGCAACTGAAATTTTCTCCAAAATTGATTCTCTGAATCTACTATTCTCTGATTACCTCCCTGAAAGTGAATTAAATCGCCTCTGTAACCAAGCAGGAAACCTTAATTGGATAAATATCTCATCAGATTTGTGGAATATTCTGGATCTATCCAACTATTTTACACAGGCCTCCTCCGGTGCATTCGATGTTTCAGTAGGCGCCATTACTAGATTATGGAGAAAAGCACGCGCAATGAAGGAGTTGCCAGACTCTACCTTAATATCAAATACCCTTCGATCTGCTGGACATACCTGCGTCCAACTAAAATCCAAACAGCAAGCCAGAATTCTTCAAGCCGGAACGCGACTGGACCTGGGTGGAATTGCGCAAGGTTACACTGCTGACATTTGTCTTAACCTCCTCCGATCCAAGGGAATTAGAAGAGCGCTGGTAGATGCTGGAGGAGATATCGCAATTGGCGATCCTCCTCCCTATTCAAATGGCTGGCTAATCTATTTTCCGTCCTATAGCAATGATAAACCCGATCATCTGGATAGTCTCCGGCTATCTAATTGCGGCATCACCACATCAGGAGCTACCACGCGGTATCTTGAAGTAAACAACATCAAATATTCTCATATCATCGATCCAAGAACAGGATGGGCACTCACCGAAAATTACTTGGTAACCGTCCAAGCTCCTAATGCGACCATCGCAGATGCTTGGGCTACTGCTTTAAATGTACTAGGCCCATTAGGCTGGGAACTCATCCGAGATGAACACCCCGAACTTAATGTATGGATTATCAAGAGTAACCATTGATCCTTTTTTAACTAGACTCTTCTATGAAACGTCGAAATTTCCTTCAAAACAGTATCGGATTGGGCGCAGCCCTTTCTTCAAGCCACGCCTGGGCGGATCCAGCTCAACACACAACGAATAATGCTGTCTTTAAGTTGAATTTTGCACCGCATGACGGCATGTTTTCCAACCACGCTGGCACCGATGTTCTCCGGCAAATTCAATTCATGGCGGATGAAGGGTTTTCTGCCTTTGAAGATAATGGTATGGCCAGCAGACCAGTCGAACAACAAAAGCAAATTGGAAAGCTCTTAGAAAAGCTCGAAATGAAGATGGGCGTTTTCGTCGCCCATAAGATATATTGGAATGAAGGAAACCTAGCTTCCGGAAATCCAGACAGAAGAAAAGAGTTTTTGAAAGATATCAGTAATGCCGTCGAAGTCGCAAAAAGGGTCAACGCTAAGTGGATGACAGTAGTTCCTGGTTGTGTTCATACTCAGATTAGCCCCGGTTTCCAATTTGCAAATGTGGTTGAATCCCTCAAACAAGCCTCCGAAATCCTCGCTCAAAACAATCTAATCATGGTACTCGAACCACTCAATTTTCGTGACCATCCAAATATGTTTCTTTACAGTGCCCCTCAAGCCTATTCTATCTGCAAAGCCGTAAATAGCCCAGCCTGTAAAATTCTATTCGATATTTACCACATTCAAATTCAAGAAGGAAATATCATTCCAAATATAGACGCTTGCTGGGATGAAATAGACTACTTCCAAATCGGTGATAACCCTGGCAGGAAAGAACCCACTACTGGTGAGTTAAACTATCTTAATATCTTTAAACACATCCATACAAAGGGCTTTAATGGGATTCTTGGCATGGAGCACGGAAATGCCCTCCCTAATCAAGCAGGAGAAAGAGCGTTAATTAATGCTTATAAGGCAGTTAACCAGTTCTAATTTGATGAATACCGACATTATACGTTATTTCAGGCAACCTTCCCAATAGATTTTTATTCTTATAGAAAAAATGATTATGAATAGTAAACTACTGTTTGCCTTACTCTTGGTAAGCTCCGGCCTGCTTGCACAATCCTCTACCTTATCCTATAATCGAACGCTTAAATGGCAATCAGAAACAACCAAAATGACCGCCCCTGGAGGAGAACTTCTGTCCGTCTGGAAATTTGAAAACTGTAGTTACGCTGATTTTGCACCTACTCTACCAATTTACAACGAACGCTTCCAACTCCCAAGTAATGGCTCCTTAACCGTTCTTCTGGAAGAGTCAATATGGGAACCCGTAGCTCTGGAGGGTAAAGACAAGAGTGCCATTCAAGCGAATCCAATTATCGAAACCTATGTCGACCAAGAACGGACGCAATTCTTCGGCCGGGTAACCATACTACCTTTCCGAACTACCACTAATGGTAAATATGAACGCCTCCGCTCTTTCACTTTAAAAATACAGGTAAACCAAACACCTAACTCCCCCACCCAAGTAAGCGATCGAACGGTGTTTAATTCCCTATTGAGTACTGGCGATGTTTATAAATTCGGTGTCAATCAAACAGCCGTTTACAAACTCTCTTACGACTACCTGAAAAATAAACTTGGGGTTTCTAACATCGACAACATCGATCCACGAAATATCCAATTACTTGGAAATGGGGGCTATATGTTGTCTGAAAAAAACAGTGATCCAAGGCCCGAAGACCTACTAGAAAATGCTATTTTCATCAGCGGAGAATCAGATGGAAAATTTGATCCTTCAGATTATATCCTTTTCTACGCTACCGGACCATCTCCAATACAGATTACCGGGGGAGAACTTAACCCGACCCTTACCATAAAAAACCATTTATACGATCGGTTTGCCTTCTATTTCTTAAAAATTGGTTCTGAAAAAGGCAAACGAATCGTAAATCAAGCTTCTGTTCCAGCCTCAACAATCAGCTCTGAATTCGATGACGTAATCCGCATTGAAGAGGAGCGTTACAATCTCCTCAATTGGTCTTCTGTTCATCAGGGATCCGGAAAACGTTGGTATGGCGATTTATTCGAACAAGTACGGAAAAGGGAATACAAAATGAATTTCCCAAATATAGTCCTTCAACCTTCTACCGTCAGAATGGAGTTCGCCGGACGTTGTGACAATACCAATTCAACAGTTCAACTTAATATTGATGGGACCAGCTTCAGTAGTACCATCTTCGGAACAGATAATGACAATAACAATGCAAATATTGCAACCAATGTAAGTTTAGGAGGAGCCTTTATTCCGGATAATGATGAAATAAATATTGCTATAGATTACCTGCCAACGCCAAAAATTAGTCAAGGATGGTTGGATTACATTGAAGTTGATGTTCGTCGAAAACTCATCATGACAAATCAAATGATGTCCTTCCGCGACCTAAACGCCCGACTCAATGCAACCACTCTGTTCAATCTTCAGGTCACCAACGCAAATGGTCTTTCAATCTGGGATGTTTCTACGTTTTATATTCCCGCTAATCAACAATTTGAAGTAGACAACGGATTGGTTCGCTTTGGTGCAACTACGAACAATCAGATCAAAACATTTATTGCCTTTTACGACAACGCTTCTTTCCCTTCACCAGAAGAAACTATTGGTAAAATATCAAATCAAAACTTACATGCTCTGGAAGATGTAGAGCTATTAATATTGTATGCTGCAGCCTTTGAAGGACCTGCTCAACAACTGGCTCAACACAGACGGGACTTTAGTGGACTAAATGTACAAACCATTCTTATTGACCAAGTCTATAACGAGTTTAGCTCTGGAGCTAAGGATCCAGTTGCTATCAGAGATTTCTCTAGGTTGTTATTTGAAAAAAATCCTGAAAAATTTAAATATCTCTTGCTGTTTGGAGATGGTTCTTACGATCCAAAAAATAACCGTAAGGATGCAGAACACAAAGATTTTATCCTAGTGTGGGAAACGGATAATTCCTTAAGCCCTATTGAGGCACACCCATCCGATGATTTTTTTGGTTTGCTTAGCCCAAATGAAGGCAATATTCAAGGTGTTATACGAGGCGCCCTCGAAATAGCCGTTGGTCGAATTCCCTGTAATACCCTTTCTGAAGCCCAAATAGTAGTGGATAAAATCATTGCCTATGATAAAAATCCTGTAACCTTAGGCGATTGGCATAACCGCCTAGTCTATGTCGCTGATGATCAAGAATCAAACCATATTGACCAGGCAGAAGTGCTATCCGCAAAATCTCTTCAAACTGAAGACTGGTTCAATGCTGAAAAAGTATATTTTGATGCCTACCCTAGAGTTGCCTCCTCTAGTGAAAAAAGGATACCCGATGCAAAAGCAGCTATAAATGCAGCCATGTTCAAAGGGGCTCTAGCTGTTAACTACATCGGACATGGCGGACCAAAGGGTTGGGCACAAGAACGAGTGGTTGATATTGCAGATATTCAAGGTTGGGAAAATAAAGACAAACAAACCCTATTCATCACGGCAACTTGTTCCTTTGGAGGATTTGATGATCATTCCTTTGTCACAGGTGGTGAGCTTTGCCTCTTACAGCCAAATGGTGGTGGTATGGGGCTTTTCACAACCGTACGCCCAGTTTATATCGGAGCTAATGATGCCCTAACAAACGCAGTACAACAATTTTTATTCAAACATGAAAACTATGGTTACCGCACTATTGGTGAAATATTAAGGGATGGAAAAAACACACTTTCAAGTGGAAATCAAGATAACGCCCGCAGATTTCTCCTTTTTGGTGACCCCGCTCAAAAACTTGCATTACCAGAATTTAGGGTACAAACAGATTCAATTAATGGGCAAGCCGTCCAAATAGGCTTACCAGATACCTTAAAAGCACTTCAAAGAGCCTCTCTATGTGGGTCTGTAACGGACACCTCTGGAAATATACTGACCTCTTTCAACGGACGTGTATTTGTTACCCTTTACGATAAAGCTCAAATGCTTAGAACCCTCGGCTTGAACGGAAGTCCTGTGAGAAACTTCTCCGTTCAAAGAAATGTCTTGTTCAGGGGAAGTGCAACCGTAAATAACGGTCGTTTTAAAGTAAATTTCACGATGCCAAAGGATATCAATTACGCCTTCGGTTATGGAAAAATTAGTTACTATGCTGAAAACGGAACCCCTTTTGATGCTGCAGGTGGTGATAACAACCTTCTGATAATTGGAGGAACCTCCACGGAAGTAAAAGATGAACAACCACCAATCGTACAGGTCTTTCTTAATACAGACGCTTTTGTGTCAGGAGGATTAACGGATGATGATCCAAAAATATTAGTGAAATGTGCAGACGATAATGGGATGAACGTTAGTGGAGTTAGTTTGGGTCACGACCTGGTTGCCGTAATCGATGAAAATGTGACGGCATCTATTGTCTTAAATGAATTCTATGAAAGCAAACAAGATAACCCTAGAGAAGGCAAAGCGCTTTACCCGCTTAGAAATCTGGCCCCCGGAAAACACACCATCCGAGTTAAAGGATGGGATATCGCCAATAACTCAGGAGAAGGTTATACTGAGTTTGTAGTGGCAGAGGATGGCAATGCTGCACTTAAACACGTTCTTAACTACCCTAATCCGTTTACTACAACAACTAACTTTCAATTCGAACACAATTTAGCCGGCCAATTAATGGATATACAAGTTTCCATTTTTTCAGTCTCCGGCAAACTTGTAAAAACAATAAATCAGTCCCTTCTGCCCGATGGATACCGTGTCACAGATATTACATGGGACGGTAAAGACGAATTTGGTGACCAACTTGCTCGTGGTGTTTACATCTACAAAGTTAAAGTCCGTGGAACAGACCTCTCAGGTCAACAAGTTTCATCGGAAAGTAATTTTGAAAAACTAGTAATACTTAAATAAGCTTGTAAGAAAAGAGCCTGGAGAAATTGTTTCTCTAGGCTCTTTTCTTACAAGCAATCCCAGTCGTAAAGGACTTTTGAAAAATCCCTTCTTTCCAAGTCACTCGCTCGAATAAAGAAGTGGCCAACCCCCATATCCCCCCACATTAAATCCATTAATTCATCCGAATCTAGCTGCAGTAACAATAGCATTGGATCCTCCTTCCTTCTCGGATCGTCTTGAGTAAAATAAGCATAACCACCTATTTTATGGCCATCTGAGCGAACCTTCCTTCCGAAATCCTCATAAACCTCCCATTCTTTCTCGCCAAATTGTTGAAAAAAACCTGCACCAAAGCGATCTGAAAATTGATAGTCTGTTACAGGTAAGACCTCCTCCTCCTTTGAAAAGGCTAGTGGAAACGATTCATCTGGGTGATGTGGTAACAAATCATATTCTACTTTTTCGGTTGGCAATGTCGACTTCAGTAATTTTAAATCACTTACAGGATCCGGATGAAAAAGTACTCGAAAACCCCCTTGATGTTCTCCATCATCAAAATCCATCCCATATAAGTCATCATCCCCAATATAAAATTGTACTATTCCTTTTGTAGGAAATGGTTTCAAAGGTGGTATTTCTTGAAAATTTATCTGAGCCAAAAAAAACAACGGAGTCCCATCCTCGTTTTTAGGCCATTCATGACCATTTGGTAGGTAGGGTAATCCCCCAACCTTACTCCTCCATGGGGCTGTTTCTCCCGAAGCATTCGCTCTAACTCGAATAAATTCTTCCTTCGTATCCAATAATTCCGTTCTAAACGGTTCAATAGCTGCTGGTAATTTCAAATCCATCACATTTAGTCAGGTTCAAATCCAAGTACAATATTAAAGTTACCATAATCGGTCCATTTGGCAGACCTTCCAATTAAAGCTGGCTGGTCAAAACCAAAACCATAATCAAACCCTAGTGTGCCAAACATTGGAAGGAACACCCTCAACCCTAGACCCGCTGCTCGTCGTACATCAAACGGATTATACTCCCGAAGACTTTTCCAAGCGTTGGTTCCTTGTGCCCATGCCGTCACAAAAATGGTACTTTGTGGACTTAATGATATTGGATAGCGCAATTCAACTGTATACTTGCTGAAAACACCTGCTCCCCCAGTAATCCCTGTCATAATTCCATTATCTTTCCCTGATTCGGAGTTTGCTTCGTACCCTCTCGCGCTGATAATTTCCTGACCATTTAAACCAAAATTTTGGTTATTTAGTCCATCCCCCCCAACCAAAAAGCGTTCAAATGGACTCAAACTTGTTTTGCTATTCCATCGCCCAAGAAGACCTATCTTAGTAGAAGTTTTCAGCACCAGTTTCCCTACAATTGGAGTATACCATTCTGCATTGAAACGCCACTTAAGGTATTCAACATATCGAAATACATCATTTGCATTGGCTGTATCGTAATAGGTCTCACTTCTACCATTAAAGAAAGAATAGGGAGGTGTTATTTGGGTTAACAATGAAATAGTAGAACCCCCTTTGGGGAAAATGGGATCATTTACACTGTTTCTTGCAATAGTAATTCCAAGGTTATAATTGTTAAAACTACCATTTGATATCGTTCTACCATTTCTAGTATCGACAAACCCTCCAAAGAAATTTGTCAACTTCAACGTCTGAATATCCAGATCTGCCCTAAAGACAAAGTTGTCATCCGGCCATTTTAAACGAGTACCAAAACCAATCGTTCCTTGAATAATCTCCAAACGACTCTGATTCACGGCTGAAAAGACGCCCTGACCAAATCGATTATAAAATCCTGCCAGCGTCAATGAGTTAGGCCGCTTTCCACCAAGCCAAGGTTCTGTAAATGAAATATTGTAGGATTGAAAACGTTCCCCTGCTGATTGTCCCCGAATACTAAATCGTTGACCATCACCTTGTGGAAGCGGATTCCAGGCTTCTCTGTTATTGATATTTCGAACAGAAAAATTATTAAAAGTTACGCCTAACGTTCCAATAATATTTCCACGAGAGGTTAATCCAGCAATAGCCGGTTGATATCCAGCAGAAAGCTCCAACTGATCGGAAGGCTTTTCCTCCACGGTATATTCAATGTCCACCGTTCCACGATCTGGATTAACCGGGGTGTTTATTCCTAAATTTTCTTGGTTGAAATACCCTAAGTTAATAATTTCTCGTTGAGAACGGATGATATCGGATCGGCTGAATTTATCACCAGGTCGGGTGTATAACTCTCGACGAATAACATGCTCATGTGTGCGATCATTTCCCTTAATGATTACTCGATCTATTGTAGCTTGCGGTCCCTCATATATTCGAAGTTCAAGATCGATAGAATCATTGTCAATTGCGGTCTCTACTGGATCCACCCGGAAAAATAAATAACCATTGTCCAGATATAAGGATGAAATATCCCTTCCATCTTGACTGAAGGACAGGCGAGTATCCAATAGCTCTTGATTATAAACATCTCCCTTATTGATCCCCAATACTTGCGCTAAATATCTAGTCTCATAAATCGTATTCCCTTTCCATGCAATATCTCTAAAATAGTACCGCTTACCCTCATCAACGGTCAGGTGTATACGAAGTTTACCTTTATCATCTCTCCATATACTGTCATTTGAAATCCGTGCGTCTCTGAAACCAATGGTATTGTAATACGCTTCGATTTTTTCTTTATCCTCCTCATACTCCTTTCTCACTAGCTTTGATTTTTTAAATATACGCTTTGTTCTAGCGGTCCCCTTCATTTTTTTCCGAAGTACCCTAGCCTTTACATTGTTATTTCCGCTAAAAGTAATATCACTTATTTTTACTCGTTTTCCTCTTTGAATATCAAACTCAAGTCGTACCCCATTGACACTTTTTTCATCTGGAAACTCCTTAACAGAAACTTGTGCGGCTCTATATCCTTTTTCAACAAAATAATTCTCAAGTGCATACTTTAGGGATGCTTTAGAGTTATTTGTTAAAATTGTACCCTTTTGTATGTACTTGTTGATAATTTCATTCAAATCATCATGCTTGCTCTTTTTTACACCCAAAAAGGAGTGCCGCATATATCGAGGCAGTTCTTTTACCTTTATCTCTAGAAAAACAAGATTCCCCTGAGTCCGTTGTTGCAAAACCTCCACATCTGTAAACAGCTTCAAATCCCAGAGCGTTCGAACTGCTTTGGTAACCTGTTGACCAGGAATACGAATTTTATCCCCGACCCTTAAACCGGATAAAGAAATAATTGCATTGGGGTCCGCAAATTGGGCACCCACTACCCTAATTCCCCCAATTTCATATTCTTTGGGTTGGTCATAAGGTAAAATTGAGACGGTCGAATCTGGGACTTGCGCCTTTAACGCTATTGAGAAAACGAAAAAAACTAGAAGGCCGGATAATTTAATATTCATGTGAGTTTATTTGCTGTGCAAGGTTGGAAAGGACCTCTTCCAAATGATCTATTAATTAGATTGATTTAACATTTCCTCTATTTCTGGACACTTGGCAAACAGCGCGTCAACAGATAAAAATGTTGAACGGAGGCGTTCCGTAACCCATTTATCCACGTAAAATGCTTTTTTCTGCTCAAGAGCCGCTGTTTGAATCTTATTGTAATCCTGTTTTAGATTGGCCTTGTGTGGCTTTGTTCTACTTTGTAATAATATAATTCTGAAGTACTTACCTCCATCTGGCGCTCGGAAAGGACTTGGTTCAGAAATAGCACCCTCCTTCAACCCATCAATAGCAAAAAAAACATCTGTATCAAGGTCTGCAACTTCAAAAAATGTATTACCGGAACGGGGATTTGTCACCCTTCCATCATTGTGATAGCTTTGAGTGTTTTTATCTCCAAACTTCTTTACTGCCAATCCAAATGAAAGACTGTCTTTAACAATCAGATTTCGAATAGAATCTAATTTCAAACGTGCAAGATCTAAATCAGCCTCTGTAATTTCGGGCCGAACAAGAATGTGGCGAGCATGGACAAGGTTGCCTCTCCTCTCTAACAACTGAATAATATGAAAACCAAACTCTGTTTCAACAATATCACTTAATTCGTTTTTTTCTAAGTTATAACAAGTAGCTTCAAACTCAGGAACAAATGTCCCACGCTTTTGCCAACCTAAATCACCACCCTGAGAACCAGATCCTGAATCATCACTGAATTTTTTAGCTAGATCTGCAAAAACCTCACCATCTAGTATTCGCTGGCGAAGTCCTTCAGCTTTATCACGCGCTCTTTTTTTCTCCTCCTCGTTCACGCTAGGTTTGTAAACCAATTCTCTAATTTCTACCTCAGAATTAAAATATGGTAAGGAGTCTTTTGGTATTCTATCGTAGAAGGATTTAACTTCGGAAGGGGTTACACTCGCTTTTCCAGTTATGGTGCCTTGCATTCGCTCTGAAAGCAATTGATTGCGCATGTCATTCCGCATTTGTTCTTTCATATCTGTTACCGACTGTCCATAATACTCTTGCAATGCGGCTTCATCTTGATTAAAATAGGTTAATAATCGATCAATACGGGCATTTAATTGATTTTCTACTTCTTCATCCTTAACCTCAATCGAATCTAATTTTGCTTGGTTCACCAATAACTTCGTCACTATTATGCTTTGTAGCGCTGTACAGGCATAATCAATTTTACCCTCTGGATTTTGCTGTTTTGCATAGTTTGCCTGTTCTTCCACCTCACTAAGCAGAATGACCTCTCCCCCAACAGTAGCCACCACTTTATCGATGATAGCAGGTTGTGCCACCAACATATAGGACAGGAGGGTAAGCAACGATACTCCCAATAAGCGACGCATTGGCTTAATTGATATACTCATAATATCTGTTTAGTTTATCAAAACACTTGAATATTTCCTCTTCTCAACTCATTGTCGTACAAATTGCGCTTCCAGTTGTCTAAGAGTTCTTTTTTTCTTTTATGTAGAATTACCTGCATAGTTTGTTCCCTCACATATTCAAAAGGTGCTTCCTCCTTTTGACCAATCCAATCAGTAATCCTGTAATAGTAGTAAAAACCATCTTCAGACAGAACATCGTCTTTTTTACCTTTTATCTCTCCTCCGGTTAACGTTCCAACAGGTAAAAGTGCGGCTATCTCTTCCAATCGATACCACTTATTTGGGTCTAGTAAGGAAACAACTGCCCATTGTTGAGCAAAATTTGAAAGAGAAAGCGTTTGACTTTCCTCTCTTGATTTCCAAATTTTATTTAAATCAGCAATAGGGGCTTCATTAGGAACTTTAAGTAGTTGACATTTAACAATGGTACCCTGAAGCTGAAATTGCTCTTTATTCGACTCATAATAATTACGCAACTCTGTATCACTTACTACTGAATCCAATTTTTGAGCTATTAACTGTTCTTCGTAATTAAAACGCACCAATGACGCACGGTAATCCCGCACCAGTTGATCTACATTTACATCCTTTGAAATATTTCTCTCTGCCTCATACATCAAAAGCTGATCACTGATCCACCTTTGTACAAAAGCAGCTACTAGAAGTGCGCTGTCTTGTGGACTAATTCCGTCAGTTATGCTGGTCGGCAACTCTGATTGATACAGCGGTTTATCATAAACCCTAGCGATTTCACGGTCATTTGAACGATCACTAGTACCACTGCAAGCATAAAAAATGCTTAAACCGAACAGAAAAGAGATCTTTGTTTGCATATAGCTAAAAAAAACATTGCAAAAGTACTTCAATAGCTGCAAAGTGAGCAGGTTTTCAAGAAGTGATTACCTTTGCCTTGTGAAAAAAATCATACAATTCATCTTATTTTTATCCATCGGAGTAGTCATAATGACACTGGTGTATCGATCTCAAAATGCTGCATTTATGGAACAATGCGGAATTGATGGTATACCGACCGATAAATGTAGCCTTACAGATAAGTTATTAGCTGATTTTTCAACTATTCATCTTGGCTGGTTACTTTCAGTGGTGGGGGCTTTTACGTTGAGTAACGTATTTAGAGCTCTTCGATGGCAGATGATGTTTCCACCTATGGGCTACCAAACTAAATTCCAAAACGGATTTTTAGCAATTTTATTGGGGTACTTTGCAAACCTTGGACTACCAAGGATGGGTGAAGTAGTCAGAGCTGGAAGTCTTGCGCGTTATGAAAAAATTCCATTGGAGAAAGTAGTAGGAACAATGGTAGTTGACAGATTAATGGACTTCCTTTGTTTAGGTGTTGTGATGGGGCTGGCATTTGCTTTCCAAGGTGGTACTCTATTACAATTTTTATCACAAAACACCACCGATACTACTGGAGATTCAATTACCCGAGATCAAATAATATATTGGCTGATTGGGGTTATTTCAATATTGCTTCTAAGTGTATGGCTTCTGCGGTTTAAGCTAATGAAAACCAAATTATTCATCATTTTTGAGGGACTCCTTTTGGGTTTCCGAGATGGATTAAGAAGTGTATTTCACCTTGAAAAACCTTGGTTGTTTATACTGTATTCTGTCGGAATATGGGTAATGTTTTACTTCCAATGTTATTGGAATCTTTTGGCCTTTCCCCCAACAGCCCAACTTGGGATGCAGGCGGCAATTATGGTTTTCGTATTTGGCACACTTGGTTTCGTAATTCCTTCTCCAGGGGGTATGGGAACCTTTCACGCCCTTACCATTGCTGGATTAGCACTATACGGAGTAAGTGGAAGTGATGGATTTTCTTACGCCAATATTGCTTTTTTCACAATTCAAATTTTTTATAATATTATCGGAGGGATAATTTCGTTAATTCTATTACCTATAATAAATAAGGTAAATGCCGATAAATAATTACAAAAAAGGGGAGCTTATCCACGAAATAGAAAAGCTCCCCCTTTTTTTATTCTTCAAATTCTGAGGAAAGGATTCGGATAACTTCGTCAACAGTTTCCTCCTCTAAATCGGTCCTTCTCAAAATTTCTTCCTTACTTAATTCGAGAATTTGCCTTGCCGTATCACAACCAATTGATTTAAACGCTTCAATTACCCACGGATCAATTGCATCTGAAAACTCCTCGAGTTCAACATCATCAATCTCAAATCCATTTTCCTGATTTCGATATACATCAATCTCGTATCCCGTAAGTTTAGACGCGAGTTTAATATTGGTACCACTTTTACCAATGGCCAAACTAACTTGATCGGGTTCTAAAAATACGCTAACCCGCATTTTTTCCTGATTGATATCCATATGGGATATTTTCGCAGGTGTAAGGGCACGCTGAATGTATAACTGAAGATTGTTCGTATAATTAATGATGTCTATATTCTCATTTCTAAGCTCACGAACTATACCATGAATACGACTGCCCTTCATACCCACACATGCACCAACCGGGTCAATTCGCTCATCGTGGCTTTCCACGGCAACCTTAGCACGCTCACCTGGAAGACGAACGATATTCTTAATTTCAATAATTCCATCTTCTATCTCAGGCACCTCTGCTTCCAAAAGTTTTGACAAAAATCCCGGATCAATTCTACTTACCATAACATAAGGTGTATTGTTGCGCATCTCTACCTTTTTAATGATTCCACGAACAACATCCCCTTTTCTATAATAATCGCCTTTAATCATCTCTGTCCTCGGTAACACCAACTCATTACCCGTTGCATCGTCCACAAGCAATAAGTCTTTCTTCATCACCTGGTTCACCTCTCCTATTACAACATCCCCAACCTTTTCTGAGTATCGACGGAAAATATCATCTTTTTCCAACTCCATAATCCGGGAGACTAAGGTTTGCCTAGCTGCCATGATAGCTCTCCGACCAAAATCTTCAATGGAAAGCTGCTCATAACACTCTTCCCCCACCGTTACGCTTTCATCAATAGTATGTGCTTCGCTTTCACTCACTTGTGAATGTTCATCTGTAACCTCACCATCTTGTACCACCTCCCGAACACGCCAGATCTCTAAGTCGCCATTGTCGGTATTAACAATAACATCAAAGTTTTCATCAGAACCATATTTCTTTTTAATCAACGTTCGAAATACGTCTTCGAGCACCCTAACCATGGTAGGACGATCAATATCCTTTCCTGTTTTAAATTCAGAAAATACTTCAACTAAATTAATCATAGTTTAAAATTCAATTTTGACTATTGCCTTTTCAATATTATCAAATGCAATCGATGTTTCGACCTGCTTTTTTACTTTTTTCTTACCATCTCGCTCAATAACTTCATTGACAAGAATAATTTGATCATCCTTAACCCCTTGAAGGGTTCCAGAAACTTTTGACTTATCACTATTCAATACAACTTCCATCTTTCTTCCGATATTCTTTACGTACTGCCGTTGAAACTTCAGTGGCCTGCTTATCCCTGGGCTACTTACCTCTAGTACGTACTTTTCACCCAACCAGCCACCTGCATCAATAAATCCCTCTAAATACCTGCTTAACTTTTGACATTTTTCAAAAGTCATTCCAGAATCACTATCTAAAAAGATATATAACTTGTTGGAGGGCTTCAATTCTATTTCTACAACAAAGCAATCTAAAAAAGCTTCATCTGTAGAAAATTTCTCTTCAAGGAGTTGATTTATTCTTTCTGTAAGTTCCATAATATATAAAAGAAAAGGGAGCCGATCGGGCTCCCTCACAATCCACATAATCTATTACCATGCAAAGGTAAGGCAATTGATCAAATTTACAAGTAACGCCAATAATTTGAACAAAAACAAAAACGTTTAAAATCTTGCTCTTTTTTAAAACAAATTGTTTTTATATTCTTATCTTTGTCTCTCTAATTATTTCACACATATTCTTTTTTCCTTAAAAGATTCATTACCAATAATTAAAACGTTGTTATATCACTCTAATTGTACTGACTATGAGCTTAGGAAAAACACTTTACGAAAACGAACAAGAAGGATTTATCAAACGTCCAAAAGAAATAAAAAAAACAAAACGCCCTACTAATAAAATAATTCAAGTTGCTTCTCAAAAGGATACAAATTCGACAGAATATTTACTTTCACAGCTTTGGTATAGAATTAGACCAAGTTGGACGAGTTTAAAATACTTCTGCTGTACGGTCTTCACAAAAGACAATATTCTACGATTGACAATTCTTACCAGTTTGGCTTACTTTGTTCTATTTTACAATCAGAAAGAAGATACACCTATTTTCGTAGAACGAAATGAAACTGCTTCGATCATAGAACTGGAAAAACCGAGTCTTAAAAAAGAAAAAAAAGTAATCAAAAAAGCAAAGAACGAAAATGCTCCTATTGATGGGAAAGAACTCGTGGCCTATGACGCTGAGAAATATATAAAAAGATTTTCAACGATTGCAAAAACAGAACAGAAAAAGCATGGGATTCCAGCCAGCATTTCGCTTGCACAAGGGCTGATTGAAAGCAGAGCAGGTACTAGTAAACTCGCTACTAAAAACAATAATCATTTTGGAATGAAATGCTTTTCTAAAAATTGTTCAAAAGGCCATTGCACTAATCATACAGATGATACCCACAAAGATTTTTTTAGAAAATATCAAGACCCTCTAGATAGCTGGAAAGACCATAGTCGAATGCTTTCTCAAGGGAGGTATTCCAAACTAAAAAAATATGGAAATGACTATAAAAAATGGGCTTACGGGTTAAAATCCATTGGTTATGCAACAGACAAGCAATACGCGGAAAAACTGATTGGGGTTATTGAAAAATATCAACTTAATAGGTTTGATCAATAAAATAGGGTCCGCTTGAATTATCAAGCGGACCCTAAACCTTTGATATTACATCTTTACAAACCTCTTGACTATAAACCTTCCCTCACCATCTTGAATTCTTAATAGGTACACTCCTGGATTAAACGCCGAAATATCAATTTCAAAATGATTATCCCCTTCATAAAATGACAAATCTTGTGCAGTAAAAACCTTTCTTCCATCCATCGTGACCACCTCAACGGTATACTCCCCACTTTTTTCCATAGTTAACCAAACGTTCGTGTAACTGGAGCTTGGGTTTGGTACAATTTCGACCGTTCCTAATCCTATCTGAGCCTCAACAGCTGATGAGATTACAACATCCACCGGTAAAGGAACAAATTGACTAGTATATAGCCGATACCCTCCAGCTGGTAACAATGGAATAGAAGTTGCACCGGTATTCACCACATTAACCGTAGATCCTGAATAATACTCATACCAAATCCCTGTTGAAGGAAAATTTACACTTGCAGTAGCACCAGTAACTCCAACGTTAGCGACCACTACAACATCAATATCTGAACCATCCAAGAAAATTGTCCTTATCTGACCATTACTGATATTAGTCGTATATACGTTTGTATGAAATACGTCATATTGATTTCTTAAATGCATCAATGCTCTTGTCACATTAAACAAACGATTTCTATATGGATCTTGTAAATAATCCCACCTGATTGGCTTTGGAGATGTGCGACAACCATTATTTATCGTTCCATTCTCACATAAATTTATATGAAAATCATAACCCATCTCTCCAAACTGCCATAACATCTTTGGACCAGGAATCGTATAGAATAAATTGCTAAGCATTTCAATTCTACTCAATGCAACAGGAGTTGTCTTAACATTATAACTAGTTGAGGTAAATCCATATGTTTTGCACTCATAGGCAATTCTATCCTCATCATGACTCTCCATATACCCAATAAGATGAGGCTTACTCCACTGCCGGTTTTTATAATTGATATTAGCTAAACTGGTGTTTATACCATTAGAATATCCCAGTGCAATATCTTTATAGGCTCCCCACATATTTCCCCAAAGCATCATACCATAATTTGAAAGCTCCTTTTCCTCCGAATTGTCAGCAAAATGTTCAAGAATTACATAAAATGTCGAATCAATAGCCCAAATATAATTGGCATAGTCTTTCCAAATAGCTATTCTGGTCGCATCATACTGTCCCCATTGACCCACATTGCTCCCTGAATTAACCTGCGTAAATCCTTTGGATAGGTCAAATCGAAAACCATCAATTCTAAATTCTTCAATCCAATACTTTACACAATTTTTGACATATTCTTTGGTTGCAAGACTTTGGTGATTAAAATCTTGGAATACACTAAATGGATGAGTTGCGATCGTATTCAGCCAAGGATTGTTAGAAGCAGGCCGATTATTAGCGGAATCCCAATATAGTCTTGCTAAAGGACTTGCATCCGTAGCTTGATTAAATACGACATCAATAATCACCGCGATATTCCTAGCATGACAGGCGTCAATGAACTGCTTAAAACTTATAGGATCGCCATAGTATTTATCAAGCGCCTTATGAAAAGCCGGATTATACCCCCAGCTATTATTGCCATCAAACTCACTCACTGGCATTAATTCAATAGCATTAATACCCAGTCGTTGTAGATAATCCAATGTGTCGATCATGGTTTGATAATCATGCCGCGCGATAAAGTCCCTCAGCAACAACTCATAAATAGTAAGTTTCGTTTGATCGGGTCTCTCATATTCCGTCGAAGTCCATGTATAAGAAGGTGGACTAGTTTGAAAAACACTTACAATACCTGTAGTCTTTCCCGCTGGATAAGATGGTAAATCTGGAAACGTGATGGAAGGAATGAACGAATCATTCCAAGGATCCAAGACCAATGTACTAAGTGGATCAGCAATTTTTAACACGCCATCTACTAGATATTGAAATTTGTAGATGGTATCCGGAGATAGATTTGAAAGGTCAAGCCACCACCTTTTACCATCTACACTTCTGTTCATTTGATATTGAATATTGGGCAACCAATCATTAAAATCTCCAATAACAAATACTGTTTGCTTTCCGGGAGCATAAAGACAAAACCGTACCGTACCCTCATTGATTAAATTAATTCCAAGTTCTGTTCCGATTGGTGGATCCTCAGTAACAATGGACCCTGGAACCAAATAAGTGAACTCAGACGTGTCTACTTGACCGTTTGATTCTGCAATAAACTGAACAGAATGATATCCGGAACCCGCTGATAAATTGGTATATAACTCTGTTCCCACACCCACCTCCATCACGACCCCATTATCCAAAATGGTCAAATTACTACTCGCAGATGCAATTGCCTTGACCTCAATTGATGATCCTTCTTGAGTCAAAAACCCTGATGTAGAAGGTTGAATAAACTTAGTTCTAAGCATTCCATCATTGGGATAAACATCATAGAAAATATCTGAACCATCCATAGAGCGCCCAACAATACTTCCGTTTTGATTTCGAAAAACAAATGCTAATTTCAACACCGTTTCATTAGTTGGAATTCCAAAAAACGTCCGAATGTTGAATGTTTTCGACCATAAATTTCCTCCAGCATTGACCATCAAACCTTTGGGATCAGCCACCCCCCACTGAGTCTGAACATATTTCCAATCATTTGGTCCTGTACTTAAGCTGGTAATGACGCCCATATGTGCATATATTGGTCCAGGAAAATTATTTAAAGCACCATTTCCTTCATCTGAATGGTAATAAATAGTTACGTCTGAGTCCGTTGAAGGAAATCCCGGCACACATGTCACTTGTGCTGCCAGCTCAACCCATCCAACAAATACAATTAAAATTAATAATAAAGGCCGGATCCTTTTTTTAAAATGAAGCATGATTTTTTATGTTTAACTTAAAATGGTGGTTATTTTAATTCACTTTTACTACGCGTGTCTGCCAAATTTTAGACGCTGTTTTAACCTGAAATAGATAGACTCCATTTTCTAATTGTTCAAGATCAATTAGGTTTCTACCCGAAACCAAATCTCTTTGTCCCCTCAAAACTCCTGCGTAATCAAATATATAAAGTGTACTAGGTCCCAGCCATTCCTCACAAGATAATTCAACCCATCCAGTTGTTGGATTCGGATGAATAAAAGCAACATTAGAATTCAAACTACCACTTGAGGAAGCAATCATATCAGCTGTAACTAAATTGTCTAAACAAAAGTACGCAGGGGTATTCATGCCAAAAATACCATTATCCGAAGAAGTCAAAGTAAATTTTAAGCTATCTAAATTGCCTAATTCAGATAATTGTATGAATTCCCAATCCTTAACGATGTAATCTTGACTATTATCAGTGAAGCGATAATCAGCTAAGAAAAAATCAACACTATCTGATTTTAATTCTCCATCCAAATACGCTTTAATGGTCAGCTTTAAAAAATCTGGATCGTTCCCCGTTTCCCCACCAAACCGTTTGGCAAATGCATCTCCATTTTTCATACTGAAATAGGTATACGTACTATTTGTTAGATACAAACCTGTAACAATTCCTCCCTTTGCATTACCAGTTAACCTGACGACACTTTCTGAATAGCAATAGGCAACAGAATATTTGGTTGAATTTTCCGCACCGGCTCCACTGATTGCACTATACTGATTTGTAAATCCTGGTGTCTGATTATCCGTTTCTTTTGAAATTGACCACCCTTCCCAATATTGGAATGGAACATTAAAATAATTAGGTAATTTAATATTCCCGCTTTCAAAGTGACCGAGTTGTCCCGCATTATTTAAGTAATTGGAGCTTGGTGGGATAACAATGTCCTCAAAATCAGCAGTCGTTTGTGCAATGGATGAACCTAAGTGAGTTAAAAAAATCAGCACCGTAAATAGAACCTTCATCATATTATTTATAATTTAAAGTTAAGACCTAATTGATAACTTCTTCCAGGCATAAACCTTCTTTCAATTACTTTGTATTGAGTATTCCATACATTATCAGATTGAAAGTATAAATCCATCGTAGGCCCCTTTCTATAAAATACATGGTCAAAATGATATTCTAATTGAAGCCATCCAAGTTGATAAGCAGATACGGACTCACTAATACCATACACTTTACCTGTGTATCGATGACGGTACACCCAATTAAATCTACCTTTTGATAAACCCACATGAATGGAGCCCTGATGAATTGGAACATAAACTAATTGCTCTCCAACAACAATTTTTGGCTTTTTTACAGAACGTTCGTTGATCGATCTGGTAAAATCATAAGCCAGTTGGATACTAAGCGCAACTTTTGAAAAAACAAATTGATATTTAATTCTTTGCTCAGATCCATAACTCCTAACTGCAGCAATATTATTGGAAGACCAAAAAGAATTACCCTCATTTACGCTCCAAAGAATCCAGTTATTGATTAAACGATGGTAAATATTGCTAGCCCAACGAAAATTTCGCTTGTTCCCGAAGGAAAACCCTATTTCTTGGCCCCATCCAGACTCTGGAATTAGGTCAATATTTCCCCCTGGGTGCCAAAATCGATCATTTAGTGTTGGTAATCGATAAAACCTTGTCCATTTAAAACGGGCTATCCAGTTATTAGATAAATGAAAATCGATTCCGAGGCTTGGAATAACAGGAACTGCCGTACCATCCTGCCATTCTTTTCTAATTCCTAATTGTCCATTTATTCGAGAGTTCTCAACCCTAAACCCAGAAAAAACAGATGAGATGTTTTCATTTACAGCATCACTATATCCATCTGCCTTAGCTACCCTTTTTGAATTAATTATGTTTGTTTGCCACTGTATCTTGTTTGTAAAAAATACAGAATACTCAAGCTCAGAGTGAAAAGTCTTAAACTTATTTTCTGCGTTCAGTAAAATCAATTCATCTTTGTAAATCATTGATTCCTCAAAATACCCTGCCTTCATTTGCACTACTTGCGTGTTGCCAACCCATCTCCAATGTGCTACCCAACGAGCAGCATAGTCATCCTGTGACGCTAAGCTTTTAGATTGAACAGATGTCGGAGGAATTTCCCTAATTTCCTTCTGTAACCACATACTGACAGAAAAAGTCTGATTAACAGAAGGCGTGTAGTACAATTCTTGTATAAATCCTTTTTGATTAAACGAAGCATTACTATTTTTCCCGAGTGGGGTCCTAAAATCATTAATAGCATTTGTAGAAACCAACCTAGTTATTGAGGAAAATTTATTTTTTCTAAAACTAATATTGGAATTAAAATTCTGAAATCCCCAACTCCCGATTGAAGATTGAAAAAGACCTTGGAATCCTTGTTTTTCGGGGATCTTAGTCCTGAGCGCTATAACACCCCCAATAGCTCCACTACCCCACGAAGCGCCAGTTCCCCCATAATTTACGATTAGTTCATCCATAAAACTTGTAGGTAATCTGGATAGGTCTAGTAGCCCAAGCATCGGACTTTGGAGTGGAATTCCATTCCACACTAATGCTGTCTGGCTTGCTCCCGAACCTCTTAGAGAAGAAGTTGCTAATGCACCTCTTCCATAACTTTTAATGTAAACACCAGAGTAACTGCTTAATAAATCCGCTACTGAAAAAGCTGAAAATGCACGCTTAGAAAAGGTATCTTGAATTTCGGTATAAGATCCAGGTTCATTGTAACGAAGTGGCGATGCATCCACTGTGGTTATTGGTAGGATCAAAGAATCAATTTGCCCAGATAATTCATTGACATGAATCACCAGCGATAAAACAATAATCAACAAAAAATGAAGAAATCGGAATAACATAGCACTCATTTACATCTAGGAAAGGAGAGTGCTCCAATGAAAGCAAGGTAAGCTTGAGCCAAGTAGCCCAGCAATCAGCCTAAACAATCATGGTCTTTCCTCCGAAAACCAAAATAATATTCACTCACAGCAGGTCTCCTGGCTTCTACCATCTCTAACGCCTTCCCGGATGAACAGTGGCTTTTGTTAGAAAATTATCCTTTCAATTATGAAAGAACAGGATAGTCACAGTAGCGGGGACTGCACAGGATTTTAACCTGTTTCCCTTTTAAGAAAAGTGTCCTTCCGTATTTAGTTGAACAACACTTTTCACTGTAAAGAATTATAAATATGAATTTAGTAAGTTGATAAACTTTATTTCGAATTTCGAATAATCAACTTTTCCCTCTCTGGACCAGTTGAAACAAGGGTAATTGGAACCTCTAAATACTCCTCGAGAAATTGAAGATATCTCTGTGTAGATTGAGGTAAATCTTCAAAGGTCTTAGCAGAATCAAGCGAGCAATTCCACCCTTCAAACGATTCATAAACTGGGTCAACCTCCATTTGACAAAGGTCAAAGGGCAACTCAGTCGATTCTATTCCATTATATTTATAACGAGTGGCAGCCTTGATAGCCTCAAATGAATTAAGAACATCAATCTTAGTTAGACAAATATCAGTAGCCCCAGTTAATAAAATAGTATACTTAAGTTGGGGGAGATCAATCCAACCACATCTTCTTGGCCGACCTGTTGTAGATCCAAATTCAAAACCTTCCTGCCTAAGCTTCTCTCCAGTATCATTATCTTCTTCTGTCGGAAATGGACCACCTCCAACCCTTGTGCAATATGCTTTAGTGATACCGATTACCCTTCCAATCATTTGAGGCGCAACTCCCAACCCTGTACAAACACCCGCAGTAATAGTATTCGAAGAGGTAACAAAAGGATATGTCCCAAAATCAACATCTAGCATAGCTCCTTGAGCTCCCTCCGCTAAGATCCGTTTGCCTGAATTTAAGGCATCACTGATATAATATTCACTATTTACAAATTTCAACTCACGCAAAGACGCCAAAGATTCAAACCAACGTTCTTCTTCTAAAGCAAGGTCAAAAGATACCTCAGGGTATATTTTAAGTAATTGAAGATGTTTAGCTTTCAAGGACTCATACAACTCCATAAAATTTGAAGAATCGAGATCTCCAATCCGAAGGCCATTTCTTCCTGTTTTATCCATATAAGTAGGACCTATCCCCTTAAGTGTGGATCCAATTTTAGCCTTACCCTTATGAGCCTCACTTGCAGCATCAAGCCATCTATGTGTGGGCAAAATAAGATGCGCTTTTCTGGAAATAAGTAGTCGATCTTTAAACGAAACAGAACTAGCCTCTAAGGACTTAAGTTCTTTGGAGAAAACAACAGGATCTAAAACAACACCATTACCAATGAGATTAATCAAGTGAGGTCTAAAAATCCCAGAAGGTACAGTATGTAGAATGTATTTATTTCCATCAAACTTCAACGTATGACCAGCGTTGGGACCACCTTGGAAACGAGCAACTATGTCATAATCGGTTGCCAAATAATCAACAATTTTCCCTTTACCCTCGTCCCCCCACTGTAACCCTAGAATAACATCAATTCGTGTATGCTTATTTGATTGCATTGTCCAAGCAATTTATTAGAAAGCGCAAAATTACTTCAATTAAATCCTACAACAGTTAATTATTTAATTTTTAATCGCTAATTATTTAAACCATCTTGATCCTTTTTAGTCAATCATTAAAAGTGAGAAAAAATAAATTTATCCAACACTAAACAACTAGAATCAACGTTTCACATTTTAAAGCTTTAACACTATGAAGAATGTATTATTGAGCGTTTGTACTGTATTGACAATAGGATTAATTTCTTACTCCTGTAGAAAAGATAATATATTAAATTTTGATAATGAACAAATTACATCTGAAGATATAACTGCACATCAAGACTTAACCGAGATAATTGAACAAGATGTCTCCGAATCAATTGATGAGTTTGGTTCCAATTCTTCTGAAGAACGCGATAACTGTCCGATCGTTACATTAGAACAGCCAAAAGGAATATGGCCAAATAAAATTACCCTAGACTATTCAGAAGCTGGTTGTACCAAAGCAGGAAGAACTTATAAAGGCATAGTAACGATTGATCAAACAGGACCTATGAATGAACTAGGTTCAATCCGCCAAATTACCTTTAATGAGTTCTTCGTGGAAGGAGTAAAAATTGAAGGAAGCAAGACGATAACAAATATAGAAAGTCCAAGCCCAGGTTTGACAACTTCTTATTTGATTCAAGTGGACCAAACACTGACCTACCCAAACGGCAGCAGCGCAACATTCCAATCGACTAGAACTAGAATATGGCTAACAGGCGAAAACACTGCACCAAGAATTGATGATAGTTGGCAAATTACAGGAGAGGCCATGGGAGTAAATCGAAATAATCAACCATATACCCTAACTATCACTACACCCCTAGTTAAAAAGTTTAGTTGTAATTGGATAAGCCAAGGTGAGGTTTTGTTAACTGTCAATAACAAAACAGCCACTATAAACTATGGTGATGGTACCTGCGACAGAGAGGCTCAAGTAACCTTTCCAAATGGTAATTCAAAAGAAATTAAGATTAGACACTATTGGTGGAGATAAGAATCAAAGAAAATAGAAATGCCCATCATCAATAAAAAATGTCTTGATGATGGGCATTTCTATTTTAGGCTGTTGGCTTGTCTGGTGCGGGTGCTGAAGCGTGAAAATCATTCCCAATTCGATTAGCATAATCATCCAATAGCTGAAGCACTCTTTCACGATTAGAGGATTGTACAATAAGCCCAATATGATGAGACTTTTCTCTCATTCTCCAAACAATTTCAAAATCAGTAAATACTTGATCATCCGGCCATTCCTGCCGTGTTAAAGACACGATAATTCCAGCATGATTCATCTGAATAGAAGGCAAAGAATAGGATTGATCGGACGCAACAGCATACTCAATGCGAGCCCACTCTCGCCACAAATTAACTCCAGAAGAGTATTCAACCATCTCGGCAATATGAGCACCTCCAACTCTGGATGCAGTCTCTAAAAAATAATACTTACCATCATCTTTTGATTTGATAAATTCAGTGTGACTAGCACTATACTGAAGACCAAAAGCATCCATAACCTGCTTATTTAACTTTTGAAGGCTAATGTCTTCGTCTTCACCAAATGGCACCGTAATAGATCTAAAAATACCACCACCATGAGCCACGTCGAAGGGTGTAGAAAGATATTTGGAAATGCGACAAAAGATAACTTCTCCATTAATTGTCAATGCATCAGCATGATACACATCTCCTGGCTTAAACTGCTCAATTAAATATTGATGTCTTTCTGAACCCAGGGATTCTAAATGCGGCCATAATTCACTCTCGTGGTATATTTTTTTCATACCCGTTGCAGAAGCCTGTCCCCTTGGTTTAATAATCCAAGGAGAAGGAACAGTGGATATAAACGTACTGATATTATGGTCGTTAAAAAGGCTAGAAAAGGCGGGGACCTCTATACCATGTTCTTTTGCCTTCATCCGCATTGCCAATTTATCCCGAAAATGACGGCAAGTAGTCTCTCCCATCCCTGGTATTCGAAAATGCTCCCGTAAATGTGCTGCTTTTTCAACATCAAAATCATCCAAAGCCACAATACGATCAATTTTTGTGGAACGCATTAACCAAGCAAGGCCATTTATCACATCGGGCATATTCCACTCATTTTCGGGCCCCTGTTGAACATAGAAAATATCATCTAAAGAATCCTTTGCCCATGGTTTATCTTCTAAATTTTTTGAAGTAACTAGATAGACAGTCGCACCAGTTGCTTTCATACTTCTTAGAAAATCATTGCCCTTAAAATAGCTGGATACACATAAAAAAGTAATTGGCATACCGATTGTCATTAATTTTGAAATCCTAAAAAGCAAAGATGCAACTTTCATTTCTAACAATGCAAGGATCAATCTGTTTTCTATATTTACACCGAATAAATTCTAAATTTCAATCTAAATAAAATGAACATTAAAAGAAATATAGTTGGAATACTATACTTGTTAATTTTTAATCTAAACTCCACTTGCCAGGATACTAAATGGATAATTGAAAAATTACCAGATTTTATTAATACAAATAGTGATGAAATAGCACCTGTACCAACAAGAGATGGTAAAAAATTATACTTTACGAGAGTTGGTTATCCAGAGTTTGAAAGAACCCTACTGATTGATTCAATTGAATATTCCTCTAAATTGAGCCCTGTTGAATACGAACAGTTGCTGTTGGATTTATTTAGCCAACTAGGAGATAAACGAAAAAAAATGCCTCATTTATCCTCCTTTAACCAAGATATCTGGATAGGCATAACAGACACTCTTGGAAATTTTATCGAAACAGAACATCCAAAACATCCTTTAAACAATGGACTGACGAATAGTTTAGTAGCACTGACGCCAGATCCAAACTTATTTTATGTAGTCAATCAATTTCCACCGGAGGGAGGAATGCGAAAAGGTTTTTCGATAATTGGACAAGGAAAAGATGGTAGTTGGAATTTACCAAAACCCGTAGAGATAAAAGACTACTATACACTAAAATCAGATGTAAATCTAACAATGTCCTTTGATGGTAAAGTACTTATCCTTTCGGCTCAAAGATACGATTCAAGAGACCTAGATCTGTATATCTGCTTTAAAGAAGGCGAGAATCAATGGAGCGCCCCTATTCACTTAGGTAACTCTATAAATTCAACCAAAAGAGAAATGACCCCATATCTATCTGAAAACAATAATACGCTGTTTTTTGCATCAGACAGGGGAGATGGGTTAGGCGGACTTGATATTTATATGACGCGAAGAGAAGACAATAACTGGTTCAAATGGTCCTCCCCTATCCTTCTTATTAGCCCAATTAATTCAACACACGATGAATCACAACCCTACTTTAATATGACAACAGGGTACTTATATTTCACATCCAAACGAGAGGGAAGTAGTGATATTTATAGAACTCAAATTGCCCCACCTCAACCAACAGAAATAGAAATTAGAGGTAGAGTACTAAACAAAAAAACCAATGAACTTATTCAAAAAGCAGAAATTGAATATCAAATGGACGGTGAACCCCTTAGCAGAATATCAATTTCTGATGGTACCTTTTCTATGAAAATACCAAAGGGTGTACTGACAACAATAAAAGCTAAAAACAATAGCTACAATAGTATTTCAGACTCTTTATTCTTTAGACAAGATTATTACTATTTTAAGGATTATTACACAGTTGATCTATTTCTAGATCCCTTTGAAGTAGGAGCGAAAATCAATTTGAATAATATTTACTTTCAACAATCTAAGGCTCTATTAAAAGAGGAATCATACCCCGACTTATTATTTTTAACTGATGTTCTTCTTCAAAATCCATCCTTGCAAATATTAATTGAAGGTCATACCGATAACATAGGAAAAACCGAGGATTTGATTCAACTATCTTTTGAACGGGCTAATAGCATCAAATCCCATCTAATAAATCAAGGAATTAATGAGGCAAGAATTAAAACAGTCGGACTCGGCCCATCTAATCCATTAAATAATAACAACACAGAATTAGGTCGAAGTCAAAATAGACGAGTAGAAATAAAAATAATCAAATTATAAATTGTTCCACGTGGAACAATTTATGTAGTAATTTACATTAACAAAAAGAAAACATGTTCCACGTGGAACATAAAGAAAAAGATATAAATCACGAGTAAATTTGCGAAAAATATATCGTGATGAACTACCGTAATACTCCACTACTGAGAGTAGTGCTACCTTTTATATTAGGAATAGTAATAGCAGAAAACTATTCGATAAACGCATTAAACTATATTTATCTACTAGGGTATATCTTATATTTATCAAGTTTATTCTTTATAAACAACCCCAGCAGAAGTTATAAGAGAGTTATAACATACGGACCAATAACTCAAATATTATATTTAGTATTTGGGATAATTTATACATATAACCAAAATGAACTAAATAGCGCAATCCATTTTACCAAGATAAATTATAACACAGACGAAACAATAATCCAAGGTATCATAGTAGATGAACCAGTAAGTCAACAAAAAGTAAAAATAAAATTAAATGCAATTTTAGATGATAAACAAAAAATGACGGCCTGTACAGGCAATCTACTTATATATGTAAAACAAGATCAAGTGAACAACGACTATGACTATGGTGACGAACTCCTTATGAAATTACAAATAAAGGAAATAGCACAAAACTTGAATCCAGAAACGTTCAATTATAAAAAATACTTACACTATCAAAATATACATTTTATTGCTTACACAAATGACAGCAAAATCAAACTGATAAATAAAAATAAAGGTCATATAACATGGCGACTGGCATTTCAATTAAGAAGTAAGTTATTAAAAATTCTTAGCAAATACTTTCCAACAATAGATGAATATGCTGTTGCGACAGCTTTACTCCTAGGATACAAGGAGGATTTATCCGATGAACTGAAAGCAGCATATTCTGAAACAGGATCCATGCATGCCTTAGCAGTATCAGGTACCCACGTTGGACTATTATACAGCGGGATGGTAATTATCCTTGGTTATTTACCATTAAAAGGGAGAAAAGGAAGAGCATTAGAAACGTTAATTTCGATTGCAGTAATATGGGCATTCACATTTGTAACAGGTGCAAGCGCATCCGTATTAAGAGCCTCCATCATGTTCTCCATTTACCTAATCGGAAAGATGATATTCAGACAAGCAAATGTTTGGAACATATTAAGTGGATCAGCACTTATCCTTTTAGTATACAATCCCCTACTCCTTTTTGATGCAGGATTTCAACTATCCTATACCGCAGTTGCTGGTTTAGCCTATTTTTATCCTCTTTTATATAAGTCATCCCCAATAATTACAAATAGTTCAATTGATTCAGCCTATAAAGTATTATTAGTTGGAATTGCAGCTCAATTAGGTACACTACCATTATCGCTCTATTACTTTCATCAATTTCCAACTTATTTTTGGTTATCCGGATGGGTAGTAGTTTTGGGAGGAGCACTTTTCCTTTGGGCAGGTAGCATACTATTAATAATTGACGGTGTCATACCTAAAGTTGCTTCCTACCTTGGTGATGCACTCTATTATTTGACATGGGGAATAAATCAATCTATCCGTATCATTCAGGATCTGCCCGGTAGCTTAATTTCTGGATTATGGATAGAGCCATTAGCCGTATTATTGTTAGCAGCATTAATAATTTCGATAGGGATTTTGCTAAATAATAAAAGTAGTAAGTCTCTCATTATTTCGTTAGTATTACTGGTACTATTGACAGCAGTACAAATAAACCAATACTTTGAACAACTTCAAACTAGTAAAATATGTATTTATGCAATAAGAGGAAAAACACTTATTGACCTTATTCATCAAAGAAATAGATTAAGCGTAGCTAATCAATCTGAATCACGTGATGAGGAATATACTTGCAAAAATCACCGATGGTCGCTTGGAACAACTCACACGAATGGCGATATAACAAGCTGGAAGAATGATACAAGTCTACTAAACATGGGAATAAAGTCATCAATATTATACTGTGGACCCTTAAAACTAGCTATTTTAGATTCATCTACTTCAACAAAATACCACCAACAATCAGTAGATGCAGTATTGCTGGTTAACAATCCAAGCCAAGATATTCATGAAATCATAAAGACATACCCCGGTGCAACCATTATAGCAGATGGAAGCAATAATATACGGAACGTTACAAAATGGAAGGAAAAGTGTAGTAGACTTGGTATAACGCTTTTTTACACACAAGAACAAGGAGCTTGGATAAAACAGAGTACTAATCGGCAATAGTCTTTTTATCCAAGCTCCTCCTCATTCTATAGTTCAAACAAAGAAATTTCAAAGATTCAAAATTAGCTCCACCCTACCTTAACTTAAATTTAGCCCAAAGTATAGTAGAGAGAAGTAGAACTGCACCGGCCTGATGATAAACACCTAAATCAACAGGGATAGATCCTTTACAATTAATAATCGTTACAATACCCAATAATACTTGAACAGCTGTCATTCCACCCAACAAATACAAAGCAGTCAATACACCCTTTTCGGAATGTTTATGAAGCTTAAAAATAAACCATAAAATTAATGCTGTTAAAATATAAGCCGTGTTACGATGAAAAAATTGAATAAAGGTTGGCATGAAAGAATTAGCATCGTAGTTAATAAAACTACTTAAGTGCCATTGAGAAGAATCAAGTAATAAAGATGGAATAAATATGCCATTCATGTCTGGCCATGTAGGGTAACTTAAACCAGCTTTAGAGCCAGACATCATTGCACCCAAAGCAATTTGAATAAATGCAACAATCAAAATAATCCAACCTAAACGGCCCGTTGATTTGTACGAATTTGATACCTGAATTGGACCAACATTAAACGCGATAAAAGTAGTCCAAAGTAAATAGCTAAAGATAACCAAAGCCATACAAAGATGTAACGTCAAATTATACGCGTTCACCCAGGGTCGATTGATTAAGCCACTAGCAACCATAATCCACCCAAAAAAGCCTTCAAGCCCAGCTAGAACAACGACCCATAAAAGTCGAGGAACTAACTTTTTTGAAAACATCCCCTTAAACAAAAAGTAGGTGAAGCCAACTACAAAAACAATAAACATAAGACGAGCCCAAAGTCGGTGAAAATACTCCCAGAAGTAAATGAATTTGAATTCTTCAAGAGACATTCCCTTATTGATTTTTTGATATTGTGGCGTAGCTTTATACAGATCAAACTCTGATATCCAGGAAGCTTCATCCAAAGGAGGTACAGCACCTGTCACAATTTCCCAACGAGTTATACTTAAACCACTTCCGGTTAATCTAGTAATTCCTCCAATTACAATTTGAAAAAAAATCATTAACAAGCCAGCTATTAACCAAACCTTGACCCCCTTGGCAACAGCAGACTCTGATGTATAACTAATAAATCCCATATTAATATTTTAAATTATTTATTCAATTAATGAGCAAAAGTAGATTAAGTTTTACTTTTAATGGTTTTTCTTAACATCACTAGTAATAATTATATTTTTTTTAAATTAGAAAATCCCCATTATTATTAGTGCTGTTAGTTTGTTGATAAAGATTTAGTCAACAATTAAATTGAGTTATTAACTGATAACAAACGAAAAATGAGGACTAATTGTAAATACAATAATTTGGTTTTTAATGAATTACCAGGTTATAAACACAATTGTTCATAACCTCCGTTAATTACTCTTTTGTAATTAACAACTGTATAAATTGTTGATTGCTGTTTATAGTTTTAAGTTATCCACTAAACTAACAATACTAACAGTTAATAAGTTGGCTTATTTTACTTTTTCTGAATTTAGATGTTCATAATGCGATACATTTAAACAGTTGTCGTTAGTAAACCGTTTTTTTAATCGTTTTATAAACTGTGTTTTATATATTTTATTTTTATTTAATGTTTGTAAAACATATTGAAGTTATCTATTGTGATAAACGGTTTACTACTTTTGTGAAATAAACCTTTACTATGGTAGAATTAGATGAGCTTTACTCATATTATAGAAAATATCCACAAATTTGTACGGACTCCCGTCAGGTAACAAAAGGGTGTTTATTTTTTGCTTTAAAAGGTGAGCGTTTTGATGGAAATCAATTTGCAAAACAAGTAGTAGATGATGGTGCTGCATTTTGTGTTGTGGACGATCCTGAGTTGGAAGGAAAGCCAGGAATGTTACTAGTGAAGAACACATTAAAATCATTGCAAGACTTGGCTACTCTTCATAGACGTACATTTCAGATACCAATTATCGCTATTGGTGGTTCAAACGGAAAAACAACCACTAAAGAATTAGTTTCTGCCGTTTTGAGTAGTCAGTATCCTTGTCACTATACAAAGGGAAATCTGAATAATCATATTGGTGTTCCATTGACATTATTATCAATGCCGGATAAGACTGAGGTTGCAGTGATTGAAATGGGGGCTAACCATATAGGAGAAATTGATGAGCTCTGCAAAATTGCCGAACCTACTCATGGCCTCCTTACTAATATAGGTAAGGAACATTTAGAAGGTTTTGGTTCTATTGAGGGTGTTAAGAAAGCAGAGGGTGAATTATATCGATACTTAAATCGAACTGGGGGGTGTGTTTTTGTGAATAAGACTGAGAAGTATCTTTCCAGTATGAGTAGAGGAAACCGCCGAAAAGTAATCTACGAAGCAACAGATAATATACATGAATCTGTAGATAATCTTATTAATATTTGTCCTAAGCATTACACTCCATTTGTTGAGGTATCTTTTTTGGATGAGTCTCAGGTAGAATGGTCTGTTAAAAGTCATTTATACGGCCAACATAATTTTCATAACATTGCCTCTGCAATTGCTTTAGGGGTTTATTTTAAAGTACCCGGAAATAAGATTAAAGAAGCCATTGAAAAATATATACCCTCAAATAATCGATCTCAGGTGATCAGTCGAGGAAATAGTACCATATTGTTGGATGCCTATAATGCCAATCCGAGTAGTATGGAGGTGGCGTTAAAGAGTCTGGTGGAGATGAAATCGACCAAAAGAATTGCGATATTAGGCGATATGTTAGAACTTGGAGAGCATAGTATTCAGGAACATAGAGCCATAATTCGGAAAGCGCAAAAAATGCCAGTTGATTTAATCGTTCTAGTGGGTCCGATCTTTGGATCAATTCGTATAAAAGATTCCCGAATTATTTATTTTGAAACAGCTAAGGAAGCAAAGACCTGGTTCAGTGATTATGATATGAACAATTCTGTATTACTTATAAAGGGTTCGAGAGGTATTCAATTGGAAACAATTCTAGAAAAATGAATTTAGAAGAGTTAATTACTGGTAAAAAAGTGGTCTTGCTCGACTTTTATGCGACATGGTGTGGGCCATGTATGGCTATGATGCCGGTGTTGGACAGGTTGAAAATAGATTTTGGGGATAATTTGCACAT
>Ga0315901_10000095_pt1 | contig 121320 bp, 114 predicted proteins | sample LakEriMetagenome_10_FD_203761 | JGI IMG/M metagenome (GOLD analysis project Ga0315901, IMG submission 203761) | Freshwater fungal communities from buoy surface, Lake Erie, Ohio, United States - Buoy 2 MA116 | ecosystem: Environmental > Aquatic > Freshwater > Lake | place: USA: Lake Erie, Ohio... | reverse complement strand
TTGCTGGTGTCTTTTACCAAATTTGGGTTATAGCAGACCTCTAAATTGTTTTGAGCATTTACATTAAAAAATGAAAACAATGCAATTTTAAAAGCTAATACGGTTATTAAATTTTTAAACATGGTATAAAGTTAATCCTATGTAGGTTATTATCTTTTTTTGATTAAAAGATTGTAAGAAAACAATCAAATTTACGGTTAATTTCCTTTTTTAATTATACCACATTTTAAAAACTGGTCTTAAACGTAATTTTTAGATTCCAGATACAACTTATCCATGTTATAAGATGAGTAAGGATATACAAAAAGCAAGGAGCACCTCTTATTTTAATTAAAATTATGCTGTAGCAGTTGCAAGTTCTTCGCAAATAGCTGCACATTCTTTACAAGTTTCAGCACATTCTTTACAAGAAGCATGGTGTGAAGCATGTTTTTCACATTCAACTGAACATGCTTTACAAACTTCAGCACACAAAATGTGTAAATTATGTCGGAACTTTGAACCTCTTGCCTCAAAACGTGCACACAAATCACAAATGTCAGCACAGTCACGGCATAATAAAATACATTCTTTGTAGTCTGATGCAACGCAATCAGTAATACAACTTTCACATGTTGTCAAACAAGCCAAACAAGCTTCGATACAGTTTTTAAAATTTTTCATTGCTTAATTATTTCAAAATGTTGGTAAATTATTTCATAGTAAAATTATATTTAAGCTTGTGCCGTTTAAATGATTGTCATCATAGTAGAGATGACTTTTATCATAAATTACTTTTGAAAAGAAACCCACATTAACTTTTGTAGCAGTTTTGTATTTAGAGTACACCGAAAGGTGCATAGCATTTGGGAATTTACCTTTGGTTCCTGACTTGACTTATTCATTTTATAAAATAAGTGAAATGAAAGTAGCAGAATTTGCAAACTCTATATTTGTGAATTTTTCAAATACTGTCAATATGGTAATCAATGGAGAATTATGAAAAAAACAAAGGGTGATAAATAATTTTGTTTCAATTAAATAAATCTGGCATCGTTCATTTACCGAGACTTAATCTTTCGGGAATATTCCCGGAAGACAAATCTGCAACACATTTTGCTACACACTTTTCAAAATAACTGATCGGGTCGATTGTAATAAAACAAAAAAGGTTCTGAAAATCAGAACCTTATAAGAGGTGTAGTCCCGCCCAGAATCGAACTGGGATCTAAAGTTTAGGAAACTTCTATTCTATCCATTGAACTACGGGACCAACGGAGCGCAAAATTAGGTATTCTGAGCTTTTGACAAAGCATAAATGAAATTATGTTTCCTTTGTCATGTCAAATTGCTGTTTTCTTGATTGCAACCAATTATTTTTGCTTCATTCATGAAAAAATCGCTGCTTCTGATTGTCACTTGCTTCATTCTGCAGGGGAATAAGGCCCAGTTTTATCAGGCAGTTCATGGATCCAATTTTGCCGGTAGCCTTGGGATGTTGAACAATCCTGCATCAGCACTTGCTTCACCCACCCCCTGGGATATAACAATTTTTGGTATCCAGGCTAGAAATTCAACAAATCTCTTCTATTTAGAAAAATATGGCCCTGGCAAATCGAGTGAAGAACTTCTGCCTTTTATAAAAAATGGGGATTTTAAAAAAAGATTGAATGCGGCGATAAATCTCAATCTGGTCAACGCAAGAGTAAAGTTGAGCAACCATATTTCGGTCGGAATGGGCCTAAATTTCCGTTCGGGGAATCGCATAAAAACCTCGACCTATAATTTTCAGGATTCAATTTCAGAAGCCAATAGTTTTCTTCATATCAATATTTCCAACCAACCACTTCAGGCATTGGTATTGTCGAGCAGCTGGATGGAACCATATGGAAGTATGGCTTTCAAAATAGCAGAATCCAAAAATTTTATTCTGACCGCAGGTATAAGTGCAAAAGTGACAAAAGGACTCTTTGGGTTGACTACAAAACTTGATAATGCATTTTATGAATCAATTCTGCCAGGCATACCGGTTTATCAGCCCACAGACATAGAACTTCAATACGGCTACTCAAGAAATGCAGATGAGTGGGATCCTTCAAAGTCGCTGTTATCGAATATGAAGAACTACCTTGGAAAATCTGAAGGTGGCGGGTCATTCGACTTCGGTGTAGAATGGATCGTTAAAGACAGGAAAAATATCGAATTGTTTGAGGAAAGAACCCAGTATAATTATACCTGGAAAATTGGGGTGTCGTTGCTGGACCTTGGGTATGCAAAATATAAGTATGGCTTGCTCAGCAGAAATGCTTCAGGCATTAAATTAAGCTTCAGCGGAAAATCACTTTTTGATAAGTTTGACTCAACGGTGAATACATTGGCAACTTTCAACGACAGTCTTAAGACAGTCGTTGCACAGTTTTCCAGTAGGGTTGGAATTTATAAAGTTTCTAATGCAACAAGACTTGTTTTCAATGTTGACAGGACAGTCAGCGATCTGTTCAACATAAATGCAGAATTCAATCTTCCCTTATCCATTATACCTACCGACAAAGACTTACAACTGCAAACACTTCCTTCTATAACCATCACTCCCAGGATTGAGGGAAGAAAGTATGGTGCCTACCTTCCACTGACCATCAATGGTGATGGATATTTTTGGATGGGGGCAGCATTCAAAGCAGGACCACTGTTGATAGGCATGCATGATGTACTTCCTTTTTTGCAGAAAACACCTTATCCCAACGGGGGAGGCTATCTGGCCTACGTGATCTCTCCTTCGGAAAAATTAAAAAAAGCCAAAGCGAAAGATGTGAAATGCCCTGACTGATCTATAACGTCCTGCGCATCCTTACCAATTCGATCCTGGTATCGGAAACATCCAACATCTCAAATTCAAATCGTCCAATGATTATTTTTTCCCTGAGTTTGGGTATGGACTCATTGTGCTGAATGATATATCCGGACAATGTTTCTGATTGATTGGTTTCAAGACCAAGATCATATTGTGCATTCAAATGATCGACTTCGATTCTTCCTGAAAACTCATACTCTCCTTCACCGGTTTCCCTTTCGATCAATTCCTCAACATCATATTCATCCTTGATCTCTCCAAACAACTCTTCCAGCAGGTCCTCCATGGTAACAATACCGGAAGTACCCCCAAACTCATCTACTACCCAAGCCATGCTTTTTCTTTCTTTGATCAGAAGATTCATCAGGTCAGTGGCTGTCATGCTCTCGGGAACTGCAGGTATGGGCAGCATGACACTTCTGATCGATTCAGGCTGCTTGAACAGTGAAATCTGGTGTACATACCCTATAATGTTGTCGGTATTTTTTTCAAAAACTACCAGCTTGCTCAATTTCGTTTCTATAAAACGCTGCTTGAGTTTTTCGACGGAGTCCTGCACGCTGATCGCCTCAATTTCTTTTCTTGGTACCAGGCATTGACGCAGCTTTACATAAGGAAGGGTAAGCGCGGCTTCAAATAATTCTGTATTCAACTCTTGACTTTCGGCATCTTTTTCGTCACTCTGTTGGATAAATTGCTCCAATTCCATCCTGGTGAAATTCGTGCTGTTTTTCCTGATGGGTATATTGATGAGATACTTCAATAACCACTCCGCAAGACCCATGAAAACATTCGCAACCGGACGAAAAAAATTATATGAAAAACTGAAAAGAGGAGTAAGGAAAAACATCAGGGTATCACTCTTTGCTCTGAATAAACCTCTGCAGAAAAAGAACCAACTCAGAAAAAGAAATACTGAAATAAAAAGATCGAATAAGATCTTGATATAAGTGAAATAAGGAATAAAGGAAGATGACAAATACGATTCAGTTAGCAACCAAAGCGGATTCAGCAGTTGATCGATTAGGAGTCCGTATACCGATAAAGTCATGATGATACCGGTGATCATAGCACTGATGAACGGAGTGGGTTCATCCAGGAATTTGGAAAGGATCAGCGCCGCATTGGACTTTTGCTTCTTGCGAAGCTCCACAGATAGCCTGTTCAGGCTGACAAAACCAACCTCTGCTCCGGCAAATAAACCTGCCAGGAGAAATGCAAGGAGGATGCCTATGGTAATTAGAGTAGCCATTGATATTCCTTTTCTTTTTTTGGTTGAAGGGGTTGAAGAGGTTGAGGGGGTTGAAGTGAATTTATTTCTAACAACTCCCCTCCTGGCCAGGAGGGGAGCCGAGACCGATGAACGAAGTGAATCGGGTGAGCCTGCCTGCCGGCAGGCAGGGCGAGGTGGTAGATCTTTTTTTTAATTCTACCACCCCGTCGCTCGTTCGTCAGCGCTTTCAGCGCTTCCTCATTCGCGCCACCCCTCCTGGCCTGCCTGCCGGCAGGCAGGCCAGGAGTGGAGTTGTTAGAAATAAATTCACTTCAACCCCCTCAACCTCTTCAACTACTTCAACCTCTTCAACTACTTCAACCTCTTCAACTACTTCAACCCCTTCAACTCCTTCAACCCTCAATCAAAAATTCCCTAACAAGACCCAGCACTTCATCCGTAACCTTTTCCAGGTTATCATTCATCACAATATGATCGAAATGTTTTTTTTGTGCAATTTCTTCGGAGGCTTTCGCAACTCTTTTGTTGATGGCTTCAGCACTGTCTGTGCCTCTTTTCGTCAATCGTTCACGCAATGCTTCTATAGAGGGAGGTTCAATGAAAATGCTGATCACCTGATCACCATACTGGTGTTTTACTTTCATGGCTCCATACACATCTATATCCAACAAGGGGGTTTTGCCCATGCCCCAGATCCTTTGTAATTCATCTTTAGTGGTTCCGTAATAAATTCCTTCATAAACCATTTCCCATTCCACAAATCCGTCCTGCTCAATCTTTTGCTGGAATTCATCAACGGTAATAAAAAAATAATCTTTTCCATCCACCTCGCCGGATCTGATGGGTCTTGTGGTTGCTGAAACACTGAATGAAAGTTTTTCCGGCATGGAAGCAATCAGCCGGGCCATGATGGTGGTTTTTCCAGCTCCTGAAGGTGCAGCCAGAATGACTATCCTGTTCACTTGAATCGCTTTTTCCCGAATTTTTGTTGAGGCCTGTTCTTGCCACCCGGACCGCCGCCATTGCGATTACGTGGCTGGAATCCGCCACCCTTTCCGCCACGCCTGAACCTGTCATCATGCTCACGGTAAGCACGAACAAACGGTGTACTGGTGAACTCCAGCTCTCCCTTGGTGATGGTATTCAATTCTGCACGAATGCTGTCGTCTGGAATCAATTCCTTATGCCAGGTATTGTATGCCAACTTCATGTAATAGGCAATGATATGAGAGAAGCCGGATTTCTTATCAGGATTTTCCTCAGCCATGGCTTTGTTGATCACCAACTCCAGATGCTTACCCAAGTGTGAATACTTAGGATATCTCTTGGGATAAGGCAATGGCTTGGGTTTGGCCATCAGCGACTCCCGTGTAGGGATGGGGTAGGGACTGTCAACGTCCAGTTTGAAATCAGAGATCAGAAAAAGATGATCCCAGAGTTTCTGTTTGTAATCTTCCTGTGCTTTCAAATGCGGGGTCAGAAAGCCCATCATTTCTATAACAGCATTGGCGTTTTTCTGCCTCTCTTCTCTGTCTTCGATGGTTAGAAGGTATTCGACCATCTGTTGCACGTGCCTTCCATACTCCCTCATGCCCAGGTGCTTCCTCGTTGTATTGTATTCCATTATGTGTACTTGAAAGGAGCAAAAATAGGGATATTTGCAGATATGTGCTTCTATATAGGGATAGACGTTTCAAGGGCCCAGCATATCAAACTGAAGAAAAAAGAAAAAAAGATCAGTGATTTGCCGGCGAATCTTCATCAACCGATGGCAAGCGGATTTGAGTATCCCCTGTGGCCGGTTCTCAAACCCATCGACGGAGGCAATGATTTTCAGGTTTCCTTCATGCACTGGGAATTCATTCCTTCCTATATCAGAACTGCTGAGGGATTGTTGCATTTCAGAAAGGGAGGTTTCAATCCCAAGACCGGTCGCAAAGATTTCCCTCACAACACCCTAAACGCCATCGGCGAAGAGGTACTGAACAAACCCACTTACAAGGAAGCCGCACTCAAAAGAAGATGCCTGGTGCTGGCTTCCGGCTTTTATGAATGGAGACATTTTACTCCTCCGGGTGGCAAAGACACGGCCTATCCATATTATATCCAGCTTAGAGAGAAGGAATACTTTTTCATGGCCGGCATATACAATCCCTGGATCGATCAGGAGTCGGGAGAGTGTGTTGATAGCTTTGCTATTCTCACTACAGCCGCCAACCCTCTGATGGAACAGATCCACAACAAGAAAAAAAGGATGCCCGTTATTCTCCCTGAAGAGGAAGCGGCTGAATGGATGCATGACAACATCAGCATCGAAAAAATTAAATCATTGGCATCCTATAGGATTCCATCCGAAAAAATGGAATACCATACAATCAGAAAAGATTTTCGACTGATTGAAGAACCGCGGGAACCCTTTGTCTACGATGAACTGCCGGCGCTGACCTAAACACGGACATAGATTCTTTTCCTATCCATCCAATATCCCACCAACCAGCAGATCATAGTCAGGCTGACAGAATATAGAAGCGTTCCCCATTCTCCGGGAAACATTTGTTGAAAGAAATCATCTGCAATGAGATCTCCCAACGTTTTATCTGCACCAACACGGATCATGGAAAACAGTCGGGGTATGATACCGGAGAGCACGTATATGAAAAGTGGGTTCTTTCCGAACACTTCGAAAAAATAATTCCAGCGATTGCTTTTGCCTGATTTATCAATTAAATAAACAAGCAAACCAATCATCATCAGTGATATACCGCTGGTGTACAGCACATAGGAACTTGTCCATAGTTTTTTATTGATGGGGAAACTGTAATTCCATCCATAGGCAACGGCCATCAGCACGACACCTGCCAGCAAAACCTTGGCAATGGCTTCATAATCCTTTCCCTTGTCGCGCAGCAATACTCCGGCAAAGTATCCAATGATTACATTTACTACAGCAGGGAAAGTACTCAAAAATCCTTCCGGTTCAAAAGGCAATCCTTCACCCTTGTACATATGATTTTCACCTACCAGCCATTTGTCGACCGATATGCCCACATTGCCCAGCATGGTATAATCGCCTCCGAGATGCAATACCAACCAATAACCCAACAGGAGCACAAGGCTTGCAATGACTACTTTCCCGGGAGATAGAAAATGGATCAGCAATGCACCGATACCATAACACAATGCAATGCGCTGCAGTACTCCAAAGACCCGTGTATTTTCAAATGGTTTGAACGACCATGCACCGGCAGCATCCTGAACAAAGAAAGGGAACCAGCTGAGAAGATAACCGATGAGAAATATAAGGATTGTTCTTTTCAGAATTTTTGTTACTACCGTTGCATGTTGTAATCCTTCCCACTTGGGCATTGTGAATGCCATAGCATTGCCCACGGCAAAAAGGAATGAAGGAAATACAAGGTCTGTGGGTGTGAAACCATGCCAGTCTGCATGGTGCAATGGAGTAAAGGCAGGACCTGCCTGATTGTTTACGATGATCATGAAACAGACAGTCATTCCTCTGAAAACATCAAGTGCTGTAAAGCGTTGGTTGGCAGTCATGGTTTTGGTTGTTTGTTTGAATTTATATAACTAAATTGAAACTCCCAAAAAACGAACATGACCAACAAGATCGGAATGAACCTGTTGCTCTGGGGAACAGAGATCAATCCCTCTCTTTTCCCCGTGCTGGAACAGATCAAAGCTGCTGGATATGATGGGGTAGAGGTGCCGATCTTCGACACAAATCCTGATCACTGGATCTCTTGGAGAAAGAAACTGGATGAACTTCAACTGGATCGTGTGGCGGTGTCCATCAATGGTGCCGATCACCATCAGATCAGCGCAGATCCTTCCATGCGACGAAAAACATTGGAGCGCAACAAGCAGGCGCTGGATTGTGCCGCTGTGTTGGGCAGCAAACTGTTCACAGGGCCCTATCATTCTGCACTGGGTGTTTTTACTGGCGCGCCCGCTACTGCGGATGAAAGATCCTGGGCCATTGAAAATCTTCATGCTTTGGCAGAGTATGCACAATCACTTGACATCACCCTCGGACTGGAATATCTGAATCGTTTTGAGAGTTATCTGGTCTCCTGCACAGATGAACTGATCGCACTGGTGGAAGATGTCAACCATTCCCATTGCAAGCTCATGTTCGACAGCTTTCATGCGAACATTGAAGAAACAAATCTGGCTGAAGCGATTACGAAAATGGGTAACCGACTCGTGCATGTTCAGCTCTCTGAAAATAACCGCGGAACATTGGGCAGTGGTCATGTTGATTTCGAAAGTATCCTCTCTGCTTTGGCATCTATTGGTTATACGGGAATGATCAGCATAGAAGCCTTCAGCACCAAACTTGCCGCTGCAAATATATGGCGCAGGATGTTCGAAAGTGAAATGCAACTCGTCAATGACAGCATTCAGTTTTTAAAAACACATATCAAATGAAGATCAACATTGCTATTGTAGGTTTGGGATTTGGTGCAGAATTCATCCCTATTTATCAGCGCCATCCGCATGCCAACATGTATGCCATTTGCCAGCGCAACGTAGAAAAACTCAATGCCATCGGCGATGCCTTTGGTATTGAAAAAAGATATTCCGATTATGATGAACTGCTGAAGGATCCCAATATTGACGCCGTTCACATCAACTCGCCCATCCCCAACCATGCCGATCAATCACTCAAGGCTCTCTATGCCGGGAAGCACGTGGCTTGTACTGTTCCTATGGCTACCAGTGTGGAGGATTGCATGAAGATCGTGCAGGCCTGCAAGGAAACCGGGAAAAAATACATGATGATGGAAACCGTGGTCTATGCCCGCGAATTCCTGTACGTGAAAGAACTTTACGAGAAAGGTGAATTGGGCAAAGTGCAGTTCCTCAAAGCTTCGCATCAGCAGGACATGGACGGATGGCCGGATTACTGGCCCGGACTGCCTCCCATGCATTATGCTACGCATTGTGTGGGTCCTGTTGCGGGATTGTTGCGACTGGAAGCGGAATATGTTTCATGCTTCGGTTCAGGAACCATCCGCGAAGAACTGGCCAAGATCCATAATTCTCCATTTGCTGTTGAATCCGCACACATCAAGTTTAAAAACTCAGACCTGAGCGCCTATGTCTATCGTTCACTTTTTGATGTGGCGCGTCAGTACCGCGAAAGTTTTGAAGTATATGGTTCCAAGAAATCATTCGAGTGGGCATTGATCGAAGATGAAGAACATGTGCTCCACACCGCCAAACTTCCGGAACACGAAATTCCAAAGAAAGTGAGGGTGCCTGATTATGCGCATCTCCTTCCCGAAGGCATCCGTGATTTCACTACCAAAGGGGTATACGATATTGCTGAGAACACCCACCTGAGTTTCACCCAGGGTGCGGGTCATGGTGGTTCACATCCTCATCTTGCCCATGAGTTTCTGATGGCTTTGGTGGAGGACCGTGATCCATTCCCGAATGCGGCACAATCCGCCAACTGGACATCCGTGGGCATCCTGGCTCATGAGTCGGCCATGGAGGGCGGAGCAATTAAAAGATTACCGGACTTTAGTTAGTTGAAGGGGTTGAAGCGGTTGAAGAGGTTGAATAAAATATTTTAAAACTCCCCTCCTAGCCAGGAGGGGTGCCCTGCCGAAAGGCAGGGCGGGGTGGTAGATTAACATGAGTTTGCTTTCAATTACTGACGGCTAAAGTCGGAGGTGCATAAGTGGAAGAACGTTCGAAATTTTAAATAAAATAATTAACTGAATAAATTAAGATCATGTAGTGAATATAGAAACTCAACTTAAACCCAGGACTGAAGTCCGGGGCAATTGAAAATATCCTGATCCCTCGCTTCACTCAGGATGACAAGATAAAAAACCTTCAACCCCTTCAACTTCTTCAACTCCCTCAACTTCTCCTGCCTTTGGCAGTCAAGCTCAACCTCACTCAACCTTCAACCATGAAATTTTTCCTCACTCTCGCATTCCTCCTCTCCACTGCCTTCGCCCAACAGGGTCGCAGACTTGAGATCCTTTTCCTAGGAGACAACGGCCATCATCGTCCCATTGATCGTGTGCCTTCCATCATGGCGGCACTGGGACCTAAGGGAATCAATTTCACCTATACCGATGATCTGGCGGATATCAACCCGGCCAACCTCAACAAGTATGATGCCTTGATGGTATATGCCAACTGGGACAAGATCACACCAGAGGCTGAAAAGGCATTGTTGGATTATGTGGCATCAGGGAAAGGATTCCTGCCTATCCACTGCGCATCCTATTGCTTTCGCAATTCTGACGCATATGTGAAGCTGGTGGGTGGACAATTCTGGCGGCATACGATGGATTCCATCACCACACAAACTGTGCAAGGTTCACATCCGATCATGAACGGATTGAAACCATTTACTGCCTATGATGAGACCTATCTTCACAGCCAGTTGCAGCCCGATAATAATATACTGGCGGTAAGGGAGATCAAGGCGGATCAGTTCAAAGACAAGCCCGATACCAAAACAGAACCTTATACCTGGACCCGCACGCATGGCAAGGGAAAAATATTTTATACTGCATACGGGCATGATGAAAGAACATGGGGACAAGCGGGATTTCAGGAACTGATTTACAATGCCATATTGTGGAGTGTAAATGATCAGGCACTCGCTGCATTCAAGGCACGCAATCCGCAGCCCTTTACCTACAAGCCGGCAAAGTTACCCAACTACGAGAAGCGTCCCGGTGAGCAATTGCAACAGTTTCCATTGAGCCCTGAGGAATCGATGAAACATATTCAGGTGCCGGTCGATTTTAATCTTGAACTCTTTGCTGCAGAACCCAATGTGATGCATCCCATCGCCATCAGCTGGGATGAGAAGGGAAGGATGTATGTGTTGATCACGAAAGATTATCCCAACGAAAGAAAGCCAGAAGGCGGCAGCGATTATATCCTGATTTGCGAAGACACCAACAAGGATGGCAAGGCTGATAAGTTCACCAAGTTTGCAGACGGACTGAGCATCCCCACCGGTATGGTTTTTGCCAATGGCGGACTCATCGTCTCACAAGCTCCGCATATGCTCTTCCTGAAAGACAATGATGGTGACGACAAGGCAGATGAGAAAAAAATTCTTTTCACCGGCTTCGGCACATTTGATACCCATGCTGGTCCCTCTAACCTCCACTATGGATTCGACAACTGGATCTGGGGTTGTGTGGGTTATTCTGGATTCAAGGGACTGGTGGGCAATTCAAAAGACACGCTTCAATTTGGACAAGCCTTCTTCCGCTTCAAACCTGATGGCAGCAAGCTTGAATGGATGACCAGCACTTCAAACAATACTTGGGGATTTGCTTTCAACGAAACCAATGATGTTTTCGGATCCACTGCTAACAATTCCCATGGTTGGTACATGGCCATCCCGCACAGCTATTTCAATTCCGCCAACAATATTGAGAACGGTAGTCGTAGTACCGATACCCACCGCGACATGAAACCTATCACCGAGAAAGTGCGCCAGGTGGATGCCTTCGGTGGATTCACGGCAGCTGCGGGACATAATTTTTATACAGCCAGGGCTTTCCCAAGAAAGTACTGGAACAATATTGCATTCGTTTCCGAGCCAACAGGACACGTGCTGCATCAGAATCGAATGGTGAGCAAGGGCACAGATTATTCTGATAAGGAAAGCTTCAATCTCATGGCTGGCGCCGACGAATGGTTCTCACCGGTTTTTGCTGAAGTGGGGCCTGATGGTGCAGTATGGGTTGCTGATTGGTACAGCTATATCATCCAGCACAATCCAACACCTCAGGGATTTGGTAATGGTCCGGGTAACGCCTATGAGACTGATCTACGCGACTTTACCCATGGAAGAATTTATCGTGTATCATATAAAGAAGCAAAGCCTTACCAGCCCTTGATGCTCAAATATGATGATGTAAATGGATTGCTGTCAGCATTGAAAAGCGACAATATGTTTTGGCGCATGCATGCACAGCGCATGTTGGTAGAAAGAGGCAAGAATGATGTTGTGCCTGCTTTGGTGGCCATCGCAAGGGATCAGTCGGTTGATGAGATCGGCATCAATGCACCGGCCATTCACGCATTGTGGACCCTCAAGGGCTTGAATGCACTCGATGCAGCAACGCTAGAATCAGCCATCACGCATCCTTCTTCTGCCGTGAGAAAGAATGGAGTGAAGCTGATGGATTTCAATGCAGCATCTGTTGCTTCAATTTTGAAACATGATCTTCTGAATGATAAGGACCTGCTTGTGGTCATGAATTCACTCTTGCTTTTCTCCAAATCACCATTGGATGCCGTTGCAGAAAAAGCATTTTTTACCAGACTGAACAATGCCACTGAAGTAGAAGACAGGTGGTTGCCCGATGCCTTTGCCACTGTGCTCACGGCCAATGGCGGCAAGCTGATGAAGCAACATCTCACCAATCAGATTAAGGCATCGGCAGCTGCAAAAAAACCTGCTGCCGCCATGGATCATTCGATGCACCAGATGAATACGAACAAGACAACTGCAGAACAGAAAGTTGAGGGTATTGATCTTGTGATCAGCAATATCAAACTCGATAATCCCACACCTGCCGTTCGTGAGCGTGTGAATGTTACTGTGGAAGTGAAAAATCAGGGAACAGTTGATCTGGCTCCTGAAGTATTTGTTCCGCTGGATATTCGTTTCGAGGGACAAGGAATGAAGATCGATCAGGTCAGTCGCAATTACAAGGATGGCATCAAGGCCGGCGAAACTGCTTTGATCAACAAGAATCTCAATGGTCCCTGGGTTGGCAACATCAGCTTTGGCACCGATATCGTGGGTGAGTATAATTTGAGTGTGTCGATCGACAAAACCAACGAGATCAGGGAATCCAATAAACTGAACAATGGGAAGTCGATGAAGATCAACTTTGTCAGACCTGCCGACATGAATGCTTTTGCATTGGAAAGAGCGGTCAGAAGTTATGCTTCTCTTGCTCCGGTTGATTCATTGGTTTCTATTCTGAGGCGAACCAATGCCATGGAGCCGCAGGCCAAAGCCAGTATGGTAAAAGCGATTGCAGAGGGATGGAATTATCGTTTGAAGAATATCAAGCTCAAGCCCGCCGATGCAGCTTTTGTGGCTACTTTGAATCCGGGCAATGCCAACGAGAGGTTGAACAGGTTGATGACGGCATGGGGATTGATGGCTGAATCGCAGGCATCAGGAGATGTAAAGCGCATCCGCATCAAAACTATTCGTGAGGCCATGAAGTTTGATATCAGGGAGTTTACCGTGAAAGCGGGACAAACTGTCGAGATCACACTTGAGAATCCGGATGCGATGCAGCACAACATGGTCTTCACCAGACCGGGTGCAATGGAGAAAGTGGGTCGTGCCGGCGATGCTATGATGAAGGATGAGAAAGGAGCAGAGAAGAACTATGTTCCGGCTATACCTGAAGTGTTGTATTCCACGCCGCTGGTAAATCCAGGACAATCCTATAAACTCACCTTCAAGGCACCTGCGAAGGCCGGTGATTATCCCTTTGTCTGCACCTTCCCAGGCCATTGGAGCATCATGAATGGGGTGATGAAGGTTTTTTAAGAAGGGACGGGGGACGGGGGAAAAGGGACGAGGGACAAGGGACAGGGGGTCAGAGTTTTTTTGTAATTGCAAAGATCATTCGATCTATTTGCTTGCTTAATTCTTTGGCTTCGGAGAAGGATTCTGCATTAATCATTCCCAACTCATAACCAATACTTAATTGTGTTTGAATTTCGTATAATGATCCCAAGGCAATATGAAGGAATTTCCTGTAGTCGTTTGAGGTTCTCCTTCCATATCCCTCAGCAATGTTGCTTGGTACTGAAACAGCTGCTCTTCTAAGCTGATCTCCCAGCGCAAATTTTTCTTCTAGGGGTAAATCTTTTGTTATGCTATAAATAACCTTTGCTAAGGTGATCCCTTTTTGCCAGATTATCAGATCCTCGAATGTCTTAATGGTAGTCATTAGACAAAACTAGATCCATAGGGATTTTTCAAAATGTTTTTATTCCCAGTGAAACTACGTTTTTTCCCATTCTCCCCTTGTCCCCTGTCCCTTGTCCCTCGTCCCTTGTCCCTTGTCCCCTGTCCCTCGTCCCTTGTATTCACTCCGGCCTCATCATAGGGAAAAGCAGGACATCCTGGATGGAAGGCTGATTGGTCAGCAGCATACAAAGTCTGTCGATGCCAAAGCCGATACCGGCTGTGGGTGGCATACCGTATTCGAGTGCGCGGAGGAAGTCGTGGTCGATGAACATGGCCTCATCATCACCGCGTTCCATTAATTTTATCTGATCTTCAAATCGTGCACGCTGATCAATCGGATCGTTCAATTCTGAATAGGCATTGGCGATTTCCTTGCCATTCACCATCAGTTCGAAACGTTCTACGAGTCCGGCTTTGCTGCGGTGCTTTTTTGTGAGTGGACTCATCTCGATGGGATAATCAATGATGAAGGTGGGTTGAACATAATGGTGTTCGCATTTCTCGCCGAAGATCTCATCGATCAGTTTGCCTTTACCCATGCTCTTGTCGCCGACAAGTCCGAGTTTCTTGCATACCTCACGAATCCCATCTTCATCCATCTCGCTGATATCAAATCCTGTATGTTCCTTGATGGCATCATACATGGTCACACGTTTGAAAGGCGCTTTGAAGCTGATGGTCTTGCCATCCACTTCTACGTCGGTGGTTCCGTTTACATCAATAGCTGCCTTTTCGAGCAGCTGCTCTGTGGTATCCATCATCCAGAGATAATCCTTATAAGCGGTATAGAATTCCAATACAGTGAATTCAGGATTGTGGGTGCGGTCCATTCCCTCATTGCGGAAATTCCTGGAGAATTCATAGATCCAATCAAAACCACCAACAATAAGTCTCTTTAGATATAGCTCATTGGCAATCCGCATGTACATGGGGATGTCCAGTGCATTGTGGTGGGTCATGAAGGGCCTGGCGGCTGCACCGCCGGGGATACTTTGCAATACCGGAGTATCTACTTCGATCGCACCTCGATCGTTCAGGAATTCCTTGATCGAGTTGATCAGTTTGGAACGCTTTAAAAAAGTTTCCTTGACCTGTGGATTGATGATCAGGTCAGCATAACGCTGTCTGTAGCGAAACTCCGGATCGGTCACTGCATCGAAGGTTTCGCCTTCTTTTTCTTTTACTACAGGCAGAGGTTTCAATGATTTGCTGAGCAGCGTCAATGAAACAGTATGAACGGAAGTCTCACCGGTCTTGGTGGTGAATACATAACCTTTGATGCCAATGATATCACCGATATCTAATGTTTTCCAAACCTGGTCGTACAGGGTTTTGTCATCACCCGGGCAAATATCATCCCTTCTCACATAGACCTGAATCTTGCCTGAATGATCTTGCAATACAGCAAAGCAGGCCTTGCCCATGTCGCGCACACTCATGATCCTGCCGGCCAGGCATACATCAGCGAAGTCGGCTTTGTTCTCTTCACCCAGGTAGCGCGACCTGATCTCAGCAGCGGTGATGTTTACCGGAAATGCAGGAGCCGGATATGGATCGATGCCCAGGTTTTGCAAGGCTGTCAGCTTCTCTCTGCGTATGATCTCTTGTTCGGATAAATGTGGGTTCATAAGGGGGCAAAGATAATACTTAGGGGGCAAGTTGAGGAAGTTGAGGGAGGTTGAGGGAAGTTGAGTGAGGTTGAGTGAGGTTGAAGTAGTTGAAGGGGTTGAAGAAAGTTGAGAGGTGGTGAGGGGAATATGTTAAAGTTGTTTAAGACTCCCGTCCTGGCCAGGGCTGTTTTCAATTGCCGCCGACTTTAGTCGGCGGAAACATAAGATATTGCCCCTTTGTAAATTCATATCAGCACAATTTATTCCCCGGACTGAAGTCCGGGGCAATTGAAAATTTCCGGATCCCTCGCTTTGCTCGGGATGACAAGACACTTCAACCCCTCAACCCCTTTAACCTCACTCAACTTCCCTCAACCTCTCTAAACCTTATCCCTCTGCTCCCATTGAAAACAACGCCAAATCATACTTCACCGGATCATCAGGATCCAGGCGTTTGAGATTTTCTGTCAGCTCGATGGCGGTCTTCCAATCTGCTTTTTGTTCTTGTATCAATCCTAGTTGAAAAGCAACACGTTGCACATGCACATCCAACGGACAAACCAGCTGGTTCGTTTGGATGTTTTTCCAGATACCAAAATCAACACCTCCCTCATCCCTTCGCACCATCCAGCGAAGGAACATGTTGAGCCGCTTGCAGGAAGAATTGTTCTCGGGTGTAGAAAGATGTTTTTTGCTGCGAGCGGGACTATCATCAAGCGAAAAAAAATAATGGTGTAGGTTGATGAGTCCGGTTTCAATCGTCAGGTCTTTTTTCTTCATCCCGATTGTAAAGGCTGATTCAAGGCTGGGTTCAGTTTTACCCAACTTTAGATATCCTTCGGTGTAATGATGGCGTAGCACTCGGATAAAATGCAATACATCAGTAGCATTAAAGGTTCTGTGTTTGAATGATAAAATTTTTTTCAGCTCTTTTTCCTGATGTTGTGTGATGAACTGATAAGGAGCGTTGTCCATTAGCAGCATCAGCTCATTACATTTATTAATGATGGTGGTTCTATTGCCCCAGGCAAAGATGGCGGCAAAGAAACCCGCGATCTCGATATCCTGTTTTAGCGTAAAGCGATGCGGGACCGAGATAGGATCTTTTTCGATGAAAGAAGTCTGGTTATAATGTTTCAATGCACCGTCGAGGTGCGCTTTTACAGATGCCAGTTGTTTTTTGTTCATCCCTGCACTGCAGATTGAATGGCATGATCCAGGTCGGCGATCAGGTCGTCTGCATCTTCAATACCGACTGATAATCGAATGAGGGTATCGCTCAATCCGTTCTTGATCCTTTCTTCTCTAGGAATCGAGGCATGGGTCATGCTGGCAGGGTGATTGATGAGTGATTCTACGCCTCCCAGACTTTCAGCGAGTGAAAAAAGATGCGTACTGGAGAGCAATTTCCTGGCAGTTTCGATGGTATCGTTCTTCAATTCAAAGCTGATCATTCCTCCAAAATCTTTCATCTGTTCATTGGCGATGGCATATCCCGGATGATCGGTAAAACCTGGCCAATAAACCTTCTTCACGGCAGGATGGTCTTTTAGAAATCGAGCAATTTTTACACCATTCTGCGAATGTCTTTCCATTCGGATCCCCAGGGTTTTGATTCCTCTCAACACAAGAAAGCAATCCATCGGACCCGGTACGGCACCACAGCTTTTCTGGATGAAATATAATTCGTCGCGGAGGACTTTGTCGTTCATCACCAGTGCACCCTGGATCACATCGCTGTGTCCGCTCAGGTATTTGGTGGCGGAGTGCATGACGATATCAGCCCCTAATGTTAGTGGATTTTGCAGTGCTGGAGAGGCAAAAGTATTGTCGACACAAAGCAGAATGCCATTGCTTTTGGCAATTTCAGCAAGACCGCGGATGTCGCAAATGTTCATCAGTGGATTGGTAGGTGTTTCCGCCCAGATGAGTTTGGTATTGGTGTTCACTGCAGCAACTACATTGTCGAGTTTCGTCATGTCAACATAATGAAACACGATCCCGAACTTCTGGAAGATCTTGCTGAAGAGTCGGTAGGTTCCGCCATACATGTCATTGGCTGCAATAACTTCATCACCAGGTTTCAAAAGTTTGATCACAGCATCCGTTGCAGCAACGCCGCTGCTGAAGGCCAGTCCGAATTGACCCTCTTCAATGATTGCCAGTGCCTCTTCCAAAGCCTGTCGCGTTGGGTTTTGCGAGCGAGCATATTCAAATCCTTTGTTCACGCCCGGTGCTTCCTGCACGTAAGTGGAAGTCTGGTAGATGGGTGTCATGATCGCACCCGTACTGGGATCGGGGTGTGCTCCGGCGTGGATATACTGGGTAGATTTTTTCATGCAACGAAGGTAAGCTGCTTTTGCTGATGGATGAAGAACGACTCGTGATCATTGATTAATTTTGCGCTATGGCAAATGTTTATTTCAGGGATAAGATACCCGGTGAATTTGAAGGCATGAGGAAAAATGCCAAATCGATGGCGGATGAAAATGTTTTTGTGGTACATGATTGCTATCCATTTGATCCCTCTTCCGGTATCGGATTTTTGGAAAAATGGCAGCAGAAAAAATGGTTTAAGGATGGCATTCGTCAGCATGATACCGTCAGGGTCTTTTCTCAGTTTACCAAAGATGCATTGGAGAAAATGTTTCCTGAAGCAACAGGAAAAATTGAAGTGAAACATCCGGAAGCTGATAGCGAATGTTATCAGAATGATGAGGATGCCCGCGATTCAATCCGTTATCAGTACACTCAGGGTGACGCATATTTCTTTTATCGCGGTCCCGTTCATGCCGCAGCCAATATCATTCCGCTTTTGAAAGGTTTCTCCATTTTCAAAAAGAAGATTGGCAGCAACATGCGATTGGTTTTGTGCGGACCTCAAGGAGCCTATTCAGCTGAGATCCTGGCAGATGTGGAAACCTACAAGTATCGCAATGATCTGGTCTGGATGACACAGCCTACTTCCTGGGAGGAGCAATCGTTACTTTCATCAGCCTACGCATTGGTTCATCCTTGTCGCTGGGAGCGCTTCGGCATTCCCATATTCAACGCCATGAAATCCGGAGTTGCAGTACTCACTGCTGAGAACAGCAGCATGTCGGAATTCGCAGGCATGGCCGGCATGTTTTTCAATGAGAAGGATCCGGCTGATATAGGCGACAAGCTCATCAGGATCTACAAGGATGAGCAGGTGAGAGCAGATATGATCGGGACGGGGATGTTGAAATAAAGGATACCAGAAAGGTTTACTATTTCAACTCGAGCAGATATCTCGTCAAGTGGGCGAGATCTTCCTCTTTTAATGCCAATGCCGTAGCGTTGGGCATAATGGAAGATTCCTGCTTTTTTTTCTTGATCACGGATAAAGCTGGAATCGAATGTTTCTTTCCTGATAGATCTCTGATAATGATCGTCTTGCCATCTGCAACCAGAAAACCATAAAAGGATTCTCCCGATTTAGTATCAATAATCCAGGGTTCATAGCCGAATACAATGGAGGCATTGGGGTATTTAATAGCATTAAGGAGGGAGGCTTGATCCAATTTTTTTCCAATATAGGTGAGGTCAGGGCCGATATCGCCTCCGATATTGGAAGTTTTATGACAGGACGAACATTTTTCCATAAAAATAATTTTCCCTTTTGCATAGTCTGCTGAAACTTTGATTTCTGTTCCATTTGAAATGTCCTTTTCCACAGATTGCATTGTATTGGAGAATAATTTTTCTGCCCTCAATCGATTACCCAGATCCGGATTTTTAGTGAATCCTTTGACAATACAGGATTGGATATCAATGGGTATGCTTTTGTTCTCTGCCAATCCCAACAAAATTCTTCCTCCTACTTCATCATTCGCCATTTGTGTGGCTGTCCTGCAGCGGTCATCAACAGAAATATTTGAATTCAGGATTCGGGTTTTTGCAGCAATCATTGAAGCCAAATGTCGTTCTTGCTTTAAGTCAAAGCCAATCGTCTTCCAGTCCATTAAATCAGCCCATTCATTTCCCTGCCGGAATGACAACCAATATTTTGCCTGATCACTCATTGTTTTGCTTGAGAAATGGGAAAGTTCCAGCATCGATTTTGCTGCCCTGGCATCATTGATGAATGCAAGTGCAGTCATTGCCCTCTTGCGTTCTGTTAAGGGGATGGATGGGTTCAATATCCACGCTTTGAGCGTGGGTATTGAGGATACAGGGTGTAGCCGCCATACCAATCTTGCGTAGGATTGTAACCAGTGCCCAGGTGCGTTTTGAAGTCTGGCATTATTTTTTTTGGTTATATACGCATAGAGTTCTTCCTCATGGTTTTCAGCATTCATTCCAATGGTCTCCAGTAAATAGTCGTCATTACCATCGTAGCGATTGGTAATGCGCTCAATCAATTCTTTTTTTTCAACCCAATTGAAGTCTCGCAAGGCAATAGCCATTTCGCGATCTAGAAATGAACTTCTTCCCAAATGTTGGCTGATCAATTTCAGGAGTTCTGATTTTGTAGCGGTTTTACGCAATGCCCTGAAAGCAACAACACCCAATCGGGTATCCTTTCCCGCTATCCATTGTTCCAATGTTTTTTTGCCAGCACTGTCTGAAGTGCTTAGCAGCCATGCAGCCCTCGCGTGGTGGTATGGGTTTTCAGATGACAACAATTTATGCACCAATTTTTTTCTGTTTATACCGGATCCTAATGCTTGTGTACGTTCATATCCAAACGCTCTCACATTTATAGCAGGACTTTTCAGGGCTTCCAGCAAACCATCTTCAGTATTAAAATCAATCAATGGGGAGGTTGGATTTTTCCCCTTGGGCGTGATTCGATATATCCTTCCGTATCCAATACTGTCTTTCATTTGATGCCCCCCTACAACAGGGTCATACCAGTCGGCAATGTACATGGCGCCATCAGTGCCGATCATGACATCGCTTGGGCGAAACCATTTCCTATTGTCTGATAGATTCCCTTTATCATTCCAAACGTATGCTTCATTATCTTTTGGAAGTGATGTGATGAAATGGGTCCGTTTTCCTTTCAGATCAAATCCACTGCCTTTCAATTGAGGTTTATATCCAAAAACCAGATTCCTTCCAGCGTCTGCACTAAATAGGATTCCTCTGTACGCAGAACCCAAGCCATCACCTTCGTTCAATACCACTCCTGTTGGTGATCCGGCACCAGAATTATCTCCGGCAGGCATTACACCCGGATCTTCCTGATGCCAATGCGCAGTAAACATGTCCTGACCCGGCCGCTGATCCGCCTGCCAAAATCGGCTGCCATCTGCACTAAAAAAGCCGGCATTGCCTCCTTCCATAAGCCAACTCACCCTGCATGTAACCACTTGGTCATCGTTATCGTTTTGCCACATATCACCATACGAGTCAATGTAGGTTTCGTAACTATTTCTGAAGCCATGAGCAAGAGGACGCAATCCGGTACCATCTGAATTGACTTCGAGTTGAATGCCGCCAACCCACTTTCGGCCATCATCACTTACCAATCCTGGTTTGTTTTTGTTGTTGTAAGGAGTACCACCATTGTATAAACTACCTGATCGAAGCGTCCATCCTGACCTATCGGTTACAATATGAGGCCCGGCATTTCCGGTGTTGAACAACCATTTGCCATCCGGACTGCCCACAACGGAGTGAAGTGCATGATCATGATCATATCCCCCAAAACCGGTAAGTAAAATATCCTTGTGGTCAGGTTTATCATCACCATCCTCATCTGTGTAGACTATCAAATTTGGGGAACATGAAACAATGACCTTGTTACCAATGACTGCTATTCCCAATGGAGATACCAGATCTCGGTCTTCTGCGAAAACGGTTGATTTGTCCGCCTTGCCATCCTGGTCTGTGTCTTCAAGAATGATTATCCTGTCTCCCTTTTCGTGGTGTAGTAACTTGGTTGAATCGTTGTTGAAATTTCTATAATTAACCGCTTCTGTAACCCAGATTCGTCCCTTTGCATCTACATCCATATTTGTCGGATTGAAAAACATGGGACTCTCTGCCCAAAGATTGACTTCAAGATCTTCTGGGAGGAATAACCCGAGATCATCATGCAAAGGTTTTTGTGGACTGCGTTGTAGAAAAGACATCAATATGCATGCTGATATTGCAAAAGGAAACCATAAATTTTTCATGGCTTTAAGCTTATTTGAAATTATTTCTAAGAAAACCTAAGTTTTGCCGGTATGCTATAATAAGATCCATATCATTGGGCTTTGCCCATTCGATTTGCATCCATCCATCTCCATGATAACCTATTTCTTCCATTGTTTGCGCAATACTTTTCCAATCCATAGTGCCCTCACCCAGCAGAAATCCATTTTCTTTCATATGAATTTCACAGATGTTGTCTTTCCCGAGCAATTTTAATTCTTTTAGAACATCATTTCCAGCATCTGCAGCATTTCTGAAATCGTAATAAACCTTTATTGCTTTCGAACCCACTTTCTCCATGATGTCGAGGTGTTCCTCTGCTGTGAGGTAAGATTCAATACCAAGGGTAATACCCAGTTTTTCTGCTTTGGGTGCCACCATTTTCAGGCGTTTCACCACTTCTGACTTTCCTGCAGGGTCATTGCGGAGATCGCCCTTGGAAAAGAAGGCCAACAAGATTACTGTTACTCCAAGGTTTTTGGCAACATCGATGCTATCCCATACCCATTCCTCAGTACGAGGATCAGATTTATACGGGATCTGGTTGAGTTCACCGATGCCAAGACTTGAAATCTTAACACCTGTCTGCCTTGACATTTCAATATATTGTTGTTGTAGCTTCTTCTCTCTCAAGTGCATGTTGTTTTTCAGGGTGCCAAGGCTTACCTGCAATCCATCCAGTCCGATTTCTTTGGCCAGCATAAGCCCTGTGACGTCGGCAGTTTTTCCAATGGACCAATCACAGGCTCCGATGTGAAAATGTTTTTTACGCAGGAAGTCCCAAAATGAATTTGAATTGATGGTTGTAGCACCCATGAGACCGACTCCGTTGCGGAGCAATTCCCGTCTTGTAAGCATTTCCGTGAATATTGATCAGAAAAACAGTGTAATGAAGTTACTCAATTGTAACCACTGAAAATTGGCTTTGTGATACTTTTTGGTAAACCATAAAAGGACAAGTGTCCATAAGGTTGTTGGGGTTGAAGAGGTTGAGGGGGTTGAAGCAGTTGAAGTTTTTCTTAAACCACTTCAACCCCTTCAACTACTTCAACCATCTCAAATAAATGAATTCATATCTTTGCGCCATGACAAACTCTACCATCACCATCGACGTAAACCTCGATGAGCAGAAGATCCCGCATCAGATACAATGGAATGCAACGCAATCGAATTCAGCAGAAAAGCAGGAAGCCAAGGCCATGATGATCTCCTTCTGGGATGGCAAGGAAAGGGCCGCTCTTCGGATCGATCTGTGGACCAAGGAAATGATGGTGGATGAGATGGGTGATTTTTATTACCAAACCATGATGACCATGGCAGATACTTTTGATCGAGCTACCCATCAGAAGGAACTGGTAGATGAAATGAAACAATTTGCGAAGCAGTTTTATACTAAGTTCAGGAAATCATTGGAAGCTTAGTTGAAGTTGAGAGAAGTTGAGAGAGGTTTAGAGAAGTTTAAATTGTGATTTAATTATTCAACCTCCCTCAACCTCCCTCAACCTCCCTCAACCTCCCTCAACCTCCCTCAACCTCTTTAAACCTTACACCATGTCACTCGAAACCACCATCAACGAAAACCTCAAGAAGGCCATGTTGGCCAAAGATGAAAAAGGATTGCGGGCATTGCGTGCCATCAAGGCTGCCATCCTCCTGGCAAAAACAGCCGAGGGCGGAGCCGCAGGCTTGACAGAAGAAGCAGAGATCAAACTCCTGCAGAAACTCGTTAAGCAACGAAAGGATTCCATTGAGATTTTTGAGCAACAAAACAGGGCAGACCTTGCCGTCAAAGAGAAAGAAGAAGTGGAAGTAATTGAGCAATACCTTCCAAAGCAGATGAGCGAAGAGGAGTTGAAAACGGTGATTGCAGATATCATCAAAACCCTGGGCGTTACCCATATCAGCGGACTTGGGCAAGTAATGGGCGTTGCTTCGAAGCAACTCGCTGGTAAGGCAGATGGAAAGACTATCTCTTCCATTGTTAAAGAAATGCTCTCGTGATATGGCTACGGATATTATTTTACTATTGATCTTGGTATTGTCTGTTTACAAGGGCTGGACCAAAGGATTCATCATGGCCCTTTTTGTATTTGTATCCTATTTTATTGCTCTGGCACTTGCCTTTCAATTTTCCGGCATGGTCCAGGGGTATCTTTGGAAGGGCGAACAAGGACAAAGCAGATGGTACGGATTTCTGGCATTTGCCATTCTACTGATTGCCGGCATCATTGCCGTAAGACTGCTGGGAAAACTGATAGAGAAGGTAGTAGAAGCTGTCATGCTCGGAATTGTTAACCGGCTCTTGGGCATCCTGCTCTATACATTTATTTACTGCTCTCTTTATGCGGTGATAATGGTTTTTATTGAATCTGCACGCCACTCCGGTTTAGGACCTGTATCTCCGGAAAATGCAGAATATACTTCCATATCCATGCGATACATTTTGAAGCTGGGTAATTGGGTGATCCTGAATTTCAGCGAATGGGTGCCCGCGATGAAGAATATGTTTAACTATACGCAATCTATTATTAAACAAGGGGTGTAGTTTCCAAGCCAAAGACTAAAATTCTCACCCATTTTGCCTTTCTTTGCCTGAGCCAAGACTAAATTTTTATATCAATATCCTGTTAAGGAAATAATATGGGTTTAAACTTTGAGGTAAAACAGGACGGTAAATTCCAGTTTGTTGAGGAGGGGCAGGGTCAAACCCTTCTGCTGCTTCATGGTCTTTTCGGAGCCATGAGCAATTTTGCCGGCATTATCGAGAATTTCAGGCATACCCACAAGGTGGTAGTGCCTATGTTGCCCCTTTTTGAGCTGGATCTTTTGCATACAACCGTAGGCGGGCTTGAAAAGTATCTGACCAAATTCATTGATCATCGCGGTTACAATGATATTCATCTTTTGGGGAATTCATTGGGCGGACATGTAGCTTTAGTTCATGTACTGAGAACGCCTGCTAAAGTTCGCTCTCTGATACTTACCGGAAGCTCAGGTCTGTTTGAGAATGGGATGGGGGATACTTACCCCAAACGCGGTGATTATGAATACATTCGTAAGAAAACAGAGATGACATTTTATGATCCCAATACTGCTTCCAAGGAATTGGTGGATGAGGTATACCAGATCGTGAATGAAAGAATGAAAACCCTTAAGGTAATTTCATTGGCCAGAAGTGCCATCAAAAACAACCTCGGTGATGAATTGAAGCAGATCAAACTCCCTACATTGTTGATCTGGGGTAACAACGATAGTATAACACCACCTTTTGTGGGTAGAGAGTTTAACAAACTGATACCCAACAGTGAACTGCACTTCATCGACCATTGCGGACATGCCCCGATGATGGAGGTTCCGGATGAGTTTAACGTTATTCTTGCAGAATTTTTACAAAAATTCAAGGATCCTGCAGCAAATTAAACCTAATATTGGTCTATCAAATTACGGTATGACCTTCTGCAGTCAGCTTTTGGATACACATTGCAATACCATCGATGCCAACGATACGGTTTCGAACGTACTTGATTTGAATCAGGATGAGCAGCAGGATATGCTTGTGGTTTTGGAGGGTCAGCAGTATCTGGGAATGATCGATGTTGGTGATCTTGAAGATGCTGATCCGCAAAGTAAAATTTCAGATCAATCACAATTCTTTATCAAGCCTTTTGTCAATCCCAGCGATCACTTTTTACAGGCCCTGAAAGTACGGTCAAAATTTTTTGTGAAACAGGTTCCTGTGGTCAACGAAAAGAACGAGTGGGAGGGAGCAGTCAGCGAAGAAAAATTACTTGAACAATCATCGTTACTTCTTGGCGTAGCAGCAACTGGATCAGTGATCATACTTGAAATGCCAAGACTCGATTATTCTCCCGGTGAGATCAACCGGCTCGTGGAATCCAATGATGCTATGATCATGAATATGAACAGCATACTGGATCCGCAAACATCCAGAATGCAGGTGGTTCTTCATATCAACCGCGAAGACATTTCTGATCTTGTTGCTACTTTCCAGCGACATGAATATTCTGTAGTACAGTATTATGGAGATGAATACTACGATAACTCTCTTCAAAGCAATCTGGATCATTTGTTGAATTACTTGAACATCTAGGAAACAGGAATTAGGAATCAGAAGAAAGAAACGTTTATTTTTACTAATTCCTAATTCCTAGTTCCTAACTCCTCTTTCATGCGCTTCATCCTATTTCTCCTCCTCCCCCTTCAATTACTCTCTCAGGAGGTTACAGTGAGAAATATTCAGATTACCGGAAACAAGAAGACCAAGTCCTATATTGTTTCGCGTGAGCTGGCCTTGCATAAGAATCAATCCTACACTTTGCCACAGATCCTGGATGGCATGGAGCTCAGCAGGCAGAACCTTATGAATACTGCGCTCTTTATTGAAACCAATGTATGTTTTTCAAATTGGAACAATGATTCAATGGATATACTGGTGGATGTCAAAGAGCGATGGTACTACATAATGTTTCCCTATCTAAAGCCGGCAGATAGAAACTGGAATGTTTGGTTGAATGATTACAATCTCGATCCGGGCAGGGTGAACTACGGACTTAAATTTCATGGAAAGAATATCACTGGAAGAAATGATCGCCTCAATGCATGGCTCATCAACGGTTTCACACAGCGAATGGCGCTTAACTACTACAACCCCTTTTCTGATAACTCATTACAAAGAGGCTGGGGCTTTGATGTTTGGTATTCGAGGAATCGGGAAATGAATTATGCTACCCTTGGAAACAAGCAGCAGTTTTTCAAGGATCCGGATAATTTTGTGCGAAAGCAATTCTATGCCGGTGGATTGTTTTCCATTCGCAAGGGTTCCATCAACAGACATTATTTTCGTTTCGGAGTGCAGTCTGAGTCCATCAGTGATACCATCTTCGCACTCAACAACCAATATTTGGGAAAAGGAAGATCATCTGTTCAATATCCGGAACTGCGTTATACTTTTCATCACTTTCAACTCAATTATATCCCTTATCCTACAAAAGGGCATAGCTATGAATTTGAATTATTGAGAAGAGGATTGGGTGGATCTGTAGATCTCACACAGCTGATGTTTCGCGCTTCCCGCTACTGGGAGATTCCCGGGAAAATTTATTTCGGTACATCCATGGAATCCCATCTTAGAGTGCCATTCAATCAACCATTTTTCAATACCATCATGCTGGGGTATAATGACTCATACCTGCGCGGCCTGGAATACTATGTGGTAGATGGGGTTGCAGGAGGCTTTGTAAGAAATACAATCGGAAAAGAGATACTCAATTTCAAAGTGAAAACAGGTCTCAAATCAAAAACACACGCCTATGTTCCTTTTAAAATCTATATGAAAGGGTACGGGGATATGGGATATGTATACAGAAAAAATATCAGCGTCGACAATAGGCTCAACAACAAACTGCTTTATACCGGCGGTTTTGGAATTGATGTGGTAAGTTTTTATGATGTAGTATTGAGGTTTGAATACAGTTTCAACCAGCTAACCGAAAAAGGTCTCTTTGTACACAAGTCGGATGGCAGATGATCGCTCTGCTTTGGATTTACTACCTTTGATTGAGTTGCATGAGTATGAAAGTTGCGATTTACAGCAGAGGTGGACAAACCATTCAGCAGCAGGATCTGTTGCTGGTACTGGAGGCTTTGTTTAAGGCAGAGATCCGGCCTGTGGTCTATGCTGGAATATTCGAACAATTCAAGGATGCCATTGCATCATCGGTCCATCAAGTGCCCGCAACCTTTTCAGGCTCAAAAGATCTTGACGATTCCTTTGACGCCTTGTTTTCTCTTGGTGGTGATGGTACCCTGCTGGATACCGTTTGTCTGGTTCGAGATAAAAACATCCCTGTATTAGGGATCAACTATGGCCGGCTAGGGTTCCTTGCCAGTTTGGGAAAGGAACAAATTGATGAAGCCGTTGAGGCATTGAAATCAAGAACCTATGTATCTGACCGAAGAGGTTTGTTGCACCTGGATGCAAGTGCACCCTTGTTTGGCAATGATCCTTTTGCCTTGAATGAATTTGTGATCCACAAGAGAGAATTCTCTCCCATGATCAAGATCCATACTTATCTGAACGGACAATTTCTCAATACATTCTGGTCAGATGGATTGATCGTTTCCACTCCAACTGGCTCAAGCGGATATTCACTCAGCTGTGGTGGGCCTGTTGTGTTCCCTGATTCTGAGAGCTTTGTGATCACACCCATTGCACCACACAACCTGAATATTCGTCCCATCGTTGTTCCCAACAACAACGTCCTTTCCTTTGAGGTGGAGGGCAGAGTGGATAATTTCATCTGCACCCTTGATTCCCGTAAGGAGCTTGTAGATAAGAATATACAGCTGGCCATACGTAAGGAAGATTTCTGTTTCAATCTTATTCGCCTCAATGAAAATAATTTTCTCAAAACACTTAGAGAAAAATTAACATGGGGGTTTGACACGAGGAATAAGTCTATTAATATTTCGGAATTGTAATTCACACCATTTGTATTTATAGCATTCGGTAATAAACTCCCCTCCTGGCCAGAAGGGGGAGTTTTGTGTAAACCTATTTGAGGGTCTGGAGACGGGGTGGTGGAAATATAAACTGATCTACCACCCCGCTTCGTCGATTCTCTTCGCTCATCGGACTCAGCACCCCTCCTGGCCAGGAGGGGAGTTTTGTGTAAACCTATTTCAGGACAAGTCGCTTTTTTCAGGACGAGTCAATTGTTCCTTGACAGAAGTGAAATCTTTACAAATTGCTAATTTTTCCCTTCTGACTCCTGACATCTGACGTCTGACATCTAACTTTACCCCATGCAATTCCGCACAATTGTTTTTTTCATACTCCTCACAACTACTGCTTCCGCACAGAATGAAGCCATAGTGCAGGAAGGTGAGATCGGAATCAGTGCCGGAGCGGCACATTATTTTGGAGATCTGAATAATCTCTCTGCCATCAATCGTCCGAAACCCACACTGGGCGTGTTTTTCCGAAAGCAGTTTGGTAATTATGTTGCCTTGCGTTTGGCCGGACATTATGCGGAGGTGGGATATGCAGATCGTTTAAGTAAAGTGGAAGTTCAACAAAGACGAAACCTTGATTTTCAGTCCAAGCTTTGGGAACTTTCTGTACAAGGCGATTTCAATTTCTTTGAATTCATTCCCGGAAGCCCCTATTATTTTTTCACTCCGTATATAACATTTGGAGTAGGTAGTTTCAGTTTTGATCCCTATACTTTTCTCGATGGCCAAAAGTACTATCTCAGAAAACTCGGTACAGAGGGCCAGGGTTCAGCATTGTATCCTGACAGAAAATATTATCGGACTCAAGCATTTTCCTTTCCGTTGGGTATGGGCGTGAAGTATAATCTGGGTCGCAATGTGAACTTGGGTTTTGAAGTGGTGCATCGTTTCACCAGTACCGATTATCTCGATGACGTAAGTACCACCTATGCCGGTATTACAGCTTTTCCTCAGAAAGCTCCCGGTGTCAATACACCCGCATACCTGTTGCAGGATCGCTCCTATGAAACCGGAACGCCGATCGGTGCTGCAGGAAAACAAAGAGGTTTCAGTGAACAGAAAGACCAATTCATTTTTGCGGAGTTGACGCTTTCGATCTCGTTCAGTTCATACAGGTGTGCGAATCCTAAGTAGTTTTTAGACTTTAGATGCTAGACTTTAGTATTTAGATATTAGTTTTTATATGCTGAAATTTGGATTTGAGCTATCATTTGAAGCTTTAATATGAGATTTTTGGATCCTTTGCATTATTTAAAATCTAGCGTCTAAGGTCTAACGTCTAAAGTCTAACGTCTAACGTCTATTCATTACCTTTGCCCCCATGTCACTCCGAGCATTGATCGATGAAAAACGCCTGCCGCAGCACATTGCCATTATCATGGATGGTAATGGAAGATGGGCGCAGGAGCAGGGCCAGGATCGATTGTTCGGACATTTTCATGGAGTTGCCAGCGTAAGGGATATTGTGGAAGGATCTGCTGAACTGGGCATCAAATACCTCACGCTCTACGCTTTTTCAACGGAAAACTGGGATAGACCCAAAGAGGAAGTAGCAGGACTCATGAGTCTGCTGGTCGAGACGATCCGAAAGGAAGTACCGATCCTCAACAAGAACAATATTCGCATGCATGTGATCGGAGAATTGTCGATGTTGCCCGACCATGCCAAACAAGCCTTGCAAGAGGCCCTAGACATGACTGCCTCCAATACAGGACTCAACCTGATCATGGCCTTGAGCTACAGTTCACGCTGGGAACTGGTTAATGCGGTAAAAAAGATTGCCATTGACGTTAAAAGCGGAAACCTGGAACCCGAAGCAATCAGTCAGGATACCTTGCAGCAATACCTTGCCACCAGTGCTTTCCCCGATCCTGAACTCATGATCCGGACCAGCGGCGAGTACAGGATCAGCAATTTCCTGCTCTATCAACTGGCTTACGCCGAACTATATTTTACCCAGACCCGCTGGCCCGACTTCCGCAAGGAGAACCTCTACGAGGCCATTATCGATTTCCAGAAGAGAGAGAGGAGGTTTGGGAAGACGAGCAGCCAATTAGGTTGAGGGAGGTTTAGAGAGGTTGAGAGAAGTTTAATGATCTTTTATTACCTCTCTAAACTTCCCTCAACCTCTCTAAACCTCCCTCAACCTCTTTCAACTAAATACCCCTCTTTAACAAGATTTTAGACAAAAAGCCGTTATTTTGCCGTCCTTAACCATGACCCAGACGATGAGGATCAGAACGCTGTTGTATTTTATTGGTTTCTTGGTGTTTACGGACAGCGTATCGGCCCAGACGGATACCCTTCCCAAGGCATCCGTTGACCCCGCACTTTTGGCCATTTACTCCGCCAAATACCCCCGGAAATATACCATTGCCGACATACAGGTTAAAGGCAACCGGGCATTTGATGCAGCCATAGTGATTTCGGTATCCGGACTTGCTGTGGGAGACGAGGTTACGCTGCCGGGCGGCGATAATTTCGCCAAAGCCATTCAGAAGTTGTGGACACAGAATATGTTCACCAACATCAATATCTACATCACCAAGCTGGAAGACAATAATATTTGGGTGGAGATCGATGCTGTGGAGAGGCCTATGCTGGCGGATTTCAAGTTCAAAGGGGTGCGCAAAACAGAGTCGGATGAGTTAAAAGACAAGGTGGGATTGGTCAAGACAAGAGTTGTCACAGACAACATGAAGATATCTGCCAAGGAGAACATCATCAAGTATTTCATCGAAAAAGGATTCAAAGGAGCAACAGTGAATATTCAGGAAACTCCTGATCCGCAGAATCCCGAAAAGGTCATACTTAATTTTAATGTTGCCAAAGGAAATAAGGTAAGGATTACGGATATCTATTTCTTTGGTAATACAGCTGCCACAGCAGCCCAGCTCAAGAGAAAGCTTAAGGGTACAAAAGAATCCACCCGAATCACCCTTTTCCCGGATAGCTCGAGCAGTCCTTACGGCAATGTTGCCCCGATCAGCCTCAAGGAATTCATCAGCCAAAAAGGTTTTTTGAAACCCTCCATGATCCGTGATTTTATCGATCCCTGGTTCCGTTTCAAACTTTTTTCATCAGCCAAATTCAACGACAAAAAATACATTGAGGACAAAGACAAGATCCTTGATTATTACAATTCACTGGGTTATCGTGATGCGATGATCGAAGCGGATACACAATACTATAATGCTAAAGGTCAGCTCAACATCTCGCTCAAGGTCAATGAAGGAAGGAGGTACTATTTTGGAAAGATGACTTGGAAAGGAAACACCAAATATCCTGACAGCCTGCTGAGTCAGATTTTGGGTATCAACAAGGGTGATACCTATAACCTGGAAGTGCTCAATAAAAAACTGGGTAAGCAGGTCTCTCCCGAAGGTGGAGATATCAGTTCATTGTACATGGATTATGGATATCTCTTCTTCAACATCAATGCAGTTGAGACTTCTGTGTATAATGACACCATCGACCATGAGATCAGGATAAGTGAGGGTCCTCAAGCCACCATCAAGAATGTAAACATCGCCGGTAACGATAAAACCAAAGAGTATGTGATCCGTCGCGAACTCAGAACGGTTCCCGGGGAGAAGTTCAGTCGCCAGGACCTGATTCGTTCCCAGCGCGAGATCGTAAACCTGGGTTATTTCAACCAGGAAAAGCTGGGTATGCAACCAGTTCCCAATCAGGATGACGGAACCGTTGATATCAACTATTCCGTAGAGGAGAAATCATCGGATCAGCTCGAACTCAGCGCAGGGTGGGGCGGTAACATTGGTTTAACCGGAACCCTGGGTATTACTTTCAATAATTTTTCCATTAAGAATATCTTCAAGAAGACTTCATGGGATCCTCTGCCAACAGGTGATGGACAAAAATTGAGCCTTCGTTATCAATCCAATGGTCGTTTCTTCCGTTCCGCCAACTTCTCCTTTACAGAGCCCTGGCTCGGTGGAAAGAAAAGGAATTCCTTCTCGATCAACATATTCAACACCAGATTCACCAACGCCCTCAATCCCTTCACGGGGTTGTTCGACAGAGGGTTTGCAGATTCATCCTACCTGAGTACCTCTGGTGCAACGATTGCTTTGGGTAAACAGCTGAAGTGGCCTGACGACTTCTTCTCATTGGTTACTTCGTTGAGCTATATCCAGTACAAAGCCAAGAACTATGCGATCTTCCCTTCCTTTTCGACAGGAGTATCCAACAATATCAACCTCAAGCTCGCTCTCCAGCGTACTTCTATTGACCAGCCTATCTTCCCCCGCAGCGGATCGAATTTCCTCTTGAGTGGGGCATTTACTCCGCCATGGTCATTTATCAGGGGTGTTAATACAAAAGATATTTTCCAGTTGGTTGAGTATCATAAATGGAGGTTCAATGCAGAGTGGTTTGTTCCTATTGGTAAGCCTGCGGGTGAAGATAAAACACGTCAGTTTGTGTTGAGGATGGCAGCGAAATATGGTTTCATTGGCAGGTACAACCGCAATGTTCCCATTTCGCCTTTTGAGCGTTTTCAGGTGGGAGATGCCGGTCTGACCAACAACTTTGGTGTGCTCGGATATGATATCATAGCACATAGGGGGTATCCGGTATATGAAACATCTGATCCTACTATCAATCCTGATCAGCAAAGGGCCAGCAACTTCTTTACCATTTTCAACAAGTATACATTGGAGATGCGTTATCCGTTCGTGACCAACCCCAGCAGCACGATATATGGATTGGCCTTCTATGAGGCAGCCAATGGATGGTATGATTTCAAGTCGTGGAATCCCTTCCGTTTGAGGCGCGCCATGGGTGTGGGGGTAAGGTTCTTCCTTCCCATGTTTGGATTACTTGGCTTCGATTATGGTATTGGATTGGACAGGCTGACGGCAACCAACCGATTGAAGGATGCGAGCAGGTTCACGTTCATGCTTGGATTTGAGCCAGAATAGGAATTAGGAGTTGGGAATTAGGAACTAGGAATCAGTTAATTAAATAAATCTTTGTCATGAAAAAGACATTCATCTTACTATTGGCCGTCTTTTTTTCTTTTCAATTGCAGGCGCAGCGTTATGCTGTGATTGACACTAGATACATTCTGAGCAAAATGCCGGAATACAACGACGCGCAAAAGAAACTGGATGCCCTCAGCATTCAATGGCAGAAGGAAATTGACGATAAACAGGCGACCCTTGATCAGTTGTACAGAAATTTTGAGTCGGAGAAAGTGATGCTGAGTGAAGATTTGCTCAAGAAAAGAGAAGATGATATTTTCAACAAGGAGAAGGAAGTACGTGATCTTCAGAAAAGACGATTTGGATTTGAAGGGGATCTTTTCAAGCGCAGGCAGGAGTTGGTCAAACCCATACAGGACAAGGTTTACAATGCAGTTCAAAAACTGGCCACTACCCGCCAGTATGACCTGATCCTTGATAAAAGTGAAGGAATTACCGTTATCTTTGCCGACCCCAAACTCGACAAAAGCGACGATGTGCTGAAAGAGCTCACGGGAAAATAAAAAATGCCTATTTTCGAATCCATAAAATACAAACAAGCAAAAATGAAACAAATTTTAACCCTTGGTCTGGTGATGATCGCACTGGTGGCATTCAATCCATTCCTCAATGCACAAAACAAGACCGGATATGTGAGCGTGGATGAAGTGGTTCAACTTATGCCTGAATACAAGAAGGCTTCAGCTGATATGGCTCAGTTTGACAGCGCATTGCAGATCAACTATGCTGAAACCCTTAAGGAGCTGAATCGTCAGGATAGTGTATTCAAAGCAGATTCTACCAAGATGACCAATGCTGTGAAAACAGCCAAGAAGGAGCAAATGAAAAAATTGCTTGTTGAATTGCAAGGTTATGAGCAAAACTATCAGCAGCAAATGCAGCAAAAGCAGGAAGAGCTGATGGCTCCTGTTGCACAAAAGGCAAACCAGCTTATCGTAGATGTGGCAAAGGCAAATGGCTATTCTTATGTTTTCCGCAAGGAAGCCTTGATAGTACAACCTGAGGCAGATGATCTGCTTCCTCTCATCAAGAAAAAAATCCAAGGGGCAGGGGCAGCACCCAAGCCACCTGCGGCCAAATAAAAAAAAGACCGAAACATTGTTTCGGTCTTTTTTTTGAGATAGATATGCAACATCCGATAGGTGTTTTTGATTCCGGGTTGGGAGGTCTCACAGTGTTGAAGGAGATCCAGTCCCTTATGCCCCAATATGACTATCTCTATCTCGGAGATAATGCCCGTGCACCTTATGGCACCCGTGATTTTGATACTGTCTATCAATATACCCTGGAGGCCGTCAAATGGCTATTCTCACAGGGCTGTCCACTTGTTGTTCTGGCCTGCAATACGGCCTCTGCCAAGGCTTTGCGAACAATTCAGCAAAGAGATCTGCCTGGCTTGGATCCCGACAGAAGAGTACTGGGTGTGATCAGGCCAACAACGGAAGTTATAGGAGATTACACAGAGTCTGATCATATAGGTATCCTGGGAACGCAAGGCACAGTAGATTCAGGATCTTATGTGATTGAGATCGGAAAGTTTTTTCCTGATGTAAAAGTTCACCAGCAGGCTTGTCCCACCTGGGTACCCTTGGTTGAGAAAGGGCTGCACAATACACATGAGGCAGATGTTGAGATTGAAAAGTGTCTGCGCTCCCTGGCTGTGCAATCTCCATTGATCGATACGATTTTACTTGCCTGCACCCATTATCCACTTTTGTATCCCAAGATCAGAGCAGCCCTGCCCTCTCATATTCAGCTGGTTTCACAGGGTGAGATTGTGGCTGAGAGTCTGAAAGATTACTTGTTGCGCCACCCCAATATGGCCTCTCGCATTTCTGCTGGAGGACAGTTGCGGTTCTGCACCACCGGTGATCCGCAGCAATTCGGTCATGCGGCATCCCTTTTTTGGGGTAGAGAGGTGGAGGGAAGTTTAGTGAGGTTGAGGGAGGTTTAGTGAGGTTGAGAGAGGTTGAGTGGGTTAAAGCAGTTGAAGAAGCTGCCAGGTCCCTCGCTTCGCTCGGGATGACAAATTAAATTTGATGAAGGTTGAGGAGGTTGAAGGGGTTGAAGAAGTTTAAGAAAATTAAAAAACTCCCCTCCTGGCCAGGAGGGGTGCTGAGAGCGATGAACGAAGTGAATCGGGCGAGGCGGGGTGGTGGAAATAGAAAAATCTACCACCCCGTCTCCAGACGCTCTGCGGCTTTGCCGCATCGGTCTGGATCCACCCCTCCTAGCCAGGAGGGGAGTTTTTTTAACCTCCTTCAACCTCACTCAACTTCCCTCAACCTCAATAAACCCCTCAACCCCTTCAACCTCTTCAACTATTTCCCCAAATTCCCCTATCTTTGCCGTCCTTTCACAAGACTACGGGTGTGGTGACCTGTAGGGCATTGAACAGAATGGGCCGCTTCTCCCGGTCGTTTATTCAAAAACCAAGGAAAAAAAAGCATCATGAAACGTACATTTCAACCCAGTCGCAGACGCAGAAAATCCGTTCACGGTTTCCGCAAGCGCATGGAATCAGCCAACGGCCGCGCCGTATTGGCCAGCAGAAGGAAGAAGGGTCGTAAAAAACTCTCTGTTTCCGACGAAAGTAAACTGAAATAATCCCTGCGATTATTCACATAATCATAGCTCCGGAACTAGTTTCGGGGCTATTTTTGTTTATTAGACGTTAGACCTTAGACCTTAGACGCTAGATGTTAGTTTTTAGAAAGATGTGTTTACTAATCAAAGAAGTAAAAAACTAAATCAAAATCCAGCGTCCAGCGTCCAGCGTCTAACGTCTAAAGTCTAACGTCTAATGTCTATTCAAACTCTCTCCAAAAACGAACGACTAAAATCCTACAAAAGGATCAGGATTCTTTTTGCCGAAGGGGAGAAGTTTCGGGTTAGTCCTTTGTTGGTGTATTACCGGGTGGAATCTAAGGTTGAAGGGGTTGAAGTGGTTGAGGGGGTTGAAGATCAAATGCCAAAATCCAATTTACAAATGGGTGTATCTGTTTCTTCCAGATATTTCAAACGTGCAGTAGACCGGAATCTTTTAAAACGCCGCATCCGTGAAGCTTACCGAAAACAAAAATCAACATTCAAGCAATTACTCGAAGAAAAAGAGATGATGGTGGATGTGTTCTTTGTTTATATTGAAGCTGATATCATCGATTACGAGAAAATTTATCAATCCATGACCATCGCCCTAAAAACCTTAACCCAAAAACTAATTCCTAACTCCTAATTCCTAGTTTCTAACTCCATGACCCACGAACACTACATGAAATCAGCCCTTCGAGAAGCAGAAAAGGCCTATGAGGAAGGTGAAGTGCCGGTGGGCGCCATTGTGGTGGTGAATGATCGCATCATTTCAAGGGGGTATAACATGGTCGAGAAATTAAAGGATCCCACTGCCCATGCCGAAATAATTGCCCTGACGTCAGCCTTCAATGCACTGGGGGCAAAGTATATTCCGGATGCAACCCTGTACGTTACGGTAGAGCCTTGCCTCATGTGTGCTGGAGCCCTGCATTGGAGCAAGGTCGGAACCGTCGTATGGGGGGCCTCTGATGTAAAAAATGGTCATCATGTCTATACCGATGACCGGAACCCCTTCCATCCCAAGACCCAGGTCATCAGCGGCATCATGGGCGATGAAGCAGCGGAATTGATGAAGACGTTTTTTAGGGAAAGAAGGAAGTGAGGTTGAGTTGGTTGAAGTGTTTGAAGAAGCTGCCAGGTCCCTCGCTTCGCTCGGGATGACAAATTAAAGTTGAGGGAGGTTGAGTTGGTTGAAGAGGTTGAAGAAGCTGCCAGGTCCCTCGCTTCGCTCGGGATGACAAATTAAAGTTGGGGGAGGTTGAAGGGGTTGAAGAAAATTAAAAAACTCCCCTCCTGGCCAGGAGGGGAGTTTTGTGTAAACCTATTTCAGGACAAGTCATTTATTTTCTTCAATCCCTTCAATCCCCTCAACCTCCCTCAACTTCACTCAACCTCTCTAAACATTCATCCACACATCGTATCTTTGCATTCTAAAAACTTCATCCATGCCATTTACATTACCTGCATTGCCTTATGCACACGAGGCGCTTGAGCCAAATATTGATACCCTGACCATGCAGATCCATCACGGGAAGCATCATCAGGCCTATGTAGACAATCTGAACAAGGCCATAGCCGGAACGCCCAACGAAGGGAAATCCCTGGAGGAACTGGTGGCTGTTGCAGGAAGCATCTCTCCTGCCGTTCGCAATAACGGAGGCGGTCACTGGAATCATACTTTTTTCTGGGAAAGCTTGGCTCCCAACGCAGGTGGTACTCCCGAAGGATCCCTGGCAGCTGCCATTGATGCTGCTTTCGGATCCTTTGATGCTTTCAAGGAGAAATTTGCTACTGCCGGCATGACCCGTTTCGGAAGTGGATGGGCTTGGTTGCTGGTGAAGGATGGTAAGCTGGAGATCAGCTCTACTCCTAACCAGGACAATCCCCTGATGGATGTTGCTGAAGTAAAGGGAACACCGATCTTGGGTGTTGACGTATGGGAACATGCCTATTATCTCAAATATCAGAACCGAAGGGCTGATTATCTCGGAGCCTTCTGGAATGTGGTGAACTGGAAAAAAGTTGCCGAGCGTTTTCAGGCAGGATCATAACCACTACCACCCCAGGGGTGACAGCGTGATATTCTTTGAAGGGCCTTCCATAGGCCCTTCATCATTCCATACTTACGTAACGCATCCATGGCATATTGTGAGCAGGTGGGCGTATAGCGGCATTTGGGTCCCAGCCATGGTGAAATAACCCATCTGTAGAGTTGGATGAACCCTATGAAAGGTGCGATCAGTACACTCCTTATGGCTGTTTTCAGTTTAATCATCTTTTGTAAAGCTATTCATTCGAGTTGAAAAGCACAATGATCACTGGGTAAAATCACTTCCATACATGATGATTTACCCTTGCGCCATTCCGAGGTTGTTTTGAATTTTATCAAAACAACCAATATGACCAAAAGAATCCATTTGTTGCAGGGTGACGGTGAGGGTATGCATCCTGTCGAACTACCAAGACCCGAGCGGATGATCAGGCAACTGCTCACTGCTTTTTATGATCGTGCCGTTCCGGAAATATTTCCGCTGCTCGGTTCTCCATTCAGGCTCAATGATTTTAGCAATCTGTCAGAACCCGAACTGCAATACCTGGTGCAAAGACATCGCCAGCGATTTGGTGAGATCGAGTGTAAGTCTGTCGGATTCCGCAACAGCCATTTTCACAATGGTCATTACATCATGAAGGGGTGGCATGTCAGTGGACACAGCCGGGAAGACAGAACCGATATCATTCGGGGAGAATGGATGCTGGAGTTGAGACAAACTGCCGGGCAGTGGCAGGTGGTGGGTATGGATGTGGGGGGAGTGGAGTTTTGAATTAGACATTAGACATTAGACGTTAGACGTTAGACTTTAGGTGGGTTTAAAAAATCTTTCATCAAATTCTAACATCTAAGGTCTAAGGTCTAACGTCTATTTTTACTACCTTAGCCCCTCCAAAAAACAGGTGTGGCAGAACAAGGCTCGTTTTTCAGAAGACTCAGGAATGGAGCAGGTGATGATGAATCAGAGATGAGTTTCATCGACCACCTGGAAATACTGCGTTGGCATATTGTGCGGTCGGTTTTGGCGATCCTGACCAGCGCCATTCTATTCTTTGTTTATATCGATGAGATCTTCGATAAGGTCATTATGGGACCTACCCGAAACGATTTCATTTCCTACCGATTTTTCTGCAGCCTCAGCCATTTCCTGCACATGGGCGACTCTTTGTGTATGCCCCCCATGAAACTCAATCTGCAGGTCACTTCCATCAGTGGAACGTTCATGAGCAGCATCACCATTGCTATCGTTGGAGGTCTGCTGGTTGCGTTGCCCTATGTTTTCTGGGAGATCTGGAAATTTGTAAGGCCCGCATTGAAACCCACTGAGCTGAAATATACCAATGGTATCATTTTTTGGGTGAGCACTTTTTTCTTCCTGGGAGCTGCCTTTGGGTACTTTATGCTTGCTCCTTTCACTTTTAATTTTCTTTCGAATTATACCATAGGCGATCTGGCCATTATTGATTATCGTCCAACCTTATCCGATTATCTTGATACACTCATTGATATCACACTCGGCGCCGGACTTGCCTTTGAACTGCCCATGGCGACCTGGTTATTGTCAAAGCTGGGTATCATCACACCCAACTTCCTTCGCACCTATAGAAAATATGCCTATGTGGTATTGCTGGTGCTGGCAGCCATCATCACACCTTCACCTGATTGGGGTTCACAGCTGATTGTAGTGATACCTTTGGTGTTGTTGTACGAGATCAGTATACTGATCGCAGTGAGAGTGAAGAAGAAGCAGGATGAGGAATGGGAGTAGCGGGGAAAGGTTGAGGGAGGTTGAGAGAGGTTTAGAGAGGTTGAAGAAAGTTGTTACAATGAATATATCCATCGGCTCAGACCACGCAGGCTTTGCATACAAAGAAGCCATCAAAATGCATCTTACCCAGGCGGGTCATCAGGTATCTGATTGCGGTACTTTCACGGAAGCATCCTGTGATTACCCTGATTATGCCCATGCAGTGGCGACATCGGTTGAAAAAGGAGAAACCGAGATGGGAGTGCTGATCTGCGGCTCAGCCAATGGCGTTTGCATCACTGCCAACAAACATGCCGGCATCCGCGCGGCCCTTTGCTGGGAGACGGAGATTGCATCTCTGGCCAGGGCCCACAACAATGCCAATGTTGTATGTTTGCCAGCTCGCTTTATTTCAATGGAATTGGCCCTTGCAATTACCGATACGTTTCTTTCAACATCCTTTGAGGGTGGCAGACATGCCACTCGTGTAGGAAAAATTTAAATCAAATACATATCATGAAAAGAGTTTCCATCCTCCTTGTGCTGACAGTTGCTGTATTCAGCATCCAAGCACAAAAGAAAAAAGCAAAGCCTGTAGATCCCAAGGTCTATGCTTCTACCATTACCACAGATGACCTGAGCAAACATCTTTACATCGTTGCCGGTGCCGAAATGCAGGGCCGTGAAACCGCAACCGAAGGACAGCGTAAGGCTGCTGCCTATATTGAAGAACATTTTAAGTCGATCGGCCTGAAACCCGGTAATAACGGAAGTTTCCAGCAATCCTTCCCTGTTTACAAGGATGAACCCGGTAGTTCAGAGCTGGTAGTGAACGGTAAAAGTTTTGAAGCCAATACCGATTATGTTCCATTTGCACAATGGAACAACAATGCCACCGGATATTATGCGGAAGTGGTGTTTGTAGGACATGGTTTGGTGGATAAAGAAGTAGATGACTATCAGGGCTTGAATGTAACAGGCAAGGCTGTACTCTTGCTTGATGGAGCACCCAGTGGTTTTAAGCCTTCCACACCGGGTTTTCGTGGAGCCAATTCTCTATATGGAAAGATCATCAATGCGCGCAACAAAGGTGCTGCTGCCGTAATCATTGCTGGGACCGGCTTTCCGAGGAAGGCTATGGCCAATGGCGGTAATATGTACATGAACCTCTACAAAGCAGAACTATATCCCAATACATTCATTGTTTCGGATGCTACCGCCAAAAGCATTGCTGGCGAAGCATGGGAGCAGTGGGTCAGTGCCGGTAAATCCGCTAAGGTAGCGGGTTCTGTGCTGAAGGCCAATGTGAAACTTTCGTATAGCAAAAAGACGGTTGAACTTTCGAGCAGCAATGTTTTGGGTTATGTGGAAGGCAGCAACAAGGCGGATGAGTGGCTGATTGTCTCCGCGCATTATGACCATGAAGGGGTCAAGAACGGGCAAATTTATTATGGAGCGGATGATGATGGTTCCGGTACTGTGAGTGTACTGGAAATGGCGGAAGCTTTTGCCAAGGCGAAAGCTGAAGGAAAGGGACCCAGGAGAAGTGTACTCTTTATCACGGTTAGTGGTGAAGAGAAGGGATTGTGGGGGTCTGAATATTTCTCAGAACATCCTACAGTTCCTATGGAAAAGACAACGGCAGATCTGAACATTGACATGATTGGCAGAACAGACACAGAACGTAAATCGGCCGATACATTGAATTACGTGTATGTGGTGGGTGACGACAAGCTCAGCACCGATCTGAAGCCCATCAGTGAAGCCATGAATGCGAAGTATACAAATCTCGTATTGGATTACAAATTCAATGATCCCAAGGATCCGAACAGGATCTATTACAGAAGCGACCACTTCAACTTTGCCCGCAAGGGAGTGCCCATCATTTTCTATTATGATGGTATGCTCAAGGCTGATTACCATAAACCAACCGATACACCTGACAAGATCAATTATCCTTTGCTTGCCAAAAGGGCTCAACTGGTGTTTTACACTGCATGGGAGATGGCGAACAGGGATGAGATGTTGAAGAGGGATATACCCTTGAATTAAGGGACTAGGGACAGGGGACGAGGGAGTGAGTTTGCGTCTGAATTTACAAAAAAATCGGATGCAGATTCACTCCTTTTTATGTGCATAAATCCCTTGTTTCCAATAATTTGAAAGGGTTATATTTGTATGAGGACTTTGCTATTCAATATAGTAGGTTTTCTGAAAAATTGCTTGCCTCGCATGTGGGTGAGATGGCGAAGCTTTGAATAAACACCAATGGCAGAAAACAGAAAACAATGGTATGCTTTGTATACCAAACCCCGCTGGGAAAAGAAGGTGCAGAAAGGTTTGGATCAAAAGGGTATTGAAGCCTATTGTCCGTTGAATAAAGTGAAGCGCAAATGGAGTGATCGCATCAAGACCATTGAAGAGCCTTTGTTCAAGAGTTATGTTTTCGTAAAAGTAGCTGAGGCAGAAAAGACTGAGGTGAGGTTTGTTGATGGTGTGCTGAATTTCGTATATTGGAATGGCAAGCCGGCAGTGGTGAGGGAGGAAGAGATAGTAGAGATCAAAAAATTTCTCTCCGAGTATGAAGACGTGCAAGTTTCCGATATCGACATTAAGCCCGCGGACGAAGTGATGCTTACTACGGGTGTTATGATGGGCGCTACAGCCCGCGTGTTGCGCGTGCTCAGCAAGAATGTAGTGGAAGTATTCATTGATAGTCTCGGTTTCAAGATAACGGCTAAACTCGATAAAAAGAATCTTACAAAGGTTTGATAGTGGGGAAAGTAATCATACATGAACAACCAGTAGATCTTTCGTTAGAGAGGATGAAACGCCATCTGGCATTGAGTCCTCAAGAACGTTTGTATGCCCTGGTCAACCTTTGTAAACTCTCCATGAAAATGAGTGGACGCAAAACAATCGGAACACCTCAGGGAAAAGGGTTGGTGATCAGAAAACAGATAAATCAAGTAAATCAAAAAGCACAATGAGAATCTTTATTCTGTTGACCACGCTGTTCTATCTAAGCTCCTGCACCAGTTACAAGCAGCTGCAGTATTTGCAGGGCAACATAGACTCAACAAAATACAGCCAGTTCAAGGTTCCTGAGCAGAAGATACAGAAAGGAGATCAGCTCAGCATTGCCGTATTCAGTGATAATGCAGCCGCCAGTGCCTTATTCAACAATGGAGGTGGTGCAGGTATACAGCAACAAGCAACCCCAATGCAGGGCAACAACAATGTCATGCAGAATATGGGTGGCGGCGGAGGTTCGGTTTATGACGTGGATCAGGATGGAAACATATTTTTTCCTCAGGTGGGCAAGTTGTACGTAGAAGGATTGACAAGGGATGGATTGATAGCTTTGCTTGATAGCCGGTTGAAGGATAAATACCTCAGTAATCCCTATTATACCATTCGCTTTCTCAACCTGAAGATCACGGTGTTTGGTGATGTAAGAACCCCGGGAATCTACCCGCTGGTCAGAGAAAATACCAACATTTTTGAGGCACTTACGCTGGCAGGCGACTTAACAGAGTTTGGGAAGAGGGACAATATTCTGGTGATTCGGGAGAAAGATGGAAAAAGAATCTTCGCCCGCATTGATGTTACCAAGCCAGATGTTTTCAATTCCCCTTACTATTATCTGCAGCAGAATGATATCATCTTTGTGGACATGCGAAAGGCCAAGGCCAACAGAATTGATGAAGTGTGGACGCGCAACATCAGTCTAGGGTTCAGTATTATTTCTTTGCTTTTCCTTATCATCAATTCACTGAGATAACCTGATCATCATATAAACTGAATGGCAAATCAAACCAACAATGAGAGTCTGCTGCACGCCCTCTCCAATACGGGACTGAGGAAGAATACCAATGATTTCAGTGCCAGGGAGTTTTTGATGCGCTACCTCTACCTCATTCCATGGCTGGTGGTGAGTGTGGGTATTGCGCTAGGTATTGCCCATATCCGTTTACGTTACATCAATCCTATATACAATGCCTCTGGTAAGGTGTTGATCAAAACTGAAAAACCTGCAGGAACTACTTCTACCGACAGGCTGGTTGGTGATGTTGTAGCTACCACAGTGAATGTGCGTACCATGGATGATCAGATCGAGCTGGTCAAGTCGACTGCCATGGGCAGGCTGGTGCTGCGGTATGCCGATCTGCAGCAATCCTATTACTACAAGGGCAAGGTTAGAAACCGTCTGATACACAATGCAGAATCTCCGATACAGTTGCGTATCCTCTCTTTGAAGGATTCATCCAATGGATTTTCTTTTCTCGTAAAGGTGAATCCTTCCGGGAAGTATTTCAGCATGAATGGCAGCAAGGATTCCATAGCTTTCGGCACCATCTTTCAGGCTCCGCAGGGTTCGTTTCTGATGGAAAATCGTTCCGGCGGTGGATTGGGATTGGCAGACGAAATCATCTGCAACTGGACCCCGGAACAACAAATGGCAAGAGGTCTTGCCGGTGGTATTCAGGTAGGTGCCGTAACGAAAGGATCCAATGTGTTGAGCTTCGCCTATTTTTCTGAACACCCCAGGGTAGCTGAAGATGTGGTGAACGGTTTCTTAAAGGCTTATCAGGAATATAGCTTGCAGGACAAGAGGGAGTCATCCGTCAGTGCCTTGAATTTCATTGAGGATCAGCTTTCCAGTGCCAGGGGGGATCTCAACAATGTGGAGGGCAATCTCCAGAACTTCAAAGAGGAGAATAAAGTTGTGGCGCTCGAGAGTCAGGCGCAGGGATTCTTTTCTGAATTGCAAGGCTCTTCCCAAAAAATCAATGAGCAAGCGATTCAGGAAAGGCTCATTGAGTACCTGATCAATTACGTGAAGGATCCCAAGAATGCCTATCGCAGTATTCCATTGATCGGAGAAGTGAATCAGGCAGGAGTAGGAACCATCATTGGTGAGTACAACAAAGTACAATTGCAGCGGGAGATCTCGTTGCAGACCATCCCCAAGGACAACCCCATCATCCGTGATCTGGAGCTTACCATGAACAAGCTCAGGGGGGAAGTGGTGCTTTCTTTAGGTCAGTTGCGCGACAGTTATAAAGCCTTGAAAGAGAGTTTGCAGCAGGCAGAATTGCAGGCCAATAGTGAGTTGCGCACCATGCCTCGTAAGCAACGTCAGTTCCTGGATATCACCCGTCAGCAGAAAGTGATGGAGGAACTGTATTCGAGCTTGTTGCAACGGAAGATACAGACCAGCATCAGTGCGGCTTCTACGTTGTCTAATATACAAGTACTTGAACCCGGTTTCTCGGGTGGCTGGCCGGTGAGTCCGAATCCTCGCTCCTTCTACATGACAGCATTGCTTATTGGGATTGCCATTCCTGTGGGCATCGGACTATTGATCGAGTTGCTGAATGATAAGGTCACCGCCAAGGCGGATATTGATAAATTCACCTCAGCGCCATTATTGGGTGAGGTAGGACATTCAGATGAGGATGATGTGTTGATCATTTCCGGTTCAGACCGCAAGTTTATTTCTGAGCAGTTCAGGATCATCAGGGCCAACTTGCAGTATGTATTGCCGCACAAGGAAAAGCCCACGATACTCGTTACCTCCAGCATGAGTGGAGAGGGTAAGTCGTTCATCGCCACAAATATTGGCGGTGTGATGGCCATTTCCGGTAAGAAGACAGTAATCCTTGAGTTTGATATACGCAAGCCCAAGATCCTGAAAGGGCTTGGTATAGACAGGAAAAATCATAAGGGCATCACGAATTACCTGATGGGTAAGGCAACTATTGATGATATTATCCTTCCGATTGAGAGCATGAACAATCTCTATGTGATCGGATGTGGACCCATCCCGCCCAATCCGGCAGAGCTCATACTCGACTCCAAGCTTGAGGACTTGTTCCGAGAGGTAAAGGAACGTTTTGATGTGGTGGTAGTGGATACCGCCCCGGTGGGACTGGTAAGTGATGCGATCGAGCTCGGAAAGTATGCGGATGCTTCCATTTATATAATCCGACACAATTATACTTTCAAGAAGCAGGTGCAATTGATCGAGGAGTTATACAGCGGCAAGAAGCTGCCGCATCTCAGTATTGCCATCAATGATGTGCAGGCGAAGATGGGATATGGTAAGTACTATGGTTATGTAAGCTACGGATACATTGGATACGGCTATCGTTCTGAGCGGTATATATCCCATTATTTTGATGTTCAGCAGAAAAAACAGAAGAGACGTTGGTGGAGGAAATTGGTGAGGAAAGGTTGAGGGAAGTTGAAGAGGTTGAGGGGGTTGAAGGGAGTTGAAGGAGTTGAGGGGGTTGAAGAGGTTGAAGAAAGTTGAGTGAGGTTGAGAGAAGTTGAGTGAGGTTGAAAAAATAAAAAACTCCCCTCCTGGCCAGGAGGGGTGGATCCAGAGCGATGCGGCGAAGCCGCAGAGCATCTGGAGACGGGGTGGTAGGTGAGTGAGGAGGTTGAGAGAAGTTGAGGGAGGTTTAGAGAAGTTTAGAGAGGTTGAAGTGGTTGAAGTGGTTGAAGAATTTTTTGAAAAAAATCATGCTTCAAAATTTATCAAACCGATTATTCTGGGATGTAGATCCAACATTGTTGGATTGGGACAGGGATATTCATTTGATTATAACAAGGGTTTTTGAGCGCGGTACACTTGAAGAAGTGCGTGCAGTAATAAGAAAATACGGGTGGACTAAAATTGTTTCGGCAGCCAAAAACATCAAATCATTAAATATCTTGGCTGCTAATTTTATTGCAAGGATGTCAGGGACACCCATAACTGAGTTTCAATGTTACAATACCAGACAGTTGAGAGAACAACACTGGATTTATTGAAAAAAATCCAGCAGTCAAAAGTGTTTGCTTCACACAGGCTGGTTGGAGGTACATCTTTGGCATTACAGTTTGGCCATAGACTTTCAATTGATCTGGACTTCTTTAGTGTTGATTTACTTGACCATGAAGAAATACTTGCTGGAATTAGAGAGATTGGACATGTGGAAATAGTATCAAAGTCGAAATTTATCAATTGTTTTTTTATCAATGATGTTAAAGTGGATTTTGTTTCATTGCCGTATAAATGGATTGACGAAGAAATCAATGAAGGTTCAATACGGTTAGCAAGCATCAAGGATATTGCCGCTATGAAACTTTCAGCGATTACAAATCGTGGTTCAAAAAAAGACTTTATTGATCTTGCTCTTTTGCTAGATAAAGTCGGGTTAAAAAAAATGATGAATTATTTTCATCAAAAATATCCTGATGGAATGGATATGCTGGTGTTAAGAAGTTTAGTTTATTTTGAAGACGCCGATAATCAGTCAGATCCGGTAATGCTGATCCCATATAACTGGGATAAAGTGAAGTCAACAATTTATTCTGCCGTAAATACATACGTTGGTGAAGGTTGAGTGAGGTTGAAGTAGTTGAAGGAGGTTGAAGAAAGTTGAGTAAGGTTGAGGGAAGTTGAGGAGGTTGAAGAGGTTTAAGTGGTTGAAGGGTTGAAGTCGAAGACCCCGAGAGTGCTAAACATTAATCGGGAAGTTTGAAACAGTGAGATTAACGAGATTACGAGGTTAAAATACAAGGCATTGATGTTGATTTTCTCTTTTGGACACTTTAGTTTGACTTCATCTTTGTCAGATGGGAAGAAGGCAATTAAGTCCACTTGCGGATCCTGTGTTCAAGAGGGTATTTGGGGAGGAGAAGGAGATTTTGATGGAGTTGATCAATGCGATCATTGGGTTGGAGCATCCTGTGGTGCACATCGACTATCTGCCACCGGAGTTGTTGCCAGAAAGCAATGGCGAGAAAACAACCATTGTTGACGTAAGATGCATCGATGATCTCAACAGGCATTTTATTGTTGAGATGCAGTTGGTTCCGCAAGAAGATTTGAAAAAGAGAGTATGTCCTCAACAATGAAGAAGATCCGAATAGGAAGATTCATGAGATGGAATTGCATTTCATTGAGTTGTCAAAGTGCAGGAGAAGAAAAGATATTGATTTTACAGACCCATTAGATAGATGGATAAAGTTTTTGATTGATCCTTCATTTGTAAAAAAAGCTTCTATGGAATCTACATTTAATTATCCCAACCTGAAAAAAGCCGTGAAACTCTTAGACGAATCCAATTATACAGAGGGCCAGTTGATTGCTTATGACAATTATTTGGCATCGATAATGAGTTGGAATACAACGATGATGCATCAGTTTGATGAGGGAAAAGCAGAAGGAAGAGTTGAAGAACGGGAAAAGATATTACGAATTATAAGGGATTTGAAAAGTGGGGTGTCTACTGATGAAGTAGCACGGAAGTATGATGTTGAGGTGGAATTCGTGGATATGTTGAGATAGTTGAAGAGGATAGATCGTTGAAGGGGTTGAAGAGAAGTTGAGAGAGGTTGAAGGGGTTGAGGAAGTTGAAGAAGGTTGAGAGAAGTTGAGAGAGGTTGAGGGAAGTTTAGAGAGGTTGAAGGGGTTGAAGGGGTTGAGGAGGTTGAAATTTTTAGCATGTTCGTTTTAGAACCCATAGAAACTTACGAAGACCAGCACACCGAGTACAAGAGTAGCTTTGGTGATGCGGTTATCGAAACCATTGTTGCATTTGCCAACAGTGGAGGAGGAAAGGTGCTGGTTGGGGTCGATGACATGGGTTATGCGGTAAATGGCTTTAAGGTGGGGCCGGAAACACTCCAAAAATGGGTGAATGAGATCAAATTGAAAACAGATCCCTTCATTGTTCCTAGTATACGCGAAATTAATCTCGACGGACTAACTGTTATTGAATTGAGTGTTGATGATTACCCGGTTAAGCCTGTCAGTTTTAAAGGTAGGTATTTCAAAAGAGTCAGAAACAGCAATCATCAAATGTCAAGCAGTGAAATTGCTTTTATGCATCTGAAAACCTTTAACAGCAGTTGGGACAGCCATTGCACCAATAACCGAACATTGGATGAAATTTCCATGGACAAAGTGAAGGCTTTTATGAGTGCAGTTAAGCGAATTCGCCCGGGTCTATCCGAGGAGGATCCTGCTAAAGTTTTACACAAGTATGAGCTCATAAAGGAAAATGATTTGGCGAATGCCTGTCATCTGCTTTTTGCTAAAAATGAAGTTTTTGGTGCCGCAATAGACTTGGGAAGGTTTGCAAGCCCAATTTTGATAAAAGATGCCCTTACGGTCCAGGAGGATCTGTTCTCTGAGGTTGAGCAGGTATTTCAATTTGTAAAGAAGCACCTGAATGTAGAATATATCATCAGTGGCAAACTACAGAGAGATGAAAAATGGCAGTATCCTCTCGACGCCATCAGGGAAATCATCATTAATATGGTTGTCCATCGCGACTATACCCATTATGGAACATCGTGTGTAAAGATTTTTGACGACCGTATAGAGTTCTTCAATCCCGGGCATTTGCCCAATAGCATCAGTATAGAGCAGTTGATGACAGGAAACTATATTTCATCATCCCGAAACCTGAAAATTGCCTCAATTTTTAAGGAGGTTGGTCTGATTGAGCGTTACGGGTCAGGCATAAGTAGGATTTGCCGCCTTTTTAGGGAGCATGGACTAGAAGCCCCAGTGTTTGAAAATTTCCAACATGGCTTCAGGGTAATTGCTCGATTAAACCCTCTCTCTGGAGTACAGACTACTCAGTTTAGTGCCTCAACAGAAGCAAGTGGCGGAATAAATGGCGGAATAAATGGCGGAATAAATGGCGGAATAAATGATGCTCTAAGAGATGTCTTGTTCATAATCATTGAAACACCAGGAATTTCAACTAATGATATATCAATTAGACTAAATAATCGTTCGATTAATACTTTGGAGAAACAGCTTGCTAAATTGATTAAGTTGAATTTGATCGAGAGAGTTGGGAGTAATAAGGTGGGGGGGTATAGGAAGGTTGAGGGAGGTTGAGAGAAGTTGAGGGAGGTTTAGAGAGGTTGAGTGAAGCAGGATTTTCGAAGTTTAGTAATCAGAAAAGAGATTGCACAGATTTTATCTCGGGTACTGTTAAATGTTGATTCGTCAACGTAGTTCATATCCAGTGAGGTGTAGAGTTGATTCAATACTTCCATCAGGCTGGAATAAGCCATTTGATAGAAATGCGCCTGATCTTTTGGGGAATATCTTCCTGAACCTTCAGCCAGATTTGAGCAAATGCTGATGGAGGCTCTTCGGATCTGGTTGGAGAGAGCATACAATTCCTCTTTAGGATATTTAGCAGTGATGAGATAAATGGATTTAACCAAATTTCTTGACTCCTTCCAAGCAATCATATTTTCAAATGAAAATGTGTATCCAGTCTTCTTCATACAAAGTGGGTTTATCAAAGTCAAAGTAAAAGACTCAATAGCAAAGCGAAAAGGTTAATAAAACCAATACAAACGTTTTATCATCATGTTTGAAAGTAAAAATACACCTCCCTCAACCTCCCTCAACCTCTCTCAACCTCCCTCAACCTCTCTCAACCTCCCTCAACCTCCCTCAACCCCCACACAATGGGATCTCGAAATAAAACCCCAATCCCACCTCCTCGATATCAACCTGAAGGATGTATGGCGTTATAGGGATTTGTTGTGGATGTTTGTGAAGCGTGATTTTGTAGCGCAGTACAAGCAAACGATACTAGGACCATTGTGGCATTTCATTCAACCACTGTTTACGACAGTGGTTTTTTTAGTGGTGTTCACCAATATTGCGAAGATCCCAACGGATGGTGTGCATCCTGTTTTGTTTTACATGAGCGGGATCACGATCTGGAATTATTTCTCTTCTTGTTTGAATGCCACTTCGAATACTTTTGTGGCCAATGCTGGTATTTTTGGGAAGGTTTATTTTCCTCGTTTGGTAATCCCCTTATCTGTTGTGGCCAGCAATATCGTGAAATTCGGTATTCAGTTCCTCTTGCTCCTTCTGGCAATTTTATGGTTTCACTATTCCGCTTCAACCTCCCTCAACCTCCCTCAACCTCCCTCAACCTCTTTTTCAACCCCTTCAACTTCTTCAACCCCTTCAACTTTATTACTGATTCCAATTATAGTCCTCATCATGGCTGGCCTCGGCCTCGGTCTAGGCATCATCATTTCATCGATGACTACCAAGTACAGGGATTTGACCGTATTGATTGGCTTTGCCGTACAGTTGTTGATGTATGCCACACCGGTCGTCTATCCGTTGTCGACTGTAACCAATGCGAAGTTGAAATTCTGGATCAGTATGAATCCACTTACACCACTAGTCGAAGCATTCCGCTACGCCATGCTCGGCGTAGGTAGTTTTGATTATACTAGTTTCGGATATAGCATTGGATTCATGATTATAACCCTGTTCATCGGTTTGCTCATATTCAGTAAGGTAGAGAAGACTTTTATGGATACTGTGTAGAATCATCACTTCAACCTCTTCAACCCCTTCAACCTCTTCAACTCATCATGAGCACTGTTATCAAAGTCGAAAATCTCTCCAAACAATACCGCCTAGGTCAGGTGGGCACGGGAACCATTTCCCATGATGTCAACCGCTGGTGGCACAAGATCAGGGGCAAGGAAGACCCGTATCTGAAAATTGGTGAATCCAATGACAGAACGGTGAAGGGGGAGAGTGATTATGTTTGGGCTTTGAAGGATGTCAATTTTGAAGTGCAGCAAGGAGAGGTGTTGGGTATCATAGGCAGGAATGGAGCGGGGAAGAGTACCTTGTTGAAGATCTTGAGCAGAACTACATCACCCACCACAGGATCTGTGAAGATCAAAGGAAGAGTAGCTAGTTTGCTTGAAGTAGGAACAGGTTTTCATCCGGAGTTAAGCGGCAGGGATAATATCTTTTTAAATGGGGCTATCCTGGGCATGACCCGAAGGGAGATCCAAAGTAAATTTGATGAGATCGTAGACTTCGCTGGAGTAGAAAGGTATATTGACACACCTGTAAAACGGTATTCATCCGGCATGTATGTGCGTTTGGCTTTTGCAGTTGCTGCCCACCTGGAGCCAGAGATTTTAATTGTAGATGAAGTATTGGCGGTAGGAGATGCAGAGTTTCAAAAAAAGTGTTTGGGGAAAATGAAGGATGTAAGTTTGAATCAAGGAAGGACGGTGTTGTTTGTAAGTCATAACATGCCTGCAATAACGCAATTGTGTAATAGTGCAGTTTTGATAAAAGAGGGTGAAGTTCAAAAAACAGGGCTGGCTGACTTAGTTGTTCGACACTATATCGCTACTCAAAGTATGATTTTAGGAGCCAGGTATTGGGAAGAAAAAAAAGCTCCCGGAGACGACCTTGTTCGATTAATTTCATGTCGGATGATACAGAATCAAAATAGTGTTGATATTGTTGATATTAATGTTGATGCCGAAATCGAAGTGACTTTCAGATTACTTAAAGATGTTTCGAATCTTATACCTGGAATTAATCTTTATAATATTGATGAAATATGTGTATTTGATCGGTGTGATTGGGCTTCAAATCATTTAAGCAAGGGTCTTTATAAAAAGACACTGAAAATACCGGCCCAAACACTCGCTGAAGGCCAATATAGTATATTAGTTCATCTTACTTTTTTTGACCCTTTAATTTTAAGCGTTGTCCAAAAAGATACAATGTTTTTTGAAGCCATAGATTCAGACAACCCAAATGCAGTTAGAGGCCTTTTTAAAGGACCATGGCCTGGAATTGTAAGACTCGGTCTTAAATGGGGCGAATATGAGAAATTTGAAAATTAAAATACAAGAGATAAAAACAAATTGAAAAAGAAAATTCTTGTAGTATTTGGAACTCGGCCTGAAGCGATTAAGTTTGCGCCTTTAATAAATGGTTTACGAGAACAAAATGATTTTGAGGTTATTATATGTATCACATCTCAACATAAAGAGATGTTGCAACAAGTTCTATATTTTTTTGAAATCAAAGTTGATTATGATCTAGATCTGATGATGCCAAATCAAGACTTGGCAACATTGACTTCTGCAGTCCTTTCAAATTTGTCCCAGGTATTTAAAGAATGTCGCCCAGATCTAGTTCTTGTTCAAGGTGACACCACTACAGCATTTGCGGCTTCTTTGGCTGCATTTTATGAAAAAATTCCTGTTGCTCATCTTGAAGCTGGTTTAAGAAGCCATCAAATGTACTCACCGTTCCCGGAAGAAATCAATCGTAAGTTAATAGCTTCAATGAGCAGTTTGCATTTTGCGCCTACTATACAGGCTGCGCAACACTTACAACAGGAAGGCATTACTGATAAAGTTGTTATAACGGGAAATACGGTAGTGGATGCTTTGTTAATGGGATTAAAAATTCTTGACCAAAGTGGAGTTACTGCGCAAATGCATTTCCCTTTCCTGGATATGTCCAAGCGAATAATTCTTGTTACGGGGCATCGCAGAGAGTCTTTCGGTTCAGGGTTTGAACATATTTGTGAAGCATTGCGAATACTTGCTTTAAGATACCCAGATGCACAAATCTTATATCCTGTACATTTAAATCCCAATGTTCAGGAACCCGTGCATCGTTTACTGGGTGGTATTGGTAATGTACACTTGATTCAGCCCGTTAGTTATGAGAAAATGCTTTTGCTTTTACAATGCTGTTATCTTGTTCTTACAGATTCCGGAGGTGTTCAGGAAGAAGCTCCTTCCCTTGGAAAACCTGTGGTCGTGATGCGCGATGTAACAGAACGTACGGAAGGCATAAGTGCAGGTACAGCATTATTAGCAGGTACTTCAACAGAGAGAATCGTCCATTATGTTACGGAATTGATGGATAATTCAACTAATTATCAACAAATGTCACGGAGTATTAACCCTTACGGCGATGGCAATTCATCCAAGAAAATCGTCCAAATCATAAAAGATTACTTTGAACATGCGTCATCGTAAAGTATTCTTTCTTTCACGTCAGTGGAAAAATGACCACCCTGTATTGCTGCGATGGAAAGATTATTACGAAAGCAGAGGTGTAATTTTTATTGCCAAAAATATTCAATGGAATATTTATTATCCTGATCGTAAGCGAAAAATTCATCAGTTGGTAAAACTACTTTTTGAACTGCTCCGTCACCGCTGTTTTTTGATGCATTCAAACGATCCGGATTCAGGAATGCTCGCAACGTGGATGTGGCGACTTTTCCGAATCCCATTTATTTTCGATGCCCATGAAGTTTTTTCCTGTGAATATCCTTTAAGTATTGAGTCACATTTTTACAAGGAACACAAAGCTCTAGTAGAACAGACAGCTATGCCTTTGGCAAAGATGGTAGTGGTCCCCAATAAGCAACGTGTTGAATTGTTTCAAACGATGTATCCAGCTTTACAACATGTAAATTATGTAGTAATTGAAAACAAATCCTGGAGTGGCGCCAATGCATCAAGTAGCATAAAAATTCATTCGTTTACAAATGGTTCAAGGACCGTGTTTTATGGAGGGACATTTTGGATGGGCCGAAAACAGGAGTCTTTTCCGAAACTTGCTCAGGGCCTGCAAAAGGCATCCATGCAGCTAGTCTTAAGTGGTGAACACAATGATTATCTCCAACAACTCCTTTCATCCGAGGCAGTTTTTTATGCCGGAAATATTCCTGTAAATGCGTATTTAGATTTTGCTGGGCAGATGGATATAGCATTAGCATGGTATTATCCCACGACGGTGAATGATGAATTGTGTGCTCCTTTGAAAATTTTTGATTATCTCGCTGTAAACAAACCCATTTTAGCACCACGCCTCCCATATTTAATTGAGTTGAGTGAACGTTTTCCCGGAGTGATACATTTATTTGAACCCGGTAATTGGGAGGATTGTTTAGAAAAAGCAAAAATGATTTCAGCCTCTTATGATCAATATGCAACTTTGGGTGAAAGGATTGAAAAAGCTACTATTTCATGGGAAGGACAATATCCTTTTATGGATTCTATATTTAAAAAAGCAGGGATTCACTTATGTGTGGCATAGCTGGAATTTTTCGATTCTCTTCAAAAGCTGTGATGGCATCTGAAATCAAGTCAATTACAGATGCAATAGCACACCGTGGTCCTGATGGTGAAGGCTGTTGGATTCATCCTCAAAAGTACCTCGGCCTGGGACATCGTCGTTTGTCCATACTTGATTTGAGTGCGCAGGGGGCTCAACCAATGCATTATGCTGATGGGCGTTTGACGATCACATTTAATGGAGAAATTTTCAACTTTTTAGAACTTCGTCAAGAGCTTAAGAAAAAAGGGTATTCATTTCATTCCGATTCTGATACTGAAGTATTGCTGGCGGCATATCATTGTTGGGGCAAGGAATGTCTGCATCGGTTCAATGGTTTTTGGGCTTTTGCTTTGTGGGATGATCAAACCAAGGAATTATGGATGGCGCGAGATCGCTTTGGTATTAAACCTCTTTATTATTTGCATCAGCCTGGTGAACAAGTAGTGTTTGCTTCAGAAACGCATCAGTTCAAACATCTGGAAGGCTATAAACGGGAGGCAGACGAAAATCATCTCAGGTATATTTTGCAAAACCCCTGGGGGCTAGAGGGATTAGGTAAAACTATTTTCAAACATATTGAGCAGATACGACCGGGGCATTACATCACCATTAAACCTGATGAAACGATCGAGACTGTGCAATGGTGGAATACCGAATCAGAATTGGTAACGGTGCCAGATAATTTTGATGCCCAGTCAAAAGAGTTTCTTATTTTGTTTGAAGATGCCATCAAACTTCGCTTACGGAGTGATGTGAGTATTGCTTCAGCACTGAGTGGAGGGGTAGATTCTTCTGCGGTGTACAGCACTATTCATCATCTTGTGTCAAAACAGAAAGGGATGTACCGTTTGCCTTCAGACTGGCAGCGTGCTTTTGTGGCTGTATTTCCCGGAACAGAGCAGGATGAACGTCTGTATGCTGAGCAAGTATTGACTCATAGTCATGGCGATGGTGAGTTTTTTGATATGAATACGGGGAAAAATCTAGCGGACCGCTTACTGAGTAGTATAACAGCTTACGATACAGTGTACTCCACACCGTTATTTATTTTGGATGGTGTATATGGCGCTATGCGTTCGAAAGGGATTACTGTTTCAATGGATGGTCACGGAGTAGATGAAATGCTTTATGGTTACTCTCATAATGTTTGGGAGGCCCTTCAGTATGCCCGAACACAAGACGATACTGATTATTTAAATGATGTTACAGATACATATTTCTCAATGTTGCCGGCTGATCAACAAAAAACAAAAGCAAAAGAATTCAACAACAATAGTCATTCTTTTTTTCAAAAGCAATGGAGTAGAGTAAAGAGAAGGCTTCAAACAAATGAACAAGAGCCGTCATGGTTCGAACAATTTGATGTTTCAACTCTTTCTTTACCCTCTATGACGGTTCCAGCACATTTCAACCCAGCAGAAGCCCAGCTTTATTCAACTTTTCATTATACCGTTTTACCCACAATTTTACGCAATTTCGACCGGGGCGCGATGCTCAATAGTATTGAGATACGAATGCCATTTCTGGATTATCGTTTGGTACGTTATGTATTTTCACTCCCCATGCAAAGTAAACTTGGGGGTGGTTATACTAAGCGTATTCTTCGGGAGGCAATGAAAGGGATACTTCCAGAGCCCATACGCACTCGCAAACTGAAAACAGGGTTCAATTCGCCATTACAAAGTTGGTATCGTAACGAACTGAAAACACTCTTACTGGATGAAGTAAATTCTGCTTCCTTTCTTAGCAGCAATTATTGGAATGGCAAAGTGATCAGAGACTTTACAGAGCATGCTGCTAAGAAAGATAAATGGACTGAAGCTGAAAGTTTTCATCTATGGCCTATATTAAACGCACATTTATTATTTAATAAATCCAAAAATTAAATGGGAGTTTCTCCTCTTAGATTTGCCATCATTGGTTGCGGAAGAATTGCCCAGCGTCATGCAGAGCATATCAATAAAAAAGCACAATTAACTGCTGTTTGTGATTTTATTCCAGAGAAAGCCGATGCATTGGCACAGCAATATCATGCGAAAGCTTATTATTCTATAACTGATTTATTGAAAGACAGTAATAGCTTTGATGTTTTATCCGTTTGTTCGCCCAATGGATTGCATGCTGAACACAGTATCCTAGCCCTGAATGCAGGTGTACATGTGCTCTGTGAAAAGCCAATGGGTTTAACAGTTTCAGACTGCGGACGTATGATACAGGCTGCAGAAAAAAACAATCGTCGTTTATTTGCTATCAAACAGAACCGTTATAATCCTCCTGTAGCTGCCGTTAAAAAGTTGATTGATGAAGGAAACCTGGGAAAAATCAACAGCATTCAGCTCAGTTGTTTCTGGAACAGGGATGAAGCTTATTATGCTAATTCGTGGAAAGGTACCAAGGATCTTGATGGGGGGACTCTTTTTACACAGTTCAGTCATTTTGTGGACCTGCTTTATTGGATGGTTGGCGATGTGGAAGAAGTGCATGCTATGATGGGCAATTATGCGCACAAATGCAGTATCGAGTTTGAAGATACTGGCGTTGTAATTCTGCGGTTTACCAACGGAGCAATTGGAACCATTAACTATACAGTGAACAGCTATGAAAAAAACATGGAGGGTTCATTAACGATTTTTGCACAGAAAGGAACCGTGAAAATTGGTGGTCAATACCTCAATGAACTGGAGTACCAGCAAATTGAAGGAATAAGAATTGAAAACCTTCCGGAAGGGAACAAGCCAAACAATTATGGCACGTATATTGGTTCTATGAGTAATCATAACCTAGTTTATGATAATGTTATTGAAGTATTGGAGAAAGGTGCAAGTATTACCACCAGTGCCTTTGAAGGATTGAAAACGGTTGAGATCATCCAGAAAATTTATGCAGCAGCCTCTAAATAATCAACCAAAACTGAAACAGGCGGGTATTGTAAACGTTCAGTTTGGTGAAAACGTAACCGTTGTGCAACCGGTTAATCTTTATGGATGCAGTATCGGCAATCATACATTTATCGGACCGTTTACAGAGATTCAGAAAAATGTAACCATTGGCGCTCATTGTAAAGTTCAATCACATAGTTTTATCTGTGAGCAGGTAACCATAGGTAGCCATTGTTTTATCGGACATGGTGTAGTGTTTGTAAATGATCTTTTTAAGGCAGGCGGTCCTGCCAGAGGCGATGTAACCAAATGGAAAGCTACAAATATTGGTAATCATGTATCTATTGGCAGTAATGCAACAATCTTACCTGTTTCAATTTGTGACAGTGTAGTAATTGGTGCTGGTTCAGTAGTTACGAAGGATATTACAGAATCCGGTATTTATGCTGGTAACCCTGCAAAGAAATTGAGATCGATCTGATGAAGAAAATTCCATTTGTTGATTTAAAAGCGCAATATCTCTCCATCCGTTCAGAAATAGATACGGCCATGCAACAGGTAATGGAGCAAACAGCCTTCATAGGTGGCAAAAATCCTTTTGTACAGCAATTTGAAGAGTCTTTTGCCGCTTACCTAGGCATTAATCATGTAATTAGTTGCGGTAATGGAACTGATTCACTAGAGATCTTACTGAAAGCCTATGGAATTGGAATAGGTGATGAAGTCATAGTGCCAGCAATGAGTTGGATTTCTACATCAGAGGTTGTTTCTGCTGTGGGGGCAAAACCAGTATTTGTTGATATTGATCCTGTATATTATACCATTAATCCATCTAAAATTGAAGAAGCCATCACTCCCCGTACAAAAGCCATCATTCCTGTGCATTTGTATGGCCAGCCGGCTGATATGGATCAGATAATGAATGCGGCAGCTACTCATAACTTAATTGTTATTGAAGATTGTGCACAGGCACATGGCGCTCTCTACAATGGTAAAATGGTGGGCACCATAGGTCATGCATCTTCTTTCAGTTTTTATCCAGGTAAAAATTTAGGTGCTTATGGTGATGCAGGTGCCATGGCTACCAATGATGATCGTATAGCTGCTGTATGCCGTATGATTGCCAATCATGGTCAACAGGGTAAGCACAATCATATTATGGAAGGACGCAACAGTCGTTTGGACGGATTGCAGGCTGCGGTTCTTACTGCTAAACTTCCTCACCTGCAGCAATGGACAATGCAGCGGCAACAGCATGCACAGCAGTTTACCTCTTTATTACAGCATCATTCTATTGTTACACCGCAGGTAAGGGCTTCAGGTGCGCATGTATTTCATTTATATGTGGTGCAGGTGCCGGATCGCAATCAATTAGCACAACGCTTAAAAGACAAAGGAATTGAAACAGCGGTACATTACCCGGTGGCACTACCGTTTCTTACCTGTTATCAACACTATCAACATACGGCAGAACAGTTTCCTGTAGCTGCTTCGTTTCAACATAAAATTATATCACTGCCCATGTATGCAGAGTTAACAACGGAGAACATTACGTACATCAGTGAACAAGTAAAACAATTGATTTAATCAGATGAAGGTTTTTCAATCGGCACATACGTTTGCAGCATTTAATCAATACCTGGAGCAGAAGCATCAGATCAGCAGGCAGCAATACAGTTTTGCACAACTGCAGCAAATGCTCATAGCAGAAGGCTTTAATGCCGTACACCAGGTGTTGCCTGTTTTAGAGCCGGCAAAGGGAAAGGGCTTTTTTACGTTGTGGAATTATGAACCCATTCAGTTGCAGTGGGCTAAAGAAAAAGGATGGGCTGAAACAGATTTAAAGAAAATTCTTTTTGCCCAGATCGAAGAATTTGGGGGTGATGTGTTTTACAATTTATCACCCATTCAATACAAACCTGAAGAAATCAAACAACTGCCGCAACGGATGGTAAAGATTGGCTGGTTTGCATCACCTGAAAAAAATAATATTGATTTCAGTGTTTATCACACCCGGTTTACCAATCTTCCTTCAGATGTAGATCCGGATGCAAAGCGTGGTTTCCGCAGTCACTTCTTTCAGTTAAGTGATGCACCGGTGTTTCATCAATACACAAATAATGAGAACCGCCCCATTGATGTGCTGTTCTTCGGACAATACCTTGAAAGCCATTTTGATAAACGCAACGGCTATTTTGATGAGTTGATACGTTTGCAGGAGAAACATGGATTCAACCTGGTATTAGCTTTAATGGCAAACTATAAATACAAATATCTTTTGCCGTTTAAGCTGCCTATGGCTTTGCATCAGAAATTTAAAGTATTACAGTTTCCTCCGAGGAAGGTAGCGGCACATGCATCGCCTGCATTGTTTGGTGCTGATATGCTGCGTCATATCGGCGAAGCAAAAATTGTGTTCAATTGTCATGTGGATATGGCGGGAGATTACAGGGTAAACATGCGCATTTTTGAAGCATTGGGTTGTGGTGCACACATGTTGAGTGATGAAGGTATTTATCCTGATGGATTAAAAGCAGGTGCACATTTCTCCGTATACAAAGATGTAGCAGAGCTGGAAGAAAAGATTCTCTACTTGTTGCAGCATGAACAGGAACGTAAACAGGTAGCAAGTGCCGGCAGTGCTGCACTGCGTACACACTATTCAAAAGAACAACAGTGGCAGCAGTTTCAGCAGATTGTTGCACAAATCAGTTGATTTATGAACCAACCGTATATACTTTCTTTTCCACCTATCGGAGATGCCTCACTCGGATTTTTGTCAGTTGCACAGCAGCTTTCAGATGTTCCATTTGAAATTGCAAGGGTTTACTGGACTTATTATACACCGCAGGATGTAACCCGTGGTGGACATGCCAATATCGATAAAGAGTTGGTGCTCGTTGCTGTTGCAGGTACTATCACCGTTACAACAGAAATGCAGGATGGCCACAAACATACTTTTGTTTTAGATCATCCCTCACAGGGTTTGTACCTGCCTAAACTATGCTGGCACACCATGCAGTATTCTGAAAACGCCGTGCAGATGGTGATTGCCTCCAACCTGTACAGTGAAGATGATTACATCAGGGATTATTCCTTATTCAAATCATGGCAGTAACGCTTTGTGCATTTGATACTGTTTTCCTGGAAGCTTCCTGGAATTGGTTGCAGGATGAAGAGTTGCGCAAACTGGTAGATGCGCCCGTTATTACAAAAGAACAACAGCAAAGCTGGTTTAAAACGTTGCCGCAGCGGACTGATTATTGCATCTGGGGTGTTTTATATGACGGTAAGCCTGTGGGTGTAACCGGTATTAAAAATATTAAGAGTAACACCGGCGAATACTGGGGTTATATTGGCGATAAAAATTATTGGGGAAAAGGTGTTGGTTCAGTCATGATGCAATGTGCCATTGCTGAAGCACATTCCCTACAGTTGAAACAGCTTACATTAAAAGTGTTGCGTACTAATCAAAGAGCTATACAGCTTTATCAAAAGAACGGGTTTGTACAAACACAGGCTGATGAAACCCATCTGTTGATGCAAAAAACACTTTCATAAAATTTATGAGTGAGTTGAAAGACGAATGGATAGAAGTTGCTGCAGATGCCTATGCACAGGTAATACAGCATCCGTATCATATTTTTAATGCGGCTGCTTTTACACAATTGAACAGCAGTAAATCTGAGGAGGCTTTTTATTTACTCTATAAAGATACCAAGTACCGCCTTGGTCTTACAGCCGGTATACGTGGTGGTATATTACTTTCACCGTTTTCAGCACCTTTCGGCGGTTTTAGCTTTTTAAAACAGGATGTTCAGATTGCTGTTATAGAAAAAGCAGTACAGCAATTGGAAGTGTTTGCTCTTTCAAAATCCTGTAGCGGTATCCGTTTGATACTGCCTCCTTTGATTTATAACGAAACCTTTCTGGCCAAACAAATGAATGTATTGTACCGGATGGGATATCGAAACAGTAACCTTGATCTGGATTTTTATATTCCGTTGCAGGCCGGTGCATCCTACGAAGAGTTGCTCTGGTACAATGCCAAAAAGAATTTACGCATCAGTCAGCAGCAGGAATTTGAAGTAATGGTTTGTAATGAGGATGTAACGGCACAGCAAACGATTTATGAAGTAATCAGGGAAAACAGAATCAGCAAGGGTAAACCAATGAACATGAGTTGGGATGATATCCGCTCCACTGCATCTGTTATACCCACTGATTTCTTTTTATTGAAACGTGGCGATGAAGCTATTGCCGGCGCTATTGTGTACAAGGCTGCAGCAGGTACCCGCTATGTGCCTTTTTGGGGTGATCGTCCGGGTTATACCCCGCAAAAACCGATGAACTTTTTATCGCATGCTATTGCTGAGTTTTATCGCCGGGCGGGTGATCAATACCTTCATATCGGCATCTCTACAGAAAACAGTGTGCCTAACTACGGGTTGTGTGAGTTTAAAGAAAGCATTGGCTGTACTATTACACCCAAAATGAGTTTTGAAAAAAACATTTGATCGTATAATCATCATGAATATTCCTTTTTTGTCTTTCGATGCAGTGAACCGCCGGATCAAACCGGAAATCACCCGTGCTTTTGAAACGGTGTTTGATGATGCCTGGTATATCATGGGGAAACAGTTAACAGCTTTTGAACAGGAGTATGCTGCTTTCAATAAAGTACAACATGCAATCGGCATCAGTAATGGGTTGGATGCATTGCATATTGCGCTGAAAGCAGTGGGTGTGGGTGCAGGCGATGAAGTAATCGTTCCTTCTCATACTTATATCGCTACGGCACTGGCTGTTTCTTATGTGGGTGCTACGCCGGTTTTTGTAGAGCCTGATCCTTTCACCTATAATATTGATGTAACAAAGATTGAAGCTGCCATCAGTTCCAAAACAAAAGCGATCATGCCGGTGCATTTATACGGTCAGGCATGTAACATGGAAGCTATTGAACGGATTGCAGCCAAACATCAGCTTTATATTATTGAAGATAATGCACAGGCACATGGCGCCACATGGAATGAAAAGATTACCGGAAGCTGGGGCCATATCAATGCTACCAGTTTTTACCCCGGAAAAAATTTAGGTGCCCTTGGTGATGCAGGTGCTGTTACCACTAATGATGCGGCCCTTGCAGCCAAAGCTTCCATGCTTCGTAATTATGGCTCTGTAAAAAAGTACCATCATGAAGTGATTGGTTATAATCAACGGCTGGATGAGTTGCAGGCCGCTTTTCTTCGTGTAAAGTTGAACTATCTGCAGGAGTGGACGCTCCAACGGCAATCTATCGCTGCACAGTATAATGAACTTTTAAAAGATGTGGGCGACCTGGTGTTGCCTGCTGTAGCACCTGAAGCTACTCATGTCTATCATTTATATGTAATCCGCACTGCACAAAGAGATGTATTGCAAACTTATTTGCAGCAACACGGAATTGGTACACTCATCCATTATCCCATACCCGTACACCTGCAGGAAGCTTATCAATCATTAGGTCATTCAAAAGGAAGTTTTCCTTTGGCTGAGACAATTGCTTCCACCTGTTTAAGTCTGCCTGTATGGCCGGGCATGAGTACCGGCGAAGTGGAACAGGTAGCTCAAAAAATCCGTTCGTTCTTTTAATGGAAACTGCATTGCCGCTTGTTACAGTAGTAGGATTGTGTTATAACCACAGTCGCTATGTGGTGGAAACATTGGAAAGCATCCGTCAGCAAAACTATCCGCACCTGCAGGTGATACTTGTGGATGATTGTTCCAAAGATGATTCCGTTTCAATTGTTGAAAACTGGTTACAGCAACACCGGCTTAACTGGACATTCATTAAACATGTACAAAACAGGGGCATTACCAGATCACTCAACGAAACACTGGAGCTGGCACAAGGAAAATATTATAAAGCCATTGCCTGTGATGATGTATTGTTACCCCATTTCATCAGCACCATGGTAGAGCGGTTTGAACAATTGCCGAACGATTATGCACTCATTTATTCTGATGTACAAACGATCAATGAACATTCAGAAGTATTCGGCACCACTCCGTTTACGGAACGTGGTTGGGATGCAGAAGAGAAAGTACCTTCCGGAAAATTATTTGATCAGTTAGCCGGTTGGTGTTTTATTCCGGCAGTGGGAACCTTTATGCGTACATCCGTTTTAAGGGAATTGAAATTTGATGAAACATTAATGGTAGAGGATTGGGATATGTGGCTGCAAATGGCCCGGCAGTATCAGATCAAAGGTATTGTGCCTGCCATGGGCCGGTATCGTATTCACAGCGCTTCCATGTACCAGCAAAAAAGTCCTGCTTACAGGGATCATGAGTTGCGTACACTGGAAAAACATCTTGGCTTTAGTAAAGCAGCCGATGAAAAAATCAACGATTTTATTTACAAACAAAGCATATTGTTGTACATGCACAATGGAAACCGTCCCCTCCATTGGTTGTGGAAACGGTTCCTGATAAAAAAAACAGTGAGTAACTTTTTGCACGTACTGCTGGCTTTATTTCATATCTCTTACAAACAAAAGGAAAAATGGCTCAGGCGGGTGAAGTAAATACTGTAGCAATACTGGTATTATTCTTTAATAAACTGGATCAGACAAAGGATTGCATCCGGAGTTTTATTCCTTCCGGTCAAATGATCTATGTACTCAACAATGGATCGTCTGAAGATCAGTGGAAGGATTTACAACAAACATTTGCAGCGCACAGCAATATAAAATATTATAATACAAGTAAAAATCTGGGTGCAACGGGTGGCAGGAATTATTTGATTCAGCACACAACAGAACCGTGGATTTTCTTAGTAGATAATGATGTAACAGTGAAGCAGCAAACAGAATGGATTTCATTGTTTCATTCATTTTTAAAAAAGCAACCTGATGCAAAACTCATCAGCTGTAATGTTTTTAATATTCATGAGAATGCTTATACCCAACAATTGCATGTAGTAAAGCAGGGACGAAAAGTGAGTATTGAAGCCGGCTCCTTTGAAATAACCAATACTTTTTCTGCCTGCGGAACAATTGTACACAGAAGTATTTTTGATACATATGGTTTGTTTGATGAAAAAATGTTTGTAGGTATGGAGGAATATGAATATACCTTACGTACCATGCAGTCGCCGGCCGGTGAAATAAAAGTGTATCAGTACAATGCTATTGAAATTATACATGATCACCGCTTTCAGAAAACTACAGTTGATAAAGAAGCAACTAGGATTCGTTACAATATGGATATGCTCAAAGCCGGGTATAATCACATGGTCCGGAAATATGATATTGAAATGGATCATGATTTTGAATGGTGGTCTAAAAAACAGGTTGTTAGCATGACGGTGCCCCGCTGGAAACAAATACTTCAAAACCTGGCTACAAAACTCCTGCGTAAATAAGACGTGCATCTGTTACTGGTTACATACGAGTTTCCTCCTTTTATGGCTACCGGCGGTATTGGTTCTTATATGTATCACCTGGCACATGTAATGGTAGGTAAGGGGCATCATGTTACCGTTTTTTCTGCAACACATTCACACGCAGAAGTTACAGTACTTAGCGAAAAAGAATACACGAACTATCTTATACCCGCTGCTGATAGCATTGTTTTTCGTAGAGGAGTTTTGAAATTATTTGAAAGCTATATTCAAAATCATCCGGTAGATGTGATAGAGAGCCCTGAAGTAGGAGCTTGTGCTCTGCATATTAAAGAAACCTATCCGTTTTTGCCACTGGTGGTTAAAATGCATACCCCGGGAGTCCTTATCACAAAGATTTCAAATACCTATCAATCTGTATTCACAAAGTTGAGATATGTAGCGGGTGCATTTTTGCGAGGACGTTTTGATTTAGGTTATTGGTCAAAAACAGATCTAAATAAGGAATCAAATCCTGAGTACCGGATCTGTCAATTGGCTGATCATTTGCTATCGCCTTCTGCTGCACTAAAAGATTGGGCCGTACGTTACTGGCAACTGCCGGAGCAAAAAATAAAAATTCTCCCGAATCCTATTGCGGCTGATGCACAGTTGTTTTCTTTTCCCATCAGCAATCGTTCTCAAACCATCTGTTTCATCGGAAAGCTTACTGTGTTAAAAGGAATGATTGCATTGACACCCGCTATCAAGGAAATTTTATTGCGACATCCTGACTATAAAATTATTATTGCAGGAAGAGATGAATCGGTAAGCGCTCATATACCTTCCATGAAAGCCTGGATGCTTCATCAGCTGGAAGAAGTAAAAGACCGTGTAGTATTTACCGGAGCAGTTGAAAAAGAAAAAGTGCTGGAGATATTATCTCAAAGCCGCATATCTATTGTACCCAGCTTGTGGGAAAATTATCCCAATGTGGTACTGGAAGCCATGGCCGCCGGTTGTACAGTGGCAGCTGCATACCGAGGTGGTATTCCTGAATTAATTGACGATGGTAAAACGGGGTTATTATTTGATCCTTTAAAACCCTCATCAATAATACAGGCAGTTGATGAATTACTCAAGGATGAGCAGAAGCGTCTACAATTAGCTGCTGCTGCAAGAGAAACAGTGTACAACTATCAACACAGTACAAAACTTGCCAACGATCTGGATGCATTTTACCGTTCCGTTCAAAAACCAGAACCGGTCATCAGCGAATTATTTTGAACATTGTTCATTTTCATAACGGTTTCGGCGGAGGTGTGTTAACCGTTATCCGTAACCTGTTACAATACCGGCAGCATCCGGAGTGGAAGCAGCAGGTAATTTACACGTTGGATAAAAAAAAGTTTTCTGCATTCAGTCCCATGCTGCCGGAAGATGTAAAGCAGAAAACATTCTATTACTCCGGTAACTGGAATTTTTATTATACCGCTAAAAAGCTTTCAAAACTATTACCTGCAAAAGATACTATTCTTATTGCACACGACTGGCTGGAACTTGCTATGATCAGTAATCGTGGTTTAAATTACCCGGTTGTACAGTTCCTCCATGGTGATTACGATTATTATTACAAGTTAGCACAACGCAATGAGGCATGGGTTGACTCTTTTATTTGTGTGAGTGCATCTATTGCCGATGAATTAAAAAGAAGAATTCCGGAGCGCAGCAATGATATTCAGTACCTCCGTTTTCCTGTTCCGGAAGTAAATGGTATACGGGAAGATTCTTCAACACCGGAGTTGGTATTTGCCGGCAGGTGTGATGAAGCAAAAGGATATCATTTGTTGCCGTTGATTGATGCCGCATTACAACAAAAAAATGTTCAGGCGCACTGGCATATTGCAGGACCGGGCTCGGAACTATCGCAAGTACAGCAGCAATGGAAGCAGTCAAAAGTTCATTTTTATGGCAATCTCCCCCCTAAAGAGTTAACAGCTTTGTTATTGAAGGCGACGGCTTTTATTTTGCCTTCAATGGCAGAGGGTATGCCGGTTTCAGTAGTAGAAGCAATGAAAGCAGGTGCCATACCGGTAGTAAATGATATAAATGGTGGTTTGCAGGAACTGGTTACGAACGATGTTACAGGATACCGCATCCCCAATAATGATCCGTTGATTTTTGCAGAATGCATAGCGGCTATTACTGCAGATGCAGAAAAGCGAAAACAGTTATCAGCTGCGGCTGTTTCATTTGCCAATACATATTTTGATCCCGTTCAAAACACAAAGCTGTTTGAAGATTGTTTTTTACAAGCCTCCCGGAAGTCAAAAAAGAAAAAAGCTTTTAAAACAACTGGCAGCAGGTTGGATCAACCTTATCTTCCTAACCTGCTGGTAAAAACCATACGCTCACTCTTTTAGACCATTCAACTGTATGAGCAAACCACTTTTTTCCATCGTAAGCCCGGTGTACAGAGCAGAGCAGATTGTACCTGAGCTGGTGCGCCGCATTCGTGCTGCTGTTGAAACCATTACACAGGATTATGAAATTATACTGGTGGAGGATGGCAGTCCTGATAAAAGCTGGGAAGCCATTGCAGCAGAAAGCAAAAAAGAAGCAAGGGTAAAAGGCATTCAGCTCAGTCGCAACTTTGGTCAACATTACGCTATTACCGCCGGGTTAGATCATACAAATGGTGAATGGGTAGTTGTAATGGATTGTGATCTGCAGGATCAGCCGGAAGAGATTGTGTCCTTATATCAAAAAGCAAAAGAAGGATATGATGTGGTGCTGGCGCAACGGAAAGAACGCCAGGATCATTTTTTTAAACGTAGTTCATCACAATTGTTTTACCGTACACTCAGTTATTTAACCGGTACCAGACAGGATCCTTCCATTGCCAACTTTGGTATTTATCATTGCCGTGTAATTGAAGCGTTGAGAAAAATGCAGGAACCCATCCGCTATTTCCCCACTATGGTAAAATGGGTGGGCTTCCGTCGTACAGCTATGCAGGTAACACATGCAGAACGTTTTTCCGGAAATACATCTTATAACTGGAGCAAGTTGTTCCGTTTGGCATTGGATATTATCCTGGCCAATTCTGATAAGCCTATCCGTTTGATTGTGAAGTTTGGATTCTTTGTTGCATTTATCTCTTTCCTTATTGGTGCAGTTGTAATCTACCGTTATCTTATGCATCAGATAACTGTACCAGGTTATACCAGCTTGCTGGTTTCAATCTGGTTTATAGGCGGTATGATTTTGTTTGTATTGGGATTGATTGGTCTCTATATCGGAAAAATATTTGAAGGCGTTAAAAGCCGACCTATTTACATCGTTTTATCAACTAAAAATATTTGATTTAAGTTATAAGTCTTTTTTATAAATTTTTGAACTAAACTTTTTCTAACTCATGGATCAAATAACTTCATTAATACTTAGAAACAAAAAAATCCTACTTTTTTCAGGATCACTTTTTATAGCTTTTTGCTTATTTTTTGCCTATCTGTGGAAATTTGTTTATACAGATATTCAACTACATGCTGCTTTTGTTCGAGGATTCTTATTTGATAATGCCATTATTCCATCAAATTTTATGTATTACCTCCTTCTTTTAGTATTTACTGGAGGTAATTATTCGAATATTGCTTATGCATCTGTTTTCTTGTTAGCTATATTTTCAGTAGGGAAGTATCTTGCATCATTATTCGTTTTAAAAAAAATAATTTCTGAAAAAGAGTATGATGTTACTCAAGTTTCATTTATAGTAATCCTAAATTTATTGGCATTTGCTATATTTATTCCAACATTAAGAGCAGATCGATATTACTTAGGTTTTTTTCCGGCTAACGTATGGCACAACTCAACTATTATTGCTGTATTTCCTTTTAGTATACTGCTCTTTTATTATTCATACAGATATCTTCAGACAAGCCAAGGAGCCTTATTGATTTTCTTTTTGATTTTACTAAATGCAGCATTTAAGCCAAGCTATTTATTTGTTTTTATCATTGCATTCCCTTTGTTTACTCTGATTCAAAATGATATTAGGAAATTTTATTCTATTATAAAGTTTATTTTATTTACCGCATTAGTTATATTTATTCAATATATAGTCACCTATTATCTTTTTCCATGGGACAAAAGTGGTGTCGCCGTTTCGCCGTTTTCTACTTTTAAAGGGTGGATGGATGTGACAACAGCTAAAGCAGTTTTGTATTATTTAGTTTCACTTATTCTATCCTTTTTATTTCCTATCAGTATCCTTTTTTACAAACAAAAACGTGAAGAACCTCTATTTGTTTATTCATTAATAGGCCTTGTGATTTCACATTTAATATTCATTTTTATTGCCGAAACAGGCTACCGTGCGATGCATGGAAATTTCGTGTGGCAAATTTTCATCTGCTCATTTTTGATTTTTTTAGTCTCAAGTTATTTAATGAAAAATGAAATAATTGATTTTTTTAAAAAGGGACGCATAAGTTTAGCCCCTATTTTTCTTATAATTCATGTTTGTTTCGGAGTTTTGTATATTGTTTTCAGGCTTATCATTTCAAAGTCCTATCTCTGATATTGTCCTAAAATTAAATAATAGTATATTTTATATAATTTTTTGTTTTGTTGTAAAATTATGATCGGTTTTTACCTGATGACAGAAAAAGGTTTTGAAGTGCTTGCCGCTGTACTTCAGCAGTACGGAAGCAATGCTGTTTCTTTTGTGGTAGCCGCAAGAGACGGGCAGTTGCAAAAAGATTTTTATACAGAAATTGAAATGATTTGCCGGGAGCATTCTATTCCTTTTTTTAACAGAGAAGAAAAAGTTTCAGTACCATCCAGCCGATACCGTATTGCTATTTCCTGGCGCTGGCTGCTTTCCAATGAAGAACAAAATTTAATGGTGGTGCATGATTCTTTGTTGCCGAAATATCGGGGCTTTAATCCTTTGGTTACGGCATTAATACAGGGTGATACAGAGATTGGTGTAACGGCTTTGTGGGCCGTTGATGAAATGGATGCAGGAAACATCATCTGTCAATCTTCATTTAATGTAACTTATCCGCTTACTATTGCTGGTGCTATCCGCAAAATCACAAATTGTTATACACAGGCTGTTTCTTTAATCATCGAAACGGTAATCGCCGGTAAGGACTTGCCATCTCTTCCGCAGGATGCGGCAAAAGTGTGTTACAGTTTGTGGCGGGATGAAGAAGATTACCGTATTCAATGGCAGCAACCGGCTGCACAAATCAAGCGGATTATTGATGCAACTGGATACCCTTATGCCGGTGCTTTCTCTATGGTTGATGGAGAGAAGCTCAGGATTTTGGCAGCAGAAGAAACAGAAGATATAACCATCATTAACCGTGATTGCGGAAAAGTTTTAAAACTTGTTAACGGCAAACCGGTGGTGGTTTGCGGCAGCGGACTTTTGTTACTTAAAGAAGTAAAAGATAAAAACGGAGCTGATTATAAGTTCACCAAAATGCGTTTACGATTTTCATGAGCAATTATTCCATTCCTTTTAATAAACCCAGCTTAACGGGTAAGGAAACACAGTACATCCAGGAAGCAGTAGCTTCCGGAAAAATTTCCGGTGATGGTATGTTTACAAAAAAGTGCCATCAGTTTTTTGAAGAGCGTTATGGTTTTCAAAAATGTCTGCTCACTACTTCCTGTACGGATGCACTGGAAATGGCATCTATCCTCATCAACATTCAACCCGGTGATGAAGTGATCATGCCTTCCTACACATTTGTATCTACTGCCAATGCGTTTGCATTGCGGGGCGCCAGGATTGTTTTTTGTGACAGCCGTGGGGATCATCCCGGCATGGATGAATCAAAGATTGAATCTTTGATTACACCTAAAACAAAAGCAATTGTACCCGTTCATTATGCAGGTGTGGCCTGTGATATGAATGTAATTATGAAGCTGGCCGATAAATACCAACTCTTTGTGGTAGAAGATGCAGCCCAGGCCATTGACAGTTATTATATATTTCCCGACGGCACACGTAAGCCATTAGGAGGTATTGGTCACCTGGCTGCTTTCAGCTTTCATGAAACAAAAAATGTTATCGCCGGTGAAGGTGGTATGCTGGTGATTAACGAAGAACGTTTTAACGAACGTGCTGAAATCATCCGTGAAAAAGGAACCAACCGCAGTAAGTTTTTCAGAGGTGAAGTGGATAAATACGGTTGGGTAGATATCGGCAGTTCTTTTCTTCCTTCGGAAATTATCGCTGCGTTCCTGTATGCACAACTGGAACATATAGGCGAAATTCAGCAAAAGCGCTCTTCAATCTGGAACAGGTATCAACAATTGTTGCAGCAGCCCGGTGCTCCTTATCAATTGCCGCAACTGCCGGCCTATGCTACTAACAATGCACATATGTTTTACATACGCTGTTCCTCTCTGCAGGAACGATCGGCGTTAATCAATCATCTGCGTAAGGAAGGCATCCTGTCAGTATTTCATTACCAGTCATTACACCGTTCTGATTATTACCTGCAATCCAATCCGCTTTCAGAATTACCCATGAGTGATTATTACACTGATCATTTGCTGCGGTTACCTTTTTATAATTCTTTGCAGGAAGCTGATCTTGAAAAAATCACTTCACTCATTCTTTCCTTTTACCAAGAACATACAGCCTGATGGGAAATAGTATGCAACCGTTTAAACGCCTGCAGTGGATACTCATAGTTGTATTCTTTGGTATTTTACTGTTTACGTTTTCACAGGAAAAAACAGTGAACAATGGTGCCGGTTATGATGGCATTTATTACCGTGACCTGGTGCGGAATTTTCCGGAAATGCTTCATGCCAGCTTCAGTGATTATAAAGCCAGCCGTGTACTGCCTTTTGCTGCTGCTCATTATTTACTGAATGTATTGATCATTGAACCAACTGACGGAGTGATCCTCTTTACTATCTGGGGAATGATGTTCCTGCTAATGATAGCAGGAGTTGTTTATTATTTTAAAATCGCTGAGCTGCTGCAGTGGCGGCCCGATCTTAAACTGCTTGGCTTTGTACTGTTGTTTTACCAGTTTGCGGTTTTAAAATACAGCGGTTACTACCCGATACTGACAGATCATTTTATTTTTTCGCTCACCATTATTGTACTGTATCATTTTTTAAAGAAACAATACCTGTACATGATGCTTACAGGTTTTGCCGCTTGTTTTATCTGGCCCACTTACAGTTTGTTTATTCCGCTGCTCTTATTGAACAATCCTGTAAATCTTCCTGCTGCAAACACACAGGAAACAAAATACAGTCAATGGTTGTGGAAGCTGGTAAAGCTCGGGCTGGCATTGGTACCGGTGGTATTGTTTGTGTACCTCATACGTTCTCAAAATCTGTGGATTGAAAAGCGTTACCTCACAGCAGATCGTATCTATGCCAACTTCAGGCCATATAACTTCCTCGTTTCGGTGGTTGCTACAGCAGCGGTTTATGGGTACTACCTGGCTTTGTTATGGCCGGTGCAGTGGCAGATGATTACAGGCTGGTTCAAAAGTTTATTCCAAACAAAAATGAAACAGTTGATGCTGGCAATTGTGTTTGTGGCGGCAGTTGCAGCTGTAAAATATTTTATGACGCTGGGTAATACAGAACCGCCTTATCCTACCATCGGTTCGTTACTGGTGGAGTTTACATTCCGCCCTGCAGTAGCACCGTTTAACTTTATCGTATTTGCATTCTGGTTCCTCGGTTTATTGGTATTCTTCAGCATACGGTTTTACAAACAGTTATTACAGCAGTTCCTGCAGCTGGGCAACGGTTATTTTATATTGCTGGTGTACTCACTTATTTTCTTAACTACGGCACAGCCCCGTTTTTTAACTACCATGCTTCCGTTTTTCCTGGTGGCATTAATGCCGGTGTTGCAACAGTTCATCCGTAAGCAGGTGCCCGGTAACATATTATTACTTGCAGCTGCATTCTCTTTATTGGTTTCCCGGTTTTGGTTCCCGGTTGAAGTAAATCCGCATTACATGGTAGATGGTGATACTGCGGCAGAAAAACTGCCCATGTTCATCGGGCCGTGGATTTCAGATTACTTCTATTGCTGGCTTACCGTAACCGGCCTGCTGCTTTATTTTATATGGCATCGCTGGCTGCTGCGCCCAATGCTCCAACAACCGCAGGAATAAATTTATGAGTCAACCTGTATTAGTAAGTGTGTTAATGACGGCCTATAACCGGCAGGCTTTTATTGCCGAAGCCATTGAAAGTGTACTGGCCTCTACCTATCCGCATTTTGAGTTAATCATTGTGGATGATGGTTCCAGAGATGATACGGTATCCATTGCTCAGTCTTATGCAGCAAAAGATAACCGTATTAAAGTATATATCAATGAACAGAACCTTGGAGACTATCGTAACCGCAACAAAGCGGCTTCTTATGCAAACGGTACCTATATAAAATATGTAGATAGTGATGACCTGATAATGCCATGGGGGCTTGAGGTGATGGTTTATGGCATGGAGCGCTTTCCTGAAGCAGCGCTTGGCATTTCATCCAATCAAAATGAGAATATACTTTATCCGCATTTGCTTTCACCTGTAGATGCATACAGGGCATATTATTACAAAAATCATGTACTCTCTGTGGGCCCAACAGCTGCTATCATACGAAGAGATGTATTTGAACGGATAGGAGGATTTAGCGGCGAAAATTATATTGGCGACACGCAATTATGGTTTCGTCTTGCCCAGTCAGCACCAGTAGTTTACTTACCCCCTGGACTTGTTTACTGGCGGGAACATGACGATCAACAAATTGCTGAAGAGCGGAAAAACGTTTTAATTGAGTTAAAAAGATATGAACTTGATTGTTTAACTCTTAATGATAATGCCACACCACTCCCACCAAGTGAACGTTCTATAATTCTTCAGAACCTTAGAAATATAAAAACAAGAAATGCTATTAAGGACTTTATTTCAGGAGATTTTAGGAAAGCACTAAATAAAGTAATTCAGTTTAGATTAAATTATTTTGATTTGATTCATTCTTTAAAGAAAAATAAAGTTGTTCAGTATTTATTTTAATTGTCCTATTTTTTTATAAATGTACCCCCCACTTATATCGATTATTACTCCTTGCTATAATGCAGCTCCATACTTGATAGATGCAATTGAGAGTGTGTTGGTGCAATCGTATCCAAATTTTGAATGGATCATTATAAATGATGGATCAACAGATGATTCAGAATCAATTATTCTCTCATACTTGGATAAACGGATTAAATATTTTAAACAAAAAAATCTTGGTAATTCAGTTGCTCTAAATAAAGGAATAAGCTTGGTTACTGGTGATTATGTTAAATTCTTTGATGCTGATGATATTATGAATCCTTTACATCTCGAGGCACAACTTAATAGATTAAATGGTCGTATGGATGTAATAGCCTCTTGTGCATGGGGTCGTTTTTATGACAATAATCCAAATTCAGCAAAATTTATCCCAGAATCTGTTTGGTGTGATATGGACTCAAAAAGATGGATTCAAAATGCATTGTCTCAAAAAAGTGATATGATGGCAGGTTGGGTCTGGCTTATTCCGAAGACAATCATAGATAGAGTAGGAGGATTTGAACCAACCCTCTCATTAAATAATGATTTTGAATTCAGTATTCGACTTTTACTTGCGGTAAAGGAAGTTTTGTTTACTCCCGATGCGAAAATATATTATCGTACTAGTAATTCATCACTTAGTCAAAGTGCCTCCGAAGATGCTTATGAAGCTGCTATTCGATCTACTGATTTGGGTTGTAGCTATCTACTACAATTAGATAACTCTCGATTTATGAAAGAACTCTGTGCTAATCGTTACCAGGAATGGTTATATCGAATATATCCATATAACTCAAATCTTCAACAAATTTTACAAGAACGTATCAATGCTTTAGGGGGTAGTTCTAAATCGATGGAGGGAGGATTATTTTTATCATTCTTGTCTTATATCTTTGGATGGCGTTTTGCAAAAAAAATGAAAATACTTTTCAATAGATTGTTTTAACAAAGTTTAGATTTAACTAAGTGAAAAATTTTCTATTTATAACAACTAATAACTTGTCGACTAATCCAAGGTTATTAAAAGAAATACATTTAGCAATATTTCTGGGGAATAGGGTAACAGTTTGTATGTTTCATTTAGGAAATTGGAGTGATTACCTGAATTTAAAACATATTCAGGAATTACGTGGTGTAACTTTTTTAATTATATCAGCTACGCACAAGCCATTAGTTCCGTGGCTTATTAGTTCTATTTTTGAAAAAATAGCTCGAAAATTACCTATTTCATTGTTAACTAAAAATATTCTGTCAGTTGCAGTAGGTAAACGATCATGGTTAATTCAAAAATCAATACATAGGATAAATGGTCCATTTGATTGGGTAATTGCACATAATCCTGCTGCGTTTTATCCTGCAATGAAAATAGCTAAAATGTATAAAGCGGCTCTGGGAATTGATGTGGAGGACTATCATCCAGGAGAAACAAAAAATAAAAAGATGCAGGTAGTTACTTTAGAACTAATGAAGCAGGTATTACCTGAGGCACATTATTGCTCATATGCAGCACCACTTATTATGAAAGAGATTCATCAGGAAATACCAGGTTTAAAAAATCAGCAATTAGTTTTGTTAAACAGTTTCCCAGAAAAAGAATTTCAATACCCAAAATCTATTCAAAAATCAGCCTTACAATTAGTTTGGTATTCCCAAAATATTGATTTTGGGAGAGGATTAGAACCTTTAATTGAGGCTGTAGATACTTTATATCCACAAATTGAACTGAATCTAATTGGAAATGTTAGGTCTCGTTTCATGGGTCAAATAATTGCATGTAAGAAAGGAATAAAGATTCATGGTGTAATGAGCCAGTATTCACTACATTCATTTCTCGCACATTGTGATGTGGGTTTAGCCTTGGATATACCAATAAATCACAATAGGGAATTGGCATTGACTAATAAAATAATTACGTATGCTCAAGCAGGGCTATTTATTTTAGCTACTGATATTTCACCGCATAAAGATTTTCTTGAATATTATAAGTTAAGGTTCAATTTGTTTAATGTGATGTCTTATAACATTTTAGATATATTATCTAAATTAATTGAGAATAAGAGTTCTATAAGAAGTAATAGAATGGAGACCTACTTACAAAGTAAGAAGTTTGCGTGGGAGAAAATATGTTTGCCTCTGAAGCATGAGTGGGAAAAAATATGACTGATATTTCAATAGTAGTTTCAGTTAACAAAAAAGATTTATGGTTTTGCAGGATTTGCATTGCAAGTATCCGCTACTATTATCCAGATGTCCCCATTTATTTACTAATAGATGAATTAAATGGAAAATTCTCGGTAAGTGAATTGATAAAATTGTGGAATATTCAAATAATTAAATATCCTCGAAAAAAATTCGGATGGTCGGCATCAAAAATTCATTTTTATTGCGATCAAAGATTTATCGGTAGAAAGTTTTTAGTAATTGATGCTGACATTGTATTTGTTGGAAAAGTTTTAGATCATCCTTTTTTACAATCCTTTAATGAAGATGTAATAGTCAATGTTGAGAAAATCATTGACCCATACTCAGAATGGTTTTCAAAAACATATTTCAATTTTGAAAATATTAAAATCATAGATCCTGACTTCAATTTTGAAGGCTATGCTTTCAATTGTGGTCAATTGTTTTGCAAAGGTGCTTTTTTAAGTAAAGAAATCATCGATCCATATTTTTATTTTGATCGTTATCCTCCTTGGAAAAAAATAATTGATTTCCCTCTTGTAGATCAATCTGTATTTAACTATTTGCTACCTAAGCTAACCCAAACTTCTAGTTTCAAAATAGGGAAACAGCAATACATGTTATGGAGTGAGTCTAACGAAGTCAAAACTATTACAATTGATTCAGTAAGAAATGCTAATGCTGAAAAATATCTGGTTCATTGGGCTGGTGCATTGAGAACTCCTAATCTAATAAAAATGACTAGATGTGACATCCTCCTTTTTTTTGAATCTTATTATTATTCAAAAATAAAATTTGGAAAAATTCTCTTAAAATGTCGAAAATATAATTTTTATATGGATTCTTTTTTAAATAGGTTAGTTATGAAGTTAAATACCACTTTTGAACTAATTTTAAAATTTCATTAGATAAATTATGAATCTAAATTTAATGTTCTCAAAAGTATTTGTAATTACCATAGATAAAAGTAAAAATAGAAGAAAATGGATTGAAAAGCAACTTGAAGGCGTGCATTATGAATTTTTTCATGGTATTCAAATAACAAATGAAAAGGAGTATAATGAGTTCAAAAAAAATAATTCAAGTGAAATAGTGATCAATTCATCAATCATTTCCAATTTTGGTTATGGTCATTTAGGCTGTTTTCTTTCGCATATCTATTTATTAAAAAAGATTAAAGAATCGAAATATGAGAATACTTTGATTTTGGAGGATGACATTATTTTCAATAAAGATCATTTGCAAAAAATGATATACCCCAAGAAAATTCCTGATATGTTATTTTGGGGATATATCCCAACACAATCAGTGAAAAGGGGGATAGAATCAGTATCTGTAAGAAGACTATTTTGGCTCTTCTACTTGATTAAGAATATTCGGAACGCGGCTACTTTGTATTTATTTAAAAATACATTGCTTACTAGGATTCGTTCATTTCCTTTTCCTATTGAAAGACATTATGATAAATCTGGGTATAATTATGGTACTTTTGCATATTCAGTATCACTTGATGGTGCTACCAAGCTATTAGATTTAATAAAAGAAATTGAGATACCGATTGATAGGACATATTCAGAATTAATCTTAACGTCAAAGATATCATCATATAATTCTAATATCCCATTATTTGGTTATAATCATTCCTTTCCAAGTTCAACATCTTAATTTAAATGAAAATCTGTTTTATAGTTTCACAGCAATTTCCATCTTCTAATCTAGCTGGTGTATATCGTGATACTCTCCCATATTCCAGACAAGCAGAACTTGTCTTTCTGGGCTTATTGGTTGACAGAATTCCGTATTCATGAGTGTCAGATTCTTTAAAATACTGTGTGGTCGATAGTATTGTATTTGTATGTGCAAGAGTATAGCTTCTTTTCACCATCATCAACTTACGTGAATAGTTTTATGTTCAATAAATCAATCCGAAAGCCATCATTGAAGTATTAAATGTATAGATTATCAGTTGTTTTTCTGGTCTTGAGAATCGTACCGTAACATTATTTTGTTATGCCAAATAGAATAAATCCTTCATCATAAATTTAGACATATACTTTTCCTAGATATGTTCTAGTGTAATTCGGTGCCATTTTTTAACATCATCCATAATTCTTGATTCATCAATAACTTTGATTGATTAATCTACTCGTGTAGCAAGACATAGGCGACTAAAGGTTTTACCTCAAGTTAAGATCGTAAATTTACGTCCATGAAACAGATAATCAGCTGTGAAAACTTTTGACTATCATTGGAGCAGGTTAACTTATTTGGGACCTTCCATCTAGTCTGAAGCCACCTTACGCTTGTGGAGACCTTACTTAGAGGATTAAATGTTTAATTCTTGTAAATACAGTTCACATACTTTTTATCCTCCCAAGCATCACACCTTAAAAGCTTGTGTATTCGATTTACACCATAACGAATTTTTGAATTAGCAATCTCAATAAAAATCCACCTTATGGTCTCATAACAACATTTTTTTGATAGCCGATATCATTATAACTCGCTTATCATTACTGCCTCACAAGCTTTTTGAGTAGAAACTTATATTCATTTTTAGTGTCTAGATCCAAACTTTCAGTTGACTTATTTTCAGACATTTTTTTAATTTATGGTGGAGCATTTGCTTCTATAAGCTGAGATCCGCAACAATCTAATTTAATCGTCAGTTCTTATCTAGATGTAGGCTTAGACAACGTATTTTTTAAAAACTACCATACTTTTTCTTCCAGAGATAAAAGTAAAGTTAAAACTAACCATCTTGCCCAAACCCTCAGCATGACATATTTTTATCTTAGCCAATTTGAGGGAATTTGAGAATTGCCATTCTAAATAGTTTGACTTTTACATTTCCATTTTCTAGCTTTAAATATTGGAAATTGCCCGGATTTTTAAGTTTAGAACTGTCTAGATTACAGGGAGAAGTGTACAAAGATCAATTAATAAAAAAACCTTGAAGCATTTTTTACTGAAGTTTAGTTTGTTCTTCTTTGTGTTTGTATTGTTCATCTTTAGTATAAACCGGTGGGCAGATCATTATGTGCGTAATAACAGTTTTTACAAATTCAATGATTCGGTTGTCAGTATTATCATAGGTCATTCACATGCGGAAGGTGCTTACATTGATTCAATTTTGCCGCACACAGTGAATATGGCACAAAGCGGGGAGTCCTATTTCTATTCTTATCTCAAACTTCGCAAATTGCTGGAAGCAAATAATAATATCCGCAGGGTTATGATCGAGGTAACGAATAACAACTTTGAAAAAGAAATGGATGAATGGACTTTTGGGGAAATGTATTTACGCTACCGCTACCAGAAATATGCACATTTGTTACATCCGGAAGAGCTTCGTTTGCTGTTCGGTAAAAATCCGCTAGCAGTTATAGATGCTGTTGCTGTAACCTTAAAAAATAACCTAGATTACAAACGGGTTGTTTCTATGCCTTATTATAATTATACTGATTGGGGTGGGTTTAAAAAGTGGGAGCATAGTAAGATTGACAGCTTTCTGCAGGTTCAAAATAAGCAAAAACAAATAAAGCCTGTAGTTATGGCTATTCCTATTTTTAAAGAATCAGAATATAACCTCCGCTTTCTTGATTCAATGGTTGCCTTATGCAGACAGCATCAAAAGCAGATTTTGTTTTTGCGGGCACCGCAACATCCTTCTAACCGTAATCCTTTTATTGATAGTATTTATTTCAAAACATTGTCAGCAAGGTATTCGGCAATACCCTTAATTGACTTTGGTAACATGGAGCTGCCTGATGAAGAATATCTTGACTTTCAACACGTGAACTTCAAAGGGGCAATAAAAGTTTCAAAGAGACTTGATTCTGTTCTTCATGAACAATATCCACTTTCATTTTAATCGTAACCGTTGCTATTTAATTCGCTGGATTATTTTTTGTTTCTGCCGCTGGTATTTATTCTATACTGGTTTGTAACCTATAAGAAGCTGGCGCTGCAAAACGGTATGCTGCTGGTAATGAGTTATGTCTTTTATGGCTGGTGGGATTGGCGCTTTCTCTTTCTGCTGCTATTTTCTACATTGTTGGATTACATCAGCGGTATAAAAATTCATAAATCGGAGAATCTCGTACGTCGTAAGTTCTGGTTGGTACTCAGTATTGGTATCAATCTTGGCTTTCTTGGTTTCTTTAAATATTATAACTTTTTTGCAGCTGAATTCGGTTCCTTGCTGCATCAGCTGGGTTTCAATGTAAATGAATTCACATTTAAGATCATGCAGATTATTCTGCCGGTTGGTATTTCATTCTATACTTTTCACGGCCTCTCTTACATCATTGATATTTATAAAAAACGTATTCCGGCTGTTTACAATTTTGTAGAATATGCATTGTTTGTAAGTTATTTTCCATTGTTAGTGGCCGGTCCTATTGAGCGGGCTACACACCTGCTGCCGCAATTGCAGGTGCCGAGAAAATTTAATTATTACCAAGCTGTTACAGGTCTACGACAGATTTTATGGGGTCTGTTTAAAAAAGTAGTGATTGCAGATAGTTGTGCTTACTATGCAAATATGATTTTTAATACCAGCGGTGATTATAACGGAAGCACGCTCTTCTTAGGCGCTTTGTTTTTTACTTTCCAGATCTATGGTGATTTCAGCGGCTACTCAGATATTGCACTGGGCACTTCTAAGCTGTTTGGTATTGAACTGTTGCGCAATTTTGCCTTTCCTTATTTCTCAAGAGATATAGCTGAGTTCTGGCGCCGCTGGCATATTTCACTCTCTACTTGGTTTCGTGATTATCTCTACATTCCGCTGGGTGGAAGTAAAGGCGGCAAATGGATGAAAGTGCGGAACACCTTTGCCATTTTCTTAGTAAGCGGTTTCTGGCATGGCGCTAACTGGACCTTCATGGTGTGGGGTTTTTTAAATGCCCTTTACTTTATTCCGCTCCTGCTTTCGAACAAGAACAGGGATCATATCAATATTGTAGCGGCTGGCAAACTATTGCCTTCTTTATCAGACTTACGAAAAATAGCTATCACGTTTTTCTTAACGGTACTTGCATGGATCTTTTTCAGATCTGCAGATCTTACACAGGCATGGTATATTCTCACCACCATTTTTTCATCGTCCTTATTACAACCATTGCAGGTGTTTCCGAAAGAGCCTTTGCTTCTGATTATGTTTTTTACGTTAATTGAATGGATAGGAAGAGAGCATCAATTTGCTATTGAGTCATTTAGTCTAAAATGTAATAAATGGTTACGATTTTGTTTTTATATGATTCTTACTATTATGGTTTTTCTCTACAGTGGTAAAGAGGAGGTTTTTATTTATTTTCAGTTTTAGTAAACACCACAATTCAACTAAGTATTAGCCAGACATTTATTTTGTATACTTCTATTAATTTTTTAATAATTTCTTATTTCAAGGATTTTGTATCTCTGTACAGCCTTCCTCAAAGAATACTAGTTGTATTTAAAATTTCCTCTAATTGATCATGAATATTGAGTTTGATTAGATGCCAAGAAAAAACACTTGTCAATTCGCAGAAACAGTGAGTATTACAAAAATATCAACCATAAAAAATTAGATTAATTGATTTTGACCGCCAATAAGAAATTATTAATAATTAGTCCTCATTACCCCCCTTCAAATCTTGCTGCTGTACATCGTGCTAGATTGTTTGCACAACATCTTCCTTCTCAAAGATGGGATCCAATCATCCTAACTGTAGATGAAGAATTTTACGAGGAAAAGTTGGATTGGGATTTGTTTAAATTACTCCCATATCATCAACGTTTAGAAAAAGTAAAGTCTCTAAAAGTAACCAAGCCAAGACTGATTGGCGACATAGGACTCAGGGCTTTTTTTCATTTGCGGAAGAAAGCACTGGAATTAGTTCTGTCAGAAAAAATTGATTTTGTCTTCATCCCCATTCCATCTTTCTATACTGCTTTGATTGGGCCTTATCTATATAAAAAAACAGGAGTGAAATATGGAATTGATTATATAGATCCGTGGGTACATACTTTTCCTGGGTCCGATAAAATATTTTCCAGGCATTGGTTAAGTACACAGATTGCCAAATTGTTGGAACCGATTGCAGTGAAACATGCTTCATTGATTACAGGTGTTTCAGAAGGTTACTATAAACCTGTTTTAGAACGAAATCCTCAATTAAAGATACAGGCTGTTACCGCGGCAATGCCTTATGGAGGGGAAGAGGGGGATCATGATTTTGTCAAACAGATGTCAGTGGACAGATGTCAGATGTCAGGAGTTTTGTTACCTCCCAAATCAAATGGAAAATTTCGATTCGTTTATGCAGGTGCTATGCTTCCCAAAGCATATAAACCATTAGAGGAGATTTTTAAAGCGTTAACCAAACTTCAACGCCTTCAACTTCCTCAACCTCTTCAACATATAGAATTTCATTTCATAGGTACTCTCGGCACCATTAAACCGATTGCTGAAAAATACAGATTATACAATACCGTTGTATTCGAATACCCCGACCGAATTCCCTACCTGGATGTTCTGAAAAATCTTGATGCAGCTGATGGTATTTTCATTCTCGGTAGCACTGAACCACACTACACGCCATCCAAGGTGTTTCAGGGTGTACTTTCCCAAAAACCCATATTGGCTGTTTTGCATCGAGAATCTACTGCTGTCAAGGTACTCTCTGATTCAAAAGCAGGGCAATGCGTATTGATGGATGGAGAAAATGATCTGGATACGCTAGGTGAAAGGTTCATAAAGCAATTAGAGAATTATTTGCATTGGGCAATCTCATTCGACCCTCATTCAGTCAACAAAGAAGCCTTTGAGCCCTATACGGCAAAAGCAGTCACCAAAGTATTGGTAGAAGCAATAGAAAAATGTCTAAAATAACGACTAAAATATCTTCAACCCCCTCAACCTCTTCAACCCCTTCAACAATAAAATCTCTCGCGGTCATAACCACCCACCCCATCCAGTACAACGCTCCCCTTTTCAGATATCTTGCGTCCATTGGAAAATTCAATGTAAAAGTATTCTATACCTGGGGAGAAAATTCCATTCAAGTGTATGACCCAGGCTTTGGTAAAGAACGTGCTTGGGATATTGATCTCCTGCATGGATACAAGCATATATTTGTCAATAATGTTTCTAAAGACCCGGGTTCTCATCATTACAAGGGTATCATTAATCCCGATCTGATTGTTCAGGTCACAGCTTTTCATCCTGACGCTATCCTCATCTATGGTTGGAAATTTCATTCGCATCTACAACTGATGCGTCATTTCAAGCGAAAGATCCCTATTATCTTCCGGGGCGACTCTACCTTGCTGGATGAACAAAAGGAGTTTAGTATTAAAAAATGGGGTCGACAACAATTGCTGAAATGGGTATACAGACATGTTGATCATGCTCTGAGCCCTGGACTGGCTAGTGATGAATACTTCCTTTGGGTAGGACTCAAGCCGCATCAGATTCATAGGGCAAGGCATGCAGTGGATAATGAGAGATTCATGGGGGAGATGGTAGATGGGGATTGGGAATTAGGAACTAGGAATCAGGAATCAGGAATCAGTGATGAGTACCTTGAGAAAAGGGCCTTAGTTTGGAAGAAAGAATTGGGGATATCGGAGGATAAAAAAGTATTTCTGTTTGCGGGTAAGTTTGAACCCAAAAAAGATCCATTATTGCTGATACAAGCATTTAAACAACTTCTCCAAAAAAGATCCGATATTCACCTCATCATGGTCGGCAATGGAATCTTAGAGGAGCAAATAAAAAAGGAGATCTATATATCTCAACCTCCTTCAACCCCTTCAACTCCTTCAACCTCCTTCAACCTATCCCAACCTCTCTCAACCTCACTCAACTTCTCTCAACATCCTTCAACCACCTCAACTCCTTCAACCCCCTCAACCTCCCTCAACCTCTCTCAACCTCCCTCAACCTTCCCCATCTCCCACCTCCCCTTCCAAAACCAATCCCTCATGCCCATCGTTTACCGACTGGGAGATGTATTTGTTTTGCCCTCCAAAGGTCCGGGAGAAACATGGGGTTTGGCCATCAACGAGGCCATGGCTTCTGGAAGGCCAGTGATTGCAAGTGATAAATGCGGTGGATCCAGCGATCTTATCAAGGATGGCGTCAATGGGTATGTTTTCCCGGCGAGAGATAGAGGAGCACTAAGCTCCATAATGGAAAGAATGTTGAATGACGATACAAAAAGGATGGGTGATCATGCACGCCAGTTTATCCTCCATTTTGATTATACAGATTTTGCCCACGTCCTTAAAGCCATCCTGCGATGAAGATCGGATATATCCATATCGTAACCCTGGCTTTCTTCACCCTCATCTCCCCGGATCCGGCATTGATGGTGGTGGCAGGGCTGGTACTGTTTTATGTGCTGCGCATCATGTGGCGGGAGAACGAACCCAAACACCTGCTCGTCAACATGGTGCTCTATTGGATGGTTATTGGAATCCTCCTGCCTTATGGGGCAATTTTTCAGCGCCCCCTGGTGGAACTCTCTCGCTATGGTGGAACAGACAAGGTGCCGGAAGCTACTTGGTTGGGTGCAATCGCCCTGCTGCTGATCGTAACCGGAATCCATATTCCCATCCGTAAGCTGGTGGTGTCCAGCAAGGAACTATTGTTGAATATCCTGGAGAAATACGACGGACAAAGACTGTTCACCGGATACATCATCTATTCCTTTATTGCCGCTTTCCTATCGAGAGCACTGCTGGGTTTTGCTGGCGGACAAATGCTGATGTCGCTGGTTTATTTCAAGTGGACCTTCCTGACCTTCCTCATTATCCACACCCTGGTGATTCCTTCGAATACCAAGTATGTTGTGCTTTTTGTATTTTTTGAGGTCTTGTTGAGTTTCTCAGGTTTCTGGTCGGATTTCAAGGATTATGTGCTGGTGGCCATTGGGGCATTCTTTACACTGTCGAGAAAAGTAAGTTTCAAGGAAGTTTTTTACACATTATTGATTGGCATCGTTTTGTTTATGGTATCAGCTATTTGGTCTTATAGCAAGGGGGAATATAGGATGTATCTGACCGGTGGTGAAAGATCTCAGATCATAGTAAAAACGGATCAGATCGAGAATATTCAGAAATTGTTTGAGATCGTGCAAAAGGATTTCTCCGCTGAAAACTTCAGCAATAGCTTCAGTACTGGCAGTGAGAACCTGATCTTCCGGGTATCCTATGTGGAGTTCCTGGCCTTGACCTTGAAGTATGTACCGGCATTTATTCCCCATGAAAATGGACAATTGTTAACGGATGCCCTGGAACATGTATTAAAACCCAGGATCCTGTTCCCGGATAAAAAAGTGATTTATGATTCTGAGTTGACTTCTAAATATACTGGAATCAAATTTGCGAGTCGTGATGAAGGAACATCCTTCTCACTCGGTACTGTGGCAGAAGCCTATATAGATTTTGGATATATATGGATGTTCGCTCCCATTTTCTTTTATGGTCTCATGCTGGGTTATATGTATCGTACATTATTGCTCAAAAGGTATAACCTGGTATGGGGCCTCTGTTATTCCGCTCCCATCCTCCAGTTCGCCTGGAGCTTCCCTGTTCCCACCACCAAATACCTAGGATGGTCCATCACCTATTTCGTGGGTTTCTATCTCATCAACCGCTACCTGATCCAATACCTGGATAGGTGGTTGTTGAGGAAGGAGTTTAGAGGTTGAGGAAGGTTGAGTGAAGTTGAGGAAGGTTGAGAGAGGTTGAGTGAAGTTGAGGGAGGTTTAGAGAGGTTGAAGTTGTTGAAGAGGTTGAAGAAAATTAAAAAAACTCCCCTCCTGGCCAGGCGGGTGGATCCAGACCGATGCGGTAAAGCCGCAGAGCGTCTGGAGGCGGGGTGGTAGAATAAAATGAGGCTGTTTTCAATTGCCGCCGACTTCAGTCGGCGGAAAAAAGAAGAGAATGTATTAGTTGAAAACAGCCGGGTTCCTCGCTATGCTCGGAATGACATCATGGGGGAAAAGATAAATGGAACAGCCAGATCCCTCGCTTCGCTCAGGATGACAAAGGGCTTCAACCTCCTCAACCCCTTCAACCCCTTCAACTTCCTCTAACATCCCTCAATCGCTTGTCATCCCGAGCGTAGCGAGGGAGCAGGCTGTTTTCAATTGCCGCCGACTTCAGTCGGCGGAAACAAAAGAAGATGATGTGTTAATCTATGCAGAACAACAAATTCATCCTCAACATGATCCCCAGACTAAAGTCCGGGGCAATTGAAAACAACACTTAAACAGCTTCAACCCCTCAACCTCCCTCAACCTCCCTCAACCTCCCTCAACCTGTCTCTATCACCATCACCCTCATATACCGCAAACCACTCAAAGGTTTCTACAGCATAGAAAAAGTATTTGATGCTGTGGCAGCTGAAGCCATGCTGCCGCATAATAATATTCGCATCAACAAAATTTTTCTTCCCTTCACCAGCCGGGGTATACTGCATATTCTCATTAACCTGATCTATCTATGGAGAAAGACGAGAAAAATGGATGGGATATTTCATATCACAGGAGATGTGCATTATTGCATTCTTGTATTACCAACTGCGCGGACTGTTCTGACAATTCACGACCTGGTGTTCATGTATACATACAAAGGACTTACAAAAAGAGTACTCAAATGGCTCTACATCGACCTGCCCATCCGCAAAGCCCAATGGATCACCACTATATCCGAAAAATCAAAACAGGAGATCATTGATAACTCCAAATGTGAACCCAATAAAATTCATGTGATCAATGATCCCATTGATCCCTTATTTGTAAACCTTCAGCCTCCTCAACCCCTTCAACCCCTTCAATCCTCTCAACCTCCCTCAACCTCCCTCAACCTCCCTCAACCTTGTATTCTATTCCTCGGTACCAAACCCAACAAAAATCTCGAGCTCACGATCGCCGCTCTTTTTCAACTTCCCGTTCATTTGCGCATCATTGGAGAGTTGGAAATGCGACAAAAAAAACTATTACAGAAATTCAAAATCAAATATTCCAATGTCTACAATATCTCCCAGGAACAGTTGGTGCAGGAATACATGAATGCTGATTTTGTGTTGTTTCCCTCAACTTATGAAGGGTTTGGATTGCCAGTAATTGAAGCATTTGCAACAGGCAAACCTGTTATTACCAGTAATATTTCACCCATGAAGGAAGTGGCAAGTAACTCAGCACTTCTCATCGACCCCACGTCTATTGCGTCCATAAGAGAAGCAGTAAGGTATTTTATCAGCGAACCGGATCAGAGGAACCATTTTGCCGCTGTAGGTAAACTCCGTGTTTTGGATTTTCTACCTGTTCAGATCACAGACCATTACAAAAGATTATGGTATCAGATTGGGTGAGGAGTTTTTTTTGGCATTTTTTCTGTATTAATACAGTTGATTTCAGTTGTTTTCAACAATCATAATAAAAAAGCATATGCCAACTTTGTCTGAAATAACATTCTATGGCATTGTTGGATCCAAAGGCAGACCTCACCTTCAAACGGGTATTCGGCGAGAATCCGGATCTTCTGATCGATCTTCTCAACTCAATCTTACCATTGGAAGTGCCCCTCACTTCATTGGTGTATCTCCCATCAGAATTGTTACCCATAGAAGATGGAAAGAAACTATCGATTGTAGATGTACGTTGCACGGATCAATTGGGTCGTCAATTTGTTGTAGAAATGCAAGTGTTGCATGTTCCCAATCTACGGCACAGAATGTTGTACAATGCATCAAAGGTCCTGGCAAAGCAACTCGCAGCATCAGGTAGTTATGGAGATATCAAGACAGTATACACATTGTGTTTTTTAGAAAATTCAATTTTTCCTAATACCAAAGAATGGTTTCATCATTTCACCATCAATCACAATTCCATACAGGATATGACAATGGAAGGGATGGAATGGCTTTACATAGAACTTGGCAAATGGAGGAAATTGGATAAATTTGATACTGGTAGAAAAAGAGAAGTATGGTTAACCTATTTGTCACAACCTGATAAACTGAATCATATGTTCACAGCAGAAGATGAAAAAAAATTCCAGGAAGTCAGAAAGGCACTTCAAATGATCGATTCTTCTCAATATACTCCTGCTCAAATAAGGGGAATGGAGAAATACGTTGATGATTATATGTATTACAGGGATGGGTTTAAAATGCTTGTCGAACAAAGTATTGAAGAGGGAAGAGCTTTGGGAATGGAGCTGGGCATAGCTCAGGGTAAAGCGGAAGGCATAGCTCAGGGTAAGGCGGAAGGTATAGCGGTGGGTAAGGCAGAAGGAAGAGCGGAAGGGAAAGCGGAAGGGAAAGCGGAAGGGAAAGCAGAAGCACAACTGGACATGATCGCCATCATGGATGAACTGATCAGTGGAGGCCAGCCTGAAAAAATTGCTGAAAATCACCGAATCGATATTTCACTGGTTCATACAATTCAAGAAAAATTAAAAAGGTCCTGATACATCAGAACCTTCCTTTATGTGCGGCATAACCGGCATACTTCACTTTCAACATTTGACTGACCCGGAATCGCGGGTAAAAAAAATGAATGATGCGCTGGCCCACCGAGGACCGGATGCAGAGGGATTCTACCACGATCCTTGCATCAGCATGGGACATCGCCGCCTTTCGATCATCGACCTCTCCGATGCGGCCAATCAACCCTTTCATGACCCTTATGGGAGATACGTGATGGTCTTCAATGGTGAGATCTATAACTATAAAGAACTCCGTCAAAAGCTCAGTGACTACCCATACCATACCTCCAGCGATACGGAAGTACTAATGGCAGCTTTTATCAAATGGGGTATTGGTTGTGTTCAGGAAATCAAAGGCATGTTTGCTTTTGCAGTATGGGATAAAAGAACGGAGACCCTTTGGCTGGTGCGCGATCGAATGGGTGTGAAACCTTTGTATTATTATCATGGAAATGGTCTGCTGGCTTTTGCTTCCGAGAAGCGTGCATTGATGACTTCAGACCTCTTTGCCAAAAAAACAAATCCCAATGCAATCGCCGATTATTTTTCTTTTCAATCGAGTGGATACCCTGATACCATGATTGAAGGAGTCCATCGGGTCAAAGCGGGTACCTGGATCAAAGCTGACCGACATGCCCTGCAGTGTGAAACTTATTGGCGGCTGGGTAATATTCAGGCCGAACAAAAAATCACCAAGGATGAAGTTCAAGGGCAGTTGTTCGAATTGATGAATAGATCTGTTTCTTCACGAATGATGACCGATGTTCCGCTTGGTGCCTTTCTTTCTGGAGGTATCGATTCTTCTTCAGTTGTTGCCCTGATGCAACTCCATAGCGGTAACAACATCAATACATTCAATCTTTCCTTCACAGAGAAAAATTATGACGAGTCGCACTATGCAAATATTATCGCAAAGCGTTTCGGAACTAAACATCAAACGCATGTGCTCAACCCAGATGACTATGTAGCTCAGGTAGAGTCCGCACTTGACGCCATGGATAGTCCCACTATGGATGGTGTTAATACCTATGTACTCTCAACTGCGATCAGAAAGGCAGGTATCAAAGTTGCTATGTCTGGCATCGGAGGAGATGAGCTTTTTGTGGGATATCCAAATTTTCTGCAATACAGAAAGGTGATGATGGGCAAATCAGGATATCTGGTATCTCTTCTGGGGAGAAAAGTAGGTGCAAAATTCTTGCGTCTCAGCAATAATGATCGCAATTATCGATTGGCAACGGTCCTCGATATTGTCAACCCCTCCTTAAAGGAGCTTTATCCCGCACTTCGACGAGTTATGTCGCCTGATATCATTAGCCGACTTACATCTTTGAAGTCAAATCATCAGCAGTGGAAAAAAATCCTCGAAGCTGAAGTGAACCGGTCATCACAAGTGGGATATTTCAGTCAGTATAGCATTGCAGAATATATGGGATATACGCAGCAAACCCTTCTGAAGGATTCAGATCAGATGAGTATGGCTGTCGGTCTTGAAATACGCGAACCCTTTTTTGATCATGAACTGGTCGAGTTTGTTTTATCTCTGAATGATGAAATGAAGTATCCACATTATCCCAAGCAATTACTCGTGGAAACACTCGATCCGCTTTTGCCGGGGGAGATCGTTCACCGAAAGAAACAAGGCTTTGTACTTCCCTGGGATAGCTGGATGAAGAATGAACTGAATGACTTTTGTTCATCAGCCATCAATAGTATATCCGAAAGGGACTTTATCAATGGGCCGGAACTAAAAAGACACTGGAAACGGTTTTTAGCTGGGGATTCTTCGGTTCGGTGGACCGAACCCTGGTTATTTGTAGTACTTTCACATTGGCTGAATAAGCAGGGGATCAGTTGAACTTTGTAAAAGGGAAGAGCACCGCATGAAAATTCTCATCTTCACCGATTGGTTTGCACCTGCCTACAAGGCAGGTGGTCCTGTTCGCTCTGTGGTGAACATGGTCAACCTGTTGAAACAGGAACATGAGGTTTTTGTATTCACGAAAGACCGTGATCTCAATGATAAAAAGTCTTTCAGGGATATTGATGAAGATGAATGGATTGAAAAGGACGGTTTTAGTATTTACTATTATAGTCCTGGTAAAATGACGCTCGATAAGGTGCGCAGGGTAATAGGAGAAATTGTGCCGGATCGGATATATCTGAACAGCATGTTCTCCAATATGATCCTTCCCATGTATGTTGCAGGTAAATCGGGCAAAGTAATCCTCTGCACCAGGGGTATGCTGAGAAAATCTGCTTTATCGGTCAAATGGTTCAAGAAATACATTTACCTGACAGCACTTAAGATATGGAGAATGGACAGATGCTTGACCTTTCATGCCACCAGTAAGCAGGAAGCAAAAGATATCAGAAGAGTTTTCCCCAAGGCAGGTAAAATACTGATCGCACCCAATCTACCTGAGCCTGTGTTGAGTACCTTGCCAGTAATGCACAAGAAAGCAGGAGCACTTCACATGGTTTTTGTGGGCAGGATGCATCCCATTAAAAACCTCCTTTTTTTGCTTGAAGCATTACAAAGAGTCGATGGCGATCTTCATTTCGATATCATTGCTACAAGAGAGGATATTGATTATTGGAAAAAATGCAAGAAGCTGATCTATAAAATGCAGACAAAGTTTCACATTGTCACCTATGCAGATCTCAAGCATGAGAAAGTTCGTTCTATGCTTCAGAAAGCAGAACTTTTTGTTTTGCCAACAGAAGGCGAGAATTTTGGTCATGCTATTTTTGAGGCTTTGGCAGTCGGTTGTCCTGTACTCATCAGCGATCAGACTCCTTGGCGCAAACTGGCTGAAAAAACGGCTGGTATTGACATTCCTTTATCCCGCACAAAGTTCACTCATGCCATTCAATATTTCATGAACATGGATGATGAAAAATGGCAGCAATACAGATTAGGAGCATTGCAGTTAGCCTCTGAATATGAGAATAACATGAATTCTCTGAATGCTTATCATGATCTGTTTACAATAGTTGAATAAAGCAGTATGATGAAAGTGGATTTTACCAATTATGATGCTCAAAACCTGGCTTATACCAAAAGCATTGGAGCATCAGGGTTGAAGCAGACACTTTGGTTTCTATGCAGCGTATTGTTCATTAGAAATCCCCTTATCCCTTTCAGTGGATTCAGGAAATATATGCTGATGTTGTTCGGAGCCCGCATTGGAAAAGAGCCCAGGATCAGACCGGGTGTCCGAATTAAATACCCATGGAAGCTGGTCTTGGGTGATCATGTTTGGCTGGGTGAGGATTGCTGGATAGACAATATCACAAATGTTACCATAGGTAATCACGTATGCATTTCACAGGGTGCCATGCTTTGTACCGGCAATCATAATTATACATCACCCGGATTTGAATTGATATTGAAATCAATCACTCTCGAAGACGGGGTTTGGATTGGCGCCAAGGCATTGGTCGCACCCGGTATTACAGCGCATTCCCACAGCATCCTCACTGCCGGCTCCATAGCTACAAAAGATATGGAAGCCTATGGGATATATCAGGGTAATCCGGCGGTGAAAATAAGGTTGAGAGAGGTTGAGTGAGGTTGAAGGGGTTGAAGTGGTTGAGGATGTTTAAGTATATTCTTCAACCTCTTCAACCCCTTCAACCTCTTCAACTCCTTCAACCCCTTCAACCCCTTCAACCTCACTCAACCTCTTCAACCTCCTCAACTCCTTCAACTTCTCCATGAAGATTTCAATCATCACCGTCTCCTACAACTCCTCCCGCACTATCGGCGATACACTCCGATCGGTTGCGGTACAAACCTATCCACATATAGAACATATCATAGTCGATGGTGGGTCAGAGGACGGCACGATGCATGTGGTGGAAAGTTTTCCGCATGTGGCAAAAAAAGTATCAGAAAAAGACAACGGAATCTATGATGCTATGAATAAGGGTATCGCCATGGCAACAGGTGATATCATCGGTATCCTAAATGCTGATGATATGTATACCGATCCGGGGGTATTGCAAAAAGTCGTAGACGTCTTTCTTCATCCAATCGTAGATGCAGTGTACGCTGATTTGGTTTTTGTTGATCCAATAAATACGGACAAGATTGTGCGACGCTGGATATCACGCCAACATACCGAAACAGATTTTTATTACGGATGGATGCCACCGCATCCTACATTTTTTGTTCGCAAATCTGTATATGAAAAATTTGGACTGTTCGACACCAGACTTCGATCAGCAGCTGACTATGAACTCATATTACGATTTTTATTGAAGCATAGAATTTCTTCACGGCATATTCCTCACCTGATCATTAAAATGCGGAACGGTGGCAAGAGTACAGCATCATTGAAAAATAGAATCATAGCCAATCATGAGGACAGAAAAGCATGGAAGATCAATGGTTTGAAGCCTCATTTTTTTACATTAATTTTGAAACCTCTACGTAAACTTGATCAATTCTTTTTCAATGGCTAAAGTTGCTTTGGTTACAGGCGTAAACGGACAGGATGGTGCCTATCTCACGGAGATGTTGCTGGATAAGGGCTATATCGTGCATGGTATCAAGAGAAGATCTTCGCTCTTCAATACAGCAAGAATTGATCATCTTTATCAGGATCCGCATGAAAAAGGGATCAGACTTACGTTGCATTATGGTGATCTGACGGATTCTACCAATCTGATTCGGATCATTCAGGAAACACAGCCTGATGAGATATACAATCTTGCGGCGATGAGTCATGTTAAGGTGAGTTTTGATACGCCTGAGTATACAGCCAATGCGGATGGAATTGGGACGCTGAGGATTCTGGAAGCAGTGAGACTTCTCGGACTCACACAAAAGACTAGAATTTATCAGGCTTCCACTTCAGAATTATATGGTCTGGTGCAGGAAGTCCCCCAAAAGGAAACAACCCCTTTCTACCCCCGTTCTCCATATGGTGTGGCCAAACTTTACGCCTATTGGATCACGGTCAACTACCGCGAAGCATACAACATGTATGCCGTCAATGGTATTCTCTTCAACCATGAAAGTCCGCTACGCGGTGAAACTTTTGTAACCAGAAAGATCACCCGAGGTGTTGCCAAGATCGCTTTGGGTATGCAGGACTGCATCTATCTGGGTAATCTTGATGCCAAAAGAGACTGGGGACATGCGAAAGATTATGTAGAAGCGATGTGGCTGATCCTGCAGCAGGAGAAGCCGGAAGATTATGTAATTGCAACCGGTATTACTACAACCGTCCGTGATTTTGTGCGCATGGCCTTCCGCGAAGTAGGAGTGGAACTCGAGTTCAGGGGAGAAGGTGTGAATGAGAAAGGATATGTAGTTGCTGCGAGCAATCCCGATTTTCCTGTTACCATCGGAAAAGAAGTGGTTTCAATCGATCCAAAGTATTTCAGGCCAACTGAAGTGGATCTCCTCATTGGTGATCCAACCAAAGCCATGACCAAACTAGGCTGGAAGCCCAAATATGATCTGCCTATGCTGGTGAATGATATGGTAAGCAGCGATGTTCAGTTGTTCAGAAAGGAAAAGCTTCTGAAAGAGGCTGGGTTTACTGTGAATCATCAGCATGAGTAGTTAATGTTGAGAGATGTTGAGGGAAGTTTAGAGAAGTTCAAATAAATTTTTATCAACCTCCCTCAACCTCCCTCAACCTCCCTCAACCTCCCTCAACCTCCCTCAACCTCCCTCAACCTCCCTCAACCTCCCTCAACCTCTAAATGAATCCCTCCTCTAAAATATTCATCGCCGGACACAAAGGAATGGTAGGTTCTGCCATTCACAGAAGGTTATTGGCGGAAGGTTATCAGCATATCATTACCAGAAACTCCTCAGAGTTGGATTTGAGAGTGCAGGAGCCGGTGAATGAATTTTTTGAAACAGAACGACCTGAATATGTTTTTCTGGCTGCGGCTAAGGTAGGGGGCATTATGGCCAACAACACTTATCGTGCGGATTTTCTTTATGAAAATTTGATGATCCAGAACAATGTCATCCACTCCGCTTATGCAACGGGCGTGAAGAAACTGTTGTTCCTCGGCTCATCCTGTATTTATCCCAAGATGGCTCCACAACCGTTGAAAGAAGAATATTTATTGACTGGTCCGCTTGAACATACAAACGAACCGTATGCCATTGCCAAAATAGCGGGTATCAAGTTATGCGATGCATACAGGGCACAATATGGATGTAATTTCATTTCTGTGATGCCCACCAATCTATATGGGCCCAATGATAACTATGATCTGCAGAATGCACATGTGCTGCCAACTTTTATCCGAAAGTTTCATGAAGCAAAGATCAATCAATCACCGGAGGTAGTAGTTTGGGGAACAGGAACCCCAAGGAGAGAATTTTTGCACGCTGATGACCTTGCAGATGCATGTATTTTTCTAATGAAAACTTACAATGAAGCCGGATTGATAAACATTGGTACCGGAGAAGATCTGACCATCACAGAACTGGCCCAATTGATAAGTGAAGTTGTCGGATACCAGGGTAAGATTCTATATGACCACTCCAAGCCGGATGGTACTCCCAGAAAACTGATGGATGTGAGTAAACTTTCACGCCTGGGTTGGCAATATAAAATCACTTTGAGAGAAGGTCTTGAAAGAGTGTATAAGGAATATTCTTCCGCTCATTAAGCATCACCTATGTTTTCATTTTTCAAAAAAACACCACCACCTTCCTTCCCTTTCAGTGAACTTTCCACTGATATCCATTCTCATATTTTACCAGGTATTGATGATGGAGCTCCAGATGTTGACACATCCATTTCACTTATCAATGGCATGTTGGAATTGGGTTTCCAATCTTTTACAGGGACCCCTCATGTTATGGAAGATATGTATCGGAATACATCAGAGACCATAGCAAATGCACATGCTCTTTTGTTGAATGCCCTGGCAGAAAATGATATCGATGTACCTGTCAGAGCAGCGGCAGAATATCTGATGGATGGTAATCTGGAAAAACTCCTCACCAATAAAACTCCTTTACTCACTATCAGAGAAAATTGGGTCTTGTTCGAGGTCTCTTTTATTCAGCCTCCGATCAATCTCAAACACATTATTTTTGAAATGCAGCTTCAGGGCTATCAGCCGGTGCTGGCTCACCCTGAACGTTATAATTATTACTATTCTAAAAAAGCGGCACTCGAAGAAATACATGCTTTGGGTTGCCTGTTTCAGTCCAATTTGCTTTCCTTTTCAGGCTACTACGGGCCTGCTGCACAGCAATCAGCTGAATATCTTGCAGAAAAGGGTTTCACCACATTGTTAGGTACAGATTTGCATCATGAGCGTCATCTTTCAGCACTTAAGGAGTTGAAGATGACCAAGGCGTTGGGGAAGGTGATGGGGAAATAGGAGATAGGAATTAGGAACTAGGAATTGGGAAAAGAATTTTTTTAGTCTTAGCTTCCTCAATCCTAATTCCTAATTCCTAATTCCTATTTCCTAGTTCCTAATTCCTGATCCCCAAAAAACAGTTTAACCTTTTGATTTTCAAATTGAACAATTTGAACCAAATAGAGTTATATTTGCATCAAAGGTGATAGTCTCACTGAAGTTTCCGGGTTCTGCTCCTATTCGAACATTGTCCCTAAAACCGTGTAATTAGAAAATGAATGCTTTCACCATCAAAGATTTAGAAAATCTAACGGGTATCAAGGCCCACACCATACGCATTTGGGAACAACGGTATAATTTCCTCAAACCCCAGCGTACTGATACCAATATCCGCTATTACAACAATGAGGAACTAAAAAAGATCCTCAACATCTCCTTGCTTAACAAATATGGGTTCAAGATCTCTCATATCGACCGGATGACGGAGCAGGATATGAAGGATAAGATCCTTACCATCAACAATATTCAGGCCCAGCAGGAGAGGATAGTGAACTCCATGATCCAGGCCATGGTGGATATGGACCTCGAATCATTTGAAGCCAATATTGAAGATTATATCCGAATGAAGGGAATTGAGAAAACGATCCATCAGATCATTTTCCCCTTTATGGAAAGAATCGGGGTTCTGTGGATCACAGGTCATATCAACCCGGCACAGGAGCATCTGGTTTCCAATATCATCCGTCAGAAAATGATCGTTGGAACAGAAGCCGTCAATCCCATGTTCCAGCTCAAGAAAACTGCTTTGCTGTTTTTACCTGAAGGTGAGTTCCATGAACTGGGATTGCTTTTCGTGAATTATTTGCTCCGCAGCAGGGGCCTGAGGGTATATTACCTTGGCGCCAACGTTCCACTGGAAGATGTTGAGTACGTTGTAAAATATAAGAAACCTGATTTCATCTATACGCACTTAACCTCTGTTTCAAGTGCATTCAATTTTGACAAGTTCATTCATCAGTCTCTCAAGCGATTCTCTACGGTTCCCCTTATCATCTCAGGCCGATTGGCCGCCGGGTATGAAAAGAAGATTCCATCCCAAATTCATTTCAAGCGTTCACTTCAGGAAGTGACGGAGTTTATTACGGAGTTGGTTTAGCGGGTAGGAACTAGGAGCTAGGAATTAGGAGCTAGCAATCATTTCTTTTTGTGAGGATGCCATTTATCATTTTACCAATTTCATTCATTTTTATTTCGAGATTTTTGAAAGTACTTTCATCAATGAATTTTTGACTTTTTGAAATAAGCAATTGGGTTTTGAGTTCAGAAAGAGACCCAAGCGCAATTCTTAGAAAACGGTGAAATTCGTTTTTAGAGTATCTGCCAAATCCTTCGGCAATATTACTTGGAATCGAAACACCAGCTCTCCTGATCTGTTGGGTTAGGCCAAAAATTTCACTTTTAGGGAAATTTGATGTGATTGTGTATAGCGTATTTGCAAGATTAATACCCGCCTTCCAAATTTTAAGTTCTTCAAAAGATTTTATTTTATTCATATCTCAAAGCTAAAATCAATTGAAATTCAATTATTTGTATTCTTATTATCTATTTCGTTTTTTTTCTCATTTCTTCGTGTAGGATTAACAGCAAAAAGCTGTTTTTAATTTCTAGATCCCAATTTCCAATTCCTAGTTCCTAATTCCCAATTCCTAGTTCCCAACTCCTGATTATCAACCCTTTAACTTGTTTAATTTATTAAATAAAAAAAATAAACAAAAACTCTTGGCAGTCTGCCATATTTGTTTAAATTTGATTTGTAATTATTTAAACAAAAAAATATGTCGACGCAAGAATTTAACCAGCTGTTACTCGGAAATGCAGAGTATCTCAGACCATTTGCGGTTACACTCACAAAAGATCATGAGTCGGCAAAAGACCTGATTCAGGAGACCATGTTCAGGGCTTTGTCCAATAAAGAAAAGTACAGTGTAGGAACCAACATCAAAGCATGGCTCTACACTATCATGCGCAATATTTTCATCAACAACTATCGCCGCAAATCCAAGCAGAATACCATTTTCGACAATAGTCCCAACGAATTTCTACTCGATCATAACCAGTCGGCTATCACCAACAGCGCGGAAACCTCCATGCGCATGAAAGATATCCAGAAAGCTGTTCATGAATTGCCCAGCATCTTCAAACAACCTTTCATGTTGTACTTCGAAGGATACAAATACCATGAGATCGCTGTTATGCTCAATGAACCCCTGGGTACCATCAAAAGCCGTATTCACTTCGCTCGTCGATTGTTGAAGAATGAAATAAACAAGTTTTAACGTACCTTCCCCCTCTGTGTCAAAAAAAGCGGTCATTATCGGCAGCGGGTTCGCAGGACTCTCCGCAGCAACTTTTTTATCCCGTTCAGGGTGGCAGGTTGACGTGTATGAGAAGCACGACCAGCCCGGCGGCAGGTGCCGCCACTTTAAAAAAGAGGGTTTCACCTTCGATATGGGCCCGAGCTGGTACTGGATGCCCGATGTCTTCGATAGATACTTTGCACAATTCGGGAGAAAAGTATCCGACTACTATCAACTTATAAGGCTAGACCCATCATACCGCATCTATTGGGAAAAAGAACATATGGATGTTCCTGCCAGTTATGCTGACATGAAAAAGCTTTTTGATGAACTGGAGCCTGGCGCCGGAGAAAAGCTGGATGCCTTCATGAACGAAGCAGCATACAAGTACAAGGTGGGTATCAACAAGCTGGTCTTCAAACCAGGACAGTCCCTGCTGGAGTTCCTTGATAAAGAATTGATAGCCGGATTGTTCAAGCTGGATGTATTCAACAATATCAAATCTCACATTGCCAAATATTTCCAGCATCCGCATCTTCGACAGATGATGGAGTTTCCGGTCTTATTTCTGGGCGCATTGCCTGAAAATACACCTGCCCTCTACAGTCTGATGAACTTCGCTGATGTGAAACTGGGAACCTGGTTTCCTCAGGGAGGCATGTACAAAATTGTGGAAGGCATGCACAAGCTGGCCGAAGAGCAGGGTGTTCGTTTTCATTTCAATGCCAATGTGAGCGCCATCAACATAGAAAATGGCAAAGCAAGGGGTATAAAAGTGAACACTGAAAATGGACAGCAAACGATTACAGCAGATGTAGTGGTGGGTGCTGCTGACTATCATTTCATCGAGTCCCGGCTGCTTCAAAAGCAATACCAGAGCTACGATGAGCAGTATTGGGATAAGAGGGTGATGGCACCTGGATGTCTGATCTATTATGTGGGCATCAACACCAAGATCCCAGATCTTCCTCACCATTCTTTATTTTTTGATGTCCCTTTCGAAAAGCATGCAGCTGAGATCTACACGGATCCATCCTGGCCAGAGCAACCCCTGTTCTACCTAAGTGCAACATCCGTCACCGATCCATCACAAGCACCGGAAGGTTCTGAAAATTTGTTCTTTCTGATTCCCATAGCAGCAGGACTGGATGGCGATCATGAGAAAGTAAGAGATCATTATTTCAACCTACTGAGTGAAAGGCTTCATGATCGAACCGGTGTTGATATTCGTGATCATGTGGTCTTCAAGAGGTCATATAGCTATGCTGATTTTGTGGGCGACTACAATGCATTCAAAGGAAATGCGTATGGACTGGCCAATACCCTCATGCAAACTGCTATTCTCAAACCTTCCTGCAAGAGCAAGAAGGTAAAAAATCTGTACTATACCGGTCAGCTTACCGTTCCCGGTCCTGGTGTACCGCCAAGTCTGATAAGTGGGGAAGTAGTAGCTGGTTTGATTGAGAGGGAGCTGGGAGTTAGGAACTAGGAATTGGGAGATGGGAACTGGGAAATGGGAAATGGGAATTTGTAATAGGAAATTACTAAATCTGAAAATGATTCTAATGTCTAAAGTCTAAGATCTAATGTCTATTTGTTTGATGAATCTTAAATAAAACCAATATAAAGTGAACAAAAATCATAATAAGTCGTTTAAACAACCCTAACTTACCGAGCGATGATCGATCTCTTTCATAATGTGTCTCATGAGTGCAGCAGGATCACTACTGAACGTTACAGTACTTCGTTCAGCAGTGCGATCAAGTTGCTGCATGGGGATCTGCGTGGACCTATCTATGATATCTATGGACTGGTAAGATTTGCGGATGAGATCGTGGATACATTCCATGAACACGATAAGGCAACTCTTTTGGCAGATTTCAAGAGGCAAACCTATGATGCCATTGAGAAAGGGATCAGCCTGAACCCGATCCTACAGAGTTTTCAGCGAACCGTTAACCGATACAATATTGATCTTCAGCTGATTGAAGCATTTTTCAAAAGCATGGAGTTTGATCTTGATAAGTCAAAGTATGATGCATCGGGATACGCAGAGTATATTTATGGCAGTGCAGAAGTAGTGGGATTGATGTGCCTCTATGTATTTTTGAATGGAGACCAGAAGGCTTACGAAAAATTGAGACCGAGTGCCCAAGCCTTGGGATCTGCATTTCAGAAAGTCAATTTCCTCAGAGATGTAAAGGCAGATTATCAGCAACTCAACAGGGTATACTTCCCCGGTGTAGATTTCAATTCCTTCACTTCAGAAATGAAGCAGGCCATTGAGGATGATATACAGCAGGATTTCAATAACGCATACGAGGGAATTGTTCAACTTCCCCTCAAAGCCCGATTTGGGGTATATCTCGCATACAAATACTACTTAAGCCTTTTCAAGAAGATCAAGGCGGTCAAGCCACAACGCATTCTCGAAGAACGCATCCGCATACCCAACTATCAGAAAGCTTGGGTAGCTGCCAAGGTGGTGGTTAGGACGCAGTTGAATATTTTATAGTTGAGGAGGTTGAAGAAGTTGAAGGGGTTGAAGGAGTTGAAGTAGTTGAAGAAAATTACTTAAACCTCTTCAACCCCTTCAACCCCTTCAACCTCTTCAATCCCTTCAACCTATTTCAACCCCTTCAACCTTCATTTCAACAAACCCCAGACCTCCTCCATCACCTTCCCTCTCACATTCAAATCCCCAAATAGATTTTTTGCTTCAGGATGTACACGGTTGGCGTGCAATACAAATACGATTCCTTTCTCCGGATCAGCCCAGGTGCAGGTTCCTGTAAAACCAGTGTGGCCGAAGGCTTTTCCTGATACAGCGAGTGCTGGATAAGGTTGTTTTCGACTGGGATTGTCTTTTTCCGGTTTGTCAAATCCCAAACCTCTTCTGCTGATACCGCTCTGGTAGGCAGTGAACAAATCAACAGTGGAAGTCTTCAGAAATCTTTTTCCATTCAGCTCTCCTTTGTTCAATACCATTTGCATCAGCATAGCAATCTCGTAAGCATTGCTGAATAATCCGGCATGACCGGATACTCCCCCAAACATAGCAGCGCCGGGATCGTGCACAAATCCCCTGACCAAACGCTCTCTGAAATATGGATCCTGTTCAGTTGGTGCTATGGTTTTCTTATTGATGTATGCAGTGGGGTTGAAACCAGTGCTCCTGAATCCCATCGGTCTGTAAAAATATTTGGTAGCATACTGATCCAGTGATAAACCACTCACTGCCTTTACAATTTCTCCCATGAAAATGAAATCATTGTCGCTGTATACATAATTCTTTTTTGGATCTACAGCAGATGTAAGTATCCTGCTCATCATGGTATCTCTCCAGTCAGTTCTCATGTAAAGAGAATCATCAACCTTGATGCCAAATTTATCATTGGATTGCTTGCTGAAGTAACCTGGTAATGCTTTCATGCTGACGCTATCAGCAATTTCCTTGTAGAACGGAATCCAGGCTTTCAGTCCTGCCTCATGCAAGAGGATATCTCTTATCACCAGCTTTTCTTTATTGGTTCCCTTCACCCAAGGTATATAGTCGCCCAGTGTTCTATCGAGTTCAATTTTCCCTTCATCATATAGCTTCATAACAGAAAGGGTAGTGGCACATATCTTGGTGACAGAAGCCATATCCCAAACAGTCTCCTGATTGGTTTTTTCATTTCCGGTGTAACTGAGATTTCCGTAACTTTTTTCCATTACAACCTTACCATCTTTCATAACTAGCAAAACCGCTCCGGGCATAGCTTTGCGACTGATTGCATCTGTAATGATGGAATCTATTTTATAGCTTGGGAAATAGGAATTAGGAACTAGGAATTGGGAACTGGGATCTTTGAATTTTGAATTTTCAATTGTATTGCTAAAATTCCTAGTTCCTGATTCCTGATTCCTAGCTCCCAATTCCCCCTTCCCCGCTGGCAATTCCGGACAAACAGTTACAGGCAATTGCCCTTCAGGTGAAATTTCACCCGCCAGCATTCTTGCTGCGGTTTCATGTGTTATGGGATCATCGTCGTATGCGATGATAATATTTTTCAAGCCACAAAAACTTTTCGCTGCATAAGGATTGCCAAAAATGAAAAGATTGGAAGCCTTTTCGTTACCGATTCGGTTGATCAGCCCCACACTCGCTGCACTCATGTTGAAATTGTTGGCCGGATAACGGGGCAGTTCATGAATGGCCATCAGCACCTGATCATAGCCTTTGACGATATCGTAAAGACTATCAGCCTGTGATGCACTCATTCCATGATCAAAAAGAAAAACATCAGCATTGTACTGCCTTCTCATGGCCAGCGCAAAAGCAGTATTTTTATTCTTGGCCACATCAAGAACAGCGATCTTCGATCTTCCTATCTCCCATCTCCCATCTCCCATTTTCCAATTGATTGGGAAACTTTTTTTATCCTCATGTTTCGCAAGGGTAATTGCTTTCTCGGCAATCTCTTTTTTTAATGCATCACTACCTGCATTCAACCTTGCTGTCAGTCCCTCTAATGGAACAGGTTTCCACTGTGGTAGTCCGCTTTCATATTTTGCGATCAATACTTTTCTGGCATGTTCCTCGATCTGTTGCCAGCTGATGCGGTTGGCAGCAACTGCTTCTTTCACTTTGTTGATCACGGTTTCCACATCACCCGGCAGGCAAAGCATATCATTCCCTGCGATCAATGACTCCACTCCTGCACCACCATTTGGGTACGCATCAGCTACACCCTTCATTTCCAGTGCATCGGTGAATGTCAGTCCCTTGAATCCCATCTCATCCCTCAGCAAACCCGTTACGATCTTTGAAGAGATGGAGGAAGCGCGATTGGCATTGCTGTCGATCACCGGAATGAAAAGATGACCTACCATGGCGCTTCCTACACCGGCGTCAAACAATCTTCTGAAAGGATATAATTCAAGGTTGTCGAGCTGCGCCCTGGTTTTGCTAATCACCGGCATAGAGAGATGAGAGTCAACATCTACGTCACCATGTCCGGGGAAATGTTTGGCACTCCCCATGATACCACCTGCTTTCATGCCCAGCATGTATTGCACAGCCATGGTGGCAACTTTCTCTTTGTTTTCTCCGAATGAGCGATCGTTGATGACTGGATTGTTTGGGTTATTGTTTACATCTGCAACCGGAGCAAAGTTTACCTGCAGTCCCATTTGCCTGCATTGTTCTGCAACCCATTGACCGTAACGGTAAACAATGCTGCTGTCGCGCAATGCTCCCAGCATCATCATTTTGGGAAGCGGTACCACACTGTCCAATCGCATACCCACTCCCGTTTCTCCGTCGATGGCCATGAGGATGGGCGTTTTGGCAATGGATTGAAACTTGTTGATCAGGGCGGCCTGCTTAACGGGTGCTCCCTGAAAAAGGCAGATGCCTCCGATATTGAATTTTCTTATATCTTTTTCAACGGTAGTATCATAGAAACTTACCACTCTGGTTCGCAGATCGATGGATGAAAGCCGGACCATGATCAATTGTGCGATCTTTTCTTCCGGTGTAAGGGATTTCAAAACACTGTCGGCCCAGGCGGTTGCCTGTTGTGCCTGACCATGAAGAAGTTGTGTGATCAGCAGCAGTGATAGCATTGATTTTCTCAGGATCATAAAGGGAAAATTGTTAATTTCGTAAGTTACTCATTTCATATAATATTCTCGTGAACATCATCCGTCATCTGCCTCAAAACATTGCCAACCAGATCGCTGCCGGTGAGGTCATACAGCGGCCAGCAAGTGCCGTGAAGGAACTGCTGGAAAACGCAGTGGATGCAGGTGCAACGAAAGTTCAATTGCTGGTTACCGAAGCCGGGAAGTCATTGCTTCAGGTAATCGACAACGGAAGGGGGATGAGTGAGATTGATGCCAGAAATTGTTTTGGCAGGCATGCCACTTCAAAGATCACAGCGATTGAGGATCTGTTTCAGATTAGGACCATGGGATTCAGGGGAGAAGCTTTGGCATCAATTGCTGCAGTGTCTCAAGTAGTTCTCCGCACACGCAGGGAACAAGATGAGCTGGGTACCGAAGTTGAAATGGAAAACAGCAAGGTGATGCGACAAGAACCTTGTCAGTCGGATGTCGGGACTTCCATCACCATGAAGAATCTTTTTTTCAATGTTCCTGCCCGAAGAAATTTTCTCAAGGGGGATAGTGTTGAAATGAAGCATGTGACGGAAGAATTCATGCGGGTGGCCCTTGCTTTCCCCGATGTATTTTTTTCACTGACCTCCAATGGAAGGGAACTATATCATCTTACAGCCGGTTCCCTGAAGCAACGCATTGTGCAGCTGATGGGCAATGGATTTGAAGGCAAGCTGGTGCAGGTAAGCGAAAGAACTGATTACCTCGATATACATGGATTCATTGGCAAGCCCGATACGGCTAAAAAAACAAGAGGTGACCAATTCCTGTTTGTAAACAATCGTTTCATCCGCAATCCCTATCTCAATCATGCCGTCATCAGTGCATTTGAGGAGATGATCCCGGCAGGAAGTTTTCCTTTCTTCGTTCTCTTCATCGAACTAGATCCTGCGCAGGTGGATGTGAATGTGCATCCCACCAAACAGGAGATCAAGTTTACGGATGAGAAAGTGGTCTATGCATTTGTTCGTTCTGCTATCCGCCATGCATTGGCTCAATTCAGTGTAGCTCCGTCTATGGATTTTGGATTGGATCCTGGTATTCAACAGCTCGATGCGGTTTCTAAACCTTTTACTGCCGACAGACAGGAACAAGCACAATCCGGCAGCCTCTATAAAAGTTTCATCGATCGCCATCAGGCTCATCGTATTGAAACTGGGAGCAATCTGAGCAACTGGAGGGATTTCTTTGAAAAAGACAGTTCCCTCGCTTCGCTCGGGATGACAGGGTCTTCAACCCCTTCAACCTCCCTCAACTTCCCTCAACTTCCCTCAACCTCCCTCAACTTCCCCCAACCTTCCCGCTCCGCCCAACCACTCCCCGGAGCTACTATATTCCAGCACAACCAAACCTATATTGTAACTGCTTCAGAACAATCCTTATTGATTTATCATCAGCAGTTGTTGCATCAACAGGTTTTGTTTGAAAAATTCAAAGCTTCTTGGGAAGGGAAGGCTATTCCGGTGCAACAAAGCATGTTTCCGCAAGCCATACAGCTGAGTCCTGCAGATGCACAATTGCTGGAGGGCATTCGTCCCGATCTTTTGCAGATGGGATATCAGCTGGAGCCTTTTGGGAGCAACGCATTTCTATTGCAGGGAAGCCCTGCGGATCATGTTTCTGATAATGATGCTGCAGTAATTGAGATGATCCTGGAAGACATAAAGGACATCGGTTCAACATTGCACAGGTCCTACAAGGAGCGCATGGCCAAAACCCTGGCCAGGAAGCATTCGATCAAGGCTGGAAAAATATTGAATGTCGAAGAAATGCGTGATTTGCTGGAACGCATCTCCTGTTGTGAAAATCCGATTATGCATTTCGACGGAAAGCCATTGCTGGTAGAAGTAAAGGGTAGTTTCCTGAGTGATACTTTCCAGGTTTAATCTGATCAATATCAAAGCTGTTCCAGAAAAGCCTCCATTTTTTTTCTGATCACTGAAGGGGGTCCGTGGTGATTGTTTACCATGATGGAGAAAGTGTACCATTTCCCCTTTCTGGTGAATACATATCCGCTCAAACAAAGAACACCACTGAGGGAGCCGGTTTTAGCGTAAATGAAATCCTCTTTCTTTGTTTTATAGGCTCTCAGTGTACCGATGCCATTTTTAGGGAAGATCGTTTTGATGCGCTCCCAAGATTGTTCTTCACGGAGTTTATTGAGGACATGGATCATGTCGTTTGGACTGAACTGATTATACCTGCTGAGACCGCTGCCATCCACCCATCGTGGTTCTTGTGGCAAAGATGAGAGGTCTCTTTTTAGGATTTCATCAATCACAGCTCGCTCGTCCATTTTTTTCAGCGTAAGCTGACTAACCATCTGCAGGCACATATCAGCATAAAAATTATCACTGCGCTGCATCATCCGTTTCAGCAGACTGTCTGTAGGTTGAGAGTAAACTGTTTCTGTTTTGATGCCTTTTGCCGCTTTGATCATCTGATCATCGGCTACGCGGATCTCTTTACCCAGACTGTCTTTGAGCAAAGTCAATCCTGTTTTGATGCCATGTGTGATGAAGGGAACTGAAACGGTTGCTGATTTTTCTTTTCCTTCGAAGAGGGTGAAGGCATTGCTGTATTGATTGCGTTCAACCCGCAAGCTGTTGCCGGGTTTGCCGAAATCAACCGGACCATCGATCTCCGGAATGGAATAAACGAAGAGATCTATCGTATCGTTGGGGTTGGTAGGATTTTCCTTTTTGGATCTTTCCTGATACCAGTGAATGAGATTGCCGTATACAGGAAAAGCACTTCGTTCAGTCATGTACTCTTCACTGTAGTCATTCCAGCTCCAACCATCACCCAAAGCCTCGCTATTCCAGTTGGATTGGTGAATGTATAATGGTTTGTTGATGCTGCGAAGTTTATCAAAGAGAGGATGAGACGTGAAATCGGGGTGAAGAAAGCTGGGGTCACCGGTAGGAGTGATGAGGATAGCAGTATCCAGGTCAGTAAGTATGGCAGCCGGAAGCTTGGCCGGCAGATATTTCATGGCAGCATAGCAGCTGTAGATCTTGGTATTGCTCGCCGGTGTAAATCGCTTGTCAGACTGATACTGATATAACATTTTGCCAGAGGCATTGTCCTGTACAGCAATGCCCACATGTGCTTCCTTCAGACTTGAATCAGCAATTATTAACTGCTGTGCCTTCTTGCTGATCTTTTGCTGCATGGAGCAGGAAGACAGCACTGCCAATATCCCAATTGTAAAAAAATATTTCATTTTAGACTAATTGTCAAATTCTAAAAATTGTATTTAAAACTCCTATCCTGGCCAGGAGGGGGTGGCACGAATGAATCTGAGCCGAAGGATCAGATGAATGAGTGACGGGGTGGTGGCATGAACATAAAACAATTTGTCTACCACCCCGTCTCCAGACGCTCTGCGGCTTTGCCGCATCGGTCTGGATCCACCCCTCCTGGCCAGGAGGGGAGTTTTAAATACTCAACTACACTAATTCCTAATTCCCAACTCCCAATTCCCATCTCCCATCTCCCATCTCCCAACTCCCAATTCCTAGCCCCTCTCCTGCAATCTCAACCACCTCTCTGGGATCTCATTCTCACCGGCTACCTGAAAATCGTTATAACTGCAGGGAACGTATTGTCCGTCTGGCATCTTCATCCACCATCTTCCCGTTTTCATACTTTTGATGAAGGTGGTTTCCACAGTGGCAAATGCCACATGACATTCAATGAACATTTCCCTGTCGTTTAGGGAAGCTTCATTCCTGCCCTGGTAGACTCCGTCTATATAGTACCATAGCATCTGTGAAACCTGCTTAGCTAGGTTATTGAATGGGTCATGAGCCTGTTGGTAACCGAAAATGCCCAGCATCTTGAGCTTTGGGTTCATACCGGCAAATCGTGTGAAGGTAGAGGCTTCTTCTCCGTTGAATCCATTGGGACTGCTTCCTTCCCAGAAGGTTGCTGACCCGAGGGCAGCAAGGTCGAACATCACCATATCGCTGCTGCGAATACCGGGCTCCACTTCTTCCATGTTCTCTTTAACCTTTCCCAGTCGGTAGCAATCAAAACGGAGTTTATCCATGGTTTCCAGCATGTGCGGATGCACATAATAACTCTGAAATCCAATATGATTATAATGCCTGATGTAATTGGGCTCTCCCGTAAGCATTTCCATCAGGAAATTTTTTGATTTGATAGGGTTGTCGATGGAAAGGTCTATGTATGCATCTATGCCTGTAACCTCGATGATCTTTTTTTCGTCGCGATATACCTCATAGAGAGCCATGACAAGGTCGTGCGAACCACCTAGCAGCACAAAATGTTTTCCTGCCTTGTAGACCTCAGAGGCTACAGTTTTCACTGCTGCATACGTGTCTTGCAGACTGGCGCCGCAAAGTATATTGCCAAGGTCTGCCAGCTGAATATCCTTGTGCCAGGAATAGAGAGCATAGAATTCCCTGCGAATATTATCAATTCCTGCTTTTGCTCCGGGATGCCCATCACCTCTCAGCTCTTCACAACCAGCGATCACAATATCGGCCTTGCTGATATCTGGCATCTCATCCTGAAAGATGGAAATGGTTCTGCCCATTTGTCCCTCCCTCATCTCCGCATCACCGGTGATCTCACTTAGGTTAACGGGTGCAAGAAAATCAGAAAGAGTATCGAGGGACATCCAATAAAGTTTTGGCAAACCTAATCAAACTCACGTGAATATCCTTGGCGCTATTGAAAAATCCATTGGTATTGGGAAGATGAACCGCTATTGATTTGTTATCTTCGCGACATGGAAGATTTGCTCAAACAGATCAGTTCGTACAGCGAGGAGATCAATGCTTTCTCTGCTGCTGATGCAGAATCATTGGAACAATTCAGGATCAGATTTCTGGGTGTCAAGGGTATCGTCAAAGCGATCATGGGTGAAATGAAGAATGTTCCCAATGAAGAGAAGAAGTCATTCGGACAAACACTGAATGCATTTAAGATGCTGGCTGAAGACAAATTCAACAGCGAGAAAGAGCGAATGGATTCAATGGGGGGAGCACGTGAAGAAGGAATTGATATTACGCTTCCCGCTACACCCATCAAAACCGGCAGTCGCCATCCCGTTACGCTGATGAGGAATCGCATTGTGGAGATTTTTCAACGGCTTTCCTTTACTGTTGCTGAAGGTCCTGAGATAGAAGATGACTGGCATAATTTTACTGCACTGAATCTGGATGAGAATCATCCTGCAAGAGATATGCAGGATACTTTTTATTTATCGACCGATCCTGCTATTTTATTGCGCACCCATACCAGCAATGTGCAGATAAGGGAAATGGAGAAGCAGAAGCTGCCCATCCGGATTGTTTGTCCTGGCAGGGTCTACCGCAATGAAACGATCAGCGCCCGTTCCCACTGTTTTTTCCATCAGGTGGAAGGATTGTATATCGATGAGAATGTATCCTTTGCTGATCTCAAGCAAACACTTTATTTCTTTGTTCAGGAGATGTTTGGTGAGGAGGTAAAGGTTCGTTTTCGCCCCAGTTATTTCCCCTTCACTGAACCCAGTGCAGAGATGGATATCAGTTGTATGCTTTGCAAAGGCAGTGGATGTGCCGTTTGTAAACGTACAGGCTGGCTGGAGATCCTGGGTTGCGGAATGGTTCATCCGAACGTATTGAAGAATTGCGGCATCGACCCTGAAAAATACACCGGCTTTGCTTTTGGTATGGGCGTAGAGCGTCCGGCCTTGCTGAAATACGGCATTACCGACATCCGACTCTTCAGCGAGAATGATGTAAGGTTTTTGCAGCAATTTAATGGGCTTTAGGAAGTAGGATTTAGGATTTAGATACTAGACGATATTTTTACATTACGATCTATATTTTGGAAAATTTTCTAACCATTTCCTAATTCCTAATTCCTAACTCCTAGCTTCTAATTCCTAATTCCTAATTCCTAACTCCTAGTTCATGCCCACCCTCATCACCGGCTCCTCTGGTCTTCTTGGAATGTATCTTGTTCGGGCTTTGCTCCAGCGTGGCGAAGACATTGTAGCACTTTACCGGACTGCCATACCTTCTATTCTCAGTGAAGAGGAAAAAGCCAAAGTGAAATGGGTAAAGGGAGATATTCTGGATGTCATACTCCTTGAAGAACTCATGCAGGAATGCAAGATGGTTTATCACTGTGCCGGTATGGTTTCTTTCAATCCTTCGAAGCGACAAGAGATGTTCAAGATCAATGTAGAGGGAACAGCCAACGTAGTAAATGCGGCTTTATCGGCAGGTATTCAAAAGCTGGTTCATGTGAGTTCAGTTGCTGCCATCGGCAGAAAAAGAAACAATCAGATTGTGCATGAGGACATGAAATGGGATGATAATGCCAACCCTTCCTATTATGGGAAGACCAAATATTTGGGGGAACTGGAAGTTTGGCGGGGTGTTGCAGAAGGATTGGATGCCGTGATCGTGAATCCGGTGATCATATTGGGGTACGGCGACTGGAATCAGGGTTCCTCGGCGATTTTTAAGAAGGCATACGATGAATTTCCGTTTTATACAGAGGGAGTGAGTGGATTTGTAGATGTGGAGGATGTAGCCCAAGCCATGATCATGCTGATGGATAGTAATATTACAGCACAACGGTATATACTTTCAGCAGAAAATCTCAAGTTCCGGGATGTCTTTACTGAAATAGCGAATGCCTTTGGTAAAAAGCCCCCACGCAGGAAGGTCAGCTACTGGATCACAGAGATCGTATGGAGATTTGAAAAATGGAAAAGCATTTTTACCGGCATCGATCCATTGCTGACGAAAGAGACTGCTGATACAGCTCGGCAGATAGTTCATTTCGACAACAGCAAGATCCTGAAAGCACTGCCTGAATTTTCATTCAAGCCAGTACGTGAAACCATAAAAGACTGTTGTAAAAAATATAAATCCTAGTCCCTCGTCCCTCGATCCTCTTTATATAATTTCTCCCACATCTCCGGAATTTTCTTGATCCAGGCAAGCTCCTTCATTTTTTTACGCGCTTCATCTGCCGTATAACCGAAATATGTTTTTCCACCTTCCAGATTGGTAGACACCCCGCTTTGTCCGAGTACCACTGCATTCTTTCCAATCGTGAGTGTCTTGCTTACTCCTACCTGTCCCCATAATATTACTCCATCTTCCACTTTTGTTGCTCCCGCGATGGCAACCTGTGCAGCGAAAAGACAGTTGTTGCCGATCACAACATCATGTCCAATGTGAACCAGATTATCCAGCTTGCTGCCTTTGCCAATGATGGTGTCATGAGTTACTCCTCTATCAATGGTACAACCTGCACCAATCTCCACATCATCCTGAATGATAACCCTTCCGCAGCTGCTCATTTTTTTATACCAGACTTCCCTGTCTTTTTTGCTGTTGTAGTAAAAGGCATCAGAACCAATGACGGAACCCGGTTGAACAATCACATTGTTGCCGATGATACAATGTTCTCTGATGGTGACATTGGGATGGATGATACAGTTGTTACCGATAGTTACATGGTGTCCGATGAATACATTCGGAGCAATATATGTTTGCTCTCCGATGATAGCAGATTCATCAATCAATGAAGATGCAGGAACAAAGGGATTGAAGTGGTTGACAATTTTCAAATAAGCTTCGAAAGGTGTATTGACAACAAGCAAAGCTTTGCCAGAAGGGCATTCTACGGCTTTGTTGATAATAATAAAGCTGGCATCAGACTGCAAACATGTATCATAATATTTGGGGTGATCTACAAAAACAAGATCGCCATTCTCAACACGATGGATTTCGTTGATGCCTGTTGCAAGACCTTCGCTGTTGCCGATCAGTTCAGCATTGATGAGTGATGCAATCCACTTGATCTGAACAGGTGATGGAAATTTCATGATGCTTGTTTCGACAAAGATAACGCGATGTCATAGCCTGAGTAATTAACATATCCAAAAAAAATGTGTATAAAATAATTGTGGAAAAATTTTATGTTGATAAAATATCTGTTTAATATTGTGAAGGGAAATTATTTCCCGGTACTTATTAACCCATCTATATATCAGCGCCTCGTATCAACGAGGCGCTGTTTTTTTTATACATTGCAGTAAATATTCTCATATGCTCAGATCGATGACAGGTTATGGAAGAGCTGAATGCACTATCAACGATAAAGTATTCGTTGCTGAGTTGCGATCTCTGAACGGCAAACAATTCGAGCTTTTACTCAAAATTCCATCTCTGCTGAAACCATATGAATTCGAGATCAGAAATATGTTGTCAGAACATTTGGTGAGGGGAAGTGTGGAGTGTACAGTTACCATGAAACAAAATGGAGCTGCCAAACCATCATCTGTAAATTTGGAGCTGGCAGCTTCTTATTATCAGCAACTGAAAGGGTTGGCAGACAGACTGGAGGCAGATGACAGTCAGCTGCTTGCTTCCATTCTTCGTATGCCAGAGGTGGTTGCAGCCAGTACCGATCAATTGGCAGATGCAGAATGGGAAGGATTCAGGAATTCCTTGGTGGATGCCATCAGCATGATCAATAAACACAGAGAAGATGAAGGTTCGGTATTGGAAGAGGAGTTGTTATTGCGAATTGCCAATATTGAAATCCTGCAGAAGCAGGTAGTGGAACTGGAACCGAGACGGAAGCAAAAGATCAGAGAGGGCATTGAAAAATTATTGGAAGAGCAGGTGGGTAAGGATGCAGTTGACCGAAACAGATTCGAGCAGGAACTCATTTATTATATTGAGAAGATCGATCTCACGGAGGAGCAGGTCAGGCTTGCCAATCATTGCTCGTATTTCAAAATCCTGCTTGCTGAAAAGGAAGTATCCAAGGGACGCAAACTATCTTTTCTGCTGCAGGAGATTGGCAGGGAGATCAATACCACCGGATCAAAGGCCTACGATGCTACCATTCAGAAATGTGTGGTGGAAATGAAAGATGAATTGGAAAAAGCCAAAGAGCAGGTATTGAACGCCCTTTGATCTCTGTTGCCTAACTTTGCAGCATGTCTGCACAAAAGCTCATTGGCGCTCTACTGATTTTTTTCATGGTTTCCTGCGAGGAAACAGGGTTATATGAAAAAGTGGTGTTCATGCCCGGGCATGAATGGGCTTATGCCAACAAACCTTCTTTCAGCTTTGAAATCAAAGACACCAGCTCCAGTTATCAGGTGTATTTCCTGATTCGTCATTCGGATGCTTACGAATACAATAATATATGGATCACCCTGAACAGCCAGATGCCAGGGGACAGTGTGCAGCAGTATCAAAAATTTGAGATTCCACTCGCAACCTCCAATCGCTGGCTGGGTAGCGGCATGGATGATATCTACGATCACAGAGTGCTGCTTTATCGAGAGCCGGTTAAATTTCGTAAACCTGGCGCGTATACAATTTCTATCGCCCAAGATATGAGGGTTGATCCCTTGAAACAGGTTTTCAATGTCGGACTCCGCCTGGAAAAAATAAAGTGAGATGCGCAAACTATTGGATCGTATCCCTTTTCGTTTTGTCAATCTCATCTATTGGTTGCTGCTGGCATACCTGATCGCAGCGCTTGCCTGGTGGTATTTTGAACTGGATCAGCAAAATGATAAGATGCTGGCTTTCCAGCAGGAACAATTGATCAAAGACTATGGTAATGATCCGGTTCGACTAGAGACCCTCAGGGATGAGCACCAAAGAAATGCCAGTCAGTATATCGGGGAGGGTCTTACTTTTTTGCTGGTTACCCTAGCAGGAGCCTTCTTTGTTTATAATGCGGTGCGACGTCAGATCAGGCTTCACAAGCAGCAAAGCAATTTCATGATGGCCGTTACGCACGAGTTGAAAACGCCCATAGCCGTTACCAAGCTGAATCTGGAAACATTAAAAAGACATCAGCTGGATGAGGAAAAGCGGTCCAGGATCTTGGGAGATGCAATCAATGAGACAGAAAGACTTGATGGACTCTGTAATAATATATTGTTGAGTTCTCAACTGGAGTCGGGCGGATATCAATTCACCTTGCAGGAGTTCAATGCCAGCCAGATGGTAATGTCAGCCGTAAGGTCTTTCTCATCAAGGTTTGCACACCGTAAGTTTGAACTGGACATACCGGATAATATTTTTGTGACAGGTGAGGAGTTTCTGCTCAGGCTTGTGGTGAACAACCTGCTGGAGAATGCCATCAAGTATGCACCGGCAGATTTACCCCTTACCATTTCATTGATTGAACATGAAGAGCAAATAGAACTCAATGTAGCAGATCTGGGAGAAGGGATCCCCGAAGCCGAAAAGCAGAGGATCTTTGAGAAATTTTACCGACTGGAAGATGAGTCGCGCAGAAAAACAAAAGGCACCGGTCTAGGTTTATATCTTAGCACCAAGATCGTACGGGATCATAAGGGAAGACTGATGGTGGAGAACAATTACCCGCAGGGATCTGTTTTCAAAGTAATTCTTCCCAAAAGCAAAAAATATGAGTACTAGAAAGGCGTCTGTTTTGATAGTGGAGGACGAAGAAAACCTCTTGGATACTTTGAAGCTGAACCTGGAGCTGGAGGGGTATGAAGTGACTACCGCTACAACCGGAGCCATGGCGTTAAAGAAGATCGAAGGTGAATATTTTGATCTGGTTTTGCTCGATGTGATGTTACCGGAAGTGGATGGATTTGATGTTTGCGAAACCATTCGTTTGAAAAATATTGAAACGCCCATTCTGATGCTCAGTGCAAGATCTGGCAGTTCAGACCGTGTAGCCGGTTTAAAAAGGGGAGCGGACGATTACCTTACCAAGCCATTCAATCTGGAGGAGTTATTGCTCAGGGTGGAAAAGCTGATAGAAAAGAACAGAAAGCTACAGGAAAAAACATCAGTAGGGGAGCAGTTCAGTTTCGGAAAGAATGTGATTGACTTTAAAGCACAGACCGCTACCAATGCCAAAGGAGAGTTGATCAGTCTGAGCAAAAAAGAGATCATGCTGCTCAAGCTCATGATTGAATATAGGAATGAAGTAGTATCAAGGGAGAAAATATTGCAGTCGGTTTGGGGCTATCAGGTTTTTCCTACCACCCGCACAATCGATAATTTCATCCTGAACTTCAGAAAGTATTTTGAAGAAGATCCCCGGGAGCCACGTCATTTCCATTCCGTGCGTGGTGTGGGATATAAGTTCCAGGACTAAAGATCTCCCAGCTGGGGGCGCAATAGTATTTCCTCCACACAAGCCTGTACAGATAATTTACTGGCTGCTACGATCATTTTAGATACATCTTCCACCTCCATGATGCGTTTCGGATCTACGCCACTGCCTTCCCATGAGCTGCTGTATACAGCGCCTGGGTGAACAGTGGTTACTTTGATATTGAATTCTTTCATTTCTTCCCTCAAGTTTTTACTGAATCCTGCAAGAGCCCATTTGCTGATGCTGTAAGATCCTCCATTGGGATATGCCTTGATGGCTGCAATGGAACACATGTTGAATATGTGTCCCGACCCTTGCTTGATCATAGCCGGAACAAGACTACGGGTAAGGTGATATGCCGACATCAGGTTTACATTCAGCATATGTTCTAATTGTCCCTCTCTTTCATTGTAAATACTGCCGGGTTCATAGATTCCCGTATTGTTGACCAGAATATCTATGTGATGGGTTGCCTTCAATAATGCTTCTCCAAAGCGTTTAACTTCTGCCTCCTTGCTAAGGTCGGCATTGAAAACAGTGATGTTGATGTTATATTTCTCCATCAAATCCTGCTGCCATTTTGTGGTAGCGTCCATATTTCTTGAGCAGAGAAAAAGATTGGCTCCTTCGGCTGCAAAATGCTCTGCTATGGATCTTCCAATCCCTCTCGATGCTCCTGTAACTACAACATTCATATCCGGATATTTTTCCAAAGTTAGTGATTCGAAGGATGCTTAGCTTTGCATCACTTATGGCAAAGCAATACGATCATATCTTTTTTGATTTGGACCACACCCTGTGGGATTTTGAAAAAAATTCTGAGGCCACCCTTCGTGATCTGTATGATGAGCTGGATCTTGGGAACAAGGCAGGCGCAACCTTTGAACATTTTCATGTAACCTATCATCATTACAATGATATGTACTGGGATCGCTTTCGCAAGGGACATATCAAGCGCGAGGAATTAAGATGGAGAAGGATGTGGCGTACATTGGTGGAATATAAGATCACCGATGAACCACTGGCCATGACCATGAGTGAAAGATATCTTGATATCCTTCCTACCAAGACGCATCTCTTTCCTCACTGTATTGAGCTACTGGATCATCTGGTGGAAAAGGGGTCTCCCATGCATTTGATCACCAATGGATTTGAGCAAACCCAGCACATGAAATTGAAACACAGCGGTATCGATAAGTATTTTGGTAAGATGATCACTTCAGAGCAGGCTGGTATCATGAAGCCCCACAGAGAAATTTTTGATTATGCCATGCGCATTACAGGTTCCGCTGCCGATAGGTCTGTGATGATCGGAGATGCACTGGAAGTGGATATTCTGGGAGCGCTGGATGCTGGCATGGATGCAATCTATGTGCATGCAGAAGTGCCGGCCGGTTCATCTATCAAGCCTACCCATGTGGCTCCTAATTTAGCAGTGCTGAAATCCTTGCTCTGATCAGGAAAGGGTTGCCAGAACAGACACACCATTTTTGACTGTGTCGCCAATCTTTACATTGACTTTTGTTCCAACCGGGAGAAGAAGGTCGACCCGACTGCCGAATTTGATGAAACCCAGTTCATCGTTCTGCTTTGCCTGTTCACCCACTTTGGCATAGTTTACGATGCGTCTTGCCAGTGCTCCGGCAATCTGCTTAACCAATACTTTTCCTGTTGGGTATTCCAGCACGATGCTGTGCCTTTCGTTATCAGTAGAGGATTTAGGGTCCCAAGCCACCAGATATTTTCCTTTATGGTATTGGTTATAAATGATTTTTCCTGAAATAGGATAGCGGTTTACATGCACATTGGCCGGACTCATGAAAACAGAGATCTGTAGTCTTTTCTCATGAAAATATTCTTCATCATGGGTTTCTTCAATCACTACCACTTTACCATCAGCCGGAGAGACAATGGCATTTTCATCAAAGGTGAAGGTCCTGGTAGGAATCCTGAAAAAGGAAATGATAAAAAGCCAAAATGCAAGCAGCACGATGCCCGTGATCCAACCCAGCACAGTGATGAAAGGCATGATATAGCCATGGTTCAATTTAGCCAGAAAATAGACAAGAATGGTGACGATCAGTATGGTGGGATAGCCTTCTTTGTGAATGCGCATGGTTGGTTGTTGTGGGAGCAAAGGTACTGCCTAATGAGGAAATGAGGTTGAGAGAAGTTGAAAGAGGTTGAGAGAGGTTTAATTTTATATTTCTCAAACTTCTCTCAACCTCCCTCAACCTCACTAAACGTTCATTATCCTCTTTCTCGCCAACACCTTCCACTCGCCAGTCAATTGGTTGTCTTCGATGGCGTAAAGAGATTCATGCAAAGCAATCGTTGGACAAACATGATAGGGAATACCAAATAATATATCACCAGGCTTGAAACCATGCCCTTCACCGGCTTCCATTACCAGATGCTCCTCGCTTTGGCCTACCGGTAACAGAGTAGGGTGTTCAGGAAAGTATACTCTTTTTGTGATCTCGTTCTCAGAGGCTACAGCCTTGTGTCCCAGATCCAAACAGATCCGGGTAGCAGTTGGCAAGGAGATGACACGCGTAAGGATATGAACGGCAGGTTCAAAATGTTGCTCTGCGCATATTGTTGCATAGCCGCGATCCCAGAAAATGTTGGTACCCGGACTGCAGTCACGGTCTGTTTTTTTGGCATGAATGGAAAAAGTGGGTGATCCGCCGGCAATGATGTGTGGGAAGGGAAGTCCTTTTTTCTGCATCATCCCAATCAGTTCGTATACTCGCTCAAAGGCCTGATCACATGCTTTTTCACGTATTTCAAAATCGGCATGCCGGTGTTGTCCGTCATAGACATGCAAGCCTTTGAACTCAATACCATTTGTTTGATGAATATGTTCGATCAAAAGCAATGAGGTAGCATCGGGAGCAATACCAGTTCTGTTCATGCCGACGTTGATATCCACATATAGATCAATTGATCGGTTATGATCTTTGAAGAGATCGGCAATAGATGCAGCCGCATCCTCATGATCAGTGATACAAGAGAAATGGGTGTTGGGATATTTGATTGTAAGTGTCAGCAGTCGTTGGATCTTTGGACCAACAGGCTGATGGGCCAATAGTACATCAGGGGCATTCTGCATGGCCAATAGTTCTGCTTCGGCAATGGTAGCACATTTAAATTTCTGAATGCCGGCCTCCATCATCATTTGGATTCCTTCTGCCGTCTTGTGTGTCTTGATATGAGGACGCAGACGTGATACATCACCAGCCATTCGCACCATCTCAGCAATGTTTCGCTGAACAATTTCCGGAAAAACCAATAATGATGGAGAATCCAGCTGCTCAAAAATATTCATCATCCAATTTTAAATTTTCTCATTTCCCATCTCCCAATTCCCAGTTTCTAATTCCTAATTCCTAATTCCTAATTTCTAACTCCTAATTCCCATCTCCCAACTCAAAAACTGCCTCAATCTCTACCGGAACATTATCAGGCAGTGAACCCATTCCAACTGCACTTCTTACACCCACACCAAGATCATCGCCCCAAATTTCTCTGAAAAGTTCACTGCAGCCATTGATCACGATCGGGTGTTGGTCATAATCAGGAACGGCATTCACCATTCCGAAAACCTTGATCACTCTCTTGATTCTGTTCAGGGATCCGTATTCTTTGATCAGACTTTGCAGTATGCAAAGGCCTACATTTCTCGCAACAGACTTAGCCGTCTCCGTGTCCATGTTCAGGCCCACAGTACCTTTGATCCTGTTTCCTGCGGTATCAAAAGGAACATGACCGGATGTATAAACCAGGCGGTCGACTGTAATACAAGATTTATAAATTCCCTTTGATCCCGAAGGCACGGGATGTATATCTTCTAAGTTATCGAAGATCTCCTGTGGTGTCATAACAATGCTGGTTGAATGGAAGGTAAGCTTCCATGTTTTGCAAATTCGTTTTTGGTCTGTTCCAATACAGTTTCGATTTCTTCCAGCGTATTGAGGGTGACCAATTGTGTACGCAGGTGTTTGATGTTGGGAATCCCTTTCAAATAGTTTCCATAATGTCTTCTCATTTCAAAGATCCCAATCTTCGGACCCTTCCAAGCCACAGAGGCACGGAGGTGCTGTAGTATGACTTCCAGTCTTTCTTCAAAGCTTGGCGGAGAAAGATTTACACCGGTCTGAAAATAGTGTTTGACCTCCCTGAAGAACCATGGGTAGCCAATGGCAGCTCTTCCGATCATGATGCCATCGATGCCGTATTTATTTTTGTATTCCAGTGCTTTTTCGGGAGAATCGATATCCCCGTTACCGAAGATGGGTATTTGCATTCTTGGATTCTCTTTTACTTTGGCAATCCATGTCCAATCTGCTTCACCTTTATATAGCTGGCTCCTTGTTCTGCCATGTATAGCCAGTGCCTGTACACCGATGTCCTGCAATCTTTCCGCTACTTCAATGATATTGATACTGTCAAAGTCCCAACCCAGACGGGTTTTGACAGTAACGGGTACATTGCAGGATTTGATGACAGCCTTCGTGAGTCGCACCATCAGATCAATATCTTTCAAAACGGCGGCGCCGGCCCCCTTGCAAACAACTTTTTTTACTGGGCAACCGAAGTTGATATCCAGCAGATCGGGTTTGACGGCATCCACAATACCGGCACTGATCGCCATGGCTTCTTCATCCCCTCCGAAAATCTGTATCCCGATGGGTCTTTCTTCCGGAAATATGTCCAATTTTTGTCGGCTCTTGATGGCATCCCTGATCAGGCCCTCACTGCTGATGAATTCAGTGTACATGAGGTCTGCACCATTCTTTTTACATACTGCACGAAAGGGAGGATCACTCACATCTTCCATGGGTGCCAGCAAAAGCGGGAAATCAGGTAATTTTATGTTGCCTATCTTTATCATGTGCAGGGGCACAAAATTAGCAACTATGGAGCAAGAATTGCGCAATCGTTCGGGTATTACAGACAAGGCGGGCTTGTTTATTCTTATCGGGTTGATGGGAGCAGGAGCAATGGCAGGGTCGCTGATAGGTGTAGGAGTATGGAAATTAATGACCGGACAATCCATCGAACAAATGCAGTTCAGTATGATGGATCCTTCATTTGCTAACGCTGTAAGAGTGATGCAGACTTTGCTTTCTGTATGCATGTTTTTACTGCCACCTCTTATTACTGCAAGAATCATTCAGCGAAATTCTTTGCAATATTTATTATGGGGTGGAAGAATAAACTTCAAGACCATGCTGTCGACCATTATAATGATGGTGACAACATTGGTCATTGCCAGCCAGCTTTCAGTGATCATGGAATGGATTCCTTTATCTGATCAACTCAGGCTTTATTTCCGGGAGATGGAAGACAAGTACATGCAGCAGATCGATGTAATGTCTCAGATGAAAGGAATATCGGATCTTCTGATTTCTCTGATTGTGATGGCGGTGATTCCGGCCATCGTGGAAGAAGCATTTTTCAGAGGTGGATTTCAGAATATGATGTACCGCAGTACAGGTAATATCTGGGTAAGCATAATAGTAACTTCTTTTTTATTCAGTGCCATTCATTTTTCTTATTATGGATTTCTTTCTCGTGTTGCACTGAGTTTGGTATTGGGGTTATTGTACGCATACAGTAAAAACCTATGGGTGCCCATATTGGCACATTTTGTGAACAATGCTATTGCGGTGGGGCAGGTTTATTATCTCCGTAGTACAGGACAATCCGTTGTTGAAAATATTGATGAGAAATATCCATGGTATTTGGTGGTGGGTATGGTCGTCTTCTTTTATTTTTCATATCAGCAGTTCAGGAAATCATTGCAGGATGGCGTTGAATAAAGAAATATTTCAGACAAGAACAAAAACCGCTGTGGTATATGCAGCGGTTATGCTGACAGGTTTGTTATGGAATGAATGGAGCTTTCTCATCCTGTTTTCCATTGTGAATTTTGGTGCCTGGAATGAATTTCGCAAACTGGTATCCACGATTGGTACTGGTGCTACTAAACAATCGGTAGTATTGTCAACATTCCTGGCCTTTCTGGGTTGGGGGATGATGTTGGCAGCCAAT